>MDSW01006839.1_pt1 | contig 41841 bp, 67 predicted proteins | sample 811171 | NCBI WGS metagenome assembly MDSW01 (sample SAMN05326641, study PRJNA326480) | marine metagenome | isolation source: seawater | place: Atlantic Ocean: North West | collected 2012
AGGCGATATTCAAGAAGTCTTAATCAATATGTGTTTCAATCTTGGTGGAACTCGTTTAGGTAAATTTAAAAATATGCTTAACGCTGTTGAAGACCATGATTGGGAAAGAATGGCAATCGAAATGGAAGATAGTCGTTGGTTCAAGCAGGTAGGACGAAGAAGTATCGAACTACAAGAGAAAGTAAGGAATGTATGAAAGCTAAAATTATAGAAGCATTACGACTCAAGTATATGGGAGTCATTGCAGAAGGTGAAGCAAATATAGAAATCTATTTGACAAATTCAGCAGGTATAGGTGAGCACCCCGAAGTGCTAGAAGCTATAGATACTCAACTACATAAAATCGCAGAAGCAAAAGATAAACTTTTAGTGATAGATGAGACATTTGATAATCCAAATCATCTTGTAGAATAACACAGTCTGTAGTATAATTATATTATGGACTTTTATACAAATGTATGTAGAACTCGTGATAAGATACTCGTAACTGGTTACCAAGGTAATAAGAAGGTAAAACTACAGGTTGCGTATCGTCCAAATCATTACGTAAAATCTAAGAAAGGTCAGACTGCCTATAGGTCTTTAGACGGACAACCACTTGAGGTTGTTAATCTAAACTCTATGGGTGGTGCACGTAAATTCAGAGAACAGTATGAACAAGTGGAAGGATTCGATATCCACGGTTATGACCGTTATGTCTACACATACATTGCAGACAAGTTCCAAGGAACTATAGAACCAAATACCAAGTTAATCCGTTCCGCCTCACTTGATATTGAGTGTGAGTGTGAAGACGGATTCCCCGACCCAATTGACGCAAAAGAAAAAGTCAATGCAATCACAATCAAACCTTTCGGTAAGAACTCAGTTACATTTGGAATCGGCCCGTGGGACGCACCTGCGAATGTAGACTATGTTGATTGTCAGGACGAAGCATTCTTACTTGAAGCATTCATCAAATATTGGGACAAACAATCGTTTGATATTATTACAGGTTGGAATGTAAACTCATTTGATATTACCTATCTTTGTAATCGACTTGATAGATTATTCGGTGACGGATATCACAAGAAACTTTCTCCATGGAGAATGTCTGATGTAAGAGAATTCACGCAGTATGGTTATCAAAAGAATCAAGTTTACAATTTGTATGGTATTAATGTTCTTGATTACCTAGAACTGTATAAAAAGAATACCTTTGTTAAACAGGAGAGTTACAAACTTGACCATATAGCACAGGTTGAACTTGGTAAGGGTAAACTGGATTATTCAGAATACGGTTCCTTACACACATTATACAGAACTAATTACCCTTTGTTTTTGGAATATAATGTTCGTGACGTGGAACTGATTGAAGAATTGGAAGACAAACTTGGATTCATTGAACTGATTCAATCCATGGCGTATACTGCTAAATGTAATTACGCAGATACATTTGGAATGGTAAAGTATTGGGAAACAATCATTTACAACTTCCTCAAAGAACAGGGAATCCAAACTCCACCACAGAAATTGCGTGGACAAGAGAAATCAAAACAGATTGTTGGTGCGTATGTAAAAGACCCTCTTGTTGGTGGACATAATTGGGTTGTATCATTTGACTTGAATTCACTGTATCCACATATCATTATGCAATATAATATCTCACCCGAAAAAATGATAAAGGGTAAGGTAGACATGTCCGTTGAAAAACTGTTAGCAGGTAAAACTAAAATAACAGGTGATTATGCGGTAACACCAAATGGTGCACAATTCAGAAAAGATAAACAGGGTTTTCTTCCTGAACTCATGGAACAATTCTATGACGAGAGAAAGTTGTGGAAGAAGAAAATGATTGAATATCAGATTGAGAGTGAATCATGTAAAGACCCTGCAAGAAAAAAACAACTTAATACACTTATCAAACGTGCGTACAACAATCAACAGGTTCGTAAAATTGCATTGAATAGTGCTTATGGTGCTCTTGCTAATCAATGGTTCGCATTCTTTTCTGTTGACCTCGCAGAAGCTATTACAACTTCGGGACAACTAATTATTCAATGGGGTGAGAAGATTATCAATGAATGGTTGAATCAAGTTCTCAAGACAGAAGGTAAAGACTATGTTGTTGCGATTGATACGGATTCATTGTACATTACTCTTGATGATTTAGTTAATCAAGTATTCCCCGAAGATACACCCAAGACGAAAATTATAGATTTTCTGAATACAATATCAGAGGATACTATTGAACCTGTTCTTGCAAGGGGATATGAACAACTTGCACAGAATACAAACGCATTCCAACAGAAAATGGAAATGGGACGTGAGGTAATTGCAGACAGAGGTATTTGGACTGCTAAGAAACGTTACATTCTAAACGTACATGATAACGAAGGTGTTAGATTACACGAACCCAAATTGAAAATGATGGGGATTGAAACTGCAAAGTCCAGTACACCACAATGGGTGAGAGGTAAACTAACAGACGCATTCAATGTAGTTATGAATGGAACAGAACAAGACTTGTGGGAATTCGTAGAAACTGCCCGTAGAGACTTTAGGACGCTTCCGCCTGAGGAAGTTGCATTCCCTAGAGGTTGTAGAGGGCTAAAACAATACGGTGACCGAACAAACATATACAGTAAAGGAACTCCGATTCATACAAGAGGTGCATTGTTGTATAACAAACTCTTGCAAGATAAAAACCTTGATATGAGATATGAGGTTATCAAAGAAGCAGAACAGATACACTTTACATATCTAACAACACCTAACCCTCTCAATGAAAATGTTATATCTTTCATTGGTGCTCTTCCTAAAGAGTTTGACCTGCACCGTTTTGTTGACCACGATAAACAATTCGATAAAGCATTTGTTGAACCGTTGAAAGCAGTCATTGAATTAGTTGGTTGGAATCCTGAACCAGTTGCAAGTTTAGACTCCTTTTTCACTTAACGAAACAGACCCTTTTCATAAATAAAGGGTATGTACGAATATAGAGCAAAAATTATTAAAGTGGTAGATGGAGACACAGTTGATGTGGATATCGACTTGGGCTTCGGTGTAGTTTTAACGGACGAAAGAGTTAGAATGATGGGCATCGATACACCTGAGAGCCGAACAAGAGACAAAGTTGAAAAGAAATTTGGTCTTGCTTCAAAGGCACGTTTAAAGGAAATTTTAGGTAAACAAGCTATATTACAGACTCAAATCAATAAGAACGGCGAAGATATGAAAGGGAAGTTTGGTAGAATACTAGGAGACTTCCAAGTTGACATGGACGGTGAAGAAAAACTTGCAACACAAGTTTTAGTAGAAGAGGGACATGCGGTTCCTTATTTTGGTGGAAACAAAGATGCAATCCAAGAACAACATATGGTGAATAGAAAACGATTAATTGATGAAGAAAAAATAATCATGTCATATGATATGGCAGGGATAGTATAATGTTAATTGAATGGATGGACATTATCTACTTGACCATGATAGGTATTATATTTGCATTCATAATACATATTGAATCTGAGTTACACTGTATAAAAACAATGATTGAAGAAATCATTAAGTTTGATGATTCTAAAAAATTAAAAAACGGAAACGGTAAAAAACATTAAAAACCCACTATACGAAATCTGTTATAGATAGTATAATGGTTATACATTATGGAGAAGTGTTATGTCATTTATTAAAGATTTAGCAAAAGCGTCAGGAAACGAATACGCAGGTGTCGTTGCTGACGGTGTTGCAGCTGGAGATGTCGATTCATTTATCGACAGTGGTTCGTATATCTTCAACGCCTTATTGAGTGGTTCACTACACGGTGGACTGCCAATGAACAAAATTACTGCACTCGCAGGGGAATCAGCAACTGGTAAAACATATTTTGCCCTAGGAATTTGTCAAAAATTCTTGGAAGATAATCCTGACTCAGCAGTAATCTATTTTGAATCAGAATCTGCATTAACAAAAGATATGATTGAAGAACGAGGAATCGATTCTAATCGTATTGTTATTGTTCCTGTAGTGACGGTTCAAGAATTCAGAAACCAATCCCTTAGCATACTTGATAGATACCTAGAAACAGATGAATCAGAAAGACCACCTATGTTGTTTGTCTTAGATTCACTTGGTATGTTATCAACTACTAAAGAGATTGAAGATACTGCAGAAGGAAAAGAGACAAAGGATATGACTCGTGCACAAATTACTAAAGGTGCATTTAGAGTATTGACTCTTAAACTAGGACGTGCAAAAGTTCCTATGATTGTAACCAATCACACTTATGACGTTATAGGTTCCATGTTCCCACAAAAAGAAATGGGTGGTGGAAGTGGTCTCAAATATGCAGCTTCTTCAATTATATTCTTGTCTAAAAAGAAAGAGAAAGACGGTACAGAAATCATTGGAAATATCATTCATTGTAAGAATGCTAAATCAAGATTGACTGTAGAAAACAGAATGGTAGATGTCAGACTTACATATGATAAAGGTCTTGATAGATATTATGGTTTGTTAGACCTTGCTCTTGCTTTTGACGTGTTCAAAAAACAAGGAACGAGAATTCTATTACCAACAGGTAAAACAGAATACGGTAAGACAATCAATAACAATCCCGAAAAGTATTTTACGGACGATGTTATGGAACAATTAGAAGTAGTAGTTAACGAGTATTTTAAGTATGGAAAATCAAAGACTGGAACAAACGATTCTCAAGAATCTAGTTCTTAACGAAACATTTAGCAGAAAAGTCCTTCCCTATATTAAAGGAGAATATTTCACTGAATCAGATGAAAGAACTGTATACAGAGAAATACAGGAATACTTTCTAAAGTTTTCCAAGCCCCCTACAACCGAAGCACTTCTCATAAACCTAGAAAGCAACGAAGAAATATCAGACGTTATTCTTGGTTCAGCAAAAAAGGTTGTAGGTGGGTTTGGAACCTATACAGAGGAAACACCTGTAGAGTGGTTGACAGAAGAAACAGAGAAATGGTGTCAAGACAGAGCAATCTATCTTGCACTTATGGATAGTATCGAAGTAGTTGACAAGAAGTCCCAACGTTCTACAGGTGAAATTCCTGAACTTCTCAAAGACGCACTATCAGTTACATTTGACGCAAACGTAGGTCATGATGTATTGGAAGACGCAGACGAAAGATTTGACTTCTATAACACAGAAGAAGAAAAGATTCCGTTTGATTTAGAATACTTCAATAAAGTAACTAAGGGTGGATTACCAAATAAAACATTAAACATTTGCCTCGCAGGTACTGGTGTAGGTAAATCATTATTCATGTGTCATTGTGCTTCTGCTCATTTATTAATGGGTAAGAATGTTTTATACATTACCATGGAAATGTCAGAAGAAAGAATTGCAGAAAGAATAGACGCAAACATTATGAATGTGCCTATTAAAGAACTGCCTGATATGTCCAAGTCAATGTATGGTAAAAAGATTGAGAAACTAAAAGATAAGACACAGGGTAGAGTATTCATTAAAGAATATCCTACAGCAGCTGCTCACGTTGGACACTTTAGACATTTACTTCAAGAATTAGATTTAAAGAAAGATTTTAAACCCGATATAATTTATGTCGATTACTTAAACATTTGTGCGTCATTACGTATCAGGCCAGGCAGTGGTGCAAACTCTTACACATTAGTTAAGAGTATAGCAGAAGAAATGCGTGGACTTGCTGTGGAATATGATGTACCAATTGTTAGTGCAACACAAACAACTAGAAGTGGATTCGGTTCTACTGATATTGGTTTGGAAGATACTTCTGAATCTTTTGGATTGCCTGCAACTGCCGACTTTATGTTTGCTTTGATTACGTCCGAAGAGTTAGAAGAGTTAGACCAAATGGTGGTCAAACAATTGAAAAACAGATACAACGACCCAACAGTCTTTAAGAGATTTGTTGTGGGAGTTGATAGAAGTCGTATGAAGTTCTATGACTGCGAACAAGAAGCACAAGAAGAACTTGTTGATAGTGCTATCGCACAAGATGACGATACACCTGTCTTTGATAGAGGTCAAAATGCAAAATATAGTGACTTTAAAATATAAAAATACCTAAATAGTAAGACAGTATGGTATTATTATGGCTAAGAATTTGAAATCGCAAGAGGTTATTGATTTAATACAACAGAAAGTTTCATTAAAAAAAGAACTAAGACTTGCTAGGAAAGATAAGAATGACAATGAGGTGCAACGCCTCACTGGAGCCATATCTGCAATTGAAGAACACCTGAGTTCGACACCACTCCAAAAAACATAAATAGTAGACAAACACTTCAAAAGGTGGTAGCCTACTATTATGGCAGTTAAAAATTTACACTTAGAACATTTAGAAGACGAGATTATCAATAATGGTATTGATGGTGGACGTTCTGCTATCTATTTTTTAATGGAACTACGAAAAATGCTTAAGGGTAATAGTAGTTCACGTGTTAACATGACAGTTAAATGGGACGGTGCGCCTGCTATATGGGCTGGGCCTCACCCTGAAACAGGTGAGTTCTTTGTTGCAAAAAAATCTCTATTTACCCAAAAACAATTACACTATAAATCAGAACAAGAAATCAAAGACGCACCTGAACTTTCAGGTCAACTAGAAGAGAAGTTTCTAACTTCATTTAAATACCTTTCAAAGATAGGCATGAAAGAAATCCTACAAGGTGATTTAATGTATACTGATGATAAGAGTTCTACTAAATTTGAGGACGGTAAGTATATTACATTCCAACCTAATACAATTCTATACGCAGTTAAAGAAGATTCAGACTTAGGTCAAAGGATTAAGAAATCAAAAATGGGTATAGTATTCCATACCACATACAGTGGTTCTACCATAGAAGACTTAGGTGCTAAGTTTGGTGCAAATATAAGTGGACTAAAACAGGGTGACGTTTGGATAGATGACGCAACATATAAAGATGTCAGTGGTACAGGTTCAATGACTGCTAAAGAAGCAATGACTTTATCCAAAATATTAACCGCAACAGGTAAAGCATTCCACGGAATCAAGAAATCGGATTTAACTAAGTTTCAAAAAGTTATGGATACTATGAGTGCAAAGGGAGCTGCTGGTGCGACATACAAAACATATACTAACTCACTTATACGTTCAGGTAAATTTAAACCCAACGCTCAAGATTATATAAACTATGTGAGTAAATATTGGGAAGATAAAGTAATCGCAAAAGTGAAACAAGAAAAGACTAAGAATATTAAGAGAGAGATTGGTCAAGACTTAATCAAAGAATTAAATGGATTGAGGAAAATGATTGATAATCTCTCTACTTTTCAAGCGAATTTAGTGGAAGGTAAAATGTTAATTATCAATGCACTTAATAGAGTTAAGGGTATAGGAACATTCAAGAAGACAGATAAGGGATTTGAGGTAGTTAATCCCGAAGGTTACGTAGCAATAGATAAAGAAGGTGGTGCTGTTAAATTGGTAGACCGTATGGAATTTGCCTATAATAACTTCACTGCACAGAAGAATTGGGATAAATAGAAGTATGTATGACTTAATAATAGAAGACGCAGAATACCAAGGTAAGAAGGTCAAACTTAATGACCCTATAAGAAATCCTACTGGTAGTAAAAAGAAATTCAAAGTTTACGTCAAGAACGATAAAGACAATGTTGTCAAGGTTGAGTTTGGTGACCCTAATATGGAAATCAAACGTGACCAACCTGATAGATTAAAAGCATATCGTGCTAGAATGAACTGCGATACAGACCCAGGCCCAAAATGGAAAGCAAACTATTGGTCTTGTTGGCAATGGAGAGCAGACGCACCAGTTGACGAAGAGGTTACAAAAGACTTTGAATATTTCTTAGGTGAAGTCATGTCTATGAAGACACGATTGAAAATGAAACAAGCCTTTAGAAAAAACAAAGCAAAGATTCTTCGTGCTAGAAAGAAATCAATGAAGAAACCTCAATTGCAAAAAGGTCAGATTGAAAAGAAAGCAGAAAAAATGGCAAGGAAGCAAATAGAGAAAAAACTTCTTAAAGGTAAGAATAAACAAGATTTAGGCGTGGGTGCTAAAATGGCACTAGAAAAACAAATGGCGAGAAAACAAAAAGCGATTAAAAAGATTGCTATGAAAATACGTAAAGACGTAATCGCAAAAGAGAAAGCAAAAGTCAAAAAGAAAATGGGTGGTGATATGAATGAAGAGTTTGCACTACCAAAGTATCCAGCACAAACAAACATTAAATGGAAAGAAGATGATTGGGTAGTAGGTGACCCTGAGAAAGCATATGAGTATGACGGTAGTAAAACTGGTGATGAAAATATGGAAATCATGAATGACTTAGTGGATAAAGAAAGAGCGAAATTTAAATGAAAAAATTTAAATCATTTCTAATAGAAGCAGAAGGGAAAGGTGCTACGTTTACTTTTGGTCGTTTCAATCCACCAACAACTGGCCACGCAAAACTAGTAGCTAAATTGGAACAATCTTCTAAAGGTAATTTTGTACCTTTGATTTATACTTCTCATTCTAGTGACCCCAAAAAGAATCCACTTAGTTATAAGAAAAAGATTTCTTACTTAAGAAAATTCTTCCCTAAAGTAGGAGTTATCGATACACCTGCAAGAACAGTATTTGAAATTGTAACGGACTTACATAATAAAGGATACACAGACGTGCGTATGGTTGTAGGTTCAGATAGAGTCAAAGAGTTTGATATGCTTATTAAAAAGTATAATGGACAAAAAGGAAGACATGGTTTTTATAAATTCAAATCAATTAATATAATTTCTGCTGGTGAACGTGACCCTGACGCAGATGACGTTTCAGGAATGAGTGCAAGTAAAATGAGAGCACTTGCTTCAGACGGAGACTTTGAAGCATTCGCACAAGGTGTTCCTAGTAAAAACAAAAGAGTTGCACAAAGTCTATACAAGGACGTTAGAACTGGTATGGGTATCAAAGAAGAACATGTTCCTCATTACATTAATGAAGATTTAATTATGGAAGGTGTTTATGACCAAGGAATATTTAAAGCAGTATTCCTCATGGGTGGCCCAGGCAGTGGTAAGTCAACAGTAGTTGAAAGACTATCACTTAAAGCATTAGGATTAAAACTTGTTAATACTGATAAGGCATTTGAGGTTGGTTTAAAGAAAGCAGGAATGTCTCTTGATTTACGTGGTGCAGACTTTAGTAAGGTTGACCCAATTCGTGCGAAGGCAAAGAAGATAACAGGTACTGCATTAGATTTATATATTGGCGGAAGACTTGGTTTAATCTTTGACACTACAGCTGCTAAATCTTCTAAGATTGAAAACTATAAGAAGATGTTAGATAAGATAGGATATGAATATAAAATGATATTCGTAAACACTAACTTAGAAAATGCACAAGCAAGAAATCAAAAAAGAGCACGTAAACTACCACCTGAAATAGTAAAAGGAGATTGGGAGGCGTCACAAAAAAATGCAAATATATTTAGAAAAATGTTTAAAAAGGACTTTGTGGAAATTACTAATGATGATGACGTAAAGTCATTTGAAAAGAAAGCAGAACAACTGTATGGTAGAATGTTAACATGGACATCTACTTTCCCTAAAAATAAACTAGCACAGAATTGGAGAGAACAAGAACTTCTCAAGAAGAAGTCTAAATAACCTTATGAGACAATCAAAATCATACAAACAATCTGAATGGTTAGTTGAGGGGCCAGAAGAAATGGCGTCTCTTAAAGCAGACCAAGCTAGAGAAATCGAAGACCTTAAACGAAGACACGAAGGTGAAGTCGAAGCTCTCAAAATGAAACATGAAAGAGAGAGTGATAGACAAAGTAAGAAAGACGAAGCAGAAGCAGAAAGAGAAGCACAATCCGAATCATTAGAAGAAGGTAAATTAGTTGCAGATGACCTAATGATTATTAAAAGTATTGCTGATAACATTGCAAAAGAAATGGAAAAACGTGTTGAGAAGAATAGAGAGTCGGGTATTAACTTCATAAACCAACTTATACGTTCTGCTGGAATGAAGAAAACAGTAAGTGGAAAGGGACAACGAAAAGGTCATTTATTTTTAAGACAGGGTGATAACATATCCGAAGATTATGGTCGTGGTAACCAAAAAGGTGTTGCCAACATAAGAGGTACATCATATTTTGATTCTGCTGTAGGAACTGGTTGGGAAAGTGCATTAAAAGATTTGCTTCGTGGTCATATAACGCAACGAGAATTTGAAAAGGCATTTCCAGCTCTCACTAAAAAAGATTTTGAACCATTGTTGAAATCCAAAGAGGTGAAAGATAGGTCACAACGTTACGGTGTCAGTGATAGGGATTATAAGAAAAAGATATCTCAACTTGTTAAAGAAGATAAAGAGGAACAAGATAGAGACATCAAAGATAAAGAAGGTACTCAACCTAAAAAATACTATAAAGGTTTAGATAAGAAAACCAAAGAAAAAAGAGACGCACATTTCAAGAAAGGTAAAACTGGGCCAGCTCCAGGCGATTCAGACGCAGAAACCAAACCTTCTACTCACACAAAAAAATACAAAGCAATGTATGGTGAAGACGCAGATAAAGGTCTTGAAAACAAAGCAAAAAAATCAGGAATCCCAAAAGGTATTCTTAAGAAAGTTTATGATAGAGGCCTCGCAGCTTATAAATCAGGTCACAGGCCTGGCGCAACAGCACCACAATGGGCAATGGCAAGAGTTAATTCCTTTATAACAAAAGGTAAAGGAACATGGGGTGGTGCAGATAAAGACCTTGCAAAACAAGTTAGTGAGAAGTTAGATAAAAATTCTGACGCAGGTGATTATGTAAAAGATTTTAGAAAGTCAGACGCACCACAGTTCAAAGGTAAGACTGACAAAAAGATTAGACAAATGGCAATAGCCGCTTTTTTAGATAAGAAAAAAGGATAAATAAGACATGAACAAATGTAAATGTTGTAAATGTTGTAAATGTACTTGTTGTAGTTAGGAGACAATATGAGTGGAAATAAAACAGATAACGGCGTACTGGAAGTCGGAACAGACGAAGTAAGAGTGTCTTACTCCGAAGATACGCCTGGCCAAACCGTAGAACAGTACATCAAAGAACGTGAAAAATCTTTCCACGAATCCAAAAAACGAACAGAGAAACAATTCGGACAAGTATTTCAAAATCCCTTAGACGGATACCCATATAACGAAGCAATCAAAGTTACACCTATCAAAGAAGACTTTGGTATTTTTGAAGCTAAAGATTTAAATGATGTCGAGTTCGATGTCAAAAAATACTCAAAGATGTATAAGTCTGCTAAATTTAAAGAAACCAAGAAAGGTATAGAAGTCAAGGTCAAAGGTAAAACACACACGATTACAAAACACAAGATGTATAATGGTTGGGTAATTGACGGTAGACAAAATCATATGATTCCAAGTATTAATACTGCTATTGGTATTATTATGAGTAGGCACGAACAAATCTCAGAGATTAATACTAAAATGCCTGAGAAAGTTAGAATTCAGATTCTAGACCTTTATAACAAAGCAATGGATTTACCTTACGGTTCACCTGCATTCAAAAAAGTTAAAGCAGAGATTGATAAAATCAATAAAAAGTATTCAGTAAAAGAAGAATCTTTTGACGAAGCAATAGCATTTGGATTTGATACTATGAAAGGTGCGAATACTTTTAAAAGAAAATTTCCTGATTCACATCCTGTGCAAATTGTTAAACTTACTGATAATCACCCTACGGGCGCCACGAAAAAACATATCGTAACTCTTCGCAATACTGAACAAGCGGCAAAAGATTATGTTGAAAAAGCAGCTAAGTTCGCAGCTCAAGTAAGTCTAAGTGAAGAATCTTTAAACGAAGAAGGTATGGAATTGAAGTTTGCAAATTCAGGAGCTGCAGAAAAAGCATACAAAATTATTAATAATAAAATATATGCAGGTGGTAATAATCCGTTTGAAATCGAACCGCCCGATGGTAGTTACATCTATTTTAGCGATGTTGAGAACGCAAAAGAAGTTATTAAGCAACTTAAAAAAGGTGGACTAAAATTTAAAGTAGAAATGCTAAAGGAAGAATCTTTAAACGAAGAAACAGTTATAGACGTTGCACGAAGAGTTGTAGATAAGAAGGGTGCAGAAAAAATTAAAGGTGTGATGCTAGACATGTTTACTGCATCAGCAATAATTCAAGTTTACGACAAAGTAAACGACAAGAACAAAGAAAAGATGGAAAAAATGGACTTACCGAAGTTAGCAGCTGCGGTATGGAAAATTTTAGGTAAATAACAACTTTATTATGAGGTAGGTGGTCTCATGGTTTACGAGGAAAGGTGCGAAAAACACGGTACTCAACAAACCTATGTCGTAAGGACATACGATTCAGATACAGATTGGATTACAACCACTAGAAAGGACAAGATATACGTTCTTTCGGGATATGGTTGGAATATTCAATACGAAGAAGACGATTATTCTAATAGATTAAATGTTGGCAGTAACTTTTGGTTACCTGAGAAAACAACATATAGAGTAATTAATAAAGATAATACTAGTGACAGACTTGTTCTCAAAGTTGAGTTTATATAAATAAAGGTACTATGACTTATAAAGCAGATTGGAAAACCGAGTTAGAAAAAGTCCGTTCTTATATGAAAGAGGACAAAACTCCTGTAGTTGAGAAGACTCAGGACGAAATCATTTCAGACGAAATTGATTCTATTTTAGAAGGTTTTGACGAACCTGTTGAAGAAAGTCAAGAGTCCGATGTAAACACCGACAAACTTGTCGAAAAAAATATGCTAGGACGCCTAGCAAAATCATTGGATTTAACAGAAGAAAAAAAATCAATGTTATTCAATTACTTTGAAAAAGGGGAATTAATCCAATGAGCATACAAGAATTATCAAAAGACTTAATAGAAGCTACTAAGAAAGTCTTGACTAAAGAAGAGGAATACAAAGACTTCTTTGCAAAAGCAATGAAGAAGTTTGGTATCTCTTCACCTTCCGAATTGTCAGGTGACAAAGAAAAAGAATTCTATGATTACATAGACAAGAACTGGAAAGGTAAATCCGAAGACGTACAAGAAGGAATCTTCTATAAAGAATACGAAGATGAAGATGAGTACCGTAGAGGTGAAGAAAAACCTTATGTCAACGCAATTAAAAAAGGCGGTGGTAAAGTAGGAAAGACTTACACACCTGATAGTAGAGACCCACAATTAACAATTGAGTTTAAAGGTGGCAACATTGATAAAATCAGAAAGGAAGTTGATAAAGTAGGTGACGGAACTGAAGCAGTAGAAGAGGGTTACAAATCCCAAAAAATGCAAGAGTGGATTTCTGCAAACGGTGAAAGACGTAGAGTCAAAGAAGGTGACTCAAGAAAGTCTAAAATTAAAGTCGAAGACGTAGTTAGAGACATGTGGGAAACTGCAAGTCAAGAAGCAAAACGTAATGAGGCAAAAACCCCAGTGGGAAAGTATCAGACGCCTAAGTTAAGAGATGAAAGTCTTGATGAGGGTGTAAAAAAATCTAAAATGAAGATTGACGCCAAGATTCTTAAAGACCTAAAGACACTCGAAAAAAACGAAAAGGGAATGAACGATAAAGAAGTTAAGTTCATTCATGACATGTTTAAAAAAGGAGTAGAAGTAGAATCAGAAGACGGAGAACCTGCTGTAATATCAAACAAGGCACTCAAAACTTTAGATAAAGTTTGGGGTAAACTAGACACATTTGTAAGAGATGAAATTTATCATATTATGAAAAAACATAGTGACGAACAAATGGCAGCAGTTCTTGGGTCATATATCTACGGATAAGGGAGATAAGATGAATCTATTTCAAGAAGCAAAAAAAGTATTAGATAAAGACGGTAAAGTTAACGCACTTGGCCCATACGGTAAGTCAAAACTTACTGGTAAAGAAGTTTCTCAATACTTTAAGAAAAATCCAGTTAAGGATAAAGAAGTCAAAAAAGCAGTAGAGGTTGCACTTGATTTAGGTGGTGCACATAGTGTTGCTTCTAAGGAAATTGCAAAGTTCTATGGTAATGCAATGTTGAAAAACCCTGATGTTAAAAAAGCACTCTTGTATGCAAATGAATCAATAGAAGAGAGAATGAGAAACGAAGATACTCTTCCTGATATAGAAGATTCAAAAAGACTAGAAGTTTTCATAGAATCTTCTAAAATGACTTCTTCTCAAAAAAAAGAGTTTGATAAACTTTACAAAAAAATGGACGGTGGTAAAGAACACCAAGCAATCAAACGAAAGATTGGTAATCCAATAAAAGCAGACGATGCTTTTCATTCTCTTGTTATGAAAAAAGTAATGGGAGAACAAACAGAGTTAACAGAAATGCCTGCTATGCCTTCTGTTCAATCAGGGGACATTGACCTTGATAGTACAGACCACACTATAGACGCAGGCGTTATCAATTATGTAACTGCAATTAACAACCAATTAAAAACTGGTCAATTTGCAAAAATGCATAAAGAAAGAGGAACAGAATTCAAAGCAAAAAAAGCAAAGAGATTTTGGAGAATCGAACAATGGGAAATGGGTAGAGCAGGTTCGATTCACGCATTCATAGAAGTAGAAACAGGTGATATATACAAACCTGCAGGTTGGAAAGCGGCTGCTAAAGGTGCACGAGGTAATGTTACAGATAACAGATACATAAAGTTTGTTGCAGGTTATCCAAGTGCATACCACGGTGGTCATTTATACAAATGAGCAAACAAATAGTAAAAAACGATAATTTAGACGCAAGATATAAGTCGTTTAAAGAAAGAATTAAAAGACTTGGATACATAAAAGCTGACGCCAAGAAAGTTAATGCGGTCATAGAAAAGGTTGCAGACTTTGGAATGATGTCAGATGCAGGTAACAAGAAAGTTGCTCGTGCGGTATCACAAGCAAAAGACGAAAAAGATTTACGTGCTAGACTAGATAAAATTGCCAGTATGAAAGGTGGTAAGTATGTCGAGGCAAGTGAAGATGAAGTTATTATGAGAGCAGTTAATGCTCTAGATTATGGTGCACAAGGAACACAAAAACATGCAGACGCAAATGTTTTAGTTCAACTTGCAGGCATAGATGACACTGGTAGGGACACTGATGTTCGTACCGATGATATGAAGAAGACTAAAGTTAAGGCAAAAGATGCAAGTATGGTTTACCATGCTTTAATGAGCATCAAAGCGCCACTGAGGTCTAAATACTTAAATATGATGCAGAAAGACTCGAAGGGTTTTTCTAAAGCATTCAACGCTATCTTAAAAGTAGCAAAAAAATAGAGAGGAAAATAAAATGGCATTATGGGGAGTATCAGACGCAGATGAAAGTAAACCAAAGTATCTTTCAGACGCAGATAAGAAAAACACTATTGCAAAGCCAGAAGGTTGGGTTCTTAAAAAGACTGTAGGTTCTAGAAATCTAGAAGAGATTTTGGTAGCTACTGGTGCTGACCTAGCCGTTGGAATTGGACAGGCAGACATCACTGAAATCGATTGGGTAACAACTGCATTCGATAAATCAGACGGTGGAACACTATCCGTCAAGGTATTCTTTAACGAGAATGTGACTGTAAGTGGAACACCACAACTAACTGTCGTTAATGACCAAAGAGCGAACCACACATTATCATATGCAAGTGGTTCAACCACTAATGAACTTGTATTCAGTCTTACGATTGCAGCTGCAAACGCAGCTACATCAGCAGGTGACGTATTAAGCATTGGTGCAAACGCAGTATCACTTAACAGTGGAACTATTGTTGACACAGCTGGTGGTGGTAACGCAACTATCACAAACGTAGCAGGAATAGGAACAGCCGCTGGAACAATTACTGTAGCTGCTTAGTAATAGGAATATATCATGAGTCACTTAATTGGAACCGTAGATGTTTCAGGACTAACTACTAAGGTTGAACAAACAGTTCTTACGGACTCGGAATTCGATACCTTGTGGGAAGTAAACAAGAAGAGGGTGTTCACGCACAAAGCGTGGCCAACCCTTCTTCCTTCTAATTCTTCAGCACCTGCATACGCTGACAATATAGATGATGCAAAGACTAGCGCAAAGAATCAACATGACAATATCTTGAATATTGCATTTGACGGAACTTTGTATGATTCGTGGTTAGTTAAAATCTATGACGGTTCAACTATCATTGGTAGTCGATTAATGATGGGTGCTAAGAGTAAATTAAATGATTACTTAGTTGAGTCAAACGCAGAATTAGCCCAACTTTGGACACAAGAAGGGAACTCAGGTGATTATAGAGACGGTGCAATATTAAGTGACATTAGTATGTTCAACCCTATGGTAGACGGAACACCATCGGGTGGTGCTGACGGTTGGTATATGGCATACATTCATAGTACAGGATTTTATAACGCAGTATTAGCTGAAACAGTGCCTGCAGGGTTTAAATACATTTTAAGTCCAGTTACTGGAAAACAACAAAAGTATTATGCTAACACTATCATACATAATTGGGCGATTGATAATTCACCATTAAGTAGTGGAACATTCGCAGGTAAGAATTTTGAGGCAATGCCTTGTTTCAATTATGTTGATGATAATGAAACAATAATGTTTGCCTTGGGGATATCACGAGAATCTCCATTATATGAAGAGTTGGACAGTAGTGTTAAACCATCTTGCTGGCCATTTACAACAGTCAAAGTTGGTGGTAAATATCCACCTTATAGTTAAGAGGAAAATAAATGAAAATTAAAGTATTAGGTTCAGAAGCTGCGTGTGGAGTCTCCTCTACTAACGGTTCTAATTTCAGTCTTTCAACTGCAGTTAGACTAGTTAATAGTGGAACTACAGACAGATTGGTGTCAGTGGAAACTTCAGCTGCTAGTTTGATTGGTACATTTACAATCAAAAGCGGTGGTGTTGAAGTTGTACAAAAAGACCCTACCGATGAAATCTTTGCTGCTCACGCCGAAGTTTTAGGTGTTGGTGTTGCAATAACATCGTAGGAAAAGGAAATATATTATGCCGTATCAAGTGACTATGGACAGAGTTCTAAGTGACGAAGACTTAGACCGCCTGCAAGTCTCAAACTATAATCGTAGAAAGTGGAACACCAAGTTCGCTACAGAATCTGACGAAGAATTTGCAGAGCAAAACAAAACCTTCATAAAAGCAATAGAATCTTCTCACCCAACAGGAAGGTGGAGAGTAGTCCGTTGGATACACCCAAAGAAATTAGTTGAAGGAGATGCAAACTTTTCAATTAACCAAGAAGACCCTTTAAAATTAGAAGCACATGAGGATAATAACTGTCCTATAATTAGTGCATCGTTCTGTTTTCAATGCATAGAAACTAGAGAGGACGGACATACTTGGTCATACATGCCAGATGAAGTTCCATGGTTAGAAGAGATGCAACAAGATTGGGAACAAAATGGTGGTGCAGGTGATGTTAGAACAACACTTGGTATTACTGATTTTGGTTTATGGAGTGACAATGCAGATACAGGGGAAACTTCTAGAACACAAACTTTAAATTGGTGTTTAGAAGAAACTGACAAGGGAATTGTTCGTGCAGAAGACGGTCATACTATCACAGACCATAGTAAGATATCATTAGTTCCTCAAATAAGATTTTTTAAGTCTATTGGTGTAACGCACCATGGATATATGGTTAAAGGTCAGATACCAAAAACGTTTGCATGGGATTATCAACATGACACAGACAGTGTTAACAGACAAAAGATAAATGGTCAGGATAGAAATCAATCACCAAGCGACTTTTGTTGGCCAGTTGCTTTCAATCTAAATAAAGATGAGAGTGATACAACTTGTTTTGTGGCACAGTATCTAAATCAAGAAGACGCAGTTCGATTAGGGCCGAGTGACATAACAGATTATGGGTGGCCAGGAACCAAATAAGGATAAATAAAGATATGAAAACTTTTAAAGAACATTTAGTAGAAGAACATAATTGGCCTCAAGAAGGTCTAGGTGGAGAACACAACTTAGATGACGCAGATATTAAGTCTAAACTTAATGCAATACTAGGTCACACTGCTTCCTCAGAATACTTAAATCCAAAAGCTGCAATTGCACAAATGGAAGCTAAACTTTCTCTACTTGGTTTGTCACATGACGGCGATATCAATGATATCGATATGAATGAGAGTGGGGAATTTGAAATCTCTTTTAAACGTTACGGTGATATCATGGGTAAAACTGTTGATACACCCCATGATGAAATTGAAGAAGAACAAATTAATTATACTATGAAAATTAGAACCGAGAAATTAGAATCAGGAAGCTTTAAAGTATACGGTTCTCTAGTCTAATGACAAGACAACTACTAGAAGATATCAGACACGAACTTATTGCCAATTTATCAGAGGAAAAGGTTCGTGTTTTTGGTTTAGCAGTTGATGTAGTCAAATCATATTCAGATGATGACGCTAAAGAATACACATTCGATGTAAAATACAAAGGTAAAGATATCGGTTATTACCATTTAAATGGTGATGAAGATGAACCTGAATACATTGAAGCATATTCAGAAAATGAAAATGGCGACTCTACAGATGAATATGATGAACACTTTAAAGCAGTAGAATGGATAGTTTCTTCAGCACTAGAAGACGACCTTATATCAGAAGGCCTTCTAGACAAAGCAAAACAAATGGCCATGAAGGTTCTCAAAAAGTCAAAAAGTAAATTGGGAAAGAGATTCAACTGGTCAAAAGGACTTAAACAAGCCGCTAAAAAGAAAGGTAAAAAAGTCCGCTAAGTGATACACCTATATACTGGTGTAAACAATAATAAATTATATTATGAGTCTATTTGACAAACTTACAGCAAAAAACTTTGCTGCCTACGCAATGAAACACTATGATGACCCTCAGTGTGAGGACATGGAAGATTTTTATGAAGATTTACGTAGGTTCAGATATCTCAAACGACTTCTCTTTAGATACCACCAGCATGGTGAACTTAGAGAACGTCTCATGCTTAATCACCTCATATGCATATTCAATGTATTCGGTTTTGAAGCGTCAATGAAAATGTTAAATTTTAAAATCAAAGACCCTGATTACTGGTCTTCAATAAAGACTATGTTAATATATCTAGAATACGTTAAAGAAGATTTCGATACCGACACTCCGATTGATGAAACGTTGGCATCGACTCTACGAAAGGTATAAATAGATATATGGCGACTCGAATAATAGACACACTTATAGTTTTTCGTATTCTAAAGATGTTAACAACACCTTTTGTGAAGACGAAAGCATATAAGTTTGGGTTTATTGATAAGAACGGTAAAAGAATCAAGACTAAGCCAGACCCAAGAAATAAAAACGTCAAATTGGCCAATGACCCATTTACCGCAGACGAAAAAGCCTCTCTTACTCCACTACACAGATTGGTATTCAACCTTAAAAAACTTATTGAAAAGATACCATTTGGTAAATCACAGTTCGCTTCATACGCAGTAGCATTAGCACTTCTTAAAGAAGAAACTAGGTTAACGGAAGACCAAGCAGACGAACTTTGTGAGAAGTTCTATAGATACCTAAAACAAAACGATATGGTTAATTCAGAAACTATACAAGAAGCAATTAATCTTTCGGATATATCTGTAGGTGATAGTTATAATTTAAGAACCCCTTTAAGACAGAATGATAAAACATATATTCCAAAATCCCCTATACAAATCATGCATGAGCATAGTATAGTATATGGAGTTAAAGTTTACATAGGTTTTATTAACGAAGATAGGGTATTGGTAACTGCAGATGATGTTTATTGAAGAAGTAACAAAAGTAAATGATATGGTCTTCAAACACCAAGCGGAGTTGAAGAAACCAAAATATAAAAATATTGACCTATGGGATACTGGTTGGCAAAAAATAATGACTGCACCACCGCCAGCAAACAATTCAACTGCTACGTTAGATGATATTAAGAAGATACAACAACTTCTAAAAAACACCACTGCAATAACTAAAAAACAATACGTAGATTGTGACGAAGACGGTTCTTACTATATCAAAGCATATATGGAAGACAATGATTTGGAATTTGACGTTGATACGATTGAATACATTGAAGACCAGTGCAGTCCTGTTATCAAACATTACAAAAACTTTTTTAATCGCCCAAGACCATATCAATTAGCAGAGGCATTAAAAATGGAATTCAAACCATATGTAACGCCAACTGCAAAGAGTCCTGCTTATCCAAGTGGACACGCAGTACAGTCTAGAGTTGTCGCTAACTATTATGCAAGTAAATATCCCGACCATAGAGAAGGGTTATTTAAAGGTGCATACATATGTGGTTGGGGCCGAGTCGAAGCAGGGTTACACTATCCTTCTGATTATTCTGCAGGTATCCAACTTGCAGATGATTTAATGGGATACATGAGAGAAGATAAATTAAATGAAGATGCACCAGTGAACGCAACTGGGCCTGGCATTGCAATGCCAGCCACTATGAAAAAGAAAAGGGATAAAAGATTTTACGAGTTGTGGAAAAGAGTCCCTAAAGTAAACTAAATTATGAAATTTCTAAACTATTTGGCATTAGCCACAAGTTTAATGATAGCAGGTATCGCTGCCTATTTCTCAGTAATAGGTATGGGTATTATATTTGCTGGCGCATACATGTCTACGGTAGTTATGATGTCTGCATTAGAATTTGGTAAGATAGTTACAGCAGCTTATGTTCACTTGTTTTGGGATAAGTTGAATTACATGAAGTATTATCTTTCCTTTTCAGTATTTGTTCTTATGTTAATTACTTCACTGGGTATATTTGGTTTCTTATCTAAGGCAAATATAGACCAAACCCTACAGGGAGATTCTTATTCATTAGAAATGTCTATCATTGATAAGAGATTAGAATCTAAAGAAAACCAATTGGGAAGATTGGAAGATAGAATTGCAAACCTAGATAACATTATTGCAACTGCTAGACCACAGGACAGAAACTATATCGACAGAAGACAGAAAGATGAACGAGAAGAAATCGGAAATGATATTGACACAATCGTAGATGATATAGTATTATTGAATCAAGAGAAATTACCTTTTCAAAGGTTACAACTAGAACAAGAAGGTGAAATTGGGCCAATCAAGTACGTAGCAGAAATGATATACGGACAAGATGATGCGAATAAATACATAGACAACGCAGTGAGATACGTTATAATTGCATTGATTTTTGTATTTGACCCTCTTGCTTTATTGTTGTTAATAACTGCAACCAGTTTATTAGCAAATTATAGGGAACCTGAACGACCTAAAATTGTTGTTCGTGTACCTAAAACTAATATAAATAAATAACTTACTTATAGGAGTAAAAAATGAGTGAAGAAAGAAAAGCAGAAGACTTTCCTCTAGAACGACCTTCAATGGGTGCTAATCCGCCTGAGGAAGGAACAACAGGTTATGACATGGCAAAAGCGTCTTATGACAGAGCTATGGTTGAATATGAGAAAAACCTTGAGAAATGGCTCGCAGGTGAATCTTTATCAACACCTGATGACGGTTCAGAAGAAGAATCAGAATAAACCCTCTTACAAATCCTAACATTATAGGTTATAATAGCCTAAATGTTATGGTTAGAACGAAAATATTTGTCTATGGTGGCATCGAGACTCGATGTCTGTAAGTGGAAGAACGACAAAACCCTCAATCATCGGTGCCCCTATTGTGGAGATTCCCAAAAGAATCAATACAAAGCTAGGGGCTACCATTTTGTCGTAGAACAAAATTTTGTATATAAATGCCACAATTGTGGTAAATCTACTTCGTCTGTACACTTCTTAAAGGATAACTTCCCTGATATTCACAAAGAATATCTGAAAGAATATCTACAAGAAAAAGGAGTGAAAAAAACTAAGCAAAAAATGCCTAGTTCTAATGATTTTAAGTTCACTCCAAAGAAAGAAATTCTAAATATGAGTGAAGAGAATTTACGTGCGGTATGTTTTCGAGCATGGGACAAGATAGTCGCTAGACAATATCTTCAAGACCGAAAGATACCCGACTCTATCATAAAGACATTATGGTACGTAGACAGAGCAGAAGCTCTTTGTCATTTACATAAGAAATACCATGATAGAGTATTAGGTAATGACCCTAGAGTAGTTTTTCCATTCTACGCTGAGAACGGAGAATTGATTGGACTAAGTGGCAGGGCAATTAACAATGCCTCCCTGAGATACTTAACCATGAGATTCGTAGATGATGTACCACTCATCTATAACATTAATAATGTGGACAAGTCAAAGACAATCTATGTAACGGAAGGGCCGATAGATAGTCTATTCCTACCCAACTCAATAGCAGTCGGTGGTAGTGATTTTAAAAAGATTCAAAATCTAAAACAGAATGCAATAATAATATATGATAACGAACCACGCAATACAGTTATTCTAGATAAAATTGAAGAAGTAATCGATGAAGGTTACGCAGTTTGTATATGGAACGATAAACGAGTTGAAGGACTCAAAGATATTAATGATATGATAATGAATGGAATTACAGTAGAACAAATCGTGGAAATTATAGACTCTTGCACTTATTCTGGCCTTTCCGCAAAACTTAAGTTACAGGAGTATAGAAAGGCATGACAGTGGACAATGGAGATATTAAGGTAGTCAAGTCAGACGGTTCAAGAGTAGATATAGATTTAGACAAAATTCACGTAATGGTATCACACGCTTGTAAGAATATTACAGGTGTTTCAGAATCACTAGTAGAAATGAATAGTGGTCTACAGTTTTATGATGGTATAACAACAAAAGACATTCAGAGTATTTTAATCAAATCAGCGTCTGACCTGATTTCATTAGAAAACCCCAACTATCAATTTGTAGCAGCTAGATTACTGCTATTCGCATTACAAAAACAAGTCTTCTCTACGAAGTGGGCAGACGGTAAAGAGATTTATCCTAGATTGTTTGATATGATTAATAGGAATATTGAATCGGGGGTCTACTCTAAAGAACTTCTAGACCATTACACAGAGGAAGAGATAGACACGTGTAATGGGTACGTTAGACATAATAGGGACTTTGATTTTACATATGCAGGTCTACAACAGATAGTAGACAAGTATCTTGTTCAAGATAGAAGTACAAATGAGGTATATGAAACACCACAATTCATGTACATGTTGATTGCTATGACATTGTTTCAGAATTACAATGGGCATGGTGAAAAGAATAGACTATGGTACGTCAAGAACTACTATGACGCAATCAGTCAATTTAAAATAAACATACCTACACCTATTATGGCAGGCGTAAGAACACCACTAAAACAATTTGCAAGTTGTGTTCTAGTAGACAGTGACGACACACTAGACTCTATTTTCTCTTCTGACCATGCGATAGGAAAATATGTAGCACAACGTGCTGGAATCGGTATTAATGCTGGACGTATCAGAGGCCTCGGTAGCAAGATTCGGGGTGGAGAAGTACAACACACAGGAGTGATTCCTTTCCTAAAGAAATTTGAATCTACTGTACGTTGTTGTACACAAAATGGTGTAAGGGGTGGAAGTGCGACAGTTCATTTCCCAATCTGGCACCAAGAGATTGAAGATATTATTGTTCTCAAAAATAATAAGGGAACAGAAGACAATAGAGTAAGAAAGTTAGATTACTCTATCCAAATGAGTGAACTCTTTTATAAGAGATTCCTCAATAATGAGGACATAACTTTGTTTAGTCCTCACGTTGCAGAAGGTCTATATGAAGCATTTGGGACACCTGAGTTTGACGAACTATATGAGAAGTATGAACGTAAAACCAGTATCCCTAAACAAAAAATAAATGCTCGGGAATTGATAACAGATTTACTAAAAGAAAGAGCAGAGACTGGCAGAATCTATATCATGAATATAGACCATTGCAACACGCACAGTGCTTTTCTTGACAAGGTGAACATGAGTAATCTTTGTCAAGAAATCACTTTGCCGACTACACCGATTCAATCTATAGAAGATTATAACGGTGAAATCGCATTGTGCATATTGTCTGCTATTAATGTGGGTAAAATTAATATAGAAGATTTAGAACATTTGTGTGACCTCGCAGTTAGAGGATTAGATGAACTAATCGACTATCAAGAATACCCTGTTAAAGCAGCTGAGAAATCAACACTTAAGAGAAGAAGCCTAGGTATAGGTTATATTGGACTTGCACATTATCTTGCAAAACATAAAGCAAGTTATGGTAGTCCTGAGTCATTGGAATTAGTCCATGAATTGACCGAAGAATTCCAATATCAGTTGATTTGTGCGTCAGTTAATCTTGCAAAAGAAAAGGGTAAGAATGACTGGCACCACAAGACTAAGTATGCAAAGGGTATACTTCCCATAGATACTTATAAGAAGGACGTAGATGACCTAACTACTAATGGTCTAAAGAAAGACTGGGAGGCGCTACGTGGCGAAGTCCTAGAACATGGTATGCGTCACTCCACATTAAGTGCACAAATGCCTAGTGAATCTTCTAGTGTTGTTTCTAATGCAACGAATGGTATAGAACCACCAAGAGATTTACTCTCAGTTAAAAAGTCTAAGAAAGGTACTCTAAAACAAGTAGTACCGCAATACGGACAGTTGAAGAACTTCTATACACTATTATGGGATATGGAAGATAACCTTGGTTATATTAAGATAGTAGCCTTAATGCAAAAGTTTTTTGACCAAGGGATAAGTGGTAATTGGTCATACAACCCTGAGAATTATGAGAACAATGAAGTTCCTATATCTGTCATGGCAACTGACCTATTGAATACCTACAAATATGGTTGGAAAACTTCATACTACCATAATACTATGGACGGTAAAGAAGAAGACGTAATCAAAGAGGAACCTATTATAATGTCAGACCCATTCAATGGTGAAGACGATGAGGATTGTGAAGCTTGTGCGATATAAGATAGAAATGTCAGCTCACGGTGACCCTGCTGTCGGCAGGAGTGCTGTCGGTGAGATAAATGAGAACACATATAAGTTTTATACAAACCGTTTTGTTGTTCTCAGAAACTTTATTCCGAAAGAAATCATAGAGTTCACTATGGACGTTTGGAAAACTATCGAAGCACAACCTGAGTTAAATTCAATTATTTTTGATTCAGAGGTGGAACCTATTCCAAATTCTCCACGTGGAACTCAAGACAAATCTTTTGGTGGACATACAACTCCTATGGGTGTTGCATTGCACAGATATATTCACAATAAACTTAATAAAGAAATGGACTTGACACTAGTACATACTTACTCGTATACTAGAAAGTATGAAAGAGGTTCGTATCTGAGAGCTCATGCAGATAGACCTTCTTGTGAAATTAGTGCTACATTATGTTTAGATTACACTACGGACGATAATGAACCATGGACTATATGGGTAGACAATAGTAAAAATTGGGTTGACCAAGGTCAAGAAGACCAAGATATTATTTTTCAAGAGACACAGGCGATACCTATAAGAAAAAGAAAATCTATTCCAGTGAAACTAGAGGTTGGTGATTTAATGTTATACCAAGGGCCGAATGTTGTGCATTGGAGAGATAATTTATTAGGTAAACATTCTTATCACATGTTTACTCATTTTGTAAATAAAGAAACTTGGATGGGTGGAATTGAAGGATTTTGTGACACAAAAGATTACACTCAAGGTAAAAATGAATTCGTACTAACATATGACGGAAGACCAAACCCATATGTGCAAAAAGAAGATGGTGGTATTCTCCAACAAAAATTTATAGAATGGTCAAACAAGTACGATAAAATAGGAAATAAATCAAACTTTGTTAATAACTATTCTGATATGAAGTTTACAGAGATAAAAGAATGACGGTATTTAATAAAAAGAAAGTAGACTTTACTAAAGAGAAAATCTTCTTCGGTGAGGCACTTAATACTCAGAGATTTGATGATTTTAAGTATCCTATATTTGATAAACTCACGCAGAAACAATTAGGTTTCTTTTGGAGACCCGAAGAAGTATCATTGCAGAAAGATAGAAATGATTATGCTTCTTTAAATAAAGCACAGAAACATATATTTACCTCAAATCTGAGGTATCAGACTTTGCTTGACTCAGTTCAGGGTAGAGCGCCAGCATTATCGTTCTTACCATTTGTCACTCTTCCTGAACTTGAGTCTTGCATCATTACATGGGACTTCTTTGAGACAATACACTCTAGAAGTTACACACACATTATAAAGAACATTTATAGTGACCCAAGTGATGTGTTTGACACGATACTAGACGAAAAGGCTATCATTAAGAGAGCAGAAGCAGTAACACAGAAGTATGATAATTTCATAGACCTTGGACGCAGGAAATTAATAGGTCACAAGATAGATGATTATGAGTTATACAAAGCATTATATCTCGCACTAGTGTCTGTAAACATACTAGAAGGTATTAGATTCTTTGTATCATTCGCATGTTCATTTGCCTTTGGTGAATTAAAACTCATGGAAGGAAGTGCAAAGATATTATCATTAATCGCACGAGACGAAGCACAGCACCTTGCAGTAACACAACACATTATCAAGTGTTATCAAAAACACGAGAACGACAAAGTAATGAATAAAGTTATGAAGGATTGTGAAAAAGAAATCTATCAAATGTATGAAGATGCGGTTAATCAAGAAAAAGAATGGGCGGAATTCCTATTCAAAGAAGGTTCAATGATAGGACTATCTGTCCCATTGTTGAGTAATTATGTTGAGTATATTGCAAACAAAAGACTACGAATGATAGGTTTGAATGCAATATATAATGTTTCCAGTGCTAATAATCCACTACCTTGGACAAGACACTGGTTTAATAGTAGAGGATTGCAGAACGCACCACAAGAGACTGAGATTGAATCTTATGTCATTGGTGGTATAAAACAAGACGTGCAAGACGATACGTTTGAAGGATTTAAGTTATGAAAGGAATAGTAATATGTTTTATGTTGTTAGTTGCACTGGGTTGTACAACAACAGTTGAAATACTAGACGGTCTTTGTTTTAATGACAAAGACGGCACATACCTTTGTAAAGAACCAGTTAGAGAACACAAACAACCTAAAAAGGAATGTCCCCCGCCAGCTCTCAGAATAGAAAAATATCACGGTCATTGCATGGAAGATATATGGTTGGAAGACCCAACTAGAGAGAAGTATAGTAAATATAGGAACGTAGCATGATAGAGATATGGGGAAAACCTATGTGCCCATATTGTGATATGGCTAAACGACTATGCGAAACTAACGGATATGATTTCACCTATAAACAATTAGGTGAAGACTTTGATAGAGAAGAAGTATTTCAACAATTTCCTGATGCAAGAACCTTCCCTCAAATAAAAGTTAATGATGAATCTATTGGTGGATACCAAGAATTGGAAGAGAAGCATAAAGGTGGACAGTTATAAATTATATCTTCCTGTAGAACATGAACAAGATGTTTATTGTGAAAGATACAGGCATATGTTGGGAACTCTAGACATAATTGAAAACGAAGTGAGAATTTATATATGTGGAATAGATTTCACATATAAAGATATTGGTGAACAGAATTTACCTTTTGTAACAATAAATGGGAAAGCTAAATCTTATGAAAATGTTTGTAAGGTTTTAGGGTTCCCTCATTTAGTTCAAAAACCGAATCATATAGTAAGACACGAAGGAGTATACGACAATGAGTTTGATTAGAGCACATTGTACAGAATGTCAGAGTGAATGCGAAATTTATTCTGAAATGGAAGACCATTATTATCCAGTTAAACACTGCCCATTTTGTGGTGCAGAATTAGATGAACACCAAGTCGAAGAAGTAGATGACGAGGACGAATGAGGTTATTGATACTAGAAAAAGAACAAGCACGTCTTATGCGTGATAGGAGTCCATTTGGAACTCCTAGGTGGGTCATAGAAGAAAAGATAGATGGTAGGTGGAAATCCACAAAAGTCTATAGTAAGATATGGTATAAAAAGGAAAGAGTGATTGAGTTAAATGAGGGTTTACAGTAGATACAAAGCACTAAAAGAAAGTGCTTGTTGGTATGCAAGAGAACTTGATATTGACTCGTGCCAGAACGTAAGAATCCAAATCTACAGATTACCTCACACAAACCCAAAGAAAGGATACGTAGAATACCCCACAATTAACGGAAATACTATAGAAATCGACATATATGTCAAATTAGACGAAGAGAGGGAGATAACCCTTGCACATGAAATGGTGCATGTCCGTCAAGTCCTTGCCAAAGGGGAGTTAGACGAGGAAGAAGCGGAAGAAATCGGTAAAAAAATAGCGGAAAAGCGCTTGACAATGACCCCCAAAATATAGTAAGCTAGCAGTATGGAAAATAAGGTGAAAAACGTAAAGAGAATCTTCATTGACATGGACGGAGTCTTAGTTGACTTTATCAAGGGTGTTTCTGAAATGATTGGTAAACCCTTAACCAGTGACGATACAGGTCATACTGAATATGACCAAAGAAAACAAGAATTAACCGACAAGAGGTTGTTTAGGAATCTTCCGCCTATGGTGGACTACCATGAGTTGATTGGGTATGTTAAACATACTGGTCTTCCATGGGAAATCTTGACAGCCGCTGGTAAGATTAACAGACAAACTGTTGTCTATGATAAAAACGAGTGGATTAAACAATATGTTGACCCATTTGTTGTTGTGACTTGTACTTACACAGGTAGTCAAAAAGGTGCCTTTGCTATGAAAGGTAGTGTTTTGATTGACGATAGACAAAAGAACATTGACGCTTGGATTGAAGCGGGTGGTATTGGTATCTTACATACTAGTGCTTCTAACACTATCAATCAGTTAAAAGCGTTAAGAAACGGTGGAAACGTACTTGACTTAGTAAAAGAAGTTTCTGTTAATGGACATGTTTAAAAGGTCGGCGAGAGATAAAACTATAGTGCCATTTTAAACAACGTGGGTCTTGAACATTTGCGTCCAGTTATACCACGTAAAAAACATAACTGAAATTGCGAGTCTTTTTCGGTGTGGGAGTTAGCTCTAAAATAAACTCCCCTATTTTTTTATATAAATAAACTTATGGCATATTCAAAAAAAGTAGTAGATAGATACAACGAAGTTCTCAACAATCCAAATGCACATGGAGTCGGTAGGTTTGACCCTAAAGACCCTAATGTTGCAACTGGAATGGTGGGTGCACCTGCATGTGGTGACGTAATGAAACTTGATTTAAAAATGGACGGTGACAAGATACTGGACGTTAAATTCAAGACATATGGTTGCGGTAGTGCAATAGCAAGTTCTTCTTTATTTGTTGAAATGTTAAAAGGCAGAACTCTTGAAGAAGCAAAGAGTATTAAAGATAAAGAAATTGCAGAGGTATTAGAATTACCTGCAATTAAAATACACTGTTCTGTCCTAGCTGAAGAAGCGATATGTAAAGCGATTGAAGATTGGGAACAAAAAGTAGCCCATAGAAATCATAATATGATGCCCAACAATGCAGAACCAAACCATACAACTTGAGAATGGTGGTGTAGTACATCACTACAACAATTTCATATCTCTTTATGAGAATTGTTATACAGACGAAAACTGTGACGAGTTTATAGATTTTTTCTATAGAGGTAAACAATTAAACCAAACACATTATCGTGAAGACTACGATATAAATCACCAACGTCTAAAAAACGATGAGTCATTATCGTGGAATGATTATACTCATGAATCTTATAAACATGGTTCACCCCAAAGGCGGACTGGAAACGAACCTGAACAGATATCCAAACAAGAAGAACTAACTTTCAATAATTCTGTTGGTGGTTTTATTTCATATACAATGAGTGAAGTCTATAGTTCTTACACTCAACATTGGTTTCCTGAGTTAACTGATATGTTAATGATATATGAAGGGAAGATACAGAAGACTAGGCCAGGCGAAGGATACCACATGTGGCACGCAGAAAGCATAGGTAGACAATCCACATGTAGAGAACTCGCATGGATGCTATATCTAAATGACGTTGAAGAAGGCGGAGAAACAGAATTTTTATATCAAAAAGTTAGATTTAAACCCAAGAAAGGGGACTTTCTAATATGGCCAGCAGGATTTACCCACGTTCATCGTGGCAACCCACCACTGTCAAACGATAAATACATAGCGACAGGTTGGATAGAATACAAATAGAGGATATTAATATGGATTACGTGCCACAACTATTCCCAAAATTTAAATGGTTAAAAGGGTTTAGTATAATAAGCTACAGGAGAACTATGGAATATCTTAACAAATTCTTAGATTGGCATGAGAGCCAATGTTATAAATTTATGGACAGGTTTAATCTTTCGGAATATCACTGTATGTGGTTAATGTTCGCAGAAGGATTTCTTTTAGCATTGTTACTAGTATGGATTTTTTAAAGAAAACATTTTCAAAAATTTGGTCATGGTTCCTATCATTATTCAGGACACGTTATCGTGTATCTGTATCGTACAATGCTGAATGGGGTGATAAAGACGATAGGGTTTATGAACACGTTAGAAAGATAGTCACGAAGAAAGAAAAATTACTTGTCTTCATTGACGAAGACAAAAGACCAGTAGAGATTCGTGGAGCTGCTGGACTTAATTACAAAATAGAGGTAGAAGAATGAACCAATTTTTTATGGCGCTTGTTCTAATACTGGGTGCAGCTTCTTGGTACTTATGGACTGAGAATCAAACACTACAGTTTAACAACGCACAATTAGAATCTTCTATTGCACAACAAGAAGAAGCAATAGAGGTTATGAAAGAAAACTATGAGAGACAAGGTCAAGCATTGAATCAGTTGTCATCTCGTAATGCAGAAATCGAAGGTGAAATGAACAGGTATATGGACATCTTCCGAAGACATAATTTAAACCAACTAGCAGCTGCTAAGCCTGGGTTACTTGAAAACAAGATGAACAACGCAACTTCTAGAATATTCAGAGAGATAGAAAATGACAGTAAGGAAATCGATTCGCTTGATGCCCCTAGTGCTGATATCAACCCTAATAATTAGTGGTTGCAGTACATTCGGACTCAAGACAAAACAGATAGAGGTATCTTCAAAACCTATTGAGATTGATATCATTCAACCTCATATGCCTCGTGAGATAGACTTAAAAGACCCACGTTGGTATGTCGTATCAGAAGCACAAGTTGCTAATCCTTGTCAAAAGGAATTAGATGCAAATGGTGATATCGTTAAGGTTGACGGTAAAGAAACCAACAAAAGACCTAAGATAGACCACCCCGAAGGTAAACTAAACGAGAAGGGTAAAGTTATTAGAGTATGTAAATTTGGTAAAGAGAATCCTGATTGGCCAGAAGATTACACATACCTAGATAAGTTCCTTGAAGATATGAAGGAAATGAACAACGGAGATATAGTCTTTGTTGCATTCTCAGTATCAGACTATGAGTTAATGTCTTATAATGTTCAAGAACTACGAAGATATATAAGAGAACTTGCAGAGGTTATTGTTTATTACAGAGAAGTTACTATGCCGAATGGCGACAAAGGAATTGGAGTCAAAGTAGAGAAAAAGTAACAGATTATATTATTATGGAATTACGTGAAATCAAATACACCAAACACACACTTTAAGCCTCTTCCAGCAAATCGGCATGAGATATTCTCTATACCGTTTTGGACAATGCGTTGGAATGGTGACTTGCAACAAGTCGCTCAAGACGTGAGAACTGCTGTCAACAGTATAGAGGAAAAAGGCAATCTCGAAACAGACTACACCACATATTTCCATAGAGAAATACATCAAGATATTATTGAATCAACTGATTGGTATAAATCCCTTGCTACTAATTTAAAAGATACCTATGTAGATATTATGCACAAGTGTTTTATTAAAGATATGAGACACTTAAAAAGAAGTGATATACATTTGTGGTTGTGGGTGAATAGATACACAGGTGACCATATACACATGGCTCACAATCATAAGGGTTCAACACTATCAGGAACATTTTATGTTCAAACAAGTCCACCATCTGCTCCAATAATATTTGAAAATCCTATGGAACCTGCAAACTTCCTATTTCAAACTAGGGATAGAGCATTTGAAGACGGACAAGTCGTTCTTGAAGGTGTGCCTGCAGTAACACATGAATTTAAATATAATCCACAAGACGGAGACATAGCATTGTGGCCTTCATATCTTTATCATAATGTGCCTAGGTGTCCTGACCAACAAGAGAGGATTAGTATCAGTTTTAATCTATCACACAAAGAAGAACTTAACTATGGTCACAGTGACGAAATATTAGAAGAAATGGAATACACTTTTTTATATCATGACGAATAGAGTATACAGTAATGACACAATGTTTAGGTTTAGTCCTAAACTAGAACCACGCATGGAAGACGGTGTTATCTACATTGATAATTTATATGAGAATGCAGATGACATACACGCATGGTTAGAGAACCAAGACCTTCCCCTTTGGAAATACAACGAAGAAAGACAAAGTAGAAATGGAATAGACTACAATGACTGTAGACTCATTCATAAGATAGGTTGTGCTACTAGGTTATATCAACAACAAATGCAAATGTTGACTGATATTTGTAGACAGCATTGGTGGAAGGGTGATTACACTTGGGACGAAGTATACGAATTCAATGCCTTCCAATCATTAGTTGAGTATGGTAATTATATGCAACACTACCCACACATTGATAGTGAGTTAGCCTGTATGGACGAAGAGTCTGTAATCAATTGTATTATCTACATGGATAAACAAGAGAATGGTGGAACTGCTGTCTATGAAGGAGAGTGGATAACTAATGACGAACAAATTAATCTTCTATATCCAGTAGAAGAACGATTTGAATTAAGACAGATTATACCTGCTAAGTTTAATAGACTGGTAATGTTTACTGGTAATAAACTACATGGTGGGTATGTTGAAGATTATTCTAAATACATGGGTGAAAAATGGAGATATACCCAAGTAACATTTTTTCATCCAAGGAGATAATATGGTTCCACCAGTAAAATATAAAGAAGACGCAGCTAGTTATGATAGAGCAACAGGCAAAACTACCATAACACATCACTATGTAAAACATTTGTCAAAAGACGAAGCATTTAAAATGCTTAATGACCATAATGTTAAACCCAAAGTCAAACAAAAAATTCGTAATGAACTCGTGAGAAGAGGAATCAAGATTGTCCGTGTACCAACAACTGAAACAGATGTTTAAAGAGAATAATTTTAGACCATTACCAAAAACTTTAACTATTCGCAAATCCGATATAGACGGATTAGGTCTATTTGCGAAAGAAGATATACCTGCAAAAACAGAATTAGGTGTTTCACATTTATATGTGTGGAACATGTGGATAAGAACACCATTAGGCGGATTTATTAATCACTCACCTAACCCAAATTGTTCAGGAGAAGATTTAATATCAGAGAATGTAGAGTACAGGACTCTTATCACTCTCAAGGACATAAAGGAAGGGGAAGAGTTAACAAAGTTTTACACATTAGAGGAGTATACACGTAATGATTTACCTGCAACATAAACGGGGCTGTAGCTCAGTAGGGAGAGCGACTGGTTTGCATCCAGTAGGTCGTAGGTTCGATTCCTATCAGCTCCACCACTTTTGGTGGACATGGTTATGATTAAATTTTTAAAAGCACTTAAGAACTTCGTGAGTCCAAATTACTGGGCAGAAAAACTTGGTAATAAATCAGGACTGTACGATAAAGCAGAAAACAGTAAACTTCGCAAATGGGCAGATAGTCTAGAAGGTTGGCAATGGTGGGCATGGCAACTGGGAGTCGGTCTATTGGCCTTTGCGGTAATTGAAGCATTATTAAACTCATTAGGATTAACAATACTACCATGGAAATAAATCTAGTAAACTACAGTAAAGCAGATGGGAATTACCTCATAGAAAGTGCAAGTGCTAAAGAAATGATAGCCTTTTGTGCGAGAGTGAGTAATCCTGAAAATCAATTTAATGAAAAGACTAGTGATAAACTGATAAAGTACCTTATGAAACATCAACACTGGTCACCATTTGAAATGGTTAGTGCGTGTCTAGAGATAAAGACAACACGTGATATAGCCAGACAGATACTAAGACACAGGTCATTCTCATTTCAAGAGTTCAGTCAGAGATATGCACAAGCAACTGACTTTGAAATACGAGAAGCACGTTTACAGGACGAGACTAATAGACAGAATAGTATACCCACAGACAATAAACAGATACAAGAAGAGTGGGCACGTATGCAAACTGAGGTTATTGAAGTCTGTAAATCAAGATATGAACGTGCATTAGAAATGGGTATTGCAAAAGAACAAGCACGTGCAGTATTACCCGAAGGTTTAACATCGTCTTGTTTGTATATGAATGGTACTATTCGTTCATGGATACACTATGTTGAATTACGTAGTGCAAATGGAACTCAAAAAGAACATATGTTAGTTGCACAAGAGATAGCGAGAGTGATAAGTAAAATCTTTCCAATGGGAGAATCTTGGGACTTTCCGCCAGAAGAACCTAAACAGAAATGGGCTTATGATGGCAGTGAAATGGGATACTTAGAACAATGGAGACAAACGGCAGAAGGGTCGTTGAACTATAATGAAAATTAATGTTATCTTAATGAAGACTGGTATTCAATCGGATACCACTGCAGAAGACATAAGAGAAAGACTCAGATATATGGGTCATGACGTTAATGTATACGAAATTGATGGTTCAACTCGTGTACCCTATCTATGGCAAGAAACACTCGCATATCATGATGTGGAAGCCTCAGGTGTTGCAGAAGAACAATACTTTGAAGACAGTAAAGTAGTAGTGCTACACGATAACGTAGTGCTACACTCTAACGCATACGCCATTCTGGCGGCCGAGATTCCAACTCGTGGAGATAAAAGTCCATTTTATACCCCAATAGTTGATGATAACGGGCCCGAAGTTAATAAAAAAATAAAAAGCAATAATGAAGCAATGCAAGAATTGGCTAATGTGGTGACAGAACAAAATTTACCATATTTAAATGTACCTATGGAATGGTGGAATAAAGAAGAACAATCATTTGGTGCATATTATATGGCGTGGAATTATGGTGACACTAAAGACTTATGGTTAGGTTGGGACGCAGTGCACGATATGGAAGAACACCAAGAAATATGGTACGCAGACAACTTTGTTGGTATTATGTGGCCGACAAATCAGGGTGCTATAGTAGATATTACAAATGAAAACAATAAAGAAATGGAATGGCAAGCATACGTGGCTGCTAATTTCCCTCAAGGATTTAATCCAAGGGATAAGTTTGATACCGCATTAGAATATAGTGAGGAAATGCATAAACCATTTTTCTCACAAGAGGACGGTTTAAACCAACACGTAGCAATGGTTTTTTATAGTGACTATGAATTAGTCAACGGAATGCCCTTATAAATACTGGAAACATTATGGATTTTTTGGTCACATTATTTTACTTACCCGCTTACCTTTTGGGAGTGGGCATATCAATCATCATATGGTACGTTATATTATCGTTCGCTATTGAAAGGATAGGCGAATGGGTATCTATTATTCGTGATAAACGAAGAGATACCAAATATCGATATCATGATGATGACATTGATAATTATTATTAGTAATAACAAAAATATAAGGAGTTTATATGAGAAAATTACTACTACTAGTTATGCTATCTGTACTGACGCCTTTCGGCATAGCCGAGGCACAGGAAGAGAGTATTAACACAACTGACTTCGGAGTTGAAGTTGGTCTCGGAAGTGATTACTTCTTTAGAGGAGTATCACAAATGGGAGACGGTGCACACTGGAATATAGGAGCCATGGGTGAATGGAATGGTTTTTACGGTGGTGCATGGGTTGGTAACGTTGATTTCGGAGACGAAGCAAGTTACGAATATGACCTGTTTGCAGGTTATGTTGCTCAAATCACTGACACATTCGCAGTCGATTTAGGTGTAATACAGTATCGTTACGATGAAGGTTACGATATGGTAGAGGAAATCTATCTTGGTATGTCTTATGAGATGTTGAGTGCCAGAGTGTATCAAAATACTGATACCAATGACACTTATGCAGAAGCCATAATTGACGTATCTAGATTCATGCCTGTATTTGACCTAAGTTTACATTACGGATATGCAGACAAAGACGATGACTTCTCAGCACTTAACTTAGGTTATTCAGTGAATGATAAGTTAGACGCATATGTAACTTTGATGTTAGAAACAGTAATGGACGGTCAAACAATGGATTCAGTATCTGCTGGATTCAACTATAGATTCTAATGAGTGACGAATTAATCATAATACACGTGTTGTTTGTTTCAGCATGTGTATATTGTTCAATGTACTGGGGGCGTAAGCAGGGTGCTAAGATTATTCTGCAAATGCTCCTAGATGACAATATTATTTCAGAACGTGATTTAGAAAGATATGTGCCAGACAAAGAAAAATCCTAATCTGGCATATATTCCATAAAACCCTCTAGACAGTCACCTGTCACTAGTGATATAATATACATTATGACACAAGAAATTCAATTAGAACTATTCCCCAAAGAAGAACCCAAAAAAGGACAATTAGCTGGTTACATAGACCAAATGGAGTTCGCTCGTGTAGTGGACGATAATTGGGGTGGTGCCGAATATGTCTATGGGACATATGAAGAGTGCGAGGAATACGCAAACACCAAAGGTAAATGGGTAGAAAAATACCTTGACCATGTTGCACCACACGTTGCACAAGGTCTAAAATATGTTGGAATTGGTCATGACCCATATGCTAAGAATATAGGGTATGACTATGAGAATAAACGCCCGTTAGTAGACGATTCATTTTAAGGAATAATGTTATATAGAGCACACGTAGGCGTAAGAAAATGTACTTCCCAAGGACAAGGTGGAAGAGGACGTAGCACAAAGATATCTATGTCTCATATGAATAAGCACAAAAAAAGGTCACATAAAAAATATCGAGGACAGGGTAGATGAGAAAAAAGAATATAACCAACAGAAGAAGAGTTGCATTAAATAATTTATTAAAGGTTAAGGAACCGAATAAACGACAACTCGCAGAAATAGAAATACTGCAAAAGAGATTATAATGACCCTCAAAAGTTACAGTAAAGAGGAATTACAGAATTCCAAACGACTCTTTAAATCAGCAACACCCAAATATACTCTAGACTGGTTTATTAAATGGGTAGCCTCATTCTTTATATTAGGTGCATTATCCATGCGTGGAGTAGAAGGACTACAAACATATGATTTAGCACTGTCTATAATAGGTGTGGGTCTATGGTTAATAGTCTCAGTAATATGGAAAGACAGGGCACTAATATTATTAAATGGAGTAGGATTACTATTTTTATTACGTAATTTTGCTGAACATGTTTCTTGAATATCCTGAATTTCTATCAGAACAAGAATGTGACGATATATCCGAATTAATAACAGACAGAGAACCGTGGGTGCTCAAGAATATACCCACAACACCCAAAACAGAATATAAAGGATTAACCAGTAAATATTATGATTTTAATTGGTTGCCATGGGTAGTCGATGCAGGTATAGACATAAGGAATAGACTATTTAATATAGATATACTGCGTCAACACGAAACACTATGGATACAATGCTGGTGCAATGTATTACGCCAAGGACAAGGATTACAAATGCACCACCACGCCACAGACAAGAATGATAATCCATTTTACGTAGGACATATATTCATAGACGGACATACAGAGACTGGCACCTACTATGATGAATTAAATAGAATAGTACCTAGTGAAAAGGGTGCACTACATATTATTGGTGCAGAGGATAATCACAAAGTAGTATTAAATCAGTACGAAGAACCACGTATCTCTATGGCACTGGATATATGGCATATAAATCCAACAGAGTTCTTCGGTGATGATAAGGCAATGGTTAATGGGTATGTTATATCACAAAATTGAATCGTTTTTTCCACAGGAGTTATATTTTGAGTTACAAAATCTTGCAATACATGGTAATGATTCGGTATACATGGATAGGAGTGCTGGTAGAGCACTTGATTCATACGCTGGGCCTGACAATATTAATCCCACTATTAACGACTATTGTAATAATTATTTCACAGATTTAGGATACACACCAAACGGAGCCGAGCGTTTCTCACAATGCAGACTCCAAGGAACCGTACCACAAACAGAATATAAGGTACACCAAGACGCACAGTTTAAAGAAGTCACACTGTTAATATACATACACCCAATAGAAGCAGACGGAACTATATTCTATGACGAAGACAAAAAATACCCTATCGAAGACACTTGGAAGCCGAATTCAGGTTACTGGTTTAATAGGGAACAAGCACCATATCACTCATATAGGAACACACTAACATGCCAGAGATGGGTATTCATGTACAACATACTAGACCGCAGTATGATAACCCTAGGGTAACACCAGTAGAGTCAACTACACTGACCAAGACCTACCCGAAGACACACTACGCCGCTGATGGACGCTTGGTAGTTACTCATGAAATATGGGAGATTACTCTATATGATTACAATGGGGTAATTAAACAGTATACTAACAGTCGTATTATAGACTATTTAATATAACATGTCCTTGTAGTTCAATCGGATAGAACAAGTGCCTTCTAAGCACTAGGTTAGTGGTTCGAGTCCACTCAGGGACGCCAATAAGGTGATTATTATGAATAACAGAGATAAATGGGTAATATTCTATGAGGTAGTAGGTGTTATTACGTGCTTTTTTATTACTGCGAATATAATTCTCACATGGTGCAAGGTACTATGAATATAATTATTATTTACGCTGGGAGTGATACTAAATTATATTCAGATATATGCAGTAGTGGGGAATAGTGGAAAAAAGTGCAAATGGTGAGTAGCTTCGGAGAACTTAGCCTATGTATATGTTGGGAGATGTCAAGTAATTTTTTCGATTTTTGCCCGTCTCAGACCCCTAAAACCCCTATGGCCAGAGCACCTCAGAGGGTGCTACGACAGGCTATGACGCAGCTGAAAGCACAATAAATCGTATAAAAAGCTTGACAATAACAGGCTTTTTATTGTAAGCTAGCCTCTGAAATGGTGATGAGAGGTAATAAAATATGACGTGACGAGAGTTATCCCCAGCTAAACCGCACCGCCTCACCCATATTGAGGTTAAAGAGAGTGTGCTATCGGGGACGGTGGATATGAATATGGGTGCCGAGTCAAGAAGGTGGCTGAGACCACGCTCCGATGAGGTAGAGACGTGAGGGACTGGCCTCAATAAAAAGGTGGAGAGAACTAAGGAACTCCCGATTGCCCTGCGAAAGCACCCTATCGGGAGTCAATTAGCTGTTGACAGTGTGCTCCATTTTCTGTTAGCCTACCTGTATATTAACTAATAACGGAAACAATTATGGCGTATGTATCACAAGAACTCAAGAAAGAACTCGCAGTTGGCATTAAAAAGGTGCTTAAAAAGTACAAAGTCAAGGGTTCTATAGCAGTTCGACACCATAGTACACTAGTGGTTAACCTCAAAAGTGGTGCTGTGAACTTCCAAAAAGACTATTTGAGCGACCAAAAAGTCCACTATTCTATCAATCCTTACCACTATCAGAACCATTTTGAGGGTGAGGCTAAGGCGTTTTTAATGGAATTAGAGACTGCTATTAAGGGCACTACGTGGTTTGATAAGTCCGATATTCAGTCTGACTACTTCCATGTTGCTTACTACTGGGACGTTAACATAGGTAAATATAATAGGGATTACGTAGTGGAAGCTGCGTAATCACCTTGACACTGACCCTGTTAGTGTGTTAGCCTAGCATAATGGAGACAAACATATGCCTGATATAGTTAAAGTTAGTGGTGTGGCTGAACAAATTGCACGCCTGAGTGGCGCTGAAATCAACATGTTAGCAGAGGTTATGGTACATAAGGGTATCGCCCGTGAGTTAGAATTCCTGCTGGGTGTCGCAAAGACAGAGGCCACAAGGGTTTCAGAGGACTCACTAATGAACATAATATACTCAAATAAGGAGTAAATAAGCTTGACAGTGACAGCTCACATATGTTAAGCTAGCCCCATAATGGAAAATCCAATAGACACAATGATTGCGAATTATGAGAATCTATCTGAGGCTGAACAAGCCCATGTAGACGCAGCCGTTGATTGGGCCAATACTGACCATACCATATGTGAATGTGGTAAGAAAGTAGATGAGTGCCCTGATGCGTATTCTCATATGAGTAAGGGCTACTAGATACTAGTAGGTTAAACATATGAAAGAAGGTAAGATAGAGTTACAGGGTAGAGCTATACTCAAAACATTCTACGGAGGCCCAGACGAAGAGCCAACAGTAGAATCATTCGCAGAGTTGAGAGAGTGTATCTCAATAGCTGCGAGTCGCTCTCGTGAAGGAATTACGGTATTAATAGAAAGAGTTCCCGAAGAAGAGAAAAGCGCTTAGAGCGTCTCAGATTCGCTTAGAGCAGTGCTTTGGGACTCCTACTGAGAATAAGACTGGGGTCATGCGCCCAGCTGATATATTTTTGAAGAGTAAATGAAAAGGATAAGAATTAAATACGGAAATTAAATAGTTTATGAAGTGGTTATGTCCGTCCAGTAATGGTTACCCTAATAAGGACTCAATCGGAACCTTGGGACTTGGAATACCTGTCACCCTGACCACTTCAACTTTTTCAATCTCAAATTTTTTTTTCGGGCAAAATGTAAGACCCAAAGCAATTTTTGAGATTTATTAACCGCACTAAGGAGAATATAATATGATTACATTAACAGAAGCAATGCAAAGGTCAGAACCCCTAACCATTAGGGAGTTTGAATCTATTCCTCAGTCTGAATGGAATAAGTTTTTAGATGACCTGCGTGATTCAGGCGAAATGAATATGTTCGGAGCAGTTGGTTACATTGAACGTGTCTTTAGCATGCCTCGTAGCATAGCAAAGAATATCTTTTACCAGTGGACGGAGACTTACAATGTCTGCCAGTATGTGCGTCCTGAAAATGTGTATCCTGAACATTCTGATATGAAGGGTGGGTAGTCTATGTACGATATAACAGAGAAAGGTGAGAAGCAGTATCGTAGAGTCAAGTGGTTAATCTATGGTCTCTATGTGTTTATTCCCTTGGTAGTAATCTTTTCAAGCGTAGGTGTATACTAATATGTATGTGACTGTCGCTGGCCCTCGTGGGGGTGTGGTTCGTGAAGAGGAGACTTTGTTTTCCTTTGCGAGTCGTTGTGCTGATATCCTGAATATTATTGATAAGGATATCGACCTAGAAATTATCGTTTCGGATTCTTTAGAGAAAGAGTATGCTGATGCGATTGGGTTGTGTTGGGGCGAACCGAATGATATTTCGATTCAACTGGCACGTAAGTGCTCCAGCGGCGAGAAGCAGGATATTCTAAAGACCCTTGCTCACGAAATGATTCATGCGAGACAAATAGCAACAGGTCAACGTTTGTTGGAACGACCTGCGTTGCGTAACGAGTCTTTTCTGCATGAGATAGTAATGGAGTCAATGTAGTATGGGTATGATGAATATGAGTGGGTCAATGAAGTATGGGCCCAATGGTAAGCGAAGAAAGACGAATGCGTGGAAGCAGAAGAAACGTCATGCTATAACTGAGTCGAAGAAGACATTCGACAGAGCATATCCCGAAGGTTACAAGGAACAAGTTATAATCCCTAGTCATACATCGACTAGAGGTTCAGGTGCTGGAACTGGCCCAGATTTGGAATGGGAAAAAGAG
>MDSW01123107.1_pt1 | contig 41795 bp, 59 predicted proteins | sample 811171 | NCBI WGS metagenome assembly MDSW01 (sample SAMN05326641, study PRJNA326480) | marine metagenome | isolation source: seawater | place: Atlantic Ocean: North West | collected 2012
ATCACCATTTGCGCGATAAACGGCCAATCCAGCCGTAGGCCGAACATGTAGCCCGGAGTTTATTCATGCCCAAATCCACGATGAAAGACGGCGTCGAGCTTCGCCCGAAGTCGATCCGCATTCACTTTCGATGGCAAGGCAAGACGCGCCGCGAGACGCTGCGCATCCCGCCGACCAAGAAAAATGAGCGCTTCGCCCACCAGAAGCGCGCCGCGATCCTGTACGAGATCGAGCGCGGCTCGTTTGACTACGCCGAGCACTTCCCCAATTCGCCGCACGTCGCGCCGACCGTTGACGACGACAAGCCAGCCGACACGTCTATCGACCACTTCATCACGGTCTGGCTTGATTCGCGCGTGGCGAAGAAGTCGACGATGAAGGGCTACGAGAACAGCATCAGCCGCTACCTGAAACCGGAGTTCGGCGGGCGCAACATCGCCACGATCCTGAAATCCGAGCTTGACCTGTGGCGGGCGCGCATGGCGAAGGAGTACCGGCCCAAGACGGTAAACAACGCCCTGATACCGCTGCGCGGCGCGTTTGCCGTGGCGCATGGGGATAGCGTGATCGACACCGACCCGGCCGCGAAGCTGTCTAACGTGCGCAACACGAAGCGCGACGACGACATTGATCCGTTCGAGCTGGACGAGATCGCCGCGCTCATGGAGGCCGCGCCCGACGAATCCGCGAACATGATCGAGTTCTGGTTCGCCAGCGGCCTACGCACGGGCGAGCTGATCGCCCTCCAATGGGAGGACATCGACTTCGCCAAGAATCAGATATGGATACGGCGCAACAACGTGCTCGACGAGATCACGACGCCCAAGACCAGCGACTCGCGCATCATCGACATGCACAAGCGCGCTCGCACTGCCCTGCTTCGCCAGAAAGCCAAGACCGGGAACAGTGCCGGGATCATCTTTCGTAATCCGAACACGCTCAGGCCGTGGAAGTGGAGCGAGAACGTGCGGGCAAACTTCGTGCGGTACTGCGAGAAGGCCGGCGTGCGGTACCGGTATCCGTATCAGCTTCGCCACACTTACGCGAGCACGATGCTGTCGCTCGGCGAGCCCGCGATCTATGTCATGCACCAGATGGGCCACAAGAGCCTAATTATGATGGAGCGATGGTATGGCCGCTGGATGGAGAAGGCCAACGCGCAGGCCGGCAGTGCCTTCGACAAGTACACCACGGCGACCGGGTAGCCGGGAATATCTCAGGGAATCTCAGGGGATACTGTGGGAGAATCCGGGTAATACGGTTAGTAGACGTTGTCTAAACCGCTCAGGGAATGTTGTGGGATAAACTAACGAGCGGCAATGAGCACTAACGAGCACCAAATCGCCGGGAACGCTGTCTAATCAAGGGCTTGGAGCGGGTAAGTGCCTGATTCGGCACTAACCGAAATGGCGGAGAGGGAGGGATTCGAACCCAGACAGTATGCCCTGTAACCGCCTGATTCCATTGAGTTTCCTGTTTTTGCCGAATGGCTCAGGGAACTCTCAGGGAATCGACGCTGCGCAGTGTATGGCAGGGCGTTGTCTGGCGCAAGGGTTGGCTGGTAAAAAAAATTAGACGCCAAGCAAAGGAGGGACTATGAAACGCAAGGCGATATTGGCAGGACTGGCGATGGCGCCGATGGCGGCATTCGCACAGTTGGATACCGTCGAAGGTATCGGCGGGATCGACCGGGCTCAGAGGAACCCGAGCGGGTCGGTCACGCTGTATAGCGACCGGGCCACAGGGCAAAGCTCCTATGGGCGCTCTCAGACGCAAGGCACGGTCTATGGTGATGGATACCACGGCCAGACCGACATGCGCAGCTCTCGCGGCTTCTCAGAGCCCATGAGCGAGAGAAACGCAGCCGGTCAGTCCGATTGGGGCGGCTGGTAACTAAATCACGATCTTGTGAACCGTGGGCTGCTGCATCGCCTTCTTCTTCGCCTTCGTGTTGTAGGTGGCGAAGCTCGTGTCGATGCGGTAGCCCTCGACCGCCTCGGCGTTCTGCACGTCGATGCGATAGGTGTCGATCCACTCCCCCGGCGTCGCGACATGGAAAAGCTGCGACGCCCGGCCCGTCAGATTCAGCCGCTTCTCCGAGTAGTCGTTCGTGCCGACGAGCGAGCCCGACCGGGCGTGACGATCCCCAACGTGCGCCTCGTGGACGTGGCCGAAGATCACATAGTCAACGCGAGTGCCGCGCATGAGATAGTTGCCGATGATCTGCTGCACGTCCTTGCCGGTATTCGCCGGCCGAACGCGGCCGTGGCCGTGGATCATAAGCAGATTGAACCCGGCGACGTTGAGCACGGTCTCGCTCGGGTCGCTCGCAACGAACGTAACCCGCTCGTCGTCACGGAAAAGCAGCTCAAGCTGGTTATGCACGAGCCAGTCGAAGTTGTCGCTGGCGACCTCGGGGTGCCAGTGAACCTCCTGCTGTAGACGGCTCTCGTTGCCCGAGACGGTGACAACGGTTACGTCGAACTCCGCCGCGACCTCACGGATGGCCTGCTGTAGAAGGTCGACCGCGAGCACGCACGCCTTCGAGCGGTTGGTCGCGTTCGCCACAATCTCGTCTAATCGGCGATCCGAGTTGATCGTGTCGCCGGTATTGGCAATGACGACGTGCTTGCAGCCGTGGTGCCGCGCCATTTCCATGCAGCGCAGAATGTGCTTGCGCAGGCGCTTTGCCGCCGTCTCCCATCCGTATTGATTGTGTTCGAGATCGACACGCTCGTTGAAGTGCGTGTCCGCTATCTGGATCACGCCGACCGGGGCGTCCGTCTCGGGATGCGGCGCACGCGGCGGGTCGTTGAACTCGTAGTCGGATAGGAGCCGGATATGCTCGGCCTCCAAATCCTCGATTGCCGTGTAGCAGCGGCCATACTCGCGGAACGTCTTGCGCTCCACGCGGTTGATGTCCTGCAAACGCTGGTTTTGCCGCGCCAGTCGCGTACTGCCCGCGACGAGATCGCTCTCGACGCTGCCGAGCGCATACCGGAGCTGATTGCGGGACACGCCAAGCCAGCGCGCCGCCGCCGATTTGTTCCCATCGCATTCTTCGAGTGCCTTCGCGGCATCGGCCGGGTCGACGGCCAATTCACTCGCCATTAGACGACTCCCGTTCGGCTTTAGACAGATCGCGCAGTGAGTCGAGCTTGGCGTTGCACTGCTTCAACGCTTCTCCCCGGAGCTGAGACTCGCGAACGATGTCGTCAGTCGTCTCCCATGTCTCGTGCGGTATCGGGCACGGCTCGGTCAGATTGGTTGGCGCGGGTACTACCGGATGGACGGTCTTGCTCGTGCATCCGGCGAAGATCGGCAGGCACGCTGCGGCTAAGATAATCGGCCACTTCGTCATTCGTGCTCCTGATGTCGTCGAGCGTCTGCTGCTGCTCGCGGTATTGCTCACGAACGATCCGCCGCTGCTTGTCGAGCGCGGTCTGGACTTCGCCCACGAGTTCACTTCGTTCGTTGGCGGCTTCGAGCTTCGTCTGCGCCTTGTCACGCGCCGTCTCGGCTTGCGCGACCTCGGCCTGCATGGAGCTGATCCGCCATGTCTGGAAGCCGGCAAGGCTGGCGACGGCCAGAAAGACCGCCGCCACGCCACCGACGAGATAGCCGTTAAGGCCGAACATCGTTGCCTCGCTTCTTTCGGAGATACTTGAAGATGCCCCACAGGCCAGCGGCCACGGTGCCCGCGAAGGTGCCGTATGCGGTCACGGTGGAGCCCGGAACATCGGGCGGAGAGTCGCCGAATACCTGCAAGGTGACGTAGGAGATAAGGAACAGGGCGACGACGAATACCGCCATCGCCATGAGCCGCTTGAGGATGCGGTCGATCACGTCTGCCATTTGCCCGTCCGCATCTGATCGGACAGCTCGTCGGCCCGGTAGCCGACCTGATCGGCCCACAGGCTCTTGAGCATCCGTTTAGACGCGCGCCGGTACTTGCCCCGCTTCATCGCCCGGAGCGTGTTGCGGAACTGCATGAAGCTCGACATACCCATGTTGAAGGCCATGTCGTAGACGACGGCGCGGCGCGGGCTGTTCATGTCCTCGACCCACGGCAGGCGCTCGTTGACCGCCGCGACCGTTTCGTCAATATCGTTGGAGAGCAAGTAGCGGGCCTCGTCCTCCGAGAGCCCCCGATCCTGCAAGTTGCGTCCGTAGGCGATAGTCGGCACGCCAAGGGAATCGTCGTAGACGACATGCCGACCATGCTCCTTGACTGAGCCCTCGAACTTCCGTAGCTGTGAGTTCAGGCGTTTTCGCATTTGGTGGATCACCTCGATAAACGGTGCTTGTGCTGAGCGCGTCGCGCGTGAGCTGGTCGAGCTTCGCGTTGACGCGCCGGAAACTTGAGCGCATGTCGCGCCGGAGCTGCTTCACGTCCTTGCGCAGCTCGATCATTTGTTTGCGGTCGCGGACGTTGTTCGTCTCCACGACGGCCACGCGCTTGTCTAAATCGCCGCCCCAATTAAAGAGCTTGTTGCCCCATGTGAGGCCAAGCCCGAGCGTCGGGACGACGATTGCGACGACGACGGCCGCACGCTTGAGGCCAGTGCCGATGACTGGCGTGCTGGAATCGACCTGAGAGCCGCCCATGTGCATTTATGTCTTGATGATGTAATTGACCACGAGCGACGGCTGCATGACGTTGAACGGCTCGCCGCCGCCGGCTTCTTCGGTCGTGTTCAGGTACGGGTTGCCGCCCTGACCGCCATCGCCGCTGAAACCGTCGTCAGAGGGCGTGTAATAGTCGTGCGCGTGCGGCGCGAGTTCTTCCTCGGTCTGCGTATGGCGTTCTTCGCCGAAGCGTTCGCCGCGCTCACGACGGGTAAGGCGAATCTCGTCTCCGTCGTCGTCCTCGGTGACGCCGCGCCCGGCGCCGACCGGGGCTCGACCGCGAAAGTCCGGCAGGTTGAACGTGCTGTTGCCGTCGCCGTTGCCGTAGACCGTGCCGAGCACGTCGTACAGGTCGTCGTACTCGCTGCGCGAGACCTCGCGACCGTCACAGATAAGCCAGCCGTTCGGGTCGTCGCTGCCGCCGAACATCGTGATCTGGCCGACCGGCGTGTAAGCCACCGGGCCATCCTCGACCGTCAGGTTGCCGTTGATGTCGAGATCGCCCGTCACGGTGCCGCCGTAGATCGGCAGATACTTCTCGCCGTTCGACGTGAGAAGCCGCCAGTTGGAGCCCGAATAGACCGTGATTAGCCAGTCGCCCGGCGCAATCTCGCCGCCCTTCAAATCCTCGCCATTGGCGAGCTGTAGATCGTCGGCGCCCACGCCGTTGATATTGAGCGTGGCCGGGCCGTCGTTGTCGTTCTGTGCCTGCCAGACGACGATCTGGCCCTGCTGGTAGTTGTCGATCGCCGGAGACAGGGCGAGACGAAAGCTGTTCGTCGTGCCGGTATCGGGGCCGCCGTAGAACAGCGAGCCGCGCTGAATCTGGCCGAGCGCGGCGTAGTCGTCGGGAGACTGGCCGTCGCCGACGTTGATATGGCGAAACCCGCCCATCGGCAGGTTCTTAGACGGTGTGTTCTGGCCGTCCTTGGTAATGCAGTTTTGAATGCCGTCCGCCAAGTCCTGATCGTGCGTGTCGTGGCGGTCGGCCCGAATGTTGACGTTGTTGTTGCGGTCTTGGCCCCACACGGAGGAACCGCTGAAAGAGCCGTTGTCGCGGCTGAATACGCCTTTGCCGTTCCAAGGCATAGAGACTCCATAAAAAAGCCCCGCCGAAGCGGGGCTGTGTTAGACATTGCGCGCTCGTCTAATCGCCGGGCCGAACCGTGATCGTCGGAAGCGACTCGGCCTGCCCGACCGTGCCCTCCGCATCTTCCTCGGCGGCAGGCAGGGCGTTGACGAGATAGGAGTTGAGCGTGCGCTTGATTGCGCGCTGCTGTTGCGGCGTCTCGGCCTTGCGCAGAAGCTCGCGCATGAGATTGCGGTCGAGTACCGCGTCCGCGAGCACGTCCTCGGTGCGCTCAACCGGGATGCGGTTTGTCCACTGCCGAACGAATCGCGAGCCGGCCCCGCCCGCAATGAGCGAGTTCGCGGAGCTGGCCTCGCCGGGCAGCGATCCCGCAACGGTTGTGCCGAGCTTGGCGCCCGCGATACGCGACGCGAGATCGACGATGGTGCTCGGGTCGTTGTCCAGAATCTCGTTGACACCGCGATCCCGAAGGTTCGCGCGGTCGAGACGCCGAAACGTGTCCGCAAGCACGCTTAGACGGGAACGCTCGGAGGCGTCGAATAGGCCCGACTGATCGACGATGCCCCGGTTGTTCTCAAGGAACTCGTTGAGGCGACGCCCCGATTCCGGCCCGGTCGCGCGTTGCAGCGCCTCGTCGACGAATGCGGTCTTGAGGCCGCTGCGGGCCGCGTCGTCGCGCCGGGTTAGACGAACGAGCTGCCGCATGTTGTCGGTCGGATTCTTCGACCGAAGCACGCGCTTTATCTCCTGATCGACCGGCGCGTCGAGATACAGCGAAGCCCGAGACCGCTGCCGATCCTGAATCGACCGGCGACGTAGGTTGGCGCGGCGAGAAACGCTGTCCGCGACTTCCTGAGACGAGCGGGCGTCAGCCAGCTCCTTGCGCAGTGCCGGGTAGTTGTTCAGGAGGTCGTTGTTCTTGCGGATGAACTGACCGGCCGAACGCGGGGAGACCGTGCCATCGGGGTTGATCGCCTGCTCGGCGAATCGGGCACGAACGAAGTCCTGCGCGGCCTGATCGAGCCGCGCGGCACGCTCAGGGTCTTGGGAGACGGCATCGCGCATCTGGCGCGCGTTGACGCCCGACTGAGGCCCGCCAGTCTTGGCGAACGCCCGTTCCAGCGTCATTTCCGGCTGGACGGACATGCCGCGATCCCGGTTGTAGCCGAGAATGCGGCCGACCGCGCCTTGCCGGAAGCGCTCATTGAGATTGCGAGAAAACTCGTGCGCGGCGCGCAGGTTGTCGCTTTCCGTCGCCGCACTGCCGATGTCGTCGAGCGCGGCCTTCTGTAGCCGCGTGAGCGTTGCGATCTTGCGACGATTGGGCGCCCCGCTGTCCGCGCTTTCGCGTGCGGATGCCGAAAGGAGACGGCTTCGAAGGCGCTGTAGGTTGCTGATCGTCTCGCGCGGCTGGATGCCGTTGTCGCCGGCCATCGCCTCGTTGACGAACGCAGGAATGTCGTCGGGGTCGTCGAACCGGGATCGCTCGGCGACGATGTTGTTGTACTCCCGGCGCATGTTGCTCGTTGGAACTTCGACCGATTGGTCTACTTCGTCGTAGAGCTGGCGCTCCTGCACGCGCGCATCGGCGAGAGCGCCCTCGATCTCGTCGCGGGCGATCTGGCCTGTGAGCGCCTGCTGGCCCTCCTGATTCGAAATGCCTGTGACGCGGCGACGCGCGTTGTCGAGAGCACGCTCGGATCGCTCACGGAGCGCGTTGTCGAGATTTTCGAGCCGATCCCGTAGCGCCATGCGGGTATCGTCGGCCGCGCCGGAGCCTGCAAGGTTTCGCCCCTCCTGCTCTGCGGCACGGCGGCTTTGTTCGCTCATGCTGTTGAGCCGATCCTCGACGCGGGTATCCCGCTGCGCGAGAGACCGTTCGAGACGCATGAGGCCGGCATCCTCGGTCTGCTGTGCTGGCGTGAGGTCGGCGCCCTCGACGCCCGGCGACTCGCCTTCGAGTGCGCGGGCGGCTGCTGCGGGGTCGTCGGTGACTTCCTTGAGCTGCCGCGCGGCGCGCCGCCGCGACGAGCCCGGAGTCGCCACGTCCGCTTTCTTGAAGGCATCGGCCGCACGCTCGCCGTTGCGCGAGACCAAGGAAATCGGCGCGAGCATACCGCCCGCAATCTGACCAACCATGTCGGCGCCCTGACTGTCGGGGGCGATCATGTTGGCTATCGCGGCGCCTGTGCCTGCGCCGGATGCGGAGCCAAGCTCGGCAACCGCGTTTGAGACGGGCGACTGGCGGAAGTTCTCCAAGATCGGCCGTAGCAGAATGCCGCCGTCCTTTCCGGCGCGGGCTGCTGCCCCCATCGCGGCGAAGGGTACGACTGCGCCGCCAATCTCGCGGCCGATTCGCCCGACAAACTCATTCGGCAGTTCCTTGTCGGGGTTTGTCGCTGCGCCAAAGTTAGACATCGCACGCTGGATGCTTTCGCTGCCACCGTAGGGCTCGCCCTCTGGCCCGAGCGTTTGCCCGAAGCCGAGAGCCTTGGATGCGGCGTTGAAGGCGTCGACCGGCAGGCCCGCGACGTTTGCCACGCCGCGCAGGAAGCCGCCGCCCGCTGAAAGCGCCAAATCCTCGACCGGGCTGCCCGTCGAGTTATCCGAGCCGCCGCCATACGCCGATGCGGTCTGATCGGAGCTGTTTCGCTCTGCGCGGATGCGCTGAATGCGCGAAAGGCCGTCGCCGTCATTAGACGGCGACTGACTCTCGCTTCGAATGCGTTTGAGGTCGTCAATAGAAGCCATGCGAACCTACTGATTTACCTTGCTTTCCAGCATGTCTAACTGGCGGGGAGGCAGGGCGCGAAGATCGTCGTCGCTCGCGCTGTCGAGCCAGCTCGCCGCCTGTTCGCGGCTCATGCTCTCGATGTTGATGCCGCCGCCAGACGAGCCGCCTTGGCCTTCTGACCACCCTCCGGTCGCGCCCGGAGGACGGCCCATGAGGTTGATTACGCGGTCGATGCCGGCGACCTGATTCTTGAGTTCCTCCGCCTTGTCCGTCGTCACGTCTCCGCTCTGAATGGCTCTGACGTTGTTCTGGCGCTTGTTGAGAAGGAACGAGCGCATTTCGACGAGATCGCCTCGCGCAGCATCCGGGTCAGACATGACGCGATCCGGGTTCGGGAGCATGTCCTGAATGATCTTCTGCTCAGCGACCGGAAAGCGCGGGTTGTTCACGAGCGCCGTCTTGGCCTCTTGGTTGAACTGTCGAATGCCCTGCTTGGCGCGTGCCGTCTCTGCGTAGGGTGTGCCGTCCATGACGGCGCCGATGGTCTGGTTGATGAAGTTTCGGCCAGCGGAGACCGGGCCGATGCCCTCGTTGACCGCCTCGAATACGCTGTGCTCGTCCGACACGGCCTCGTCGGGAGACGGCGGGTTGGGGTCGATGCTTACGCCGGTCGGGGAGTTGGCGCCCTGCTGAGGCGGCACTACCCACTCGCGCTGATCGACGTTGTAGACGCCGCCGTTCACGGAGCGAACGCGGTCTCGGCGCGCGCGGCGCGGGCGATACTGCTTGTTCTTGCTCGCGAGCACTTCGCCGTCCGGGCTATACATGGTTTCGCCGCCCGAAAGAGTGAACCGCTCGGGCGTCTCCGCTTCGCGCAAGACGCTGTACGAGCCGTCCGGGCTGAGCTGCACCACGTCGTTCTCGCGGAAGCCGGCCGCTGCCTTTTCCTCGGGCGAGAGAAGGCGCGCGTCGGCGCCCATTTCCTGCTCGATGGTGCTCTGCATGACAGCCGGCGCGAGAGACGCGGCGATCTGATCGTTTTGCAGCATCGCGGCGATCTGGCTGTTTTCCTGACTGCCGCCCTGCTGCGGCTGCGGCGCGGCTGTCGGGTTCGTGCGCTGCGGCTGCTGAACCGGGCCGAATGAGCGGCCGACCGAGCCCGTGCCGGAGCCGCCGCCCGACGTGTCGAATGCCTGCACACCGGTCTGGTCGATGGTCGTGCCCTGCCCGGTGCCAGGATCAGGCTGCGACTCGCCGCCGCCGAACAGGCTGCGAACCATGTCGGCGCGCTGTGCGGTTTCCTCGCGCTGATCGGCCATTGCGTCACTGCGCATCTTGGCGCCTGCGAGCGCCTGCGCGATGCTGCCAATGGCGCCAAGGGGCGTGCGGGCGCGCTGCGCTGCGCGCTGACCGCCGCTGATAAGCGTGTTCCCCATGTCCATCTGCGCGCTGTACTGCGTCTGCCCGCTCTGCTGAGCGAGCATGTCGCCGATGCTTGCCATGTTGCCCTCCTACTGTCGGGAGTTCGCCGCCTCGATCTTCACGATGCGACGGCGCAGCTCGCGGTTTTCGGCCGCAAGCTCCTGAATCGACCGGAGACAAACGCCAATGGCGGACTGCACCGGGATACGCTTGCCATCGCCGACGTTGAACAGCGCATTGAAATCTTCCGCATACGGGCCGATGTGCTGTTCGCCGCCCGATTCGCCGAAGTCGTCTCGATGTCGCGGCTTGTAGCGCCACGAGCGAACCGGGAGCTGTTCGACCGCCCGGAGAATCGTCTCGGGCGGCGCGTCGTCGGTCTTGAAGTCGCGAGACGAGCCCATTGCAGCCATAGCCGCCGCGCTGCCGATGTTCGCGAGACCGCTCATCTGGTTGCGCTTGTTGGCCTGCTGCGTCTGGTATTGCATGTTGTTGGCGTTGATCTGCGGGCCATAGGCGCCCTGCACGTCAATGGGCGTCGCGTTCGTGGACTGCGGCTGCTGCACCTGCGAATTAGACAGGGCGGCTTGCAGCTCATTGAACGGAACCTGCCGCCGTGTCACGGCCTCGCTGACGCCCTGCTGGCGCGCGGCGAGTTCGTTTTGCAGCTCGCTCGATGCCGCCTGATTGCCGGCCTGTACCGACTGATACGCGGCCTGCTGCATGGAGCGGTTGCGATCCTCGTTGAACTGCGACATGGCCGAGTTGAACGCCTCGGAGCCGGCCGGGAGACCGCGATCTGCGAGCGTCTGATACAGCTCGTCCTGCTGGCGCTCCCATTGCGGCTGCATCTGCGACATGGCGTTGTCGTAGACGGCGTTCTGTGCTTCCTGTCGTGCCGCGCTGCGGTCGTAGTTGACCTCGGGCATATCCGACAGGTCGAGCTGACCGCCCACGTCGATGCCGCCGACCTCGCTCGCGAGCTGCTGCGACAAGCTCTGCCGCGCCGCCATCTGGTTATTGAGAATCGCCTGCTGCTCGGGCGATAGCTCAACCGATGCGCTGGCGTTACCTCCGTCCTCCGGCATTTCGTAGTTGATTTGGCCGAAGGGCGTCGTGGTGTTGATCCGGTTGTATCGGAACTGCTGACGCATGAGTTCCTGTGGATCGGGATACGACGGCGCGCTGGCGCCGCTATCCATCATCTCACCGCCGACTAGACCGCCGGCCACTTCCTCCATACCCATGCCATTTGCTCCTTAGAAAGTAGGGTCTCGTCATGCCGAAGATCACGGCATGGCCGTTGTCGGGGTAGAAGCAATGCAGCTTGCCCTCGCGCATGAATCCAACGCCTTTCATTAGACGCTGAGACCGCTTGTTAGACAGGCGGCACTGTGCGGATAGGCGCTGCACGCCCAAGTGAATGAACGGGAACGTGAGCACGGCGGATATGGCGTGCGGCGTCGCCCATCGGGGCGTCGTGGAGCCGAGCGCCAGCTCAACGCCGTGCCCGTCGTAGTGGTGATAGACGGCTACCGCTGCGATCTCCTTGTCTCGCCTGATGCCAATGGTCGCGACGCCCTCGGGATTGACCGGGGCGCCTATGGCGTCTGAGGCGAACGCGCAGAAGTCGCGGTGCTCGTCGGGGGTGCGTGGTGCTTGGATCATAGGAGGCCCGCTGGCTCGAACAGGTACGCCGTCGAAAACCACTCGGCGTTCTGGCCGTTCGCGATGACGCGGAAGTCGATAGAGAAGTTGTAGCCAAGGCCGCTGCGGATACGCCATTGCCCGCTCGGGCTCGGTGCGCCCGCCCATGCGGCCTCGTCCCATTCGGCGGTATCCCAAGACGCCTGACTCGATTGCAGGCTGTTCGACGACTGCGGCGTGATCTTCTCTTTGAAGTCGTTGCTCACGGTCACGGTATTGGGAACGCTGCCGTCCAGTGCGGTGACGAGACGGCAACCGACAACGCGCTTACGCTGGCCGCGCAAGCCGAGATAGTCGAAGGCCGTTCGACCGAGCGCCCGGATATTGGCGCCGTCATCCGAAAAGCCCTGCATTGCCTCGTACACGCCGCCGTCGCCGCCGAAGTACAGGCGGTCGTCGTAGATCGCCCATGCCGAACCGTCGAGACCGCGAAACTTCGTCCATGCGCCGGTCTTGATGTTCAAGACGTGCTGTTCGAACTGCCCGCTCGATACCGGGTAGTTGAAAAGCAGCATGTCGCCGCGCGGGTACAGGATCGGCTGCCAGCCGAATTGATCGCCTGTGCCCTCGATCTGGCCGGTGACGGCAAGGTTGATCTTGTCGGATAGAACGCCCTGCTTATCGGTGCGTCGCCGAAGCATGGCGGACAGGGATACATACCCGTCTTGCGTGATGATGATTAGATCGCCGCCCCACTTCACGGCGCAGCGACGGCCAATCGGCGAGCCGATCTGGTAGACGCCCTCGATGGAGAAATCCGCGCCCGGATCGCCGCCCGAGTACACGATGATCTCGCCGCTGGACATGACACACACGAGAAGATCGTCGACGCCCTCGCCGCTGTCTCGCGTCCACGTCTCCATAGTGACGAGATTGCCGCCGAACTGGCCGACGTAGGACAGCGGGAACTGCGTGAGCGTCTTGCCGAGTACCTGAACCTCGGAATACCAGAAGTTCTGGCTGTTCGTCTCCCAGAAGTAGGAGCGGTTGCGGTAGACCGTGACGCCGACAAGATTAGACGGGTCGGTGGGGCCGGTAACGTCCATATCGGACAGCGTTTCGCCGTCGTAGACCTGCGGCGCGTCCGTGCCGTTGACCAGCGCCATTTCGCCGCCGAAGTTCGCCACCTGCCAGCGGTCGTTTGCGAATCCGTCACCGAGCGATTCGGGTTCGGCTTCGGCCGCGTCGTAGACGTATCCATTGCCGGCGGCGATAAGTGCGCGCTTCTGGCCGGAGTGATACTCCGCCAGTGTCTCGACGGTGCCGCCAAAGCCCGCCGAGAAAAGCCGGTGCCCGCTGCGTAGGCGAACGCTCGTCTGATCGGGAAACCAGTTGATAAGTTCGATGGCGTCTCGGTAGTCCATCATGTCGAGCGTGTCTCGCGCGTTCCAGCCACCGACCGGCGCCGGCCGGGTGACAACACGAGACTTCCGGCCGCGCGCACGGTCGAGTCGAGCGTTGCGCATACGGGTTTACCCTGCGTTTCGGAGTGCGGGTCGGAAAGACTGATTCGACGCTTCGCGGAAGTCGTTGAGCGCGTCCGCGAGGCCGTCTGTGATGTTGAGGATGATCGACTCCAACGGGCCGAGGAAGTCGAAGTCGTTGTCGTCGTCGCTGCCTTCGCTGCCGGTGCCGAATCCGCCTTCGGGCATGTTCGGCATGATGATCTCGGCGTCTGCGGCGAGGCTGATTGCGGGGTTGCCGCCGTCTCGCGCCTTGGCGCGTTCAAGGGCGTGTTCGTACTCGGCCTTTTCCTCGACATAGGACAGGCCGACGCGGCTTAGGAAGCGCCATAACACGCCGAGTTCGAGCAATTCCTCGTCTAAGATCGTCTCGTCGTCGTCACTGGCGAAGTCGTCTTGTAGATCGCCGCCCGGCGAGACCACCCAATTAGACGAGACATACTCAAATACGAGGCTGTCGACGCTATCGGGAACGGGGTCGACATAGAGCGCCTTCTGCGCCCCGGATGCCATGATGCGAAAGCTCCGGTTGAACTGCGAACGTACAACCGTGCCCGAGCGGCGAAACTGCCACTGCGAAGGTGTGAGCGGCCCCCATAGGGGATTGTCGTTGCTGCGATCCCACGCAGTCTGATCCAAAATCCGGTCATAGTCGTTCGGCAGGCTGTACGACTCGACGCCGGCACGCGCGGCGATCTGCGCCTGTCGGCGCAGTACCACCCAATCGTGCTCGCGGGCGAGACGCCGACCCTCTCGGCGGGTCAGCGCCAGCAACCGCGAAGCGATCTCGTCGTTCACCTGACCAAAGACCTGACCGGGCACTTCGACGCCCGCCTCGCGGGCGACGTTCTGCGCGACGGTCAGCAAGCTCATAGGCTATTTCTTGCGGTTCTTGCCGCCTCCCTTGGACTGATTCAGGTCGACGCCCTGATCGGCGCACAGCGCCTTGAGCGATTCATGGTCGCGCTTGAGCTGTTCGTGCTCGCTTTCGAGCTGTTCCAGCTCGGAGCGCAACGCCTTGATCGTCTCGTCGTCGCCCTGTAGGTGATTCTTGGCGCGCTCCACGAGATCACGGCCGTCCGGCCCGAGCTTGGTAACGCTGCCGTCCGGTAGCTCGGCGATCTGCTCGACCGTGCGGATATTGAGTGCGCGCAGCTCGGCGACGCGGGCCTGACCGAGATACGGCCATTCCTCGATAGGCGTGCCCTGCACCTGCTCGCGCGACTGTTCGAAGCGCGACCACTGCTGCGGCCAGCGATGCTTGTCGTCGGGACGAACCGGGCGATCCGGCACGCTGTTTTTCTGACCGGGAATGAGAATCTTGACGTAGGGCTTGTCAACGTAGATCGGGCGCCCCTCGATTCGACTCTGCGCCTTGGCCTCGACCGCTCGCATGTAGAACTGCGGAATGCACCCATCGTCGCTCTTGCCTTCTGCGATGCTGTGCCAATCGTGGTCTTGCATTGATGCCTCGTGGGTCTGGTGTTGGAGGGAAGGTGCCGGGGCGCATGGCCCCGGCGTTCAGCTCGTCGCTGCTTTACGAGGCGTAGCTGATGGAGGGATAGGCGATCGACATCGTGACTGGGCCAGTCTCGCCGCCGCCCGCTTCTTTCGGCACAAGGCCACGAATGAGTTGCGTCGTGCCGGCCTCCGTCGCGTCCGTCAAGGCGCCGGCCTCGCTCGACGTGTAGAGATCGTTGTCCGCAACGGCGCCTGCCGTCACGAGGCCCGGAACATGGCCCTTGCGGGCCACGAATCCATACTGGCCTTCGGCGAGCGCTGTATCGGCGATGCCGACAGCCGAGCCATAGACTGCTGCCGAGCTGGTCAGCGCGGTAGCGTTGTGCGTCTCGTCGATCTGGACGAAGCCGTTGGCGGGAACGTCGGTGTCCGCCTGCACGTAAACGTACTCGGAGCCGTCGTCGGTATCGACGGCGAAGCCGAGCGCGAACTCGGGCGTGTCATACGCTTTGCCGGTATCCACGCCGATAGTGTGAGTGCCACCACTCATAATCTGTCTCCTTTGTCTAATTAGACGAGAGAGACGGGGCGAGTCAGATTCTCGCCCCGTCGTGAGACCGCTTGCTCAGCGGGCTACCTTTACTCGAACAGAACGCCCTGCTGGCTGGCGTTGGACAGGGTCATGTTCCCCATCCAGATCAGCGGCCGAACCATCGCGTCCTGATTGATGGAGTTCCGGGTTTCCAGCGGCGTCATGTTCGCGTCGCGATGCGGGCGCCAGAAGATGTAATCCGTGTCGAGGAAGTACATGTGATTGGCGGGCGCATCGTGGTCGTGGTAGACGCGAGCCGAGCCACCGGGGCCACGGAAGGTCAGCGACTCGAAGCCGCTCTCGCCGTCCTCGGCGCCGGTAATGCGCTGGATTTCGAGCAGCGAGTTCCAGTAGTGCGAGAAGTACAGCGGATCGGCCATGATGATCGACGGCTTGTCGTCACCACGCACCAGATCAAGCCATACCTGCTGCATGTAGCCCTGAATGTTCGTCTCGTCGGCCGGCGCGCCGCCGTCCGCGTTCGCATCGAACGCGACGTTGCGCCAGAACTCGTGCGCCGAGCGGTCGATGCCGCCGACAACGCCCGTGGTCGGGTCGTCGGCCACGAGAAGCTGCAAGCCGCCGATCTGCTTGCCGCCGTCCGCCGAGCCGTCCGAATAGATGCCCTTCGACATCCGGTTCTTCATGGTCTTTTCGGCGTTCTTGATGCGGCGCTCAAGCAGCCGGATCATGCGCTCGCGGCCCGAGTTCTTGCGCATTTCGAGGCCCGAAATGGAGACAGACACGGCGGCCTGCTTCCAGTCGAACTCGGCGGCGGTGAACACCTCGCTCGGGGTGATGTCCAGCGCCTCGTAGCCGCTGTAATACTTGAACGTCGAGTTTTCGGCGTATTCCAGTTCCTCGACCAGCGACTCGCCGCCGTCGGCGGTGTCCACGTTGCCGCTGCGGTTCAGATACCGAAGCAGCGGGTTATGTTCGAGTACGTTGTCCGCCAGCTTGCGACGGCGATTCTTGAGAGTCGTCGTGACGATCTCGGAGAGATTGGGAGCTGCCATAGAGCGGTTTCTCCTTTATTCCTCGATGTTCTCGTCCCATGCGGCGCTCAGCGAGTCGCGAAGGCTCATATCGCCCTCGTCCTTCGTCGCTGATTTGCTCTTGCGCCTCGGGGCTTTCCGTGATGCGCGCTTTGCCTTCCGCGCGCGATCCCGGCCGCTCTGTTCGCCCGTCTTGCGCCCCGTCTCCTTGGGCTCGCTGGACTTGGGCTGAGATTCGAGTTCCGGGTTCATCTGGACGGCCTTCTGATAAGCCTCGTCCATCGTGTTTGCCATGCCCGCGTTCATTAGACGGCCCATGTCCGACCGCACAGTCTCGAAGTGCGGGTGGCTCAGGTTGCCGTCGCCGTCCGTGGCGTTGGCGAAGTCGTTGATTTGCGTCTGCACCTGCGTCTGGTGCTGCTGTTGTTCGCGCTGCTGTACCTGCTGTTGCGTCGACGACAGGCGGTTGACCTCGCCGCGCAGGCGCTCGATCTCCTTCTGAGCGCGCGGGTCGAGATAATCCTCGTCGTCGTCACCTCCCGAGCCGTCGCCGGAGAGCTGACTCAGATCGACGTTGTAGGTCTGCGCAAGGTGCTGAATCGCGGCCTGCGGGTTGCTCTGTAGCACCTGCTCGACCTGCATCGCGTTCCGAATCCAGTCGGTGCGCTGCATCCCGGCCTGTTGCAGTACCGGGTCGAGCGGTTTCAGCGCCTCGTCGTAGGCTTCGGCTGCCTTGCGCTGATCGGCCATTTCCTCGAACTTTTCGTTGTACCCGCGTTCGAGCGACTTGACCTTGTCCATGTAGAGCGGCTTGGCCTCGTCGGGCAGGTCGTTGTACGCCTTCTTGTCGTCGCTCGACCAATGCTCGGGCGGGCCGGCTGGCTCGTCGTCTTCGTCGGCGTCCTGTGCGCCGCTCTCGTCGTCCGCGTCGTGTTCCTCGCCCTCGTCGTCGGCTTCTTCCTCGGAATCGCTCTCGTCGCCGCTGTCGGCTTCCTCGTCGTGTTCCTCGGGTTCTTCGCCGCCCTCGTCGCTGGCTTCGCTTTCGGGCTCGTCGTCGCCGGCCTCGTCGCTGGCTTCGTCGAACGCTTCGCGAAGGATGTCTTCGAGGCTCTGTTCTTCGTCCTCGGCTTGCCCTTCGTCGTTGCGGGCGCCTCGGGGTTCGGGTTCCATTCAGAACTCCTGCGGTATCAGAAATGACTGAGCCCCCGCCACGTCTCCGTGACAGGGGCTCGGATGCTCGACCTGCTCAGGTAGGCGAGACAGGTATCAGGCCGCGCCTTCGATGGCCTGCTCGATGTCCCGGCGAACGTCGCCGTCTGCGGGCTTGGTCGCCGGCTTCGAGATACGGTCGTTGCCAACCTCGCGGTAGCCGCGCGCTTTCAGCTCGCGGCGATAGGCTGACTTCGACGTGTAGACCTTCCCGTCTGCCTGAGACTGGAAAGGGTCTATTGAGTCGACAATGATGTTCGGCCCGGTCGCGCCGGGGCGCTCATTGGACGGCGCAAGGTGCTTAGGCACTAGCTCGCCGTCGATTTGTACCCAACTCCTGACGGTCATGCTGCGACTCCCATCATCGTGTCGATTAGATCGACCTGAGCCTGCAAACGCTGTCTGTCGGATTCGGAGCGCACCTCGATCATCTTCTCTTGGAGGCTCGCCTTGTTATCCAACATGGTCTGCTTGAGCTTGGTCTGCGCGTCGAGCTGTTTGTCCGGGCTCGGCTGCGGCGGCTGCGGGTTCATGGCCTGCTGCGTGACACGCTGCGCGGTCTGCTCGATCACTTCTTCGAGCGCCGCGCTTTGGTCGTAGCGGCGAACCATGTACTTGAGCATTTCCATCATCATCGGGACGAGCGCAGGGCTCTGCTGCGAGACCGTGCCGCCCGCCTGTAGGAACTGCGTAACCGCCGTGATGAACTCGTTGGTCGACTGCTTCTCGGCCTCGCGGTCGGGCTCGACCGTGGAGTCCGTCTCGATGTCGACGCGGAAGCGCCGCATCCGATCATTCGTCAAGAGACGCATGACCTCGTCGTCGACCTCCTCCCCGGTGATGCTTTCCAGCGTCTCCCGGTCGAAGTGCTCGGCGATTACCTCGCCAAGCAGCCGAATCGAATCACGCGCGAATCGGGCCATTGGCTTTGCCTTGCGCTCGATGCGCAGGCTGCCGTACTGGCCTTTGATCTTCTGCGCGCTCGCCGTCTCTCGCGAGTCGGAGGCGCCACGCATGATGTCGCTGATGCCGGTCAGCTCGTAGATTTGGGCCTTGAGACTGTCGCGATGCTCGAACAGGCTTGTGACCACCTTGGCGATCTCGTTGATCGGCAGGAAGAACAGGCTCGATTCGAGACCGCCCTTGGCGCGAAGCTCGCCCGCCGTCTCAATCGGCAGAAAGTCGCCGTCGTCGGCGTTGACCAGATCGGGGATTTTCTCGCTGGCCGCGTCGTACAGGCCGGCGATCTTGAGCATCTGCACGAGACGCACGATGCGACGGTTCACGTCGTTAAGCTCGCGCGCCTGATCCTGATACATGCTGTACTCAGCAATCGGCATCATGGATCGCGTCGTGCGGATGAAGTAGACCGGCTCGGGGATCGGGAAAAACGATCCAAGCCCGAGCGGGTCGGCCTCGACCTCGATTACGTCGGTGCCGCCCTCGGCGTACCAGACGCGCTCCCGGCGATCCTTGTCCCAAATCTCGAATACCTCGGCACGCTTCCAGTTAGACGGCGTCTTGCGGTCGTCATCCGGGTCAGCGTTTGGGCTGAGAGACATGGGGATAAGATCGCGGTCGTCAGCCAGCTCCTTGCCGAACTGCTCGACCAGCTCGCGGTAGCGCATTTCGTGGCGAAAGCCTACCCATGTGACGTTGCGCCAGCGGTCGGCCGGGCTGATATAGACCTCGTCCCAAGGGACGTATTCAATCCATGCCGCGTCCGAGCCGGGAACCTTGCGCTCGATGAACGGGTCGTCGTCTTCGTCGAACTCCGGGTCGATGACCTCGGAGCCGTCCGGCATGTAGAAGCCGAACTCGTCCTCGTCTAAATAGACGGTCTCAACGTCGGCGTCGTACTGGACGCGCGCGACGCCCCATCCCGGCAGGAGCGCGTCGTCACGAACCGATGCCAGCTCGTCATAGGCGCCCTCGTCGTCGAGCGAAAAGCTGATCGCCTTAGACACGATCTCGCCGGCCCGCTTTGCGATGTCGTCGTCGTTGTAGAAGCGCCGCCGAATGTCCGGCGACGGGGTCTGCGACAAGACCGCCGCCTTCTGAATCTCTGTGTTCGACCACAGGATATTGAAGCGATGGTCGTTGTTGTCGCGGCGCTGATCCTCGAATCGTTCGAGCACCTTTCGGCCGCGCTTGCGGAAGTCGCTGCTGTCTTTCTTGGCAAGATCGACTTCCGACTTCCAGTGCGCGGCGCGGTCGGTGTAATCCTTCTCGATCTCTTGTTCCATGCGCGATTAGCTCGTGTTCTGCAAGCGCGGCGGAAGCAGGTATTCTTGCCACGCCTCGCCGACACGGTTGATATAATCGGCATACGTTGTGCCGTTCCAAGGCACGTCGTTGCCGTATAGATTGTTTGGCCAGTAGAAAAACCAGTCCACGAAGCGCGAAAACTTGATGAGCAGGTCGTTGACCGCCACCTGATCCAGCTCACCAAGGTTGTGCGGCATAGCGATAAGCTGCGATTTGCGCACCGTGTTGTAGCTGTTGTTATTATTGAAGGTGGATTGCAAGTCTTCGACGGGCGGGTCGTACTCCTGCTCGAACATGCAGGTAAAATCGACCGCGTTCTCGGTGATATAGCGCGCGTCGAACTGCTTTTGTCCGGGGTTGTGGCCGACGATGGCAAGCTGCTTTTCAGTTTTGACGTAGTCGTACAGCTCTTTGTAGAAGCCGAACGCTGCATCGCCCTCGTTGGGATTCGGGCTGCCGTCTTGGCCGTCAGCCGTATAGAACGGAGCTTCGTCGAACCAGATGCCGTCGATGGACGGGTAAAAGCTCACCCAGTCGTCAACAAGCTGCTTATAATCCTCCACGTTGCCGAACGGGTCATAGAACGCGCCCGATCCGGTATCCGGGCCGGTGCCTCCGCCGCCTTCAATGTTGTCAGGGTCGCCAACGCCGCCACCCCAATCAGACGAGATATACCCTATTACGGTTGCGCCAGCGCCATGCAGCAAGTCGATAGCGATGGTGAACTGCTCGTCGCGCGCTTCGCCCGGTCCGCTGGCCGGGTTAACGACAACGCAGTAGTGAACGTGCGGGTTGTTGTTGATAGCGGCCAGCATCCGACGAAGCCAGAAATCTTCGTCGAGCAGGTTATAGTCAACGTTCTTGGGCGTATCCGTGGCGTAAATGTTCGGATAGGTGAACATGAAAATCACCGCGCCCGGCCCGTTGCGGGTATAGCTCGCCATTGGCGAGAGCTTGCCGCCCGCGAACTTCTGCGTGTTGAGGCTGTTGAATACCGACTGCTGCTTGTTCTCGGCGATGTCGGCGGCGTCCTGCGCGTCGTCGCGGTAGTCCTGCGCGTTGTTCGCAGCGGTCGAAGCCGTGCTTGCTGCCGAGTTCGCCTCGCCACGAGCTGTCTGCGCCGCGTCGCGGTAGTTCTTCGCCTGCGAGGCGCTGCTCGATGCGTTGTCGGCTGCCGACTCCGCGTCACTGCGCGCGGCCTGCGCCTGATTGCGGGCGACGCGAGCGTTGCTCAGGATCGAATCGCCCTGATCGCGCAAGACGTTGATCGTGGTGTTGATCGCGCTCGCGAGCGTCGGGATCGACCCCGCCTCGGTGTCGACGCTGTCGCCCTCTTTGCCCTGAATGACCGAGTTGAAAATGCCGGCGTCCGTGGTGAACTGGCCGGTCGTGTTGATGAAGCTCTCGGCGGCTTCCTGAATCTGGTCTTGGATCGCCATGTGTTCCCCTAGATTCGCGAATCGCCCTGTGCCGGCTGCGCTTGGCGCATGTGCCGTCTAAAGGCTTCGTTGAATGTCTCTCCCGGTGGGTCACTCAAGTCGGTTGAGCGATGCGGCGTGTAGCGGTCTTTGAGCGCGACCGCCATGTAGCGAAAGGCGTCTGCCGGGTGCGAAGTCCAGTCATGCAGCGGCTTGTCGCCGTAGCACTGCTTGTCCTCGTCCCACTCCTTGCGGTACATGGACAGCGCCTCGACGCCCCGCTCGACGCCGTCGGTGATGATCCCGGTCGATTCCTCGGGCACGTTGAAGCGGCAGCGCGGCAGAATCGCGCGCACGGCCTGTATGCCGTCCTCCACGCGGATATTCGGCACGACGCGGAACTTGATGCCGAGATTCATCGCGATCTCGGCCCGGCTCTTGCCGGTGCCCCACTCGCGAACGCGAATGTCGTGCGGCGCCCAATGCGTGCCGTAGACATACGGCTTGTTCTGCAAGACCTTGGCGTAGTGCTCGATGCCTTGGCCGCTGTTCTCGTAGTAGTCGATGATGTGGAGCTGCTTGCCGACCTGCTGCACAAACCAGATCGCCGTCGAGTCGCCCACGCCGATGTCCCAAAACGTGTCGACCGGCGCCTCCGGCTGGTGCGGGTAGTCGCCAATGCAGCCGTTCTCGCGAAGCTGTCTAATGTTGGCGCCGTAGTAGGCGCCCACGAGCGGCGCGTCGAACGAGACGTAATACTCTTGCTCGATCAGTTCCTCGGCCATGCCGGAGTCGCGATCCTCTTGAATCGCGTCCTCGGTAATGACCGGTTTGCCGTTGAGCTTGGCCGTCTCGTTGATGCCGAGCGCCTGACAGAACCAATCCGGGTTGTCCTTGACGTTTTGCCACAGCCGGTAGCCGTGATTTCGGCCACGCGGCGTGTACGCGAAGATCGCCCATCCCTCGTTTTCGTGCAGGATCGGGCGAACGAAGTCATACGCTCGCGGGTTCGTCAGCGGGAACTCGGAAAAGACGACGCCCACAGGCGGCGAGCCCACGAGCGAGTCGATGTTGTCGGAGCCGACGACTTGCCACGTCGAGCCGCATTTGAGCCGCACGATCATTTCCTGACTGTTCGTCGACTCTCTCACCTCGGGCGGGAAAATCTCGTCGATGATCCGCTTGCCCGAGTGCGGGTTGATGGCGTTCCAGACGGCCTTTCGGCCCTGCTTCTGTGTCGGGAGCATGTGCCAGTAGTTCCCGATACGCCGATGCGCGGCAACCGAAGTCCAGCGGAGCCCGACCTGATCCTTGCCGGCGCGGCGATGCCATAGAAAGATCGCGCGCCTGCCGCCGTTTTCGAGGTACTTCCAGCCGGGTTTCTGGTACGTCCGGGGCTCCCATTTGTACGGAAGGGTGATCTTTTCGGACATAAAAAACCGGCTTCGGGCCGGTGTCTCCTTCATCCATGAAAAAGCCCCGCCGAAGCGGGGCTTGGAACGGCCTGCTAGCGGGCCGCGATACGAGCGACGGGGCGACTCCCCATCCCTGTCTCGTCTAAGCGCCGCACGCGCCACCGGCTGCGCCAGCGCCACAGGCGGCGCCGCCACCGGAGCCGGCTGCCATGCCGGCCGCGCCCATCGTGGTAACGCTCATGGCCGGCGCCGGGCTCGGTGTCGAAAAACGGCGACCCAAGTCGGTCGGCGGCTTGGTCGTGGCCCGCGTCGACGGCCCCTTGGGCGTGCCGCCCTTGAAGGCGTCGGGCTCGGTGCCGAAGTCGAACGCCTCGTCGATCTCGTCGATGATGTCCTTGTCCTTGAACAGATAGACGATGACGGCGATAGCGACGAGCACGCCGATGATGCCGCCGATGGCGATAAAGGTTGCGTCCATATCTCGTGTCTCCTTTTGTCTAATCCTGTCTAAACGGTTAGCCCTTCCTTGGGCCAGCCGAGCAGCGCGAAACACACTGCTGCGACGATGCAGATTGCGGCGTAGGTCATAGCAGGAATACCCCAATGACGATGCAGGCCACGCCCATTACCGCGAGCATGACCGAGACCGCCGCGCGGTCGATGCTGTCGACCGGCAGGCTCGATACAGGCGTCAACTCGGGCTTGTATTCGAGCAGGTAGGCCGCGACGAACAGTGCGAGCGCCAGAAGCGTTGCAATAAGCGAGAGCATGGTCAGACCTCGATCTCGTGCCGTAGGCGGCGAAGCTGCGCCAGCGCGCCATGCAGGCCGTCGTTGTGGGCCTCGATCTGGCGTGCCAGCGGCGACGAGAAGCCGCGGCCCGCATGTGCCTTGTCCGCCTCGTCCGCCTCGCGGCACTCCGAAAGAACCGGCTTGAGGCGCGAAGCCAGCGCCTCGATTTCGCCGTGAATGCCGGCAACGAGTTCTTCGTTCTCCGTGATCGCGTCAGCGATCTCCGGCGTGCGCTTCGGCGAGCTGTCGTCGTAGCTCTGCGGCTCGTCGTTCCCGTCTATCAGGACGTGTATGTCGCTGTTCTTCTGCGGGCCGAACGTCTGTGTCGGCGCGCTGTGTATATGGTCGATCATCTTTCCTCCGCTGTGTCTCAGGGCAGCACCGGAGCCGCCCGAGCATGGGCTCGGTAACGATCATCCGGCACTGCGCGCATCCGACTGTCCGCTTCGGGTCGCGCTTACCGCGACGCACCGAACAGCGAGCTTTCCTCGACGGTCAGCTCGGCGTCGTTGAGCTTTTCGCGGTCGAGCAGTGCTTCGAGCGCGCCTTCGGCCATGTCCTGCGCCTCGTCCTTGTTCTTGGCGTCGAACTTGAACTTGCCCGAGCGCGACGTATCCATGATGCGGATACGGTTGCTGCGGCGACCGGGACGGCCTGTCTTGAGTGCGAAGCTGGCGGTATAGCTCATAGCGTTTCCTCCGGTTTAAGAGTGTTTGTGGCCGGCAACGAGCGCGGCGAAGCGCTCGAACAGGTTGGGCTTCTTGACCTTGTAGACGGCGACATGCGCGCCGTGCGTGAGCATCTTCTGGTCGATCACGCGCTCGGTATGCCGTTCGGCGTCCTCGGCCAGAAAGCCGGGCGCGAGAAACCGCCCGCTGTCGACCTTCAGGCCGTCTCGGTATATCTGGAACCGCGCGACGTGATAGAGCGGGAACTCGAACTCGCGAATGGCGCTTCGTAGGTTCATGCGACCTCCGTGGATTCGTCGCCGGGCTCCATCGGCGGGTAGCTTTCGCTGGCCCTGCGGTCGATTGCTTCGATGCCGGCAAGCGCGTGCGCAGCCGCATTGACGAGCGCCTCTCGGCATCGTTCCGGCTTGTCTCTTTGCGCCCTCAACACGGCGAAATGAGCCCAATCGCAGCTTTGCGTGGACTGCATATTCATCGGCGCCCCGGTAGAAGGCCCAAGGGGCGGCAGCTTGCGGCGTGCGAGCGACACGTCGTACACGGCGCCAGCTCGGATTGCTTCGGTCGTGCGGGGCATTTCAGTACCCCACTTCTTCGAGCTTGTCGGCCAGCTCGCCCATTTCGCGCTTGAACGCCTCGGGCGAATTGTCGTAGTGCGTCGCGACGAATGACAGGCCGTCCGTGATTTCGAGCGCCTGATCGTCTACCACGTCGTACAGTGCGAGCACGTCGATAGCGGAAGCGACGGAGCCGCAACGCAGATCGTCGAGCGCGTTGAGCTTGGCGCGCGTCGCGACGTCGTAACTGCTGGGCGACAGATCGGCCTGCGGATCGCCTTCGAGCGTCCCGGCAATGACAGTGCCCGCGAAACAGACTTCGCAGATGCCGCCATACGAGTCGTGCCATGTGCCCATTTCGATCTCGTAGTCCGGCGATTGCTCGGCCTTTTCCAGATCGCCGAGTGCGAGCCGAATTAGGGCGCTCGGCTCGTTCGGCAGTTTGGCTTCAATTTGTTCCGGCACGTTTCCTCCTGTGTGGTTAGTGCAGTGCTAACGGTACAGAAGGCGTGACCTTCATGCAACACTAACCGGGTTATTTTTTTTGGCCCGGTGTGCATGAGGCTCAGCGGCGATAGGAGTCCCGCTTTCAATGCGGGGGGGGGTGGCGTGTGTTGGAGATAGCACGCAACGATCCTCCCCGTACCTCCCGCGCTCGTTTCGATGCGGGGGCGGGGGCGGTTTGCCAGCGCGTTCATATATGACAGCCAGCGCGTGCGCCGGATGCGAAGGCGAGCCCGGCGGACAATCCAGCGCAAAGAGCGCGCCTTTATTCCCTGCATATTCCCTGAGCGTTTAGGGAATAACTGCACGCCTTACAAATCAGGCGCTTACGTCGCATCCTTCTAGGGTGCAAGACCCTGCAAGAGCATTTGTTAGCTACCCTGAGTATCCGCCTAGTCGCCTAGACCTTGAACGATCTCAACGGTTACGCCGCCGTCGCCTTTGCTGCTAGCGCTCACAGCGGCTTTATCGTTGTACGTTGGACGCAGTTTAGACGCCAGCCAGCGGCGATGATGCGCCTGCTCGCGGGCTTTCTGCGGCTTGTCTTTGTCCGCCTTGTCTAAGATGTCTTGCGCCTCTTGAATCAGCGCATCGGCGCCGATCTCACGCGCTCGCGCGAAACGCTGCGCTGTGTCGTCGTCGTCACGCTGCAAATCAAACAACGTCCGAACGGAAACACCAGCCGCGCGAGCCGCAATGGGCGCCAGCTTGCCCTGCATAAACTGATCCTCGATAACGCTTATGGCTTCGCGCTTATCGGCTTTGCTGAGCTTGCGCGGCATGAGTGGGCCTCCATTGAGTGAGAAACGCTGAGAGACGCGCACAGAGCGTGAGACGGTGAGTGTTCGCGTCTACTGTGTGCGTTGTTGTGTGTGTCTGTGTGTGGGCGTGGGATTGCGACCGCGCGCGACACGATCCGCGCCGGAAAACAAGGCAGCGAAAGGCGCAGCGCCTACAAATAACCTTGAGCGCGCAGTCTGTCGCCTGCCTTCCCTGTGTCCCTGGTGTGTCCCTGGTGTGTCTCGCCTGAGTGTGAGACAGCGACCGCGTGCGAGCGCGAGCCCCGCCGAATAGGGCGCAATATCCGCGCTGTCTAAGCCACGTCTAATCCGTCGTGGCTAACTAATTCGTGCCGTAAGTCACTGATTGACAACGGTTGTCGAAAAAAACACGAAAAAGATTAGTAAAAACGCTTGACGGTGCGTTAGTCGGCGACTAACTTGCGCACCAACGGCGACGGGATAACCGCTCAGCCCGCTCTTTAACAACACGCCAAGCATCCCGCTACGGCGGGCAATGCGAAAGGTTAGACGGGGCTGCTATGCGAGTAGCGGCTGACTGTCCAAGCCAATCCAATCGGATCGGATCAAGTGCCAGACGTAGCGCCTTGCGATGCCACGCATTGCAGGGCGTTACATCGGGCACTTGCCCGGATTAGACACTGATACCGATGGAGATTAGACATGCGTGTAGACACGACGATTGGCAGCAACATGGCCGAGATTGAGTTCGATAACGGCAACCGCGTACTTGTTTCGTACAAGACGCCGGTTGCGGCTTTCGTCTCAGGTCGCGGCTTTGTTCGCACGTCTCATAAATGGTCGGCGACGACGACACGCCATATAAACCAATGGCTGCCGGTCGCGGCGTCGACGGTCTCGCAAGGCGAGATTGAGCACGTCGCAAACGGCGGCACGCTGTAAACGCCAGTCATAGCGCATTCGTTAGCAATTCGCTAGCGGATGCGCTATCGCGGGCGATTGCCCGAACCAAGTAAAGCAAGGATTAAGACATGAGCAAGGCGATCAAAAGATATATCGCAGACCTTCCCGAAGGTCGATCTTTCCGTGATGCCGATGGGCGAAGCGTTCGCACGACCCCCGGCAAAACACCCGAAGGGCGCTATTACTACGGAACACGCGAAGACGGAACACGGATATTCAGCCCTGATTATTGGCTTATGGCAAAGCCAGACTGTTAAGCGCCAGTCGATGCGCCTGCTACGGCGGGCGCATCTGCGGGCGTTTGCCCGGTCTGTATTTGATTCGATTTGGAGATTAGACAATGACTACTACTGAGATTGCACTAGAGGTCGGCCAGCGTGGTGATGCGGTTATCGACTCGACAAACCGCAACAAGGTTCGTAAATGGTTGCGCGGTCAAGGCGTTTCGTCTTATGTCGCGCGTACCGCGTCGATTCGAGACATGCGCCGTGCGTACAACGATACGTCGAACGCTTGCCTTCGCGACCTTATGGAGCGTGAAGCCGACGAAAGCAATGATGAAGCGCCGAGCGCGGCGGAAACGAACGGCAAAAGCCGCGAAGATAAGTTGCGCGAAGCGCTGGCCGGTCTTGTCGAATCCGAGTTAGACGAAAGCCGCGTGATTGAGCTTATTCGCGAGCACGCGCCGGAGTCGAAGCCGATGCGTTTCGAAGTACAGCAAGGCGACGTGACGCGCGCTGTCGAAGGCGCGCAACACGAAGCATTGCCGCGTGTTCTGGCGTTCTGCGGCGCTGGCGTCCATGTATGGATGGCCGGGCCGTCGGGCTCAGGCAAAACGCATATGGCGAAACAAGTTGCCGACGGGCTTGGTCGAGACTTCTACTCGACCGGCGCTGTCAATTCTGACTTTCGCCTTGTCGGCTTTGTCGACGCGAAAGGCGAGTATCAGCGCACGCCTTTCCGTGAAGCGTTCGAGCATGGCGGCGTGTTTTTGTGGGACGAGATCGACGCATCGAATCCCAACGCGCTCGTCGCCTTCAATCAGGCGCTTTCGAACGGCCATTACACGTTCCCTGATGGGATGGTCGAAGCGCATCCTAATTTTGTGGCTATCGCTGCCGCGAATACATGGGGACACGGCGCAACGGCTGAGTATGTCGGCCGCACTCGGATCGACGCAGCAACGGTTAACCGTTTCGCCCAAGTCAATATCGACTATGACGAAACGCTAGAAACCGAGCTGGCCGGTCAATTCGACTCGTGGGCGCGCACTGTGCAGACCGCACGGCACGCGGCTCGCGAGCACGGCATCAAGGCGGTTATCACGCCGCGTGACACGGTGCAGGGCGCGATAATGCTCGCGGCCGGCATGGACACGCAAGACGTGATTGACGCCTTCATTCGGCGCGGCATGGATGACACAAGCTGGTCGAAAATACACGCCGCGATTCAGTGATCCAGACGAAGCGCCTTTCGGGGCGCTTCATCGGGCTCACTGCCCGGATTCGATTCGATTAGATGGAGATTAGACAATGCTTATTCAACGGCAATTTAACGATTGGTCGCAGTTCGCGAGCACGATTGAAAGCCGCATTGGCGAAACGTGTTGGCACGAAGCCAGCACGCGCACGTCATCATGGTATGCCGAGTTTTCTCAAACCGGCTCGCTACAAGATGCGGTTGATCTTGTTCGCAATGGCTGGCCCGAAGGCACGCAGAAGCTGATTGACGGCCTCGAAGCTTTCGATGCGGGCCGCATGGTCTCGCCAGTGCCTACTATCGAATGGGACGTGGCGGGCGAATGCCCGGACGTGGCCGCGTACTGCGCGGGCATCCCTGAGCATATGGCGACGCAGGAGTTTGAAACTGAGCAATCGTCGCCGCTGGTCTCGATCAGCGTAAACGGCGCGGCTGCTTGGAGAATCGACTCTAGCCGCATCATTCGCTACGGCGTGATGATCGCGTCGCATGTCCGCGCACTATTGCAGGCCGGATATTCGCCGCGCCTTGACTGGTGTTGCGCACTCAACGGCAACGGTCGCAAAAATTACCTTATGACCGTGCCGCTGCTCGAACGCGGCGAAACGGTCGATATTGACCGGATCGCGTTCGCTATCGCACACCCGTCGATGCTGCGCCGCGCGATGTTCGCGGTTGCAGAGATCGAAGGCTGGCGCGGTCTTGGTCAGTCGATGGGCTCGGTTATGAATCCCCTGCCCGCCGAGATCGCCGACGACTATGACGTATCGCTGCCCGGTATCGGCTCGCTTAGCGCGTTTATGGATACCGACGAAAACGCGAAGGCAGCCGTGTCGCCTTATTTCAACCAATTCAATGAGTAGTCCAGACGAAGCGCCTTGCGGGGCGCTTCATCGGGCCTACTGGCCTGCACTTGATTCGATTGGATGCGCCAGCATCCGCATAAGCGCCTGAGACAAGAGGCAGGCGCTTATGCGGGCGCTGGCCCGGATACCCGATTAGATGGAGATTAGACATGGCAAAAACGACCATTAACAGCCCGATTACTGGCCCGCGAACGTTTTTCATCGCAACGGATACCCCCGGCGAAAGCCGGTATGTATTCGTCGACGATAACGGCGAGCCCGGCGTTCTCGGTAAACAGCCGACATACCCCGGCGGCGCGACAATGACCGCAACGCCTGAGACGCTGCCGAGAATCGCGCGCCAATGGCACAAAGCCGACCTTCGCGAGCGGCGCGAGTTCGGCGCGTAGCACCCCAAAACCCGATTAGACGGAGATTAGACATGACGAAAAGCGCAAAGCTCGCCGACCTCGAACGCATCATCGGTCGCATTAACGACATGACGGTATCGCCGCGCGAGCCGGTCAACGATGGCGTCTGGAACGTCGACAATTACCACCTGTGCCGTTCTGGCGGCGGATTCGCCCTTGTGCGCGTGGTCAATGCGGACGGCGCCGTTCGCACCGTGATTGCCTGCGACACGAAGCGCGAGCTGTTTTCGCGGCTGCAAGCCTATGTCGATGGCCTGCTCGACGGTAAACAGATCGCGAGCTGTGCTCGGCGATGATCGCCAGTCGATGCGCCTGCCCTTGCGGGCGCATCTGCGGGCGATTGCCCGGTTCCACCCGATTAGATGGAGACACGATTATGATTACGTCACTGACGGCGTTTACAATCTGGCCGCATGGCCCGCGATTCGATCTTGATATGACCCGATACACAGTGACTTGGGACAACAACCCCGACCTTGAGTTCGAAGGCGAGCTAGTGTCTGCCGTGTCGTCTCGACAAGGCGCGTCGCCGCAATGGACAGAGCTTGAGCTATACCGTACAGATTCTGGCAAGTACGTCTGCCATAAGATCGGCCGCACAACGAAACGCGGGCAGCGCGACTTTCACTCTTGCGCGGTTTGCGAATCCGACGCCGAGATTACCGGATTTTTCGGGTTCGGCTACCTATCGAAACAGCTCTATGAAGCGGCGGGCGTGCAGCACGCGCAGCGCATATAAAAGAACGGGCGCCCTGCTCATGCGGGGCGCCCACTAACTGCCAACCGGAGGAAAGTTTGCGTTTTAGGCGCAATTCGCCAGATTGGTTAGAATTGTACTAATCTGTTGCACCCCTGTCAACCCTCACCGCATGTTGCGCGCTAACTTTTCCAGACCGCGCGACTCGATGTTGGCCCCCGCCTGATAGATCGCTTCATAGCGACCCTTCCAGATACGAGAAAACCCCGCTCGATTCATCCCGATAAAGCGCGCTCGATCCATGTCGCTCGGGCGCTTCCTACCCTTCCCGTCGCACACCTCACAATGCACATGGCCGATGGCGCCGTTGCCACGGCACATAACGCACACATTCGGATCGCACAGATCATGCACCGCGAGCTTGACCATGCGGGCGACGTAGTCGCGCCCCTCGGGCACCTGCCAGCCCTCGCGCGCGGCCAGCTTGTACGCCACGTCATACAGGCGAAAATAGACCGGGCGAAGCGCCTTGCGATCCTCGCCATACTTGTAGGTCAGGATCGCGTACTCGCATCGCGTCATGCCTTGGCACGCGCCAGCCACGTCGGATTGCTTGATCGCGCCATGCGCCGGATCGACCTTTTCGAGCTTCGGCGAGCCCGGCGTCATGCGCGTGAGTAGGCTTTCAGCACCCATCTAGCAGCTCCTTTGCCTCGTCCATGTCTCGCACCACGACAACGTCGCCGCGCCACGCCTCGTGCCACTCGTGTTCGTCGCTCGTGAGTCGCTGTTTAGACGGCGCCTTGTTGCCGTCCTTCACCTCGATCAGCAGGTTCCGGCCGCGCATCCCGGCGACCAGATCAGGGAACCCACCGCCGAGCGCGGACGTGATGGCGACACTCGCGCCGAGCTTGCGCATCCCGGCGACAATGGCGTTCTGATTCGCGTCGATCTTGGCCGCTCGCCTCAAGACACCCCCTGCGTTCGCACGCGCGCCGCGTTGATCGCCTGCGCCGTCGCCACGGCCGCGCGATCCTGAGCCCGCTCCTTTTCCGCGTCGATCCAGTCGGCGCACGTCGCGAGTTTCTTGGATAGCTCGCGCGTTTCGTCGGGCGTCATGTCACGCACGACCTTGGGGATCAGAGAGATCGTTCGCTCGCGGCGATCCCCGCTCACAATGTATTTCGCTGTCATGTCTAACCCTCGCTCATGGCCGCGCGTACCTTCGCGCCGACCGTGTTGTCCTCAGACTCGGCGACAAGCCGGTCTTGCAGCCGAACCATGTCACGCTGTGTCATGCCGTACTTTTCCTCGACGCCCCAACCGTCGACGCTGCCGTAGACCTTCGCCCTGTGATGGACGAACGGGCACGCGCCGAACGTGAAAGCGTGGCCGAGACGCCGGAATCCGTCTGTGACGTGGTGAACGTCGCATGGCGTGTAATGGCGCATGTCTCCCATGTCTAACTTGCACAGGAGACAGCCCAAGTCCTTGATGACCTCCATGCGGCGATGCTCCGCTTTCGTCGGTTGCTGCGTTTTCATTGCAGCCCGGAGACGTAAAACGGCTCGTGCGGGTAGCTTGCTGACAGATCGCGCGCCAGCGCCTCCGCGCATTCGCGACCGCATCGCATGGCAATCGGCACCCCGGATGATTCGGAGACCACGAAACGATGCCCGGCCGGGCAATCAAGTCCCGACTGCCGGCCGATAAGCACTTCGATGTCTACCGTGTCGCTGTCGTCGGGATCGGTCATCACTTGCCCTCTCGCTCGCTGAGCCATTCGCTGTAATGCTGTGCTATGGCGTCGTACTTGGCTGCGGCCGTGTCGTCATGGTCGAGCGCCTTGCGCGTGGATATGCCGCACGCGGTCTTGATCGCCTCGCCCGCGTAGTGCGCTGTCGCCTTGTCGGCCAGCCCCATGTCGATCAGGAATTGCTGGAACAGCGGCGCCTGCGCCTTGGCAATGGCGTCGTCGGCCTTGCCGCCCCGGACGTGCGCGTACTGCTCGGCGGACGGCTGCGGCACCTCGGCCTCGTTATCGTCCAGCTCGATCACGATTAGACGCATCCGCTTGCCGGGCTCTTTTTTGCCCTTGCCCTTGCGCGTCTGGTGGACGGTCAACGGCTCGATGTCGTCGTCGTCGGCGAAGTAGAACGTCGCGCGGGCGTCGGTTACGTCCTGCGCGGTCTCGTGTCGACGGCCCCAGAAGCCGAGATAGGCTTCGGTGTCTAACAACACGGCTTTCTCGTTGACGGCGGATTCGCTCATTCGCTTTCTCCGGTTGCCTTGATTGCGGTCTTGGGCTTGATCGCGCAGTCGTCGAACCAATCCGGCTCGCGGCCTACGATGTGGCCGTTCTCAGACGCATAGAGCACCTTCACGTCGAAGCCGAGCGCTTCAAACTTGTCCTTGAGCGCTGCGGTCTCAGGGAATCGCTCGCGGTTCTTGTCACGCTGCGCTTCGGTCACGGATCGCTACCCATTCGTTGTGCCAGTCGCCGACGTTGTCGGGGATCATTACGTGCCCGCCAAGACCGCTATTGCGGCAGGCGAACGCCCCGGCATAGGCCGCTGCATGACCGGCTAAATTGATGTCGTTGTCTCCAAAGAACGTCACGGATTCGACGTGCTCGGGCGGGCGAAACGACTTCATGCCCGCCGTCGAGATCACGGCCCATACCGGCATTCGGAAAATATGCGCGGCGGCGATGGCGGTCTCGATGCCCTCGGCAACGCCGAGCTTGGTATGCGCGGCCCGGAAGAGACGGATCGCGCCACCACGGACGCTGCCCGGCGCGCGCAGTAGCTTCTTGGACGGCATGTCGTCGCCAATGTCGAGCTTCGCCGCGCCGTCGAGATAGGTCGCGTGCCACGTCACCGGCTGGCCGCTGGCGTTGCGCACGAGAGACAGCATCGCCGGATAGTCGCCGACGTGCTCGCCGTCGTGGTAGTAGCTCACCGCCTCGTGAAAACGCACGTCACGGATCTTCCACGTCACGCCGCGCGCCTTGAGATACCGCGACGCCAGATCACGGCCGTCGAGCGGCTTGCTGTTGTCGCGCAACTGGCGAAGGCGCACGCGCGGATCGCGGCCACGACGCCCTGTGCTCGCCTGTGCCGCGCGACCGATAACCGACTCGACCGACCGGGCCGCTGTCGCATAGTCGACGCCATTACGGCGCATGACGAGATCGAAGCCATTGCCAGACGTGCCGCCTTCGCAGCCCCGGCAAACCCATGTACCCATGCCCTTCGCATCGTCGAACGTGAAGCGATCATTGCCGCCGCATACGGGACAGGGGCGCCCTTTGCCGTCCAGCAGCTCCGAGCTGACGCCGAGCGCGGCGAGAATCGCCCGCCACTGCCCGCGTGCATGTTCTCGAAGCTCGGCGCTCATGCCGGGAGAATGTCGACGCCGGTATACGTGACCCGGTCGACCGGACGCCCGGTCTTGCGCTCCGCATACCGCATCAGCGCGTCATGCGACACGCGCGACACGAAGCAACGAACCGGGCGCTTGGGGCGGCGCTCGTCGACGGCATAGTCCTTGACGGCGCAGATATAGCGGTATATCCAGTTCGCCAGCTCGCGCGCCTCGACGTTGTTCGTCTTGCGAATCTCAGAAATCTCGACTCGAATCATGCAGCCCTCCGCTGGCTTTTAGTGGCTTGGAAAAAGGCGATGTCGCGGCTCTTGACCCAAGCGCGCGTCTCGCGTGTCGGCTCGTAGGGCATGGCGTTATTGACGCGGGGATCGTTCGGCCAGACCGAGTAACGCTCCCGGTACTTGTGCTTGGCCCACCCCTCCTTGTTCCGGCGCTCCGCGCAAATCCATAGGAGCTGGCCGAAAAAGGCGTGCTTTTCCTCCCATGTGTGCTTGCGGTTATCGCGCTTTCCGTCGCGTTCGAGCTTGGTCAGCTCCGCGTCGGCCCATGTCACGACCTCGCGGCCCTTCGGCTGTGCCTCGCCGCACGACGGGCATCTATCCGATGTCGGGCGCGTATAGACAAACTCGCAGTGCGCGCATGTGATGGGCTTGGGCTCCGCGTTCTCGACGCGGCGCTCATGCTGTCGGTCTTGCACGCGCGAGCCCGGATCAAGCGACCACTCGACCGGCTCGTCGACGAAGCCGTGCAGATCGACGGCGCCCGCATGGTCGATCACGATGCAGTCGCTCTTGCCCTCGTCTAATCGCAGCGCACGACCGACCATCTGATGAAAGAGCACGATGGATTTAGTCGGGCGGGCAATGACGCAGCAGGAGATCGACGGCTCGTCCCAACCGATGTTGAGCACCGCGCAGTTCGTGATGACCTGCGTTTCGCCACGCCGCACGCGAGACAGGATCGCGTCGCGCTCGTCGGCCTCGGTGTTGCCGTCGATATGCTCGGCCGTGACCCCGGCCGCTTCGAATTGATCGCGCAGATGGCGGCTGTGCGCCACTGTGGCGGCGAATACGACCGTGGGCCGGCCCTGCGCCAGCCGTAGCCAGTTCGTGACCACGTCGCCGACCAGCTCGGCCTTATTGGCGCGTTCCTCGATGTCTTTCGAGACCCACTCGCCGTCGCGCGTCTGCGCGCCGGTCATGTCGGGGCGCGAACCGCCGTAATACTCAGGCTTGACCAGCCAGCCCTGCTCAATCAGGTCGCCGATGTCCGGGCCTTCGACCAGATCATCGAAGTAATTGCCGAGCCCTTTGCCGTTCGGTAGTGCCGGCGTGGCGGACAGGCCGACCACCCGAGCATTCGGGTACGCATCGAATATCTGCCCGGCCGATGGCGTGGCGAACAGATGCGCCTCGTCGGCAATTATGAGATCAGCGGGCGGCAGTTCGATCTTTTGCGACCGGATGGCGCGGGCATGGAGCGTGTCCTTAGACACGACTTGCAGCGGTTCCGATGCCGAGCGCGGCTCGCCGGCCATGATGACGCCGTGCCGCATGTTCGCCTCGGCGAGCTTGCCGGAGGCTTGGAGGACGAGCTGGCGGCGCGGCGCGAGGAATAGCGCGTTGTTCGACTGCTCGCTGGCGAGCTTGAGCACTTCGCGTGCCACAACGGTTTTCCCGGCGCCAGTCGGCAGGCGCAGTACGGGGCGTTTCGAGCCCGAGCGAAGCGCGCGGCGCAGATCGTGGATGGCGTCTTTCTGGAATTGCCGTAGTTCAAAAGCCATGTCGCCCCTCTTTCGTTATTGCTGCGCTAACTATAACACAGACCTTGGGCGTTTTGCTAACTCTCGCGGCAAAAATTAGCTCAGCGGCACGCGCGGACAGTGCCTACTAGCCAATAGTTAACTATGGATGAATCCCCTGAACCCTTATCCCAAGAGCGGAGAGCCCCCTTTGCGCACGCGGGGCGAACCGTCGCACGCTCAGGAGGCCAACCGCTCAACGTGAACCCTTAGAGCCCGTTGCTGCGGCCGGGGGCGCGGGCACGCTCCCCGGTTGCCGGCTCGTCTCGTGCCCGAGACCGCTGGGGCGTCCGGCTTTCGCCCTACCTGCGGCTATCCAGCGTCCTTAACTCTCGCCGCTTTGCGCCGTGCCGCCGAGCTGTGACGTGGGGATACCACGGGACATATAGGCGCGGCACGGTGCGGTTAGCGGCGAAAGCTGAACAAGAGCTTTACAACCGCTAACCGCGCGCTGTACTGTTAGCAACGCGCGAAGGTCGCTAACTTTCCTTAGTACGATGTCGTTTCTTGAACCGCACAAGGCTTTCGAAGTCGATAACTCCCTCAGATTGCAGGCAAATCTTGTTTGCCAGATCAGGGGATGGTCGACTGAATCGGTACATGATTTGGCGGTAGTACCCGTAAGACGTACCGGCGCCCTCGGCCACGTCGCGTGCCCATTGGGTGCCGTACTCTCGGTGTGCTGCCAAAGCATCCATGCGGCGCAGGTTAGCATGACGTTAACCGTAATGCAACATCTACTAAGACCGGGGCGAAAGTTAGCGTGACGCGCCACTTTCGCTGTCTAATCCGCAAAATTAGCGTTGCCGATTGACGACAGTGTTAGTGCCACGTTAATCTGATTGCTCGCAAGAGGAAAACGCCATGATCGAGGACACACGAAGGGAAAACCTAAAAGCCCTTGTGGAAGAACTCGGGGGACGTTCGGTGCTGGCGGATTTGATGGGATGCCGCCCGAACTACATTAGCCAGCTCGCACACGGTCACGCTTCATTCGGGCCGCGCGCCGCGCGCCGCATCGAGGACGCGGCTGAGCTTTCGAAAGGCTGGATTGACACCCCGCGTGACATGAACATCCACCAGCTTCCGGTCTTGGCGCCTAGTGAGACGTTGCTGCCCGTCAAGCAGCGGCGAAACTTAGAACCCAAGAGGCACGCGACTTTTATGCTAGAAAAGAAGTCAGAGAGCGCTTTCGCCGTACAGGTCGAGGACTCACTGATGACCGGAGGGGAGACGGCATCGTTTCCAGTCGGAACGATTATCGCGGTCGAGCCGGAGATTGAGCCCCAAGAGGATCAGTTCGTATGGGCGACGCCCGACAACGAGGAAACGCCAGTCTTTCGCAAGCTCACGCGCGACGGTGCGAGCTGGTATCTGGCGCCGACCAATCAGCGTTACCCGGTCAAGCCGATTAGCGACTTAGACCGGATCATCGGCGTCGTCACGTCGGCGCAGCAGTCGCTTCTATGACCTGACGGGCCGGGAGAAGCGAATACGCGCCAGTCGAGTTATCGGCTGGCGTTTTTTATTGCCTCATAGGTTAGTGCCGTGCTAACCTAGTTCACGTTGAACGAACGGAGGCAATATGACCGACACGCAGCCTGCCGAGACAGGCGACCCGCGAAACCTGTTGCAGCGCCTCAACGCAGTGCGCGAGCACGTCGCGTATATCAAAAAAGACCTTGACACCAACGGCTACAGCGCCGTCTCGCACGATGCCGTGACAGCCGCCGTTCGCCCCGCCTTCATCGACGAGGGCGTGATGGTATTGCCGACCGAGCGTGAGCACGAGGTTCAAGCCACGTCGCAGACCACGCGCGGCGGCACGCCGATCATGCTTACCGTCGTCACGCTCGACGTTCGGTTTGCCAACGTCGACGATCCCGAGCAGACGGTCTACGCCCGCGTCACCGCGCAGGCGCTCGACCACGGCGACAAGGGGCCGGGCAAGGCATGGTCGTATGCGGTCAAGACCGCGATGCTCAAGGTGCTCTCGCTTGAGACGGGCGAGAACGACGAATCGCGCGTCGAAATGGTGCAGCGGCAAACGCCGATCACCGCGCAGCAGTACCAATACCTGAGCGACCTTCTCGAATCCGCAGGGCGCAGCGAGGCACAGCTTATCGACGTGCTCAAGCGCAGCGGCATGGAGATCGAGGCGCTTACCGACATGACCGAAGCCGAGTATGGCGTCGCCGTGTCTAAGGTCGAGGATTCCATTCGCCGCCAGAAGCGCCAGCAGGAAGCCGAGCGCGAGCGCGCCGAGGCGATGGACGGCGAAGGCGAGGCCAAGACCGAGGCCAAGACCGAGTCGAAGCCGAAGAAGTCGACGAGCAAGAAGTCGACCGGCAAAAGCCAGACCGCCAAGAAATCGAGCGCCAAGAGCGACGCCAAGGCGGAGGGCTAAGGCGTGAGCGTCGGCGAACAGCGAAGCGATATATGGTTCGGGCAGCGACTCGCTGCCCTGACCGGCTCGCAGATGAAGCGCGCCCTGTCTAAAGGCAAGGACGCGCGGGCGAATCTGGTAAACGAGCTGGTTGCCGAGGCGCTGACTTCCAATATCAATCCAAGCGGATCGGCGCCGGCTACCGAATGGGGAAAGCACTACGAGCCCATCGCGATAGGCGAGTACGAGTTTTCGACCGGCAACACGGTCGACGAGGCCGGGCTCCTTTATCACCCGTACTCGGCCTATATCGCGGCCTCCCCGGACGGTCTAATCGGCGACGACGGCGGCTGCGAGGTGAAGTGCCCCTATTCGTCTAAGGAGCACGTCAACGCCCTGCGTTTCGGCGTCCCGAAAGAGCACTACCCGCAGATCATGGGCGCGCTCATGGTCACGCGGCGCCAGTGGTGGGACTTCATCAGCTATGACCCGCGTATGCGCCCCGGCCTGCGCCTGCACGTCTACCGCGTCGAGGCCGACGCCAGCTATATCGACACGCTCGAAGCAGCCGCCCTTTCGGTTGCCGACGAGGTTGCCGAGACGGTCGAGGCGCTACAGGAGGCCGCATGATTACCGTCCCGCACCCGCTAGTCACCTGCGATGGATGCGGCGCTGAGCGCTGCGTCGATGGCAACAAGTACACGGCCCGGCAGTGGATCGAGGCGCACGGCTGGTTAGACGCCGCGCCCTATCACTTCTGCCCCGGCTGTTCCTGTCATGTCCGCAATGAGTGGGCGAAAAGCACGCTCGAATCCGAGGACGCCCCGAGGACATGGAGCGGTCACTTAGACCGCATGACCCGAGAACTTTCCGCTATGGAGGACGCATGAGCGAAGAAATCGAGAACGGCATGAACATGGTTCGTGAGTCGTTGCAGCAGGCCGTCGACAACTTCGACGACGTTCTGCGCAAGCACGTCGACAGTATGTCCGCCTTCTACTACTGGCAGTACAAGCAGATCGACCGCTTCAATCTCGAAGCGACGATGGCCGATGCCGGTATGCAGGCCGGCGAGGCGCTGGTCGCGCGTCTAATGCTGGCGACCTATACCGAAATGGCGGTGGAACAGGCCGAGGGCGAGCTGGCCGAGCTTGGCGTTCGCGACTTCTGCGCCGAGTACATCGAGCGCCTGCGCGAAAAGGTCGACGAAGTTACCAGCCGGCGCCCGAGCGCGGCCGATCAGGAGACGCTGCGCCGCGCCACGAGCGGCATGATCTCGCTCGGCGAGGCGGTCTCCGAGCTTCGCGAGTCCGATCAGGAGGCGTCTAATCATGCCCAGTAGAGGCGTCAACAAGGCGATTGTCGTCGGGAATCTCGGGGCTGACCCCGAGGTTCGCTACACGACAGGCGGTACGGCCGTCGCGAACCTGTCTGTTGCCACGAGCGAGTTCTGGAACGACAAGAACAGCGGGCAGCAGCAGGAACGCACCGAATGGCACCGGATCACGTTTTTCGGCCGTCGCGCCGAGGTGTGCGGCGAGTACACGAGCAAGGGCTCGAAAGTGTACGTCGAAGGCCGAATCCAGACGGATAAGTGGCAAGACCAAAACAACGTCGAACGCTACACCACGAAGATCATCGGTGGCGAGCTGCAACTACTCGACTCCAAGGGCGGCAACGGCGGCGGACAACGCTCGTTTGGCGGGCAAGGCCAGCAGCGCCAGCAGCCGCAGCGCCAGAGTCAGCCGGCGCCGCAGCAGCAAGACCCCGGCTTCGACGACGATCTCGACGACGACATCCCCTTCTGAGGCATGAGCAATGATTGGGATGAAGCGCGCGCCCCGGAAGGGGCGCCGCAATGCCAAATATGCCGGCGCCCGTCTAATACTGGACTGTGCCGGGATTGCGCATGGCACACGGATGGTGAGTAGAGACATGACCAAGCTACCCGGAGAAAGCGCAGCCGACGAGGAAGCGACCGGCGCCGTCATGCACGACGGCGACCCACACCTGTATTGGGTAGACGACGCCGAGCGCGTCGAGATTTTCCGTCTCGGCGAGGGCCGCGTGTCGCAGCCCGACGTAGAGCTAAAGGCGAAGGTTCAAGCCGACTTCGCGGAACAGCAGGAGGAAAAATGAGGCACTACAAGGTGCGAATGACCGTTCCCATGACGACCGATGTTCACGCGCCGAGCGCGGCCGTGGCCCGAGAGGTCGCAGGCGAGCGAATGATGGAGGAAGGCAAGCCCGGCTTCATCGAGTCCGTGACGCGCGTTCGCGGCGAATCCAACGACACAAACACGGCCGTCACGCAGCGGGCGGTCACGTCCAGCTAAGGGGAGACATGGCAGCCAAACGATACAAGGTCGAAGCGCTCGTGCCGCATCAGTTCGAGACCTTCGCCGACAACCGCATCGAGGCCGCGCAGATTGCGCGCGCCGTCCTTGAGCGCGAGTGCGGCCCGATTGTGGTCAAGGCGACGTACAACATGGACGCCGACGACGCGGAGCCGATGGCCGGCATGGACGAGCAGCCGACGCCGCCGGGGTGCGCCTGATATGTGGGACATGGCGCTCTATGAGCACTCCACTGTCCTGCCCGACGACGAGGACACGCCCTGTGTCGTCGCCGTCACGGACTACCACCCCGGCGCTCCGGGCCTGACCGAGTACAAGGGCGGGCCGTTGATCGAGCCGCCCGACCCGGAGCACGCCGAGGTCGAGATTCGAGACATGGACGGCGAGCCGCGTCGAGATTGGGAGAGCTGGCTGTCCAAGAGCCAGTTCGACGATCTCGAACACGAGGCCGTCACCGCCATGCGTGCCGCCGACGAGGAAGAACGGCTACAACACGAGATCGACTCGGCCGTGCTCGACTCGCAGGACTGGCATTACGACACCTTCTGATTAGACAGGATTAGACATGAGCACGACGCTGGATCACGGATACACATGCCCCGACATCGACGGGGCTATCACCGAGATCAAGGCCGAAATGGCGAGCACGTTAGACGACGTGATTTCGGATTACGCGCCGCAGACGCGAGACGAGGATCGCGAGGATGCGGCCAATGGCTTCGCCGACGACCTGTACGGCGAGATCGAGTCGCACATCGAGGCCGTGCGCAAGACCAACGAGGACTTGCGCAGCGCCGCCGAGCGCCAGCTCGAAGAAATGCAGGATCGCATCGACGAGCTGGAAAGCGAGGTCAACGACTTGGAGTGCGACAAGGATCGGCTCGAAGATGAAATACACGAGCTTGAGAGCGAGTCGGCATGACCGCCCCGGCATTTCCGCTTGACCACCTGCCGCTGCCCCGGTTCTGCGAGCTGACCGGGCGCAGCAGCAGCCGCATCCGCGCCATGATCGCGCACGGCGAGCTGGCCGAAGGCGTCGAGTATTGCTACGACCCGAAGGGCAAGATACAGGTCATTCTCGAAGGCTGGAACGCATGGGTTTGGTCGGGGATGAAAAAATAGTCCTTCGAGGGTTTACACGAAGGTTCACGTTTAGATAACCTTCGGGCCGTGCGGTTATCGCTGCACGAACACCTGAACTCAGTTGCGGCGGAGGGCGATATGGATATTGAATACGCAGAGTGCGGCGAATGCGGCCGAGAATTGGAGCCGGTTCGCCCAGGGAAACATCAATGTAAATATTGCGATGGAAACGGCTGGACGCTAGTACCTCTTAAAGTCACGCCTGAAATTGAATCAACGTATGCGAATGACACGGGCGCTTACCAGACGGCGCAAGACTTACACGACGCAATGATTCGTAACGCTACCTAACACCGGAGGTGAGTTGTCGCGGTGAAACCGCGATCAACTCCAGCGACACGTTCGGACAGGAGAAAACAGATGAGCGTAGAGACTGTAGAGGGTAAAGCGATTTGCGCGGCTATCGATAGTGACCCGGCCCGCATCAGTGAATTGCTCGATGACATGCTAACTGGCGAGATTCAGGAACTACGACGTGCGTCTGAGTTGCTGCAAGAAATGTGTAATCACCATTTGCGCGATAAACGGCCAATCCAGCCGTAGGCCGAACATGTAGCCCGGAGTTTATTCATGCCCAAATCCACGATGAAAGACGGCGTCGAGC
>MDSW01180026.1_pt1 | contig 41771 bp, 38 predicted proteins | sample 811171 | NCBI WGS metagenome assembly MDSW01 (sample SAMN05326641, study PRJNA326480) | marine metagenome | isolation source: seawater | place: Atlantic Ocean: North West | collected 2012
ATTACAGTTAATGGTGGTGTTGAAAACATTACTATGACTGATGTTGAGGACTTTGCTTTCTCTTCTGCTACGGCTCTTAAAACTGTAACACTTGATGTTGATAAAGCTTCTGACCCTGCATTAACTGCAACTCAGAAAGCTCCTTCTGCATATGGTGGCGCTGTATCTGGTTATACTTCACCTACTCCATCATTGAGCTTTGCTTCAATGTCGAGTTTAACGTCTGTTACGTTAACAGGTTTCTATGACGCTCTATCTTTTGATACTCTAGCTAATTTAGCTAGTATTGATATAGATGTTACTGCTGGAGACCTTACAATTACTGATAGTGATAACTTAACATCAGTTGATGTTACGGGTTCTGAAATTGGTAATGTTACGTTTACTAACAACGATGGTATAGCTACTGTAGAGTTAGATCACACTACTGATCTTAACTTCCACGGTGCAACTACAGATAGAACATATGTTTCGCACACAATAACTGGAAATACTGAAATGACTAGTTTAACTAGTGGTGCTGATAAGGTTATGACATTAGCTGTAACTGGAAACACTAAGCTTGCTACTGTAAACTTTACAGGTTTAACGGATGATGGAACTGCAACTAGTTCTGTTAACCCAACTGTTGATATTTATAGTAACGCTCTTTCTGCTGCTGCTAACGATACAGATGATGGTTTAACTCAGTATTCAATTGATGGTACAAATGATGCTTCTGACTTAGGTAACTATACAGGTACTTCAGGTATGAACACATTAAAAGCGTACTTAACTGTTGTTGCTGCTAACGCTAAGTCTGATGCTGCTGTTCACTTTGATACTATTACTCTGCACAATATTGCTGCTGATGCTAATACTTCAAGTGAAACTGCTGGTGATCAAAACTCAGGTAACTCATTAACATATGCTACTGACGGTGGTGAAAAAACTAACTGGGTTGGTGCTGTATTTTATAATACTGCTTCAACTTTGAGCACTACTAACTCAACTTCATACTCTGCTGTAAAGCAAAAGTATGCTTGGCATGTAGATCACACAGTTGCTACATCTCTACAATTAACAATTGCTGGGGATGACGTATTCTACGACACAGATGGATATAGTGCTGTTGCACTTTCTGGTGTTGGAGCTGCTGATGTTACTACTTTAATGAATGCTACTGCTGTACAAAGAGCTACTGATTTAGGTGTAACTCTTAACGCAGAATTTCAAGGAAACCCTAGTCTTCCAAATATTACGTTCTTAAACTCAATTACTCCAACAACGGGTAATAATGGTGAGAACTATACTAATACGACAGCTACAACTCTAGCTTCTACATTAGGTGATTCAGGAGGTATTGTTTCTAGATTAACATCATATGACCTTATTACAATTGGTGTTGGTGGAAGATCTGTTACAGGTACGATTACTGGTGGAACATCTCTAGATGGTGATGATCTAATTTCAAATCTTGCTACTCAGATGGCGCTTCTATGGAACACTCAGTTTAGTACAGACTCTGTATCAGGTGTATTCTCTTACTGGACAACAATGACTGCAAGTGCAGGTGTAATAACTGCTCCTACACTTAAGTCATCTTTATCTGGTTCAAGAGCATTTGATGATACTGTTACAGTTTCGTTTACTCCTACAACTGCAGCTAAAGTTAGTTCTGCTACTTCAGGAACGCACACTACTTCAAGAATTGCTTGGAGAATTGGTGCTTCTGACGCAACAACTGATAATGGTGCTGTAGGAAATACAATAATTGTTTCTGTTGAAGAAACAGTTGCTGGTAACGGTAAAGCTGCTGCTAGTGTAGCAACACTGACTACGAATCTAGGTACAGTTACTCTTTATAACGCACTGGCTGGTACCGCAGGTACTGACCCAGGTAAAGCTGCATTTATTCTTGTAACTAACAAGATTGGCTTTGGTGGTTCTTCTGCAAATAGTATTGAAGGATTACAGGCTACGGGTATATACCCAACTGATGCAAGAGGTGACGTTGTTACTGGACAGACTGCTGAAGAAGGAGTTGATGTAACAACTGGTACTGCACAAGCTAAAAGAACTAGAATTCACTGGTTAGGATAATATATAACCAATGAACTTTTTAAAGTTTCTTTAAAAGTTTGATATTAACCCCCCTATAATAGGGGGGTTTTTTTTATTTTTATAACATGAAATTTACTTCTGTACCCATTATTTTAGTTTTTTGTTATGTCTTTGTTGGTCTTGTGCCATATTTTGATTCCATTGATAAAAGATATGTGCATGTATTGTATTTAAGTATACTAAATACAATTTCATTAGGTTATATTATATTTAATCGTAAAGACTGGTATTTTAAAGAATTATCAAATTATTTAAATCAGATTCCAATATTTACCTTTCTAGTTTTTCTTTTATGGTCTTTATTATCAATAGTTAATACTATCAATGTTGGCGAATATATTATTCAGACTAATATGTATTTTCAGACATTTCTCTCTTTTTTATTTATTTTTTATTTTATAAAAAAAGCAACCAATATTGACTTATTAATCAAAATACTGATAGTATCATTAGCTACTGTTGAGTTGCTTACATCATATGTGCCATATATTACAGATATAATTAATCTAGGTGAACCTATAACTAGGTCTCTTGCCTACAGAGGGTTTACAGGTAGTGTTAATATCATTTCATATACATTATTGTTAAAGCTTCCATTCTTTTATTATTATAGTATTCAAAAAAATAAATTAAACATAATCTTTAGTATCTACTCTGTATTGATTATCTATTCAATTTTTTCAATATTTCAAACAAGGAGTGCAATGATTGCAACTTTGTTAATTACAATTTTATACTTTTTCTTTATTGTATATAACAACTATAATTCTACAAGATTAAGCATTATTAATGCTACGATAAGATCAGCTAAGTCTTCATTAATCCCAATGGCTATAGCATTATTATTAGGAACGACTTTTAATAGTTTTTTTTCAGAAAACCTTGGGTCTAATAGAGGAGTAAATCAAAGGCTCTCTACTTTGAACGCTGAGGACTACTCCTTATCTTCAAGATTCAGATTTTATCAGCATGCAATTGAATCAATTATCGAGAAACCAATTTTTGGTGTTGGAAATGGGAACTGGGAGATCTATTCAATTGATAAAGATGCAAAAGATATTATTGGATATACTGTACCATATCATGTACATAATGATTATTTAGAAATTTCTGCAGAATCAGGAATAATAGGAGGGATATTATATTTCTCTATAATTTTTTATTTACTATTTCTTTTATTAAGATCTATATTGAGAAAAAGAAGCCTTAATCAAGATTTCTCATATGAAATTGTTCTTGTTCTTGCTATTTTATCCTATATGATAGATGCTACATTTAATTTCCCATCATCTAGGCCATATCAGCAGATTACACTATTTTTTTTATTATCTATAATAATGGTTCATTTTAAATCTGACATTTATAAAATAAATTTTAGACACCACTTTATAATAGTCTATATAATTTTGTTAATTATTCCAGGATCTTTATACGCTGCTTCAAGGGTTTTTGTATCATCTCTTCAACAATATGAATTACTTAATAGGTATAATTTTGCCAGTACTGAAATTGATTTAGATGAATTAGACTCATATGAAATGGATTTCCCAAGTGTAACAGCAACAACAATTCCACTAAAAGCAATGAAAGCTTTTTTCTACCTAAAGAATGGCAGAATTGATGAAAGTTTTGATTTGTTTCACTCAAGTATGAAATATAATCCATACCTAAAGTTTAATACGGCATGGCTTAGTCAAGCCCACTATGAGAAAGGGAACTACGATAGCGCAATTTATTATTCTAATATTGCTTATAATAAAATTCCAGGGAACATATTACATTTTGCCCAGGTTGCACAGGCATATATGAAGGTAAAAGATAGTGTTTCTCTTAAAAACCTATTTGAAAATCATGAAAACAAAACTCCCGCTCATGAAGAGTTTTATTTAAATGCAATGGCGGCAACAATTGATAAGGATGAAACAGGCTTTATTGAAGATGTTAATGATTTAACAAAAGATAGAGATCTATCAATGAAAGCATATTATACTCTTAGTTTTGGATATGAAAATACAATGAGAGCAGCAGAACTTCATGCATTAGGTGAGTTGGCATTTGAAAAAAAAGACTATGAGAGTGCGGTTGCACTTTTTCTGGAGGCGAGTCAACTGAATCCAATTGAAAAACCATATAGAGAAAATACTGCCAATGCATATATGCAGCTAGGCTCTTACTATCAAGCGCTAGAGATACTTGATAAACTAATCAATGAAGAAAATACAACTAGTATAGCCTCATATTGGATGAGAGGTCTCATTAATTATGAATTGGGAGAAATTAATAAGGGATGTGTTGATTTAAAATTTGTACAAGAGAGCGGCTGGTTAGAAAATACTACGATTTATGAAAATCTTTGTCTTAATTAAAGAAATTATACCCTTGAGATAATAAAAAAATTATTATTGAAGATGATATAATAATTGACACAACAACTATATGTGAACTGAAATAATTTAATAACTTATGATGTATATGGTTCTTATCTGCTAAAAAAGGAGATCTTCTATTAATTATTCTTTTAAAAAATATTCTAGTGAAATCAATTATTGGGTATGGTAAAATTGAAAAGACAAATATAATCTTGTTTATATCAAACTTATCTTGAATAATGTAATCGTTCGACAGGATATGTAATACATATATACTAACTAATCCGCCCAAAAAAAGGGATCCTGAGTCACCAAGAAAAACTTTATTCTTTTTCCTATAATTATAGTAATATAAAGGGACTATAGCTAAAACGGTAATAGTGCTAAGGTATATATATGGAGTATTAGTAGTTGAAAACGCTTCAAACAACATTATAAAAAGAGCTACAATTGTTATAGCTAAACCATCTATACCGTCTATAAAATTTATTGAATTAATTATTGCAACAATTATTACAATTGTTATCATATGAGCAATAAGTCTATTTATCTCAAACAGACCAAACAAACCATGAAAATTATCAACAATAAGGCCGCTATCGACTATTAATTTTGCAGCAATTATTTGAAAAATAAACTTTAATTTAAAATCAACATTATAGACATCATCATATAATCCAATCGATAAAAGTATTAAAAGCGGAATTAAAAGAGAAAAATTATAAATATCACTTCCAAACAAGTAAAAATAGAATGTCAAACTGATAATAGTAGCAGCAATTGATAATCCTCCTGTTCTTGTAGCAGTTGTAGTATGAGATGACCTATGATTAATTTCATCTACTACCTTATTTGATAAAAAAGCTCTTTGAGAAACATTAATGATTATGATTGATATAACAAAGGCGATAGCAGCAAGAGTGAAATCCATACATAAAGTTAAATTAAATATAAATAAATAGCTATTAATCTAAAAAATATAATAAAAGTTGCAAAGTTATTTAATTTTAAGTACTTTTATTACTTAGAATTTACACAAATTGCTAAATAAAATTATTACATCAAAAACAAGGCTACGCCTTCTGATTAAGTTCTTTATATCTCAGGCTAACAAAGGATACCTTAATGGTCTTGCCTCTGAAATGGGGGAATCCACAAATTCTATTAGAAAAGAGCTTAACCACCTCCATTCTGCAGGATATTTAAACAAAATAAGGAAGGACAACAAAGTGGAGTATCAAGTAAACTCCAAACATCCTCTTTATGAGACCTTAAGAAAGGTTGTTCTAAAACATTTAGGGCTTGAGGATATAGTGGATACTGTTTTGGATAAAATGGGAAATATTAATCAGATTTTGTTAGTTGGAGACTATGCAGAAGGGAAAGATACAGGAAATATTGAGATATTTCTTATTGGTAAAAACTTGGATATGAACTATATAAATCAGCTTGAGCCAAAGATTGAAAAAATTATAGATAGAAAAGTAAGTTTCTACCTCTCCTCAAAATTTTTATCTAATCAAAAAAATATTATTCTTTATGAATCAAGATAATTATCTATATATAGAAGATAGACCATGGGGCTCTTTTTCTATTATTCAGCATGACCCTGCATATAAAATAAAAAGGATTGAGGTTAAACCTGGTGCAAGGCTATCCTATCAGTATCATAATAAAAGATCTGAAGTTTGGGTTATAATTCAAGGAGAGGGGCTTATTACTTTAAACGATAAGGTTAATAACTATAAAAAGGGTGATACGATTCTAATACCAAAGAAAACAAAACATAGAATTGAAAATAAAGGAAATGATAATACAATATTTATTGAGGTGCAAACAGGATCTTATTTTGGAGAAGATGATATTGTGAGATTAGAGGATGACTATAATAGATAAGTAATGAAGTCAAAAATAATTATAGTATCAGGATATTTTAACCCTTTACATAAAGGACACATCGATTATTTTAAAAATGCAAAAAATTTGGGAGACAAATTGTTTGTTATTGTTAATAATGATAATCAGAGAAGGATTAAAGGATCAAAAGAGTTTATGTTAGAGGAAGAAAGAGCTTTAATAATAGATGAGCTTGCATTAACAGATAAAATCTTTATTTCAATAGATCAAGACCGCTCAGTTTCATTAACTATTGAAAAGATCCATTCACTGTATTCAGCAGAATATGATTTGTTTTTTGTTAATGGAGGAGATCAGAATAATCATGAAATACCAGAAGCAGATATTTGCAATAAACTAGGGGTTAAGTTAATTGATGGTTTGGGAGATAAAATCCAGTCATCATCATGGTTATTAAACAAAAAGTAATGGTAAAAAAAGAAATTTGTTGTATCGGTGCAGGATATGTTGGCGGCCCAACTATGGCAGTTTTAGCTTTACAATGTCCAGACTATAAAATAACTGTTGTTGATTCAAATGATAAAAGAATTAAGTCATGGAATGGACCTTTAGATAGTTTACCAATCTATGAACCAGGGCTAAAAGATATTATTAAATCTGTAAGGAATAATAATCTTTTCTTTTCGACTGATGTTACATCCTCTGTTGAAAGATCTGATATCATATTTATAGCAGTGAATACTCCAACAAAAACCTCCGGAGAAGGAAAAGGTATGGCCGCAGATCTTAGTAATATTAAAAAATGTACTGAGTTAATTGCTAAAGTCTCAAAATCAAATAAAATTATTGTAGAAAAGTCCACCGCTCCTGTTGGAACAGCTCAGGAAATAAAAAAAGTTTTAAAATCTTTTAATGCAACTAACAAATTTCAAATAGTATCTAATCCTGAATTCTTAGCTGAAGGAACAGCTATAAATGATTTGGTTAATCCAGATAGAGTTTTAATAGGAGGAGAAGAGACTAATGAAGGTAGTAGAGCAATGAACATAATTGCAGATATATATCGAGAGTGGATTCCAGAAGATAAGATAGTAATGACAAATACATGGTCTTCAGAGTTGTCTAAACTTGCCTCTAATTCATTCCTTGCACAAAGAATTTCCTCCATAAATAGTTTATCAGCCTTATGTGAAAAGACAGGTGCTAAAATAGATGAAGTTGCAGAGGCAGTTGGAATGGATTCAAGAATTGGCCCAAAATTTTTAAAAGCATCCGTAGGCTTTGGAGGTTCATGTTTTAAAAAAGACATTTTAAACCTTGTCTATTTATGCAAATACTTTGAGTTGAGTGAGGTGGCAGATTATTGGGAAAATGTTCTTAAAATTAATGACTTCCAAAAGAGACGTTTTTCTAGGAAAATTATTGACACATTACAGGATATTCAAACTAATCCAACTATTTCGATTTTGGGATGGGCATTTAAAAAAAATACAAATGATAGTAGAGAATCAGCATCAATCGATATAGTAAAAGATTTATTAATAAAAGGTATAAATGTTAATGTATTTGATCCTATGGTATCAAAATCAACAATACTTAATGACCTAAAAGATTTGCCAGATTTAAAATTAAAGAAGTTAAAAATATCTTCTTCTGTAAATGATTCTTTAATAGGATCATACGGGATATGTATAATAACAGAGTGGGATGAATTCAAGGATATTGATTTCAAAAAAGCTTCTTCTAAACTAGTTGAACCGATACTATTTATTGATGGTAGGAATATAATAGATCTTAAGTTGATTAATAGTCTATTCCAAAATGTAATGTCTATAGATTCTTAAATATTTTATATGTTATTTTCAAAAGCTAAAATTTTCTTTAACCTTTCGAAAACTCTTTTTCAAGTATTAACAAAGAATGAAAAAAGAACTTTTTTTCTATATTTAATTCTATCTGTATTTAATACAATTCTTGAGATAGTCTCCATATCAATACTCATATTGTTACTCTTAATGATATCTGGTCAGGATATCTCTGATTCAGGCTTTTCCATTATTCTTGAGAGTATACCTTTCTCAAAAACAATTTATAATATTTCATTTATAATGATTTCAATTGTGTTCTTAAAAACAATTTTCCAAATTGTTTTTAACTATAATCAAGAAAAAATATCATATAGAATCACAACAAGGATAACTGTATCTCTTTATGATAAATTTATTAACTCAAAATATATTGATTATATAAATGAAAATTACCCAAGGATATTAAGAATATTAAACCAAGAGTCGGTCAGGATTGGGGGACAGCTTATATCGCCATTTATAACTATGATTAATGAAATCTTTTTACTATCAGTAATAATAATATTTATTTTCTTCTATGACTTTGTTTTAGGTATTGCATTTTGTTTAATGTCAATTATACTTCTTATAAGTTTTACCTTCTCTGTAAATAAAATTGTGAAGAGACTAGGTAAAAAAATAACTGAGGCAAATACATCAAGAATTAAATTAATTAGTGAGACCTTTAAAGGCTTCGACATAGTTAAGTTATTTAATAAAAATCAAACTTTCATAATCCAATTTGATCGTATAACACAAAAAATAAGTGATGCTGCTTACAAAAATTTATTTTATCTAAAGTTACCTAAGAGTATTTTTGAGCTAGCAATCTTTATTGTTGTTTTTAGTATGATTATTCTTCTTGGTCTGTCTAATAAAGAAGATTTATTGATTACTTACCTCAGTATTTCTGCTGTTTCAATATATAAGATTATACCTTCATTAAATAAACTTTCAAACGCTTTTCAAGGGATACAATATTTTGCCACTCCATTCAAAGAGATAGTAGATTATCTCACAATAGACCAAGAAACGTTATATGAAAACTTTTTAGGAGAATTTAAAACAATCACCTACAATAATCTGTCTTTTAAATATGATCAAGACCTAATCTTAGAAAATTTAGATTTTATAATTAATAAAAATGATTTTATTGGTATTTATGGACCTAGCGGTTCAGGTAAATCAACATTTATTAAGCTTCTTTCAGGGCTTCTTATTTCTAATAAAGGAGAAATAATTATAGATAATAAAAGAGTTAGTCCAATTGAACTAAGAAATTATTATTCATATGTACCGCAAGATTCAATGATTTTAGATGAAAATATATTTACAAATATTTCGCTTGAATTTAATGAATCAGAAATTGATAAAGACCGAGTCTTGGATATCTTAAAAAAAGTTGATCTATTTGAAATATTTGAAAAAAGCCTTAATTCTTCTTTGGGAGAAGGCGGAATCAAAGTGTCTGGAGGTCAAAAGCAAAGAGTTTCAATTGCAAGAGCTTTATACAATAATAAAAAAATTCTAATCTTAGATGAATCCACAAGTAATTTAGATTCCAAGACTGAGGAGAAAATAATTAATTTACTCGAAAAACTTAGTTCAGAATTAACTATAATCATCGTAAGCCACAAGCAATCCTCATTAATTAAATGTAACAAATTGTTTGAAGTAAAAAATACAAAAATAAATAGATTTAAATGAAAAAAATTTTAGTTACTGGCTGTAACGGCTTTATTGGAATAAACCTTATAAAAAAACTATTAGAAAAAAATGAGGTTATAGGAATTGATAATTTTTTTTCGAGTGAAAAAAACAAATTAAATGAACTTCTTAAAAATAAAAATTTCAAATTCATAGAAGCAGATATTATTAATCTTCCAGAAATAGAACAAGATATAGATGTTATTTATAATCTTGCATGCCCAGCAAGTCCCCCAAGATATCAAAATGCTCCAATTTTTACTTTACAAACTAATTTTATTGGAACATTAAATTTGCTAGAATTAGCTAAAGATAAATCTTCAATTTTTATACAAGCAAGCACAAGTGAGGTCTATGGTGATCCAAAAGAACATCCACAGAATGAAAACTATAGAGGTAATGTAAACACAATTGGTGCTCGAGCATGTTATGATGAAGGAAAAAGAGTAGCTGAGACTCTTTGCAAAGAATATAGAAATCAATTTCAAGTTAACTCCAGAATTGTAAGAATTTTTAATACTTATGGACCATACATGGATATTAATGATGGAAGGGTAATAAGTAATTTTTTAGTTAACATAATAGATAAAAAACCACTTCAAATTTATGGAGATGGGACACAAACAAGAAGTTTTTGTTATATAGATGATCTTGTAGATGCTTTAATTAAGGTTAAAGAGATTGATTTTGAAGATCCAATAAATATCGGAAATGATAATGAAATTTCTTTAAATGCACTTGTAGAAATTTTCAAGAAGAAGTTTTCAGATTTGTCAATAAATCACTTGGAATCTTTATCAGATGATCCACAAGTTCGTAGGCCAGATTTAACTAGAGCAAAGAAGATTCTAAATTGGGAACCTACTATTCAATTAGAACATGGATTGGACTTAACATATAACTATTTTAGTAAATTATTATGAATAATTCACAGTTTATAATTATAATACCAGCAAGGAAAAACTCTAAAAGACTTAAAGGGAAGAATACAAAAATTCTGAACGGAAAACCTCTAATATCATATTCAATTGAGTTTGCCATAAAATATTTTAATAAAAATCAAATTTGGCTTAATACTGATGATGAAAAAGTTGAAGAGATAGGAGCTGCGTTTGGCTTGAATATATATAAAAGAAAGAAAAATTTAGGAAATGATAATACACCAATAGGCGAGGTAATTCTAGATCAAATTATTTACCTAGAACAACAAAGAATAAATTTTAACAACATTATTCTACTACAGCCAACAAATCCATTTCGAGATAATCTAGATTTAGATAAAATAATGAGCTATTATATATCTAACCAACTAAATTCACTAATGACTGTTTCGTCAACTAAAATGAAATTAGGCTCTATAGCTAATGACTTTTTTACTCCTTTAAATTATAATTATGAGCAGCGGTCACAAAGTTTAAATAATCTTTATTTTGAAAATGGACAATTATATATTAGTAATAAAAATATTATTAAAAAAAATAAAAATTTGATTTCCAAAGATGTTTTCCCATTCATAACAAAAGGAATTCAATCTAAAATTGATATTGATATCCAAGAAGATTTTGATTTTGCAGAATATATTTTAAATAAAAGTGAAAAATAAATTGAAAAAGATAAATATATCATTTTTGAATTTAGCAGCTCAAAGCCCTTCAATTGAGCTAAACTTTGCTATGTCTGAAAAGATTCACATAGAATCTAATAGGAAAAAACACGTTTTCTTTATGTGTGATAGAGCTTTAAATAGCTGTTCTGTTAATATCACTCATAGTAAATCCATATGTGATATTTGTAGACATAAAGCAAAAAAAGGATTTAAATATTTTAATGAGAGAAATCCAAATTCAGAGCTTATTAAAGTAAGTAAGAAAGATCTAAATACCACCAAATTTGAAAAAGATAATAAAATAATGGATGAGTTAATGCTTGGGGTTCACTCTACTATTGGCTCACAACTTAGATTGGATGATATGAGTTTATTAAATACAAAATGGTCAAATATCAAATTTCTTATGACAAAATCATCATTAGGTCTTTACAGCTATTTTAATAATTTTCTGAAGAATAATAATGTAGAAAACTTTATAATTTTTAATGGAAGAATTAGTTGTGCTCGACCATTAAAAAAAGTTTCTCAAGATAATAATGTTAATTATATCCTTTTTGATGGAGCTCGTAACGGTATGACACCTTATTATTCAAAAAATGAAATGTTTCATTCAATTAATTTTGAGAAAAACAACGCGTTAAAAACCTATTTAAAACACTTTCTTGATTCAAGAAAAATTGCATCTGATTATTCGTTTAAGAAACAGAACAAAATTCCAATTCTTAGAGATATTGTATTTACTAAGAATCAGCAAACAGGCTACTTGGATGAAAAGATTCAAGCGCTTAAAAAACCACTAATTACAATTTTTGTTTCTAGCGATGATGAATACAGATATCTCGGATCAGATTTTGGAAAGGAGCCAATTGTAGATCAAATAGATTCTATCTATACATTGGTATCATCTTCAGTTAAAGATAATTATGACTTTGTTGTAAAGATGCATCCAAATCAAAATAAATCACATAAATCTATTTTAAAAAAATATAATTCATTGAGCAAAAAAATTCTTACAATTTTTCCAGATAATAAATCTGATTCGTATGCTCTTATAAAGAAGAGCAAAATTATAATTAGCTTCTCTTCATCAATAGGAGCAGAGGCAAACTATCTATCCAAACCAGTAATTCAGATAGGACCAAGTAAATGGATGGGTCTACCTACAGCAAATTTTGTTAAAAATTCAAATGAAGCAATTGAAATGATTTTAAATTCAGCATATAAAATAATGCCTAAAAGATCTTCAATAGCATACTTTACATTTAATATGAAAGCAAATTTTAAACTAGAAACATACCATTATATCGAGGATGGAGCATATACCTATGCAAATAAATTTATTAAAGCGCCATTTGTACTTAGGGTTTTAGCTGTTATACCTAAACTATACCAGGCATTTTTAAGAGGAGACAATGAGGTTTTTACAAAATTATATTTATATATACCAAATTTATTATTTGGAAGGACAAAAGGTTAATTTATATCAATAACCTTCCTTTGCGTACTTAATATTATCAGGATTTAATGATTTAATCAGTGTAATTAATTCTAAAGTGCTGTATTTCAATATATCCTTGACTTTAAATAGTTTAATTAAAAATATATAATCCTCATTATAGTCAATGCAAAATCTAGTTAATGGACTTTTCCATTCATCTTTAAATTCTGGCAAATACTTATGTTTTATTAGATCAGATGTCACAACATGTTCTAGATGATATTCATTTTTTTCATTCTCATTGAGAAATTTTAAAATATTATAAGAGATTCTGCTAACAATTGTTCCATTTGGTAGTTCTCTTGGAGAATAGCCATCAACAAAATCAATCTTTTCATCAAAAGAACAAAAGTAATTGATTATCTCCGGATCCACTAATGGATTATCCCCTGTAACTCTTATAAAAAAATCCAGACCATAGTACTTACATGCTTGCATAAAACGATTTACTAAATTAGTGCTATGGCCTCTAAAAAATTTGTATCCATTAAGTTTAAGATACTCTGCCAGTGGATCATCTTGAATATTTTCTGATATACAAAAAATAATCTTTTGTTTTATAATTGATTGTTGACATCTATTATATACTGCATCTATAACCTTTAGCCCTCCGCCAAGGTCTAATAGAGACTTGCCGGGAAGTCTCTTACTTGACATTCTGGCTTGAATTAATATACCTGTATTATTTTCTACCATATTGTCCATCCACCATCTACAATTAGATTGGATCCATTTATATAGCTCCCTTTTTCAGTTAGTAAAAGCTCAATAGGGTCAATAATTTCATTCACCTTCATCATTCTATTTATTGGTGTCATTGAAGAAAACTTATCAATAAATTGTTTTTCATGATTATTATAAACTCCATGAGGAGTTATTGAGTTAGCTCTAATACCATATTTACCTAGGTTTGCAGCTAAATATCTAGTTAGAGCAATCACACCTCCTTTACTTGAGGTATAAGCAATGGGATTCCCCATAGAATTATTTTCATATAATTCAGGATTAGAAGATACAACAGCATATGTACTAGCAAAATTAACTATCGATCCTTTTTTGTTGCTTTTCATTTTTTTCCCAAATTCTCTGCATGTAAAATATACACCAGATAAGTTTACACTAACTATCTCATTCCACATATCAATATCCATATCAAAAATATCTGCATTTAAAAATCCTTTAGGTTTGTATTGATGAGCATTTATTAGGCCTTCAATAAATATTTGTTTCTCATCAAAATACTTTCTCATTTTGATTACATTATCAATATTAGAAACATCAACTTTAAAGTAATCAAAATTTTTATGTTTCAAGTTTGAATTTTTTGAGTTATCAAAGCCAAAAACTTTGAAATTCTCTTTATTTGAAAAATGTTTAACTAATGTGGATCCTATAAGACCATTACAGCCAGTAATTATTATATTCATCTGAAAATTTTTTTTGTGTCATTAATATTAGATTCTAAAGTGGAGCAAATGGGATTTGAATTATTTAATATGTCATTGATTTGCATCATATATGATGCTGGATAATCTGTTTCTTTATCGAATAAAATTTCTTTTTTTTCATTCCATACTTTGCCTTTATCTATATCCCACAATATTTTACTATCTGTCAAAACTACTTCCCCTATTCTTTTTCTAGATTTTGACAGAATCTCTAGATTAGATTTAAAAAAAACATTATTTTTCATTTCTCCTTTAACCTCATTAGAAATATCCGCAGTATATTTTTCTTTATTATAAATAGGAAGGCATTTTATATTAATAATTTCAGTACTTAGAATATATTTTATATAATCTATTTCATGGTAATTAGTTAACAATGCTCCACCTCCTTTTTGCTTATTCAAAACATAACTATCGTTAATATTTCTGTTTTTGTACCACGATCGGCAATCATCTTTAAATGTTGTACTTATTAACTTTGCTTGTTTATTAGATAGTACTTTCTTTAAAAATTTTATTATTTCAAGATGTCTTAGATTATAACCTACATAAACTTTAGTCATTTTTAAGAGTTTAAGTAATTCATTTTTCTCAAATCTTTTGTAATGTAGAGGTTTTTCAACCAGTATCTTTTGGCCACATTTGTAGAATAGAAAAAGATCGGATATATGCTCATCTGTATTATTACATAAGATAATTAGACTAAATTTCAATTTTAAGGCATTAGATTTTGTAATAAAAACAGGTTTATCTTTTGATTCAATTTTTTTGCTTCTTGAGATTACAAATATTTGAACACCAAGTTTTTTACAAGCTTGATAATGTTTTTTACCAATACTACCAAATCCTACAATTAAAACTTTTTGTTTATTTGAAGTCATCCCATTTAATAGGTTCATCTTCTGCTATTTTTTTTGTTGTTTTTAGCCCAACTATATATTTTATATATTTTGGGGAAATACCAGTCCCTGGTCTTTTTATTTCAATATTTGATAGGTCAATTAATTCATTTTTTTCTATTGTCTTTTTTGCTACTATAGATCTTCTAGCATTTTTTATTGCTGATTTTTGATTTTTTATATCTAAAAAGCTATCGTTTAGGAGATCATAAATAAATTTCTCCTCATTTCTGTATGATATTATATCATTGTAGTCAAAACTATGGTAATGATCGTTACCCTTAAGATCCTTATTTAATGTAAAATGTTTTTCTATAACTTGGGCACCCATTAGTCTTGCTACGTGAAGATGTAAATTGCCATTGATAGTAGGCACATGATCACTATAACCAATAATATTATCTGGAAAAACTTTTTTTAAATACCTGATTTTTTTTAAAGAGGCATTTATAGGTTCACATGGATAATTCAAAACACAATGAAGGATTGTGACAGGTATTCTCTTTTCTTTAAAATAATTTACTACAGTCTCAATTTCTCCTATTGATGCTGCTCCAGTACTCATTATGACAGGTTTTTGTTCTTTTGCTATTGCTTCTATTAATGGTTTATTTGTTATATCTGCAGATGCAATTTTAAAGAAATTTAAAATTTCAGAATATTTTGAAATCTCCTTATGATCAAAAACTGTTGTTGAAAACTCTATATTTTTTTTATCACAATATTCTTTTAATTTCAAATAATCTTTGAAGTCGAATTTATCATATTTTGAGAATAACTGAAATTGACTCTTTTCCGATTCTGAGTTAGTATCCCAATAGCTTTTAGCTTTTTTTGAAGCAAGCTGAGTTGCTTTATAGCTTTGGAATTTTATTGAGCTGCAACCTGCTTTGGCAGCAAGGCTTATCATTTTTTTGGCCTTCTCTAGTGAATTTTCATGATTAACACCAGCCTCAGCAATTAAAAATAATTTATCATTATTTTGTGATCTAATAAACTCATCAAATCTCATAGGATTTATTTTTTAGTTTTTTTAAATATTTCAGAGATTCTTTACTCCTGCTAAGACTTTCTTCATGTTGAAAGTATCTATAAAATGGAACAGGGAAGTGGGTAATTTTATATTTTTTTGTAAATCTTATAAATAAATCTTTCTCTTCATGAATCTTAAGTTTTTCATCAAAAAGTCCTATATCAATTAATAATTGTCTCTTAAACATAATGCCACATGCAATAGGAGTTTTTTTAGAAGATATTGGTTTACTCTTATTATCTTCTATATCAGTGATAACATAGTCACAAGCAAGTGCATCAAAATTCCCAAGCTCCATCCCTAAAAGCATAGTTTCTAGTGTTTTAGGATGCATATAATCATCTGAATCAAGGTTGAAAATAAATCTTCCTAATGCGTTTTTGATACCAGTGTTCCGAGCACTTGGAAGGCCAAGATTTTTCTTATGTTCAACATACTTAATACTTTTTTTAAACTTTTCAATTTCGTATTTTGACTTATCTGTAGAGCCATCATTAATAACAATAATCTCAAATAAACTTTTGTTTAAAGTTTGATCAATACACGAATTTATCGCTCTTGCTATTAGAGTTTCTCTATTATATACTGGAATAATAACACTTATTTTTTTACTCATAATTATACATTGTACTTTATCAAATATATTAATAAATACCTACTAATATTCTAGATTATATTAATATATCATTCATTAAACTCATATTTATAGTTACCCTTATTAATTATAAAATTAAGGGCTTTGTTAGCGCTTGTTTCTTTTAAATACTTCTTTGATAAGTTATAATTTTGTTGTGATATCCTTAAGAGTTTATCTCTGTCAAGGTTTTTAATAATAGTGTCCTCAATACTTTTTGGATTATTTATATCAAATAAAACACCTTCATTATAAACAATATCACACATTGGCCTTTTATTTGTTGTCAAAATTGGTAAACCAAAAGACATTGCTTCTAGAAGTATAAAAGGTAAATTCTCACAAGTAGATGCGAATAAGAAAATTGAACACCTCTTATAATAATTAATAATTTCTTGAGAAGACATAAATCCTAGAATTTGTATTCTGTTATTTGCTTTTTTATTTTTCTTAATAAGTCTCTTGATTTTTTTATATTCTCTATTATCAACTCTTCCAACTAGTTTAAGAGAAATATCATATCCTTGTTCTAGAAGATTATATACAGAATTAACTACCTTTAATTGATTCTTATAAGGAAGAAAATCAGAAACATATAGTATCTCATATGTTTTGTTTAAAGGTTTATATGTATTCACTTCCCTTTGCTTAATTCCATGTGGAACTATAATATTTGATTTTGTGAATTTACCTTGTTTAAAAATCTCGTTTCTAGCATATTTAGTTAGAAAAATTATACCATCAGATTTTTTAAATGTGTGTATTTGGAAAAGTTTAATTAAGTAAAACTTTATTCTTTTTAAGGGTTGAAATTTAATGATTTCTTCATTATCATATGGCAACATATTTTGACTCATTGTTATAAAAGGCCTAAATGATGAAAAAAATATCCCCCCTGGAACAAATATAATATCACATATATTTTTTTTAAAATATGATTTTGAATATAAGAGTTGAGATAGTAATGAAGTAAAGCTGTTCAAATTTAAGAGCTTATTGGTCTTACACTTTACATTTTTATATTTTATAAAAGAACGATTAATTTGTTTATTTGAAATAATAAAAAATTTTATATTACTAGATCTTTTTGTTGATTCAATAACAAAGTCTTCAAGGTGTTTTTTCCCTCCTCCTGTTCTAATATTTGATGCATCAATTCCTATTTTCATGATACTTTCTATCTTACTTTATTTGTTCCAAATATAAGATTTGGTATATACAGTGATAGCTTTGAAAATAAATCTCTATCACCTCTAATATAACTTTGATATAACTTGTCAAAAATTGCATAGTATCTCATGTATGCTTTAGCTTTTATTAGTTTGCCGCCATACGAATAAACCCCATCTTCTAAAAATTTATATGAATCTAATTTAAACTGAGTTTTACCATGATAACAGAAATATACAACAGATGCTCTAAGGGGCATGACTTTATACTCTTTAGATTTAATAATATTAATAGCCTCAATTGCATTTTTTACATAATTTGCAACAGGTAAAAGTCTAAATCTGCTAGCTCCAATTTGAACTACAGGTTTTCTTAAATAATTTGCTTCTGCTCCAACAGTTGAGCAAAAATTAATGACAATTTCGCTTTTTTGTATTAGAGCATATGTATCAGTTTTATTATTTGGAAACAGTACAAGCACATCATTACTTAAATTCAAGTATCTTTCCATTATAGAAACATGGATATTTTTTTGATTTGGATGCATTTTTACAACAAAATCATAATTATTTTTTAGATCTGAGTTGATAATTTTTGTTATACTATCTGTTTGATCTTCTAGCCCAAATTTTGCCCAATCTGATCCAATAAATCGATATTCATCATCACTAGATACAAAAATTGAGATTATAGGTTTAGCAAGGTTCTGAACCCTTTTCTCTATAAATCCATATTTTTGATCGCCAGTATATGCAAAATCATTTGTTTCCAAAGCATTTCTTTTTTTAAACATATACTCTTCCGCTATTGATTTAGATTCTTTAAAAAACTTAACATATGTTTTAAGTGCATTATTTTTTTCAAAACTTATAGAATGGAACATTTCATTAGTTGAATACATTGGTATTTTTCCATTTACTGATGCATCAAATAATTTATATGAGACACGATTTTCCTTAGCAACTTTTACTAATGGTCTAGCGCAACTTAATCTACCATTGAAAATTATAAAATTATTTACTTTATTTTTTTTTAGAAATAAATTGAAATAATTGAACATCCCAACTGAGGAATTGAACATTTTGTTTTTTATTTTTCTCCATTTCTTATTAAGAAGATTCATATTATCAAGTCTGAGTTGAGAACCAATTGTTGAGTGAACACCTAAAAGAATTTCATCAATATTATCTTTACCTAATTTATCCGTATTGATATCAGACAAATCCTCGCGAGTTAATTTTATTAATTTTGAATTAGGGTTTCTTTCTTTGAAAACTTCATATCCCTTTTTTGCTTTATATCGGCATATATCACAGATACTCTTTTTATTTAACAAATTCACAGAACAGCTTGAAAGTGCCCTATCACACATAAAAAAAACATGAGTATTACTGGGGGATGTTCTATGAACTTTTTCAGAAAGTGCTAAATTGAGCTCTAATGAGGGACTTTGAGCAGCTAGATTAAGATAAGAAACATTAATACTATTTAATTTATTATTATGCATAAAGTTATATTAAGTAATAAAAGTACTTAAATTAAGATAATTTTGCAACTTATTATTAAAATTTTTATAATTTAGCAATATATTAATAGTAAAAATATAATTTGATTAAAGAAAATAACATCTTGTTCCTATATGCTGAATTAACACCATATTTAATAGGTTGTTTAGAATATTTTTCAACGCACCAAAAAAAGTATAATATTGAGGTTATTTATCTTAAAAAATTTAGAAACTTACAAATAAATCCTGCAGCATTATATAAACTTATTTCAAAAGATAAATTTAAATCAAAACATGAGTTGCTAGATTTCATTCAATCTAAAAGTCCTATTTTACTATTCATTTCTGGCAGAATGGATGCCGATTATTTATTTGCGGCAAAAAAATTAAAAGGAAAAACGATCAGAATTTCTCTACAAGACACTCAATTTAATGGAGGGCTTAAACAATATTTCATTAAAATACTTAGTTTCTATTTTTATAAAAGATATTTTGATAAATTTTGGGGCATTGGAAGTCCACAGTATAGATTTGCAAAATTTATTGGTTTTAAGGATAATGATATTAGACTTGGATTTTATGTAGCAGATAAAAAGTTTTTTGATTATTCAAAAAAATATAGTTATGATCTTAAAGATTTGAACATATTGTTTATAGGAAGGTTAGTAAAGGAAAAGAATATTATAAGATTACTAAAAGCAGTCGAAGCATTAAATATTGATGAGAACGCAAACCATAAAGTAAGTATAATTGGTGAAGGATATTTGAGAGATAAGATTAAATCATATAATTGTGTTGATTATTTTGGTTTAAAAAATCAAAATGAAATTATTAAAATAGCTAAGAGATGTGATGTGTTTTGTCTTCCAAGTATATATGAACCATGGGGTGTTGTTATTCATGAAATGGCCGCCCTTGGGCTTCCAATATTATCTTCTATAAAGTGTGGAGCATCATCTGATTTAGTTGAAGATAATTATAATGGTTTTAAATTCAACCCACATAGTATAAGTGAGATAAAAAAATCAATTATAAAATTTAATAATATTAGTAATTTAAACAAAAATCAATTTAGTTCAAATTCATTAAGAATATCTAAAAAAATAAATCATGAATTGTGGAATAAAAATTTAATTTCATTTATTAAAATATGATAATATCAGGCAGAAAGATAGGTAAAAAATATAATCCATTAATTATTGCAGAAATTGGGATTAACCATGGTGGAAATATCAACATTGCAAAAAAAATGGTTGATAGCGCATTAAGGGCTGGTGTAGAAATAATCAAGCACCAAACTCATATAGTAGATGATGAAATGAGTCCTGAGGCAAAAAAAGTAAAACCAGGAAATTCAGACAAATCTATATATGAAATCATGAAATCATGCTCTCTATCTTTTGAAGAGGAAAATGAATTAAAGGATTATGTTGAAAAACAAAATATGATTTTTATTTCCACCCCATTTTCAAGATCAGCGGTTGATAGGTTAGTTAAAATGGATGTTCCTGCCTTTAAAATTGGTAGTGGTGAGTGTAATAACTATCCTTTAATTGAGTATATATGTAAATTTAAAAAACCCGTAATACTTAGTACTGGAATGAACGATATAAAAAGTATAAAAAAAGCTGTTAAAATTTTTAAAAAAAAATAAAATAGATTTTGCCCTGCTGCACACCACTAACTTGTACCCAACACCATTTAATTTAGTTAGACTTGGTGGAATGCAAGAAATAATGAAAGAATTTCCTGGTGTTCCTGTAGGATTAAGCGATCATACTGTTAACAACTTAGCGTCATATGCAGCATTATCACTAGGAGCTTCAATTATTGAAAGACATTTCACTGATCACATGGAAAGAGAAGGCCCTGATATTATATGTTCAATGGATGAAGAAAATTGTAGAGAACTTATTGAAAATAGCAAAATTATTAAGAGTATGTTAGGTGGAGAAAAAAAAGCAGCTAAGGAAGAAGATATTACAATAAATTTTGCATTTTCTACTGTTGTATCAATTGAAGATATTAAGAAAGGAGAGAAGCTTTCAAAAAAAAATATATGGGTAAAAAGACCTGGTACAGGTGAAATCAAAGCTGAATTTTATAATACAGTCTTAGGAAAAACTTCAACCCAAAACATTGTAAAAGGTAAACACATAAGCTGGAATGACTTTAAATAAAAAAATAATATTTGTAACCGGAACAAGAGCGGACTGGGGAAAATTAAAATCATTAGTTGTAGAAACAACAAAATATGATTTTGATGTATATGTATTTATAACTGGAATGCATAATGACCCAAAGTATGGTGATACTTATCTTGATGTCCAAAGAGTTGAAAATGTAAAGTTTTTTAGGTTTGATAATAAAACTGATGAGACTACCATGGATTTGACATTGTCTAAGACTATTGATGGCTTTTCAAAGTATGTTGAAAAAATAGATCCAGATCTGATTGTAATTCATGGAGATAGGCCTGAACCTTTAGCCTGTGCAATTGTTGGGTCGTTTAAAAATATATTAGTTGCACATGTTGAAGGTGGAGAAATTTCAGGGACAATAGATGAACTAATCAGGCATTCAATATCGAAACTCTCACATATTCATTTTGTCTCAAATAATGATGCAAAAAATAGATTAATTCAAATGGGGGAGAAAAAAGATTCAATCTTCATAATAGGTTCTCCTGATATTGATTTAATGTTCTCAAAAGATTTACCTGATTTGAGTGAAGCTAAAACAAAGTATGGTATAAATTATAAAGAATATGCAATTCTTCTATTCCATCCTGTTACAACTGAAATAAGTTTTACCAAAGAACAAGTAGAATGTCTAATTAGCTCTATTTTAGAGAGTGATAAAAATTATATTATAATTTATCCAAACAATGATCTAGGGTCTAAATTTATTATTAGCGCATATAATAAAATTGATTCTAGAAGAATTAAAGTTTTACCTTCATTAAGATTTGAATATTTTTTAACTATCTTAAAAAACTCAGAATTTATAATTGGGAATTCATCAGCTGGAATAAGAGAAGCACCTTATTATTCTGTAAATTCTATTAATATCGGGTCAAGACAGAATAAAAGAGACATCAATAGGTTTATAACTAATGTCAATTTTAATAAGTCTAAAATATTAGGTGCGATCAATAGTATAGAAAAAAATCAAGAAACCCCAATTAAAAATTTTGGAAAAGGAAATAGTTCAAAGTTATTCTTAGAAGCAATATTAAATAATAGTTTTTGGGAAACAAAAAGTCAAAAAGAATTTCAGGATATCACCTAGTATCTATTTTTCTAATAAATCATTTTCTTTAAGTAGAACAAAATAAGAGTAAACTTCTTCAAATTTAATATTACAATAATTAGCTATTTCAAGTAAACTATTTGTCCCATCACAATATGAGATTACATTCATTAGATTCTTAACTAATTTGGGACTTTTTTTTGTAGATATATTTGGATATAATCCTCTAGACCCAAGTTGGGGTTCACAGATAACATTTATTTTTGGCATATGTATATCTTTTTCAAAAATCTCAATACACTTTAAATAAATTGATAAACTTTCATCTAAACCTTTTTTTGTAACTAAATTAAAATTATCAAGTGAGGTATGGTACTCAGGGTATTCTCCATATTTTGATCGAGTAATGCAACTAATTGGAAGATCAACCCCAGGAGCGCAATACTGTCTTTCATCACTTCCTCTATCAAGCCAGGAAAATTTGTTGAATTTATCTACATAATGGTTTAAAATATGTTCAGCAATTTTATCTGAAATATTATTACCATATCTGGATGGAACTAAGCCCCAATTATTTTCATCTCCGACACATGAAACATTATAACCACCAACAACATTTTTTTGCAGCGATTTTAAGTTGATCGATAAATAAGCTATTGATCCTATTGTTTCGGGGATAAAAATAAATCTATAAGTATAATAATTAGTTTTATCCATAAGACTATTAATAATTCCTGTTAAAACTGCAGGACCAGATAACTCGTTGTTAGCCATTTGAGGATGACATATATACGTAGAAAAGAAGATTTCTTTATTTGACCTACCTTTAATTATATACTCTCCGTAATGTAAATTACCATTTGTCTTAAGCTCTGAATCAATAAAGACATCAAACTTCGATTTTTTATTTAAACCTTTATACTGATTATATGAAAGACAGAATCCCCAAGTTTTTTTATAATATGATGTCACGTAAGGAATTGCATCAGGCTGATCTTCTAGATAATGGAGGTGACCTTTTAATTGCTTAAATGTCATATTTTGATCAATAGGGGATGAATATCCAACTATATGAAGATTATGGTCTTTAAGATCTATTATTTTTTTTCCTGTTTTGACATCTTTTATAAATGCGGATTTTATATTCCATTCTGGAGGAATTGTCCAATCAAAAGCTTTCTTGCCAGATTTAATCTTTTTAATCTCAAGAGGAAAATAATTTTTTAGGTAATCCAAGGTTTTTACAACTCCAATACCAGTAATACTTCTTGGAATGGGATACAGATCCTTACATATCTTAAGTAAATTAATCTTCACTTTTAGGTACAGTTGCTTCAACAACAAATGCCGAACATAAAAACATACCCCTCCAACCTGATTTTTCATGTTCATATGAAATCCCTTGATTTCTGAACTCCTTCTTGTTCTTTGTTTCTAGAAAAGGCACAGATGGATGGTAGTGATACCACAAAAGTTTTGAATCCTTAAAATTCAGACTTTTAAACAAATCTAAAACCTCAAAAGGATTATGAAATTTTGATAATATAGAGTCATACCCTATATCTTTTTTTGATTTAAAATCATCATCAGCATTTCCTTTTATTCTTTTTTTAGGATGGTTCATTTCAAGTTTTGATTTTAAAAAATCAGAAAGTTGATCTCGCAATTTCCCTTTTGTATTTACAAATAAATCATCCATAAAAAAGTCATATGTATTACTATTTAATGTTGTCAGAGAAAAAAGTTTATTTCTAAATTCTATAAACACTTTACCGCCTGGCCTTACGAGATTTATCATATTCTCTAAGACATATTGATCATTTTCAACATGAGGCATAACCCCCATTGCCAATAATCCATCAAACTGACCATTTTCTAGAATAGGTGAATAGGTTATTGGATCTTGAATGTCGCCGAATATTATGTTATTAGGATCAAGTTTGTTTTTTTTAAAATTTTCCTTTGATTTGTCAACCATTTTTTTTGATATGTCAAAACCATATACATCAAAACCTGCTTTAGCCATAGTTACCAAAGGAGTACCTTCACCAACCCCTACTTCTATAATTTTATTTAACTTATTTTTGATAAATGAGTTCAAAAGTAAGTGAACTCTAAAATAATTTGCTGGGTATTTTTGATCCAAATCATACATTAAATCCCTTTCATATTGAAGGTGATAGTCACCAGCTACTCCATCATAAAAGTCTTCTGTCTTGTTCATTTTATTGCTTTTGCCAAAATTAACCAATTATACATTAATATCTAAATCTATTTTTTCTTTTTTTAGTCTTAGGTTTAAATGTTTTCAGAGAGTTTATCAAATAATTAACGTATTTTTGACAATAAATTTGACTATGAGTAAATTATTAATTACTGGAGGTACAGGATCTTTTGGTCGAGCACTACTTAATAAACACTTAAATAGTAAAAAATTTGATGAAATAAGAGTTTTTTCTAGAGATGAGAAGAAACAAGATGAATTAAGAAAATCAATTAATTCAAAAAAAGTAAGATTCTATATTGGGGATGTTAGGGATATCTCTTCATTAGAACCAGTTATAGAAGACATTGATTACATTTTTCATGCAGCTGCATTAAAGCAAGTTCCCTCATGTGAATTTTTTCCTTTAGAAGCAGTAAAAACAAATATTCTAGGAACAAATAATGTATTAGTTGCAGCCAAACAAAAGAATGTAAAAAAAGTTGTAGTATTAAGTACTGATAAAGCAGCCTACCCAATTAATGCAATGGGAATGTCAAAGGCTTTGATGGAAAAAGTAATGATTGCAAACTCAAGAGACGTAGAATCATCAAAATCAATTTTTTGTGGGACTAGGTATGGGAATGTTATGGCTTCAAGAGGTTCAGTAATACCATTATTTATTGAACAAATCAAAGCAAACAAAGAAATAACAATAACAAATCCAGAAATGACAAGATTTATGATGAATCTTGACAATGCAGTTGATTTGGTAATGCATGCTTTTGATAATGGTAATAATGGAGACATTTTCATACAAAAATCACCAGCAGCTACAATTAAAATATTGGCGGAAGCATTAATTGAATTATATAATTCAAACTCTAAAATTAAATATATTGGCATTAGACATGGTGAGAAAATGTATGAAACTCTTGTAACAAGAGAAGAAATGATTAAATCTGAAGATCAAGGAAATTATTTTAAAATTTCAGCTGATAACAGGGATTTAAATTATGACCAGTTCTTTTCTAAAGGAACATCTGCATCTTCTATACAAGAGTATAATTCAAATAATACTAATTTGCTCAATATCAAGGAAATGAAAAGCTTGCTTATGGAACTTCCTCAAGTTAAATTAGATTTAAAAAATTAAATTTCTATATTGAAAATATTAGTTTCAGGACATAACGGTTTTGTAGGGAAACATTTACTAAGAAAATTAAAATGCCTTGACTCTAACTACAAGATTGACTTTTTAACTAAATCTGATTTTAAGTCAAGTGCTATTTTAGCTAATAAAATTTCACCTGATGATATTATTTTCCACTTTGCAGGAGTTAATAGGGATATTAACGAAGAATTAGTCTATAAAAAGAATATGGAACTAAATCAATTACTATATTCGGCCCTTGAAGAAATAAAATTTAAAGGAAAATTATTGTTTACATCTTCAACTCAAGAGGAATCTAATTCACTTTACGGAAAAGCAAAAAAAGACGCAAGACTTAAATTTAAAGAACAGTCAAATTTATTAGGCTATCATTTTTATGGAATCATTACTCCAAATATTTTTGGTCCATTTTGTAGACCAAACTATAACTCATTTATAGCAACTTTCTCTTATATGATAATTAATGGGGAAATCCCCAAAATTGAAAATGATAGAGATGTTTCTTTAATATATGTTGGCGATTTTATAAAAGAAATAATTAAAATTCTAGATAGTGACAATTTAATTGAAATCAGTAATACTTTAATATACGAATATAAGGTTAGGGAGATATTAAATAAATTAAACTCTTTTAATAATCTTTATGTTAAAGCAGGACAAATGCCAAAAGTGAATTCACATTTTGATTTGTGTCTCTTTAACACATTTAGATCATATATTGACCACAAGAACTTCTTTCCAAAAAAATATCAAGGATTTAAAGATGGTAGAGGTTTGTTTTCAGAACTTATAAGATCATTTTCTGAGGGTCAAACATCATATTCTATAACTAAACAAGATCAAATCAGAGGAAACCATTTTCATACAAGAAAAATAGAGAGATTCTCTGTAATCAAAGGAAAAGCTAGAATTCAGTTAAGAGAGGTTCTATCAGATAAAAAATTAGAATTTATACTAGATGGAGAAACACCATCATATATTGATATGCCTTTATGGTATACACATAATATTAAGAATATTGGTAAAGAAGATTTAATCACTATTTTTTGGATAAACGAGCATTATGAAGAAGATACTTCAGACACCTATTTAGAAAATGTTTAATTTTAATATTAATTATGAGCTCTAAAAAAATACATTTATTAACTGTAGTTGGAACTCGACCAGAGATAATCCGCTTATCTAGTATTATAAATAGACTTAATAAATCAAAATCTATTAAACACACTCTAATTCATACAGGGCAAAATTATGATTATAATTTAAATGAAGTTTTTTTTAAAGATTTAAAGATATCTAAACCAGATATATTTCTTGAAGCAGCATCTGATAGTCCTTCTAAAACAATTGGTAATATTTTGATTAAAATAGATTCTGTATTAGATGATTTAAAGCCTGATGCACTTTTGATTTTGGGAGATACAAATAGTTGCTTATCAGCAATAGCAGCTAAAAAGAAAAAAATTCCAATATTTCACTACGAAGCAGGAAATAGATGTTTTGATCAGAGAGTTCCAGAGGAAACAAATAGAAAAATTGTAGATCATATTGCAGATATTAATCTAACATATAGTAGCATTGCAAGAGACTATCTATTAAATGAAGGCCTTAACCCTGACAGGACTATAAAAATAGGATCCCCAATGTTTGAAGTTCTAAATTCTCAAAAAAAGGAAATTAATAATTCAAAAATTTTGCTAAAGTTAAAATTGGAGATTGGAAAATACTTTTTAATCTCTTGCCATAGGGAAGAAAATGTAGATAATAAAAAGAACTTTCAATTGCTAATAAAATCTTTAAATGAATTAGCAAATAAATATAAAATGCCAATAATTTTTCCTATTCATCCAAGAACTAAGAAAATATATAATAAAAGCCAACTAAAGGTTGATAAATTAGTAAAATTTATTGATCCACTTGGTTTTATAGATTATAACAAGTTGCAAATTGAGTCTTTTGTGGTCCTATCGGACAGCGGTACAATATTTGAAGAATCATCAATTTTAAATTTCAGAGCTTTGAATATTAGAGAGTCACATGAAAGACCTGAAGCTGTAGAAGAAACTTCTGTTGTAGTTACTGGTCTTAAAATTGAAAGAATTTTACAAGGAATTAAAATTCTTGAAAACCAAACTACAGGTAAAAAGAGGAACATTAATTTAGTCTCTGACTATAATATTTCTAATGTCTCTTTAAAAATAGAGAGAATCATATTATCTCATATTGACTTTGTAAACAGAGTAGTTTGGCAAAAAGAATCTTAATTTATACAAACCATTTTTACCCAGAACATTTCAAGGTCAATGAAATTGTTGATTGGCTTTCAGCAGAAGGCCATAATATAAGGGTTGTGACAGGAATTCCAAATTATCCATCAGGAAGATATTATAAAGGCTATGGTCTTTCCTCTATCTTTAAAACAAGTTATAGAGAAAATGTAATTGTAAATAGATTGCCTTTAATTCCAAGAGGAAATGGAAATTCTTTTATGTTGATATTAAATTATTTAAGCTATTTTATATCATCTTTTCTATTTACAATTTATTTATTATTTAAAAAGAAATATGATTTCATATTTGTTCATCATACCAGTCCAATCTTAATTGCATTTCATCCGATTATATATTCTTTATTTTATAAAAAAACCAAAAAATATTTATGGGATCTAGATATCTGGCCTGAAACGTTAGATGCCATGAAAGTTATAAAATCTAAAATTTTATTATTTCAGATTTTAAAAATTGTTAAGTTTATTTACTCATTCTATGATAAAATATTAATTTCTTCAAACGGAATTAAAAACACAATCCAACAAAGATTTAAAAATGAGATTATATATTTCCCAAATTGGGCAGAAAAAGATATTGAGCAAAATATAAATCATAAACAGATTAAAATTCATCTTCCTGAAAACAGGTTTATAATTATGTATACTGGCAATATAGGAGAAGCACAAAATTTTATTCCTCTAATAGATACAATAAAACATTTAAAAGATGAATCCCTATTTTGGGTATTTATAGGGAGTGGTAGATTTAAAAAGGAATTTGAAACCAAGTTGAGGCTAAATAATTTATCTCACTTATACCTATTTCATGATCCAGTTGAAGTAGCTGCAATACCAAGTTATGCTAAATTAGCTAACGCAATGTTTCTTTCGCTTAAAAGACATGATGTATTCTCTAAAACAATCCCTGCTAAACTTCAGTCCTATTTAGCTTTGCAAAAGCCAATAATTGGAGTTTTACAAGGTGAAGCAGCAAATATTATAAAAGTATCAGAATGTGGGATAGTTCAAGAAAATGGAGACTATCTGGAATTAGCTCAACAAATAATTAAATTAATAAAACTCAACAGTGAAGAGATAAAAAAAATGGGTGAAAATGGCAGAAACTTTTATAATAATTCTTTTTCGCAATCTAAAAGAAGAAATCAAATATTAAATTTGTTTAAATAAATTTTTATGATAAAGAAAGTATTAGTTACAGGAGGTGCTGGTTTTATAGGTACAAATTTAATTAATCAGCTTGTAAAAGAAGACATGGATGTCTTTTCTTTAGATAATTATTCTACAGGAAGTAAAGAAAATGAAACAGGCCTAGCAAAATATATTAAAGGAGATATTGAAAGTATAGCTAGTATTTCTGAGTCAAACTTTGATATTTGCTTTCATCTGGCTGCTCAATCTAGGGTTCAGCCTTCATTTCAAGATCCTGAAGATTCATTTAGAGTAAATGTCCAAGGGACATTAAAAGTTATGGAATGGGCAAAACAAAATAAAGTAAAAGTTATTTATGCTGGTTCTTCCTCAAAACATCATGACCCTTCAGATTCTCCTTATGCAATGACTAAGTTTCTCGGGGAAGAATTATGTAAACTATATAAAAAATCATATGGTGTGAATGTTGAGATCTCAAGATTTTATAATGTTTATGGACCTTATGCTACTTTGGATGAACAATTTGGAAATGTAATTGGAATCTGGACGTATCAAGCAATGAAAGGAAAGCCATTAACTATAGTTGGAGATGGAGAACAAAGAAGAGACTTTATACATGTAGCTGATCTTGTAGATGGATTAATTAGAATTGCAAATACAGAATTAAAACATGAAGATGCTTGGGAAATAGGAACTGGAGTTAATTATAGCGTAAATGAACTTTTTGAAATGTTTGATAAGAAATTTAATGTTAGATCAGTTAAAATTGATGATCAACCTGGCAACTATAGAAAAACACTAAGAATAAATGATGATATGATAAATAAATTAGATTGGTCTCCAGAAGATAGATTAAATAGTTATATTAATGGTTTAAGTATATGAAAAAAGTTTTGATTACAGGAGGTGCTGGTTTTATAGCTCATCATTTAATATATTATATTCTAAAAAAAACAAACTGGCAGATTGTTTCTTTGGATAGACTTGATTATAGTGGAAATTTAAATCGTTTAGATAATATATTATCAAATTTAACTGATAAGGATAAGGCTAGAATAAAAGTTGTTTTCCATGACTTAAAATCAGAATTAAACCCATGGATTAGAAAAGAAATAGGAGAAGTAAATACGATACTTCATTTAGCAGCGGGATCTCATGTAGATAGAAGTATTGAATTTCCATTAGAATTTGTTATGGATAACGTAGTAGGCACAGCAAATATTTTAGAGTATGCCAGATATATCCATAATAAAAACTCACAATTTGAAAAATTTATGTATTTCAGTACTGATGAAGTTTTTGGACCTGCTCCAGATGGAGTCAATTATAAAGAGAATGACAGATATAATTCAACAAATCCATATAGTGCAACTAAAGCTGCAGGTGAAGAACTAGCAGTTGCATATGAAAACACTTATAATCTTCCAGTAATAATAACTCATACTATGAATGTATTTGGAGAACGTCAACATCCTGAAAAATTTATCCCAATGTGTATAAAAAAAATTAGAGATGGAGAAACAGTAACTATTCATTCAGATAAATCAAAAAAAATACCAGGCTCAAGGCATTATATTCATGCTGAAGATGTTTCGGAAGCTATATTATTCCTGCTAAATAACGATATCAAACCAGAAATCAATTGGGGGGGAGCAAAATGTCCAAAATTCAATATAGTGGGTGCAGAAGAGTTAACAAATCTTGAACTTGCAGAAATGATTGCAAATTCACAAAATAAAAAACTAAATTATGAAATGGTGGACTTTCATTCTTCAAGACCAGGACATGATTTAAGATACTCACTATCTGGAGAAAAAATGAAAGCAATGGGATGGACCCCTAAGATTAAGATTCAAAGTAGAATAAAACAGGTAGTAGAGTGGTCTCTAAATAATCCTTCGTGGATAGAACTATAAAGATATTATAGTTGTATTTATTAAATAATAGTTTAATTTTGCAGTTCAAAAATTTGTTATGTACGCTGTAGTTGAAATACAAGGGAGTCAATTTAAAGTTTCTAAAAATCAAAAACTTTATGTTAATAGACTTAAGGGTGAGGAAGGAACCAAAGTTTCTTTTGATAATGTCCTATTAGTTGATGATGATGGTAAGGTTAAGGTTGGAATGCCAAATGTTTTAGGAGCTGTTGTTGAAGCAAAAATTATATCTCATCAAAAAGATGATAAAGTTATAGTCTTTAAAAAGAAAAGAAGGAAAGGGTATAAGGTAAAAAACGGCCATAGGCAACTATTAACTGAATTATTAATTGAAAAAATTTCTCAAAAGAAAGCAACCACAATAAAAAGTACAAAAGAGAAACCAAAAGCTAGTGCTAAACCAAAAGCTAGTGCTAAACCAAAGAAGGCTTCAGGTAAATAAAACAAATTAATTATGGCACACAAGAAAGGAGTAGGAAGTTCAAAAAACGGAAGAGAGTCAGAATCTAAAAGATTAGGCGTTAAGATATTTGGAGGACAATTAGCTAAGGCAGGAAATATAATACTAAGACAGAGAGGCACTCAACATCATCCTGGTGAAAACGTTTATATTGGAAAAGATCATACTGTTCATGCAAAAATTGATGGGATAGTTACTTTTAGAAAAAAATCAAACAATAAGTCTTTTGTTTCTGTTAAACCTCTTGAAGAATAAAATATAATTCAATATTTCTTTAGATTCAAATTCTAGTTTGCGATTGATTGATTAAAATCATAGATTTATAGGTAGAAATAGGAAAAAATGAGTGATTTATTAGGTTTATCAGAGCTTCAATTATCTACTACCAGTTTATCAGAATTTATTATAGGATTTACTTTAACAATTATATTCTCTTTGTTAATAAAAATGATATATATAAAGCATTCAAACTCTGTCTCAAATAAAACTATTGTTGCTAATATTTTTCCCTTATTTAGTGTAGCTATTTTTTTAATTGTTATTACAATTAAATCAAGTATTGTCCTCTCCTTAGGTCTAGTAGGAGCTCTTTCAATAATTAGGTTTCGAACAGCAATTAAAGAGGCTGAGCAAATAGTTTATTTTCTAATTCTTACCGCTATCGCTATTGCTGCAGCAGCAGGATCTTACCTATTTCCAGTTTTATTGGTACTATTTATATACATATATAACTATTATAAGACTCAACAAAAAAGTGGCAAAGTCTCATCAATTAATGACCATCTAGTTATTAGAACTGAAAAATTTGAAAATAAAAAAATTAAAGAATTGATTAATTTACTTAATGATAGTGGAGTTAATGTTGAAGTTCAGAGTATAAATAAACAGGAAAATAATATTTCCGTTGTATTAAAAATTTCAGATTTTGATATAAATTCTCTTACACTAGTTGAGGAATTTTTACTGAAACAGGGTATTAATAAAAAAGAAATTCAATTTTTTTCTTCTTCTGAATGAAATACTATAAAAAGGCAAAGACTAATATCTCCAGGATATATATCCTAATCTTTGTTTTAATAATTTTTGCAACTATACTTTTTACTAAAGACATAATTTATAGATCATTTGTTACTGTTAATTTAGGATCAGTCTATGTTGAATTACTTAATGAAAAAGCAGAGATTATTAATTATATGAAAAATAATAACATTAAAACAGTTAATTTATCAATGTCTCCAAATAATTATGTAAGAATGCAGAAGGAAAGATCAAGTATGGTTTCAAATTATGTTTTAAAGGGAAATCAGTGGTTTGGAGATAATAATTATTATAAGGTTAGATATAATGAAGGCTTATCAGATGTTAAGGCAGAAATAAAATTATTCGGAATGAATCCTGATCATTTTAGGGATTCTGATGGACATAGCTTTAGGTTAAGATTTGATGGAGAACAAGGATTTGGAGATAAGAAACTAAACTTTTTAAATCCCAGATCAAGAGATTTTATTACTGACCCTTTAGTAAATATTATCTATGGAAAACTATATGGAGGACTTAAGATTAATTATGAACCAGTTAGAGTTGTGTTAAATAAGTCAAACTATGGTATATTTTATATGGAGGACTTTTTTGATAAGTATTTTATTGAGCAGAATAAAAAACGAGAATCATTAATATTTGAAATCTCTAATGATAGCATATACTATAATCATATTGGGGAGGATGAGTCTTTTTTAGAAATCGGCTCAAATTTAAACTTATTATATCATAATGATTATGAAGGTTTTATAGATAAGATAGATATAGATAAAATCAAAGCTTTAATTGTTTTGGCGGCTATTATCAATGATGAACATCCTTTAAGTGATATAAATATGCACTGGTACTACAATAATGTTACAGGACTTATTGAACCAACTATTAGAGAGGGTTTTGTAAAGCAATCAACTTCTTTAAATATTGATAAAATAGTAGCAAATAATAGCATTATTAATGATGTATATAATAAGCACATAAATTCTGATTTTTTATATGAAATCAAATCTGATTTATCATTAATAAAAGATATCATTCTAAATGATGAAGAGTATCTTAATTTAAAAAACACCATGATTGGCTTTGGGGATAAGATAAATGAAAAAGAAAATATCATTATTAAAAATATAGACCTAATTATTAACTTATTGCAGAATGAAAAAAAACTAGAAGATAATCTTGTAAATACTATTTATATTAATAAAGACACAACTATTTCAGGGGATTATATAGTCCCTGCTAATACAATATTAAAAATCAAGGAGGGAACTCGAATAAAATTAAAAAATGCATACTTAAAAGTGTTTGGAGAGTTTAATGCTGTTGGTAAACCAAACAATCCTATCATTATCGAAGGTATTGGAAGAGAATCAGGGACATTATTTTTTAATACCAAGGATAAGATCTTTATAAAAGATGTAGTCTTTAAAAACTTAACAAATGCTAATTCTCCTTACAATCAGCCTGCAGCTATTACATTCTATGAATGTAATTCAATCAATATTTCTAATAGTTTGTTTAAAAATAATCTTTTGGGAGATGATTTAATTAATTTTTTTAGATCTGAAAACATCTTTATGAATAATGTGTATTTTGAGGATGTCCTTTATGACGCTATAGACTCTGATTTCTCAGAACTTGAAATAACAAACTCTACATTTCAGAATATTGGAAACGATGCAGTAGATGGATCAGGTAGTATTATCAATATAGATAATAATTCCTTTTTTAAAGTAAAGGATAAGGCTATAAGTGCAGGAGAACAAAGCTCAATAAATATTAATAATAGTCTATTTAGATTCAATGAGATTGCATTGGTTGCAAAAGACGCATCTAAGCTTATTTCAAAAAATAATCTTTTAGAAAATAATATAATTGATTTTGCATCATTTAAGAAAAAGAGATTTTTTGGTTTTCCAGAAGCAGTTTTTGAAAATACAATTATAAAAAATTATTTAATTGAAGATAATTCAATAATTCAAGGACTTGATACAATTATTTATACTTCAAATATAGAATCTAAATTATACGGTAACTTATATGGAAGAGCTTCAGAATAATTTATATAGATATGAAAGAAAATTTGTTATAGCGACTAATCGACTAAATGGATTAATCGGCTCTCTTTATTCTCAAAATTATCTTGAACATTATCCGGGAAGAAGGATCAACAATATTTATTATGATGATTACAATTTCTCATCAGTTTCAGAGAATTTAGATGGTTTGTCTGAAAGAAAAAAATATAGAGTTAGGTGGTATGGGGAAAAAGATAGCAATACAAATAAAACTCTTGAGGTAAAGGTGAAGAATGAGTTTATGAACTATAAAATTAATGTCAAACTAGGCTTAATTAAACTTAATAGTCTAAATAATATCAATAATTTTAATGATGATATTATAAAATCTTTAAACGAAAAGAATGAATATTACTATCAAAATTTACTTTTAAGGAAGAGGCCAACTTTGTTTAATTCATATAAAAGATTGTATTTTATAAATCATAAAGATGATATTAGGTTAACTATAGATTCAGATCTTCATTTTTTCTCCCCAGTAACTAATTTAAAATTAAAGGAAAAGAATATCATTATTGAAGCTAAATTTAATAGAGATAATAATTTTTTGAATAAATTTAAGCATCTATCATTAACTAGATACTCAAAGTATGTTAAAGGAACTCTGTACACTTCTTTTTTTAATCCTGTCTATTAATCCCATTTATTCTCAAATTAATAAGAATAATGTTTTGTTTGTTGGACATGCATATGGATCACATCAATTAGAAGATCAAATTATTGATCCAGATCTACAAATTTTTATAAAAGAACAAAAAGACATATTGTTTAAAAAAATAATTTTTGGAGGAGATATGATTCAAAATTGTGAAGATGAAGTCGAAATATCAAATTTTATAAAAATTTTAAATGAGAATAAAAGCAATTTTGTAATAGGAAATCATGATAATTGTAATAAAATTATAGAGATATCAAAAAACAGGTATGGGGGATTAAATTCATCTGAAATTATAAATAATAACCTAATCTTATATCTTAATACATCTATACAATCAGATAAAGATGTTGAAGAATTATTTAGTTTTATTGAAACAGAAATAATAAGATCTAGTCCCAAAAATGTTATAATATTTTCTCATCAAGTTTTTTTTTCAAAATCTGATTTCTATGTTAGGGTAAACTCTAGAAAGTTTTATGATTATGGGAATAAGTTATATGATAAGATTTACAATAAATTTTTTACTGGAGATATTAAAATACATTTTTTTGCTGGAGATATTGGAGCATTTAAATTTACACCTTATGCATTTTATGATAAAATAGATAATTTCAGTTTTTATGCTGTTGGGATAGGAAATCTTATAAATTCAAAAGGCATACTAATTGATTTTAATGAAGAAGTACAAGTAAATTTTGTTGATTTGAGAACAAAAGAAATTGAGCCTAAAACGAAATATATAAAATATAAAGTACAACTTTATCAGTTTCCAAAACTCATCCTCTCAATAATCAAATTTAATATAGAATTTTTTCTAATTTTGCTGGGGCTAATATTATATTTAAAATTATCCAAAAACCATGTTTCAGAAAATTAAAAAAACACATATTGTTTATTTATTAATAATTTCACTAATTATATCATTTTTATTTTCTACTCAAATAAAAATTGTTCTAAGGAATAATATACCGGCTGATATATACCAAAGAATGAGCTTTATTAAGAAGTTAGTTTTAAATCAAGATTATGGATTTCATAAATATGAGAGAATTATTGCTAACAGGTATACTGAAATAAAGGATTTTATATATAATGAAAATGTAATTTTCGAGCTTAATAAAGACCTAAAACTGATAAATAATAAAAGATTTGATATATATAAAGTACCTCCTATTTTCCCTGCAATTAGAGGACACGAAGTAAATACTGCATATATTGATAAATACCAAGAGAATTTAATTTATGCAACTAAAAATGGCATCTTTTTTAAAATTAACTTGTCTGATACAAGATATAAGATGATTCCAGTCAAATCTAATCTAACAAATTTCTTTGTAACAACTCAGAGAGAAAAAAATGCTTCAATAAATTATTTCAATTCAAATACTATTTCAAAATTTGGAGTGAAGGACATTTTTATTGATAGCCAAAATATATACTTGTCTTATATTGAGGAATTTAATCAAGATGGATATAATATATCTGTTTTAAAAGCAAAGTTTTCAGATTCACTAATCTTTAAAAGCTTGTTTTCCTCAAAAAATTATATCAGCTCAAACTATAAAGAATTTTATCCAATTCAGTCAGGAGGTAGAATAGTCAATTTTAGAAAAGATTCAATTCTCTTAAGTATCGGGGAATTTAGAGATAGGTTAAAAGCACAAGACATAGAAAGTGATAATGGAAAAATTATTTCTATTAATAAATACAATGGTGGACGAAGAATTATTTCTATGGGGCATAGAAACCCACAAGGTCTTGATTATGATCCAATAAATGATAATATTGTCTCTACAGAACATGGTCCAAATGGTGGAGATGAAATAAATTTTAATCATGATTTAAATATTATAAATAATTTTGGATGGCCTATATCAAATTATGGTTATCATTACGGTGAACAAAATGCAATTAATGATAGTCATTATGCTGATAATACAAGAGTAGTTAAAGGGGCTCCATTATATAATTCACATTCCGATTATGGGTTTGTTGAACCAATAAAATATTGGATGAATAATCCAGCTGTATCTGAAGTTAAGTTTATCAATAACACAAATGATTATTCTGAATTTTTTGTTTCGACATTAGGATATGATACTATAAATAGACCATTTGCCCAACATCTTATTCGTTATAAATATAATTTGCAAGACAAGTCTCTAAATTTAATTGAAAAGTATTATGTAGGAGAAAGGGTTAGAGATTTAATCTTTGATAAAGATTTAAATAGTATAATATATACTGGGGAATCGTCTGGAGTAATAGGAATTTTCCCCTTACAGAAAGATTAGTAATTAATAATCTTTTTGAAAATAAAGTATCATTTTTCCATTGGGAGATCTTTCACTAGTTGGTTGGTAATCCATCTTAATTACACTTATACCATTGATGTTATTAAGACCTAAGTAGTATAGAACTAATTGATAATGAGATGTAATATTTATTCCTTTCTTAAGAATTTTTCTAATATAATATGGAACAATTAATCCATAAATAGCTCTAAATAAGCTTTTGATATTTTGTTTATGAAATAAATATATTTTTGATTTTAAATTATACTTACTAGATACTTCCCTCCATAATTTTAATTTTGGTTCATGTTCACCGTTCATTTTTCTAGTAAATTTTGTTTCTACTTTTATATTATTTTCAATTTTATATTTATCAGAGTACTCTATTTCTAATAAATCATCAATTTGTTTTTTTGAGATATAATTTGGTTGAGCCCTATCAAAACATAATAAGATCCCGCCAGGCTTTAAAACTCTTGAGATTTCTGAAAATGTTTTATCGAAATTATCGGAATGATGAATTGAATCAAAATCTAGAACAAAATCTAGAGAACTATTTTCAAATTTTAAATCATTAAAGCATCCAACTATTGACTCTAATTTATTTGAAGTGCCATTTTCTAAAGCGATTTTTCTTTTTAACGCAAATAGATTAGGGACCTTATCTAATAGATATATCTTGTCAATTTTATTAAAAATTTTTAAAAGACTATTAGATAGTATTCCAGGTCCAGAGCCAATTTCCAGCCCAATACCTTCAAGGTTTATACCAATTTTTCTGCAAATCTCTTCTGTAAATAATTTGTGTTCAGGGATTGAAAAATATGAATAGAAAAGAGATATTTCATCTCCTTTTTTATTTTCCCATTTTTTACATGCTCGATTAACTTTTTGAATCCAATCAATCTTATTTAACTCCTTCTCTTCAATCCAATAAGTATTTTTCATTTTTGTGGAGTCTAATACCTGTAATATTCTGGCTTGAAAGGGCCACTTCTGTTAACTCCTATATATTTTGCCTGATCCTCTCTTAGATCTTCCAATTCAACACCTAATTTAGGTAGGTGGAGAAGAGCGACCATTTCATCTAGATTTTTTGGCAACATATATACCTTGTTCTCATATTTTTTAGAGCTTTTCCATAATTCAATTTGTGCAAGTGTTTGGTTAGTGAATGAATTACTCATAACAAAGCTTGGATGACCAGTTGCACAACCAAGATTCACTAATCTGCCTTCTGCTAGAATAATAACTTGTGAATTATTATCAAGGGTATATATATCAACTTGAGGCTTTATATTAGATTTTGTATCTCCATAGTTTGAATTCAACCAATCCATATCTATCTCATTGTCAAAATGGCCGATATTACAAACAATAGTCTTATCCTTCATTGCTTTAAAATGTTCCTTAGTAACAATATCTTTATTCCCAGTTGCTGTTACTACAATATCAGCATTTTTAATCACTGTATTCAGCTTTTTTACTTCATAACCATCCATTGATGCTTGGAGCGCACATATAGGATCAATCTCCGTAATTGTTACAATTGAACCTGCCCCTCTAAAAGAAGCTGCGGTACCTTTTCCAACATCTCCATAACCACAAACAATAACTCTTTTGCCGGCAAGCATAATATCTGTAGCTCTTCTAACTGCATCTACAGCACTTTCTTTACAACCATATTTATTATCAAATTTTGATTTAGTTACAGAATCATTAACATTAATTGCTGGAAGAGGCAATTCCCCAGCTTTCATTCTATCATATAGCCTATGAACTCCAGTTGTAGTTTCTTCTGAGATACCTTTTATTCCAGAGACGAGTTCAGGGTAATTGTCAAGTACCATATTTGTTAAATCACCTCCATCATCAAGAATTAAATTTAATGGCTCTCTTTTTTCCCCAAAAAATAATGTCTGTTCAATACACCAGTTAAATTCTTCTTCATTCATTTCTTTCCAGGCATAGACAGGAATTCCCTTAGATGCAATAGCAGCAGCAGCATGATCCTGCGTTGAAAAAATATTACATGAGCTCCAAGTAACATCAGCACCAAGATCTATTAATGTTTCTATTAGAACAGCAGTTTGAATTGTCATATGCAGACACCCTGCAATTCTAGCTCCTTTAAGAGGCTTTTCTTTTTTAAGCTTTGTTCTTAATGCCATAAGCCCAGGCATTTCAGCTTCAGCCAATTTAATTTCTTTTCTACCCCATTCTGCAAGGTTTAGATCTTTTACCTTATATGGAACATATTCTGTTAGTGTTTTATTTTTCATAGCATTATCTTTATATATGGATACAAAAATAACCACTTTAATTCGATAATCAAATGCCCTTGTTAAATGATTTAGTTCCTAATGAGTTTTTACTCTGTAAATTATGGAGAATAGAAGCAGGTGAGTATATAATGGATCCAAAAAATGAATTAAGTTTGAATGATTATCAATTATTCTTAAAAAAGAAAGTAAAGCAACTTAAAAGTCAATTTCTTGCATCTAGAAAACTTATTACATTAGTTGATTCTGATCTAAAAGTCACTTATAAAGAAGGTATCCCTCTTCTTTCTGATAATAGGAATATATCAATCTCTCATTCTGAGAATATAGCAACAATTTTAATTTCAGAGAATAAAGGGATAGGTATAGATGTTGAAAGAATAAATAACAAGGTTAATTCAATCAAATCAAAGTTTCTTAACGAAAAAGAGATGCATTATCTTAGAGGTTATGGAGAAACCAGAAATTTAACTAGAGCTTGGACAGCTAAAGAATCAATATATAAGGCTTTAAGAATGCCTAGAGTAATTTTCTCAGAAAATATTTTAATAGAAGAATTTAATAATGAATCTAAAACAGGGATTGGAAAATTTATTTCGTCAAATCAAGAGAGAACATTTAAGCTATATTTTTATGATTTGGATGACTATTGTTTAACTATTTCAGAAGAAGTTTAATATTATGGAAAAGGTAATAGAATTTTTATTTGGACAGTACTCAGAATATTCGATAACTCATACTTTATTAGAATTATTTGCAGTTATTATGAATATTTTTAGTGTGATTTATGCAAAACGAAATAGTATTTTAGTTTATCCTACAGGCCTTATAGGCACAGGAATCTTTGTATACATTCTATATAACTTTTCTTTATTAGGGGACATGATTATTAACTTTTATTTTGTTATAATGTCCATATATGGATGGTATTATTGGTCACAAAAAAAGAATGGAGAAGTGCTGCATAATGTTTCAAGAACATCAACTAAAGAATACTATTTTATCCTAATGCTAGGGGTAATTAGCTTAATCTCTATTTACGCTATCTACAACTTTTATGATAAATGGGACTCCTGGACAGCTTATGTAGATACTATTACAACAGCAATATTTTTTGTAGCAATGTACCTTATGGCAAGAAGAAAAGTTGAGAGTTGGATCTTTTGGATTATTGGGGATATAATTACTATTCCCCTTTATTTTTATAAGGGACTAACTATATCAAGTATTCAATATTTGATTTTTTTAATTTTAGCTATATTAGGTTATATCTCATGG
>MDSW01113789.1_pt1 | contig 41769 bp, 44 predicted proteins | sample 811171 | NCBI WGS metagenome assembly MDSW01 (sample SAMN05326641, study PRJNA326480) | marine metagenome | isolation source: seawater | place: Atlantic Ocean: North West | collected 2012
AAAACACTCGAAAAAGTAAAAATTCTTTAATTAGGAGAAATAAGAGAGATAAAAAATATAAACGTCAACAATATACATATGATTTGGATAAATTCTTTACATGGAAAATGGATAATGTAATATACAAACATACATTGTTTTATAAACTAATAACTAAATTAAATAATAATTTTACCAATAAAATAAATATTTTAATAGCTGATTATTGCAATGTTAGTTCATTTAATGTTAATATTGTTAATACGAACATTTTGAATAGAAATAATTTGTATAAACATAATTTACGTAATGCTACAAATACATTAGTTCCTACAAATACATTAGTTCCTACAAATACATTAGTTCCTACAAATAAAATTATATTTATAGAAAATCAAAACGATGAAAATACTAATTCTGTAAATGACCCACAAGATGAAAGTATAGAAGAATCGGATAATGAAACATTATCACAAGAGGAATCATCTGACAATGATGAAGAAGAAGATGAAGAAGATGAAACACAAACAAATATGTATAATGGATATCTAAGTAACTCTAATAATTCTAAATAATTACATTAAATTATATTTTTTTTTAATTTCTGAATCATTATGGTGACAATTTATAGGAAGAGCAATATATGTTCGTCCATTTAAATCACAATCTCCTGTGGCATGAAGAATATACTTTTGGTTTTTTTTATCCGATCGTTCTTTTATTTCAATTGGTGTTCTACTCCAGACTTTTGTTTTATTTAAATCTCCAATTTCATTATAATTATATTTGATGTAATTATTCATTTTATTGATATAATATATTGTTGATATTTTATATCAATTTATTTTAATACAGTTTTTTTATCTGTTTTTTTAACAGAAGCTGGGGTTTTCACCTTCCTTTTTGTTTGTTTATATTTTTCAAACATTACATTAAATATATCAGGTTTTATATTTCCAGTAATTTCATTTTTAAATGATTGCGTTAATCGTGATAAGGGAATTTTTAATTTACTACCGTCTAATATTACTAATTTATACATTGGTTTCATTTTAACTTGTTCAAAATAAATGAAATAATATTCGGTCTTTTCATCACTTACGTATATTTTTTTAGATTTATTTTTCACTTTTACACATTCTTGTAAATTTGCATCTGAAAATAAAACAAGTGGTATTTTAAAATGATTTGTTAATATCAATATATCTAAGTTGCTTATATAATAATCTTTATTATTTACCATATCATCAAATGTTATAGTTTTGTTTCGTAATGTATTTACATATTTTTTCTTTCCCTGTTCAGATAATATATTTAAAATAGATTCTAAATATTTTTTACTTAGTTCGTTATAATTATCACTTAATATATCTTTTACATCTTTTTCCGTTATTAGAGATAATGTATTGTCTACCATACCTAATAATTTAATTAATAATTTAAATGCACATGTTGGTGAATCTTCAGTATATTCAATATATCGACTATCTTTCGGAAAATTTTTGAACCAACGCCCGTGTAATTTTATAGAAGGTTTTAATTCACAATCATTTTCATCATTATTAATAGAAACGCTATTTACTTCATTTGAATATTTTTGACTTTGTATGGGCTGTGTTGTATCAAATGTATTTTTAGTTACATATTTATTAGATTGAGTTTCTCTAATATCTTCGAAATATTCGTTTGATAATAAGGATTCTAGTAAAATAATTTCATTATCATGTAGATTATAATCGATATTCGATAAAGTAATAAATGATTTTGGTTCAAATATAAATGATTTTATTCTATTATAACGAACAAGTTCATCTGATATTTTCCCAAAATATACTTCTTTGTTGTTTTTATTACTTTCACTATTAACTATACTAGTGTTAGGTAACATCATATGTTGTTCATTATTATCATCCACAAAACAGTAAAAGTGTTCATCTTCGTCATTGATATCTCTCTTATAACAGTTTTTAACATCGTCAATATCTAATAATAATTTATCATCCATATCAGTAAATTCAAAATAATCACTTGCCATCTTAATTAATAATGTCTTTATACGTTCTATTTTATCAACATAATAATAATCTTTTGAATTAATAATTTCCTGTATTTTTGTTCGTGTTTCAGAATTTTCGTATTCGCCTAACATAGAACGTATTATATTGCGAAAAATTTTATAAAATCCACTTTCTAATTTAATTCGTTTAATATAATTAATACGTTCAACATCTATATTATCGTCGGTGAAAACTGTCTTATCTACTTCTAAATAATTAGACGATGAAATTGTTTTTAAATCATCATCAAAATTTGGTTCAGGAGGATTAATCGGGATAAATTGATTTGTATCTGTTATAACACCAATTATCATTTCGTCTTCTACTACTTTAATATTAGTTTTTGTATGCAAATCTTGTATTTTATTATTAACATATTTTAAGAACTCTAATGTGTTAGAATATGAATAACCTGTTAAATCATATATCCATATATATTCTATATCATCTAAATTAATAACGGGTGCAGATGGAAAACAGGGAATAATGCCTTTTTTATTATCTTTACTAGCCTCAACCGCAATAACCTTACCATTATAATTAAATATAAATTTTGTTATTTGAAATGATTTAATTCTCAATTTATCAACTAGTTTATTCAACATTATATTTTTTTTAAATTTATAAATATTTGGCATACTAGATAATCCTTCACAATTCTTATATGAATTTTTTATTAGTTCGAAAGTTTCTTTTATATTTGGAAGGGATTGATTATCAAATATTTTTACAGTTTGTTTAAAATCTTTATCTATTTTTCTAGTATAAATTGGTTCAAAGTAATTCTTATTTTTTAATAATATAAATGTTTCTTTTTGATTATTAAATAGAGTTGTAGAATAAGTATTAGAAGGACATAAAATATCTATTTTATCAGTAATATCGTCGTCTATAATTTCTAATATAACCATGTTATATCCTTTGTGTTTAAAACCATCTTCCATACAAATTAAATCCCACAAATAAGTATGGTCAATATATACTTCATTATCTCTCAAGTAAGAGATAAAATTATTATAAGCACTTATTACTTTTTTAAAATATATATTTGATTCTGGACTATTTGATTTAAGTTTATTATATATTTTACTTTTCATAAAATCATCTGTTATATCATTATTTGTGGAATCATCAAATATCCGAATTAAATTACCATTTTGCAATTTTATAAATTTGTCATAGTTAAGAGATTCTATTAATTTTTCTTTCATTTCTACAATAGTAAGTTTTGTATCATCATCGCTTTCTTTGTAAAATACATCTGATATACAAGCAATAAACGATTGTGTCTTATTATTTTCAACACCTTTACGTAAAATGCATTCATGATTTAATCTAAGATTTGTATTATTACTACTAATATAACAGAGCTTATTATCTGTTTTTAAAAATGTTTCAACAGCAGGTGGTAAATAACCATATCTATTTTCTTGTAATGGAAATTTCTCAGGACCTTTAATGTAGTCTTCGTCTATTTTCGTTTTTTTATCAGTATTTTCTGGCTCTAATTCATCATTTTTTTTACATAAATTGCGTCTATCTTTTTGTTGTTTACCAGTAACATTTGAAAAACAACAAGGAGCACATAATCCTTTATTATTAGGATTTGGTTGTAAGTAACCTGGATAATGTTTTTTATAAGTTCCGTCTTTATTGCGATGGTATAGTTTTTCATCAAACTCATAAATATTTGCTCCTTTTGGAATTTTTTTTGCATCTAATGGAATAATATTACCATATTTACCAGACTTAGCCTCTTCCTCTGTTAAACTAGTATTGTGTTTAATACTCCAATAACGTGGGCATATATACCAGTGTTGTTTGTCTGGAGAACTACCATATTGGATAGCAGTTTCATATGAATCAGGATGTTCCTTATCAATTTGTTCTTTTTCTTCATTAGTTAATATAACTGGCTGACGTCTATGAACAGTATTACAAGAACGTGAGTATGCATTTATATTACCTTCATTTTCAAGAACAAATAAATCTTTATCTCTTGATTTCATTCTTTTGGAAAAATAATCACGGAGAGATATATTGTCTAAATTTATTTCATAATTATTATCATTGTTGGAACCCCCACCATAATCATCTGGTAATTCTTCCTTTTCTTCTTCACTTTCTTCTTCACTTTCTTCTTCGCTTTCTTCTTCGCCAAAAAATAAATCTTCATCTAATTCTGTCTCTCTATTATCATCTATATTAGTAAATATTAATTCGTTATTTACTATATCAGGTCTTGTTTCTAATTCTTCATTTACAATATCCTCTACTATTACGGCATCGTCTTCATCCTGTATTTTTTTACATTTATTAACCAAATCAGAATTCTGCGATATATTTATTAATACATCTATATATTTACTTATTGTTCTAATATAATTTATATTATCTATTCCGATTACACTTATACTTATATTGTTATATGTATCCTTTTCTATGAGGGTTTTAAAACCAGGACTTGGTTTTGTTTTAATCTTACTACTTGAAAATGCATTTTGGACCGCCTGTAAAGATGAAATAACCGAATTTAATTTATCCAATGCTTCGCTTTGTTTCAAACTAAAATTATTTTGTAATATTTCAACAATTTCATCTCCATTTTTACCTTGATTTATTAAATCGCTAATCAATGCTTCTTGGTCATCCATTTCATTATAATTTTCAACTCTTTTATATCTCATTTCGGCTCCTTGAGAGACATCAAACTTAGAAACTCTAAATACACTAGACACACAATGCATTATTTTTTTCAAATCAATAACTTTTTTAATATTTAATTTATAAAAATATTCTAGGTCAATTATTTCAATATTTGAGTCTTCGATGGATTCAAAATTATTAATTCTATACCCACTCTGTAATATATATTCTTTTATTTTATCGATAACTGAGTTAACAGATTCTTTTATTATTTTATCAATATTATCATAAGGACTATCAAATTCTATATTAATTATTATATCACCATTTGCAATAAATTCACAAATAACAGGTATGTTATTATTTTCAAATAAATATTCAATATATAATGATACACATTTAGATGTACCTATATTTTTAATTAATCTAAATATTTTAAACTTATCTAAATATGGAATTTTTTTTCCATTTGTTGCCAATTTGTTAGAATATAAACGATACATTTTTTCTTGTTTTTTTCCAGGATTATATTTAATTAATGGAATTTGTTTCGTAGTATTTACTAATTTGAAAACAACATCTAATGGTAATTTAAAAGAACTATCTGGATGAATTACAAATTTAATCGATTTAATTCCTTTTTCCAAATATGATAGATTTGTTTTGTTTGTTGAATATATTTCGTTTAAATACTCTAAATTATATATTGACTGTTTAAATTTTTCAGTTATCATATTATTAGTGTCAATTAAAAACTCTTCCTTATTTTTTGTAAGCATATTTTGAGATTTTATATTTTTATCAAATAAAAATGGATAATATATTTTAATGGTTGATAACTCAGACAAATTTTTTTCAATCACATATTCTAATACATCATCAGCAATACACATATAAATTGTATTATCAAAAGAACCGAAATTCATTAATAAATTATTATTTGTAGTAGTAACGATATTGTTGGCGTTTTGATCCAAAAAATCATCATATTCAGTAACGTCGTATGGATTTACAAAATGAGGAAATTTTGTATCTTTTAATACAAATTTATGACTTATGGATTTATTTACAAAGAACTCTCTATCATTTATTTTTAAATCCATAATATCATTGAAGGAATATCCTTCTTTATCATGTAGTGTTTCTAATAAATTTGTTTTATTAATATTGTGTAGAAATTCTGTTAATCTTATTTTAGTTAACTCTAATTTATTATTTTGTGTTAAATTTTGATAGACATTATTTGCATTCAAACGTGTATTTTGTTTTATAAATAAATACATTTCATAAAATGAAAAATTTACATTTGTTGCCAACAATATTTTTTTTTTTATTGTTTCTATTGTATCATCATTATTTATAGTTTCATTTATAAATTCAACATTGGTTTCTTTTCCAATATTGTTTTCCAGATAATCGGCATCAAATATACTTGAAAATGTAGTATCTTTTGGATTTTCTTTGAAAAGTTTATTTAAGTATTCTTTATCGTATTCAGCACCTTGTAATTTATTTCCAATAAAAACATATAAATTTATAATTTCGTTATTTTTTAGATGTGCTACTTTATATATTTGTGTCATTTGTATATAAAAGTATATTATAAATTATTTTATTGATTATGATTTATAAAATAATATGTGCTATGTGTAATCAGAGAGGTATTGGTAAAGATGGTGAATTGCCTTGGAAAATAAAGGAAGATTTAAATTTTTTTTCTAAATTAACTAAGGGTAATAAAAATAATGCTGTTATTATGGGAAAAAAAACATGGATTAGTTTAAAAAAATATTTACCTGACCGTGATAATTTAGTTTTGACTACTTCTATAACATTAGATGAAACACATGATAATAATATAGTTAAATCTTTTAAAAGTATCGAAGATGTAAATGTGTTCTGTGAAAACAAAAATTATGATGATGTTTGGGTAATCGGTGGAGCTGAAATATATAAACAATTTATTGATAAGGATTTATGTGGTCAGTGTATTATTACTTTTATTAATAATAACTATGATTGTGACACCTTCTTTCCTGTTCTAGATAGTAAATGGGTTATTAGTAGTATATTACCTATGGAAACAGAAGAAGAGTTTAGTGTTCAAGTTTGGAATGTAATCAAAGCTTAATTATATGCTTTTATAATCTCTTTAATACTTGATTGTTCATCGTCCATAATTATATATCTAAATGCATTTTTGAATTTAATGTTTTTATACATTTTTTCTAATTTAAGTTTGACCAACAATATTTCATATATAAATTTTTTAATTTTAATTAAATTATACTTATCATAATCATCTCCTTTTGATTTGCAACACATTTGGTCAATTTGACGCATCGTTTTATTATTAACCGCAAAATGATAAAGAAACCATAATGACCATGTATGACAAAATATGTTTTGTGCTATATAATTATATTCCGATTCTGATACACCTCCTTGTGATTCAAAAGTGCTATTGTTAACTACTATTGTTTTTGGATTAAATGTTAGTGATAATATTTTGTAAGTTTCTGTGTTCTCATAACTTTTTGTAATCGATGAATCGAAATAATGTAATTCCTTTTTATCTTTTTCGTATATAAAACACACATAATGATCTTGATTAGCATCTGGGTCATCATAATTTGGAATAGGAACACCAATCATCCCACATAAATATTTTCTTTCTGTTTCTGGAATTTGTGTTTTATAAACAGGAACAATATACTTTCTAATATTCTTTGTATTATTTAATTCAATATTTTCAATACTATAATTGATTTTTTCTAAATCATCTTTAAATTTTTTTTTTCCTCTTACCTCATAATCCATAAAAGAATTGTGAAAATAACAATATGGAACGATTGTATAATCACTATGATTTCCGATAACATTTTTAATATGATTTGAAATACTTGTACTATTTAAGACTTCTGCGTATAGTTGTGACGCAAATAATACAGGATGTGTTTCATGAACTATGTTATTCAAATAACTCATAATTAACAAATATATTTTTATTTTTAAAATATATTTGTATAAGTTATTCAATTTTATTTATAAATCATAATAAGGATTATCGACAATATCCGTACCACAATATCTACGACTATTTTTTTTATAATCCTCGGGTTTATATACTCCTATTTCATCTGCTTCTTTTAGAAGAAACTTAAAATTATTCCAAAACTCTTCTGTATGACCTATGCTTTTAGTGGCAACGTGTGATAATTCGTGGGTAGCTACAAACATTAATGTATTTTCGTCTATTAATTTACCATTTCTTTTTTCAGTATTTAAACAAAATGCTATTTTCTCTCCTTTATTTTCACTATATGCTGTATACTCACTTGTAGGTAGTGTTTCACTAATTTTTTTTGGATTATATCCTTTCACTAATCTCTTTACATTCTCTCTATCTGGGTATTTTTCTTTTACATGTTCCACTAGGGTATTCATTTTGGTATTTATATTTGCCAACAAATTAGCAGCTAATTTTAATTTACTTCTATCACGGACACAATATCGTTTTCCATCAACATCTGATATGATACATTTTAAATTCAAATATTCTGATTCTTGTATCATTTTATAAGCAATTACCAATACAAATGCTATTAAAATATAACCTAAAATGTTGATCTTCATATATATTAAATCAACATTTTAACGAAAGTGTGTTTTATATTTATTGAACCCGTAATCCTGTTGTGTCTTGCTCGTGAGTGCTCTGTAACCAAGGACCGACGTCTACTTTTTGAATAGAAGGGTCAGCACGGAGCTGTAAATTAGCATTACCACGCGAACCACCAACAGTATCAATGCCGATGTGGTGGCCCGATTTTAACATATTAACATTGGTTAAATCACCACCAGCACCTTGTAACGAAGATTCGTTCGATGATTTGGGTAGTAATTCATTAGGGGAGATTGTGTCTACCGGAGTACCCTTTTTCTCTTCAACGTTATTACTTTGAACAGGCGAATATTGGACTTCATCAACGGCCTGAGGAACAACGCCCGGACTTAACGGAGGGGGGGTAACACCACCATTCATGTTATCAGTAACATTCGATTTTCTGGTGGAAAATTGACCAATTGCAACTAATAGAACTAATAATCCTAAAACAGCAATTACGTGATTTGTTTTTATGAATTTCTTGAGATTTTTGAACAACTTCATTATATAAATTAAAAAATAAAAAATTTTTATAATTTATATACTTTTTGCTAAAAACCATTAACTTCATCATCCGTATAATCTTCCGAATCAGAATCTTCAATATCATCCAAAACATATTGTGATTTTATTCTTTTTGCTTCTAGAAAAGCTTCTATTGAAGCTGCTCTCATTTTTTTTGCTTTATTACGAGCAACTTTATATATTTCTTCATATATTTCCTTAGGATTTCGAATCGAAATAAAATCATCTCCATCTGGATTAATATTAATTTCTTCTAAACCTGTATCGGATTTTACTAAACTATCACTTTCTTCATAGTCTAATATACTTTTATCATCAGTATCCTTAATACTATCAGAATGCTTAATAGTATCCTTAATACTATCCTTTTCATGTAAATCACTATTGTCTTGATTAACTTCACTTGTTATAACATTATTTCCTACAACTTGTGTATCAGTTTCTTCATTAAATTCTTTATCAGGTTCTTCACTAGGTTCTTCATGAAGTTCTTCACTAGATTCTTCACTAGGTTCTTCATGAGATTCTTCATCAGCTTCTTCACTATTTTCTTCACTAGGTTCTTCATCTGGTTGTTCTTTAATGACTTTGTTCTGTGTTACACCTTCGTCATGTTGTGACTGAACAGTATGTATAATATTTTCATCTGTTTTAACCTTATTGTTATCATTAGGTATATTATCTTTCTTAATCATACATGTTTGCATGAGTTCAGGTTCTTTATTTAGTATCATTGATTGAACTAATTTAATTTCTATATCAAAGCTTTTACTAGTAAATTTAATACCTTCAATCTTAATAAGAGGAATTATATTGACTGTGTTTGTGATGCTGTCAACAGATAATTTAATTTCATCTTCATTGTAAACCATACATTTTCCAGTATTTGTTGTTTTATCTAAATCTAAAAAAGTTCTAATTAACAAATTTTTACCTGATTTATATAATCTATACACAGGAGACATCATACTCTCTATATCATCTTCGGTTATTTCAGATGTGAACCATATTTCTTTTTTATCATTTATTTTTCTTTGAAGATATTTTTCTAAAGCTAATATCCATTCTATTAAATCATCACACAGATTTTTATTATACATTAGGTCACAATATAATCCTCTGTTTGTTTTAACGATTCCTTGTTTTGTTGTACATTTTGGTAACTGTATGTAAAATGGTTTATCTTGTTTATTTACAATTCTTGTAAAATAAGAACCTCCTTGGACTGGTTGAGGATTGTCTAAAGTAAATAAATTAAAATCAAACTCTTTCGAAGGTTTATATATATCCATTAAAAGTCTAATAGATAATATAGCTATTATTAACACGCATTAAAGTAAAATAATATTTTTGTTGATTATATTAATATGAAAGAAGCTTTGATAGATCAATGTTTAGAAATATTAAGACGTCATGATGTTAAATCTGAATTAAAAAATTTAATGACTCCTTTAATTGATATGATACTAATAGAATTATATCCGTATATATATTTGTCCCTTATATTTGTTATTGTAAGTTTTTTACTTCATTTAGGAATTTTTATTTTATTGCTTCGTAATAAATCGAATTTTCGTATATTGTGATATTTTCTAACATTATATTATAATGGCAGGTGATTTAGGATTGTTAAGTCAAATGGGTGGTCGTAAAAGACGTTACAAGACAGGAAAGAGAAAATCTAAGGCCGGTAAGAGAAAAACAAGACGTGTGAAAAGAAAATCGATGAAGGGTGGTAGTTCGATGGCTAATGCACTTCTTCCATTAGGTCTTCTTAGCCTTCAGCAATTTTTTATGAATAAATCACGCAAGAACAAATCTATTATTCCTAAAAAAATTAAGAAAACATTAAAACTCTAAATATAATAAGTTAAAAAATATAAATATTATTTTGAATTATACCATATAATGGAAGAATTTCAAAATAATATAAAGCAATGGGTTACTATTGATAACAATATTAAAACATTAAGTGAAAATCTAAAAGATTTAAAAGCAGAACGTTCTCAGATTAGCGACAATATATTAAATTTTGTCGAACAAGAAAATTTAAACACGACTACAATACAAATAAATGACGGTGCTCTTAAATTCACAAAAACCAAACAGACGTCTAATCTAACATTATCTTATGTAAAAGAATGTTTAGAAAAATGTATTTCAAATGAAGACGATATAAATACTATTATGAACGTAATTAAGACATCGAGAGAAAGTAAATATTCAAATGAAATAAAACGTAGTTATAAAAACTAAAAATTAGAACTATATTATATATGTCACTTGGAATTAATGATTTAATCATATCAAATAATAATAATGAAACTATTTGTGGTGGATTTAAGATTAATAATTTATTATTAAATTCTAATAATCCAGCTTTTGTAACATTAAATAATAATAAAATAATAGACAATAAAGTTAGTTCATTATTTAATGATTTGGCTGTTCCTACCGGATTATTATATATTCAGGAAAAAATGAATCCATCACGAAAAGAAAATAGTGATGCTGTTATTGAAGATAGTTTATATAATAAATTAGTAAGTTTAGCAGAAACAAAGCCTAAAAACAAATCACGTAAAAGGCTAAAACTCAACTTTAAAAAAGGAACTAAACAAAGAACTAGTAAAATAAAAAGAAATTATTAATATTTTGTTTTATTGAGTGGAAGATAATTTAAATTATATTGAAGATTATTCCTTTTTTTCCGTGTGCCATTTCTTAAACTTTCACGTTTTTTTGCTCTGTTATTGTTATTTTTAGAAGGAGCCTTTATAAACGGAAATGCTATATTTTTATTTATTAATTTTCTAGAGAAGTTTTTTTGTTTGTTCATTGATATATTTTTAATGTCGTTATCAATGATATAAAATATAAAATTATCATTTGTTAATGAATTTATATTGTTCATATTTAGATACAAACACAATAATAATAGTTTCTTAAACATAATAATTAATATTAATAATTCTTTATTATGTTTAAAATATACTCCAATTTTCATGATTAAATGGAGCTAATAATATATCTGGTATTTTTGTTTTCCAATAATCTACTTTCTTATTGAACTCTATCTCTTTTTTCGTCCTAGGATATAATGGTGTATCTGCCATTAATTGTGCTTCTTCCGGTGTAATATTATGTTTGTAGCCATAACAATTAATACCATACCTAATATCTGGATTTGCAATATAACCTCCATTTATTCCAGGACGCCCACAATCATTTTCATGACCTTCTATGTCTTGTAATTTTTCCCATTTTTCTAATTGTGTAGGAAATAAGGCCATTTGACCTTCTGACCACCCATATCCACACCAATCGGCACCTTTATCATACGCATCACTAAGTTCTTGATATGTTGCTAGTCTCGAACCACGTGCTTTACATATAGCTTTCGCGGTTTCGTAATCATACAAATTATCAGGTATATGATATACTTCCTTAGGTTGCACCTTTTTAACTTTTTTAACACCATCTGTATCTACTACTATTTCAACCTCTGGAATGTTACCAAATAAGTTTTTAATACTGGTTATTACATCAACGTTAAATATATATAATACACCATTTAACAAAATAAGTAGCACAAATATAGACCATAATAATAATTCTAGTAAATATTTTCCACCACTATTATCATTACTACTTGAATCTGACACGCCCTCGGTAACTGATTTAACACCTTCTGTAACCGTTGACAAAGAATCACTTAATGGTGATTCCTTTTTGGGAATAATTTTATTGCCTAAAGATGAAAATAAGAAAATATATCCCAATAACACTATTACAAATATAATTAAAAAAGCATTTTCTTTCATTATTTTTAATAAAATATTTAAAAAGCCCTCTGTTTCAGCGGGTTTTATTTCAGAGTCGTTATCATTTTCGACATTATTAATATCGTCGTTGTTATTATCGACGTTGGTATTTTCGACGTTGTTATTTTCGACGTTGGTATTTTCGACGTTGTTATTTTCAATATCTGTTGACTTTATTGTTTCATCATTAGTTTCTGTATTATTCATATATATATTATTAATTAAATTTTTTTTTCCTATAGAAAAAACAATATGATTGCGATGTTATTATTTCAGAATCCGATACTTCGTTTACCATTGTATCATTAAAATTATACCATTTTCCATTAGCATTCTTGATGACGGCTGTATAATGTCCTCCTTCTGAAATACCTGAATGATTACATATTCCAAATAATTCATATATATACTTTTTTTTATCATAACCGTAAACATATTTTATTAGATTAAAATCATCCAAAGGAGCTTCTACTATTTTATGAATCTTGTTGCCATGATCATTCCATCTTTTTAAATCTATTATCAATACTTCTGGTAAGCTCCAAAATATAATCCCACGATATACGTCTTCTTTCTGATTCGTATTATCGTTCATCCATGCATCTTCACCAAATAATTCTTCTTTTTTGCAATACTCATCAATACAATCATATAATGATGGTGTTTCTTTATTAGGTGGTATTGGTAGACTTAAAAATGAAAATGGTTCTGGTCTATCTGATAAAATAGTATCCGTTTTCGAAGTTATACGTGAAATGTGAATTCCGTAAAATATATCTAATATTTCAGAATATTCATTTTGATACATTGTTTTCATCATTTTATAACAATCAATTGCTAATTTATCAGTATCATTTTTAGCGTCTCCTGATATTTCCATTTCAACCTCTCTTGACAAAGAACTATGAAAACAGTCAATAATAAATATTAAAAATTCCTGAATATCATTTTGATTATATCCAGAAAAAATATCGCGTTTTTTTAAAATAGAAACTTGTTGAACAGCGTTAACAAAACCATGTGGAGCTATTGTACAGTTGCTACTCCACATTAGTTCTCTCAATTTATCCCATTCTAATAATAATATAGTATCTATTTTATTATTTTTATTTAATTTTTCCTTATAATTATTATCTTTTAAAAAATCATTTAATTCATATGTATGTGATAATATTTGCATACAAGCATTTAGATAACAACTATTTCCCACATTTGCTAAACCAGTTAATCCTTTATTTTGATATTCAGAATAAAAATTACTCATATTATATTTCTTATAGTTATATTTAAACATATATTTAAACATATTTTAAATATATATCTTACATATATATGTCGTATGATAGCTACATTGAAAATATAAACGAATCAAGACGATTGATGAATAATATGATTAATTTGATGAATAATCAAGAGAGAAATATGAGAATTATTATTAATAACAATAATCGAAACAATAACAGAAATAATAATTCAAATAATAACAGAAATATTTGGGATAATTATTTTCTTGTCTCTGATCCATTTAATTATTCTCGTAATACAAGCATACAGCTTACACGTGAAGAATTGAATCGTTTAAATTCTATTAATGTTACTAGACCTTTAAATAATAGTTCTACATCAAATATTCCTACAAGAAATCAAATAAGTAGAGCTACTAATACTACTCTATTTTCTAATATTGTTAATCCCTCTAATACTACATGCCCTATTAGTCGTGATAGATTTAACAGTAATGATACTGTTACACAAATAATTCCTTGTGGACATATTTTTACTAGTAATAATTTACAACAGTGGTTTACATATCATTCTGTTTGTCCTATGTGTAGATATGATATTAGAAATTATAACCCATCTACATCAAATACAAATAGGTCTAATTCTAATAGGTCTAGTTCTAATAGGTCTAATAGGTCTAATTCTAATAGGTCTAATTCTAATAGGTCTAATAACTCACTCACTAGTAGTTCAATAACCTTGGACAATTTAAATAATATTGCTGAACAAATTGCCGGTGATATATTAAATAACGTTACAGATGCATCTAATAATAATGTATCATTAGAATATTCGCTATATACTCCTTATAATAGCACAAACATAATTCCTATTTTCAACAGAGCTTTAAATAATAGAACTACTATTGACCCTTCATTAAACTTATTATAAAAAATATACAAAATTTATAATAAATTAAAGATTATTTATATGCAAAACATTTATTAATTTGTCTATCATTATTTTTCATATTATTAGTTACAGTTAAATATTTGTCAAATAATAGTTCTTTAACTTCTTTATTTCGTAAATCTTCTAACTTTTTTTTATATTTATCTTCATCTTGATATTCTAAACGAAGTTTTTTTATTTTTTTTGTCCACTTTCTAGTAGAATAACCCATATCATTTTTACTATCGTATATTTTTTCCAATACAAGAGCAAATACCTGTTGTATTGGTTTCATAAGTTGATTTGTAATATAGAATGAATAATTGATTTTTACCTTGTTAGCTAGAATATATTCTGGTGTTTCGATTTTCTCTCCTTGAAGAGCCTTCTTATTAGGATTTTCTATGTAAATATATGCTACTCGGTCACCAACACTAGGCTTATTTCCAGGATCACGTTTTCCTATTCTATCTGCTAAAACCTTATGTGCTATTTGATCTGGGTTTTTATATCCACTGCGAAGTGACTTGGTTATAACTAGTTTGTCCATTGCATATTTTTCTTTCACAATGTCTTGTAAACAATTATCTAAAAATTCTACGGCCTTATTAATGTCTTGTTCTTTCATCAATATATCAATAATTCCACCATATACATCTTTTACAATGGGAGCATTATCACGCCTTTTTAGAACTATACCCATAGATTTACGCTTTGATTTATTCGGGTCTTCTTCAAATAACATTCCTACATATCGTTTTTTTGACAACAAACAGAACGGTAGAAAGGTTTTTTCATACTCTAAATCATGCGGATTCTTAAGAAACTTACTCGCCAACTCTCCTGCCTGTTTAGCCAACTCAATCGTTATTTCTAATGCCTTTTTATCAATTATAGGTTTATTATTTAGGTCTGTTAAATTAAATTTGAAGAATACCGAATCTGTGTCACCATATACATATTCTGCGTTTGTAATCACTGTTCCGTATTTTGTTGTTTCCATTTTTTTATTTTTATATGCTTCCTCTATAACTCGTTTAGCATATGTTAGTAATTTGCGGCCAGTAGCTGTAGTTGAAGCAGCACAATCTTTTTCATAAAATGAACTAGTTTTTGCGCCTGTTTGACCATATAATGAATTTGCTGTTAATTTAATACTTAATTGTCGTTTGTCTAGCACATTTTTCATAAAATCATCTTTTTGTTTTGGAATTAATTTACGTGTTGATTTTCTTGCATGTAGCAATTCTTCTAATATAGAAGGCATAACTGCTTTACCGTCTGGAAACTGTGCAAAACGACACGTTTTATATCCTGATTTTACTTTTTCCATTGCTGCTTTTGGATTTCCATTCTTTCGTTGCCATCTAAAAGTATCATACGTAATGTCCACATATTTATAATTAGGTAGATTATCATATATATAATTTCCTTCTTCGTCTTTTTCACCTGTATCTTTAATTAATTCCCAATCTAATGTATATTCCTTTGTCCACACTTTACTATCGTGTGATATGTTCTCACTAATCATTGATGATGGGTAAAGAGAACTATAATCAACACATGCTACCGGTTCATTCAAGTATAAGTCACACTTTGGTTCTAAAACAATCGCTCCTTCAAACCCTTCATTATCATAACCCTTTTCAATAACTGGAATCAGTGTATTTTTTTCCCTACATTTTTTTGCAATATAACTTGTTAGTTTAATTCCTTGGCCTCTCATTACCAAGAAATCCAAGGGTACACTACAAAGGTTGGCCATCTCTACAAAACCAGTTACTACATCTATTTTTCTCATTAAATGATGAACTAAGTTACAATCCTGAATACAATATTTTGCAATCAATGATCGCTCATGTGGTCCTTCATTTGTCATCCTAAAAATATCTTGAGGTGTCACATCATCCTTTGCTAAACCCCATCTGACCTTTTTACTCATATCAGGTCTTTCATTACCATTAATATAAAACGAACCTTCTTCATAATTAATATCAAATACTTCGAATTTTTGTCCATCTTTGTATTGGTCTACACTGTGTGCTTCTTCTTCAAAACTAATAAATGTACTATTTTCTAACCCTGTAAGATTTTTACTATAAATTTTTGTTTTATCTTCTTCAAATTCTATTTCTTTTACATAATCACCAATAAAATATCCTGATACGTAATCTAATTTATATTTGGTTAATTGGAATTCGCGTCGAAAATAATTATACAAATCTATTTGCAACCTACCATTCATTTTAACGTATTTAATATCGTGTTGACCACTGGCAATAAATATTGAGTTTTGTTCAATACCTGTAATTTGCTCCATTTTATTTGTATTATTATTCATTTGCCATTTTGTTGATTCGCAATGTTCACCTTTATTTCTTGAAAGCTCTAAAAACTTTTGAACACAATTTAATTCTTGGGCTCTTTCATACATAAATATGTAATCAAAACCAAATATATTGTATCCTATGATTATATCAGGATCTTCATTTTGGATTAATTTTGTCCACGCCAATAACACTTGTTTTTCTGTTTTATAACTTTCGATTACCGAATTCTTAACCTGTGGTAAATCAGAACAACTATTTTTGACTATACAATGATTAAGATATGGTTCAGATTCTCCATATTTGACAAACGTTGTTCCTATAAATGTTACTTCATCACCTTTCAATTGTGGAAACATATTTTCCACATCAAATGATTTTGTTATTTTTGCTAACTTGATATCTCGTTTTATTTTAGTATCGTTTAACCAGTTTAAAATAGTTCCTTTTCGAATATGTTTATCGTTACTGGATTTAAAAATTTTCTTTATGCTTACATCTTCGTTATAATCGGTTGTTTGTCCTTCATCGCATTCTCGTTCATCCTCCTCATTTTCAGGGTCATCACCTATATCACTAATATTTAAATCGTCAAGATTTATTTGAATCCAATTATTAAAAATTACTTCCAATTTGTCTTTTGTTAATTTTTTCTTAGGGTAAACAACATCAATGTCTTCCTCATTGTATCCTTTTATTTTAAATGCAGTATATATCATATTTCGTAATGTTTCAACCGTATCTTTATCGGGATTCCAACGATCAATAATATTAGTTGCTAGTTTTTTATAATTCTTTTTAGCCAACGGAAAATCACCATGACTACTAGAAGCCTCAATATCAAAACTAGCTATTTTATAAGGCACCAAACTTTCCTTATCATTTAAAGCTTTGATATTTTTATAATTAATAGTGTATTCGTATTTACAAGTTGTGCTTTTTTCACGATGAACTACCGTTTTTGATTTAGGTAATTCTATCCAACCTGATGGACTAATCTTGCGAATATGAAACATGCGTAACATCGGTGGTATATTTGCTTCGTAAATATGTGTATTCCAGTAACCTTCGGGTTTTAATTTGCGATTTTTACCCATTGTATACCATAGATTTTTTGCTTTTTTCATAGCAGTTTCATTATTAAATTGGATTAATAAAAATTTATGTTTAATACCACCATCAAAACCGTAAAGTTTTTTTTTATTTACTAGTTTTGAACTAAATATACTATTTTCATAGTATTTACCAATATCATTTCGAAGTATCGATATAAATTCTAACCTATCATTATTTGACCAAGAACTATCTACTTTTACATAGAAGAATGGTGTGTATCCAGTAACCATAATAGATGCAGTTTCTCCTTGCTCGTTAATCCCAAACATTTGAATTAAATATTCATTATTGTCTACTTTTTTCTTAAAATTGTTACTACCATCACTATCACTATCGTTATCGATTTCTTCAGGTTTAGCTTTATCAAGTGGCGAAAATGTTAATAGTCTAAATGTATAACTCATTATTAATAATAATAATCAGATATATATCTAATTCAATTTTAACAATAATATTTAGTAATATTCTTATCTAGAACTAATATAAATGTCTGTATTAAAACATAAAAATGCTGTTTATATTTTTTATATTGTAGTAGCAAGTATTGGATGGGTTACTTCTGCATATGCTAAACATATTGTAGGTAAAATCTCTCCCAACGCGTTAGTTTTATTCGATTTAACAACTAGTTTTATTTTTATTAATTTACTTGTATTATTATTGAATAAAAAAGGAGATCAAAATCCAATCAACGAATTAAGAAAACTATCGAATACTGAATGGCTCGGATTAGCTGGATTAGGTTTGTTCGGTACTTCCGTTCGTGTATTTGCTTCATCTCTTCTTCAATATCATGCAGTAGAAACAATGCGTTTATCTAGTTTTATGATTTCAATGACAGTGTCGGGTGGTGCAGTATATTTAATGGCTGAACGCGAACTTACCATATACAGAGTGATTGGATTCTTACTAATGACTGCAGGTGGATATATGTTTATGCCTTAATTTTTCGTTTTTTAGTTAGTTTACGCTTACGATTACGTCTACGTTTTTTCGTCCTTCCACCACCTTTCATTTTTTTTGTTCCTTTTTTATTTTTGAAATTTTGCAAGATAAATTTTTTTAAATCTTTAACATTTCTGTTACCATTATATTCTTTTCCTGCTTTACCATTCTGTTTTACTTCCATTATCGTTGGATAACCTGGTATATTTTTTGCACAATCGCTTTGAATATCACTTAATGTATCCGCGTGTACTTCAATTATGTTTAAATTTAACTTAATTCCCTTAAGTTCATCCTTTAACGCATCCCATTGTGGAGCCATTTCGCGACAATGTCCACAAGATGGATGGTAGAATTTAACAAATGATGGTTTTTTCTTAACAATTTCATCAAATTTACTTCCGTTTTCTAAAATACTAACGAACTCCATATATAAAATATCTTTATAATTTATATATGTTTAAAAATATTCAGTTTAAAAATATTCAGTTGAAAAGTATATTTATATTTATAATATTTATCCTTGGTTTATACTATGTAATAAATCAACCTATTATAGAAACTTTTGAAAAAAATACATCTGTTCGATGCCCTAATTTACTGATTCAACGTGGGTCTACTCTATATTTAAGTAACACTAAATTAGCAAATGTTCCTGGTGTAAATCCAATTAAATTTAATAATTTAGATGAATATGTAGAATTTTCAAAATGGCAACGAAGTCAAGGAATTAGATGTCCTGTATTATATTTACAAGAAGTATATGATACACAGGGAAAACGCGTATATAAATCAAGACCTAGTCCTGAAAATCCTCAATCCGGACTACCTGATGCTTTTCCAGTTGAAGAATCTAAGTTATTAGATGCTGGAAGAGATGATCCACCATTTAATAAAAATAGTTATCCTGGTTATGACCAACAAAGCCAATATATTGGATTACGAACACCACTTGATAATATGTTTAATAGTAATACTAGAATGATTAATTCAGACTATAATAAGAATTCATATGAAGATTCTGCTTTGTATGTTCCTGAAAAAAATAGCCCTACTATCAATACAGCAGGTAGAACACACCAGGACTATTTGGATGAAATGGACCCATCACATAAAGATTATGGTGTTGGTACAGCAGATAAAGCAATTCAAAGAGCTAAGGATCGAGAGTTACATGATTAGAAAATCCTTGAACCTGATTTACCTGGTAAATCCATTTCTTTATCTAATAATACATTTCTTTATTTAATACAATACCAATACCTTGTTTAATATATGTAACTCCAGTTTCACCATATTTTTTTTTCATACTATCATATTTTATTTTATAACTTTCTTTGGTTTCTGCCTTTTCAATTATTTTATCATAATCCTTTGCCGTCTTTAAAATATTTTTATTATAATTTACAAATTTTGATTCGGCTAATTCCGAATAAGCTTTTTCTTTCCATTCATCCTCCTCTTCATCCCAGAGTCCCTTGACGTAGTCTAAACTTTGAATTAGAGCTTTATTATTTCCTATTAAACTATCAGTATAAAGAGTTCCATGTTTAATATTTATTTCTTCTAATAAATCTAATAAATTTTTAGCTTTATCTCTAAAATCATCAGGATCAAATCCTTCCTCCTCTTCCTCTTCATCATCATCCTCATCTGACTGCATACCTTCACGAAGAGTCATAAACTTCAAAATGTTTGCTTGCCAATTTAATGAACGTGATATTATTAGTATAGTTATAAAAACGACTACAATTACACCTAAATATTTACACGTATCAATCATAAATATAGAACTCATTATATAATATAATATTAAAAATAATTATTATATTATACATTTACTGTTATTAATGGAGTACTTTTAGGTATCAAATAATTATAAATATTAGCAATTGTTGGTTTAGGAATCTTTCTTTGCTTGTTATTTTGATTTATTGTTATAGATTCTAATACAGTTGGGTTTTGCTCCATTTCAATAATTAAATTATATATATTTTTATATTTTTCCATTATTGTAATTGCTATGGATGAACTTACCTTCGGTATTTGCATTAACATAATTGCTCCTATATTTTCTTTTGTAATATTATCTTTTTTAACCTTTGATACAACATTTACATAATCATATTTAGTATCCGTATTATGCTCCTCCGATTTAGACGACGAATTGTAATACGATTGCTTTTTTCTATCTTTTTGTAATTTATTGGCATAGGAAAGAATCCATTCAGCAGACTCTGTCGTATCATCTGTTCTATGTATCGAAAATCCTTTGTAATAGCTAATAGATACGAATGATGATAATAGTGATTTACGTTCTAAACGCGATTTCTGAGGATTATAATATTTTAATACACCCTCAATTAAATAATATATATTATGGTTTGGCACTGGAGAACCGTTTAACCTAAAACTTTGTTCATTATATCTACCATCCTTTATACTTGAAGCAAGATCATTCAATGTTTTACGTTCTATTATTACTAATTCAACCTTTTCATCATCACATATTATTATGTCTCCTATTGGTAAGTTTTCCACTTCCAGTTTAATATTTTGATAACTGCTAAGTAGTTTTAAACATTCTATATGTAAATTGGTTTCCCTAGCATCTATTTTTATAAACATTTCATATACTTATTATATAAGGTTTATATTGATTTAAATATTAATTAATATATAAAAATATGAACGAAAGCGAAGTAAATAAATCTATTGATCATGATGATGATGTAGTCAAAGAAGATGAGAATCTTGTGTTTGATCCGTATAATCCAAATAATGTTGAGATTACATTGAACGATGTTCAATCTATTCTAAATAATTATGGTATTACTGCTAAGATACATAATATTGATTTATATAAGCGGGCTTTTATTCATAAATCATATACAAAACGACCTAATATCGAAAATCTAGAAGCTAATATTAAAATTGTAGAACGACCTGTTGACTGTTTACCTCTTAAAACCAAATCAAATGAACGACTAGAATTTTTAGGAGATGGTGTATTGGAATTAATCACAAAATATAGTTTATATAGACGGTTTCCAAAAGCGGATGAAGGGTTTATGACGGAGAAAAAAATAGCTCTTGTTAAAAACGAACATATTGGTCGTCTAGCATATGAAATGAAACTACATAAATGGTTGATAATGTCCAAACATGCCGAAGAGAAAAAGACGCGAACAAATCTAAAGAAATTGGGTTGTTTGTTCGAAGCATTTTTAGGTGCATTATTTTTAGATTTTAACAAGATTAATATTAAAGATGAAAATGGATGGTTTGAAAATATTTTCCAACTAGGTCCAGGTTTTCAAATGGCTCAGGTTTTTATAGAAAACATTTTTGATAAACACGTTGATTTTGTTAAATTAATTAAAACAGATGATAATTACAAAAATATATTACAAGTTAAAATACAGAAAGAATTTAAAATCACACCAGAATACCTAGAAATATCACACGATATTGATAATGGATATGAAATGGGTGTATATATTTGTTTAAATGAATCGATACATAATATAAATATTGAAGATGCTGAACCTTTTTCAAATTATGGTTCATTTAATAAGATAACAGAAGTAAATGATGATAAACCTATCTTTGTATTTCTAGGTAGTGCAACTCATAAAATTAAAAAGAAAGCAGAACAGTTAGCTTGTGAAAAAGCACTTAATATTATAGACAATACATAAAACTTTTTTGTGTTGTAATTTCATAGATGCAAAATGATATTTTAGAAAAATTAAAAATTAAGAATCAACCAAAAGTAGAAAAAGTAATGGAATATAATATACCTAGAAGCGAAGAAGATGTTAAAATTAATACAACAATTATAGACAAAACAAAAGAACAGGATATAGATGTTATGAGATTTGCTGATATTCTTAATAAAAAAAAACGTGTTAAAAAAAGACAAAGAAATTTTTCTGACATGAATATTGATCAACCTCGAGGTGTCGAAGAGACAAAGGGGGACAATGAAGAACAAGACGAAGATGCTATACAGGATGACGAAGTCGGTCAAAGAACTGTTGTAATTAAACCTACAAAAATAAAAAAACTATCTAGAAAAATTGTTTTAAATACTAAACCGAGAGAGAAAAAAGACACTGATACAGATGTTAAATCGGTTGTTAAAAGAAACATACCGAGTCCAATAGGCGTTATACAAACAGGACCATTGTCGTCAATACAAATAAAAGATGAAAAAATAGAAAATCGTATACCAAAGAAAGAAAAACCTATACAAATCAAAGCATCTTCATATTATTTAAATAACAGACAGATTTTTATCAATTACATAACGGGTATATTTAATAAATATAAACAAGAAATTAATCAAAATAAGGCTACGGCTAGTTGTGATCGTGATGAAAACGCCGATTTTAAATTGATGTCTCATCAAAAAATAGTAAGAGATTATATTTCTACTTTTACGCCATATCGAGGTTTATTATTATATCATGGTTTAGGTTCAGGAAAAACTTGTTCGTCTATTGCTATTGCTGAAGGTATGAAAACAAGTAGACGAGTAGTAGTAATGACGCCTGCATCTTTACGGATGAATTACATAGAAGAATTAAAAAAATGCGGCGATGATTTATATAAGAAAAATCAATTTTGGGAATTTGTTGCTAGTGATGAAATAAGTAATGAAGAGATTAACGCTTTATCAAATGTTCTATCTATAAGTGTTGAATTTATTAAAAAACAAAAAGGAATATGGTTAGTAAACATTAAAAAACCTCCTAACTTTGATTCTCTTAATTCATACGAAAAACGAACTCTTGATTACCAATTAAATGAAATGATTAGATATAAATATACATTTTATAATTATAATGGTTTGCGGAATTCTAAATTGAATGAAATGACAAAGAATAATACTATTAATCCATTTGATAATTCGATTGTTATTATTGATGAGTCTCATAATTTTATAAGTCGAATCGTAAATAAACTAGGATATAAAAATTCTCTTTCTCTTCGCTTATATGAATACTTAATGACGGCCACTAATTCAAAAGTTATTTTATTATCAGGAACACCAATTATTAATAGTCCTAATGAAATAGCAATAGCATATAATATATTAAGGGGTAAAATAAAGACATGGTCATTTAATCTTAAGATTGAGGATAAAAACAAGGTTAATAAAGAATTTTTTGAAAAAATATTTACTAGTAAAACATTAGGAGGCAATATATTGGATTACATGGAATACAAGAGTTCGGGTCCTACCTTGATAATAACACGTAATCCTTTTGGATTTGTTAATAAAGTTCAAAAAAATGACTACAAAGGAGTTCATATTGGTGATAGAGGAGAGATTTCAGATGAAGATTTTATAAGCCGTATTCGTGGATTGTTAATTAAAAAAAATATTAAAATTGTTGATTATAAATTAGACTCATATAAGGCTCTACCTGATAAATTATCTGATTTTAAATCTTATTTTATAGATGAGGCAAATAATGACGTAATGAATATGAATTTATTTAAAAAACGAATATTAGGACTTACTTCATACTTTCGTGATATGGAATCATTAATGCCTCGATATAATAAAAGTACTGATTTACATGTTGTAGAGGTTCCTATGAGTGATTTTCAATTTGCTATATATGAAGAGGCGCGTGTTCAAGAAAGAAAACGAGAATCACAAAATGCTAGACGTAATAGAAAAAAAATGGAAGGTGTTTATGAAGAAACTGTATCAACATATCGTATCTTTTCACGAGCTTTCTGCAACTTTGTATTTCCACGACCTACTATTATGCGTCCTTTACCAGGAAACAGTGATGATTTAGAAAGTGCAATTATGAATGAGAATAGTAATGAAGATGATATTGATGCTGCTAGTGTTACTGATAGACGTGATAACGTTGATGGCTCTTATGAACTAGATGATTTAGATAATATTGATAATAAAAACTACGAAGATAGAATTGAAGATGCTTTGAGACAACTGAATGAAAATAAAGATGAATATTTATCATACGAAGGTCTTCAGAAATACAGTCCAAAGTTTTTAAATATTATTGAAAATATCAACAATGAAAAACACCGTGGATGCCATTTAATTTATAGTCATTTTAGAAAATTAGAAGGAATTGGTATATTAAAATTAGCTTTAGAAGCTAATGGATATGCACAATTTAAAATTAAAAATGTAGATGGTACATGGAAATTAGATATGGACCCAGAAGATGAAGGAAAACCTACTTTTGCACTATATACAGGCACTGAAACTGCCGAAGAAAAGGAAATAATAAGAAATGTATTTAATGGTAATTGGACGTTTTTACCAGCACAGTTAGCCAATGAATTAAATAAGAGTTCTTCGGATAATTTATATGGAAATATAATTAAATTGCTTATGATTACAGCAGCTGGTGCTGAGGGTATATCATTAAAAAACGTTCGTTATGTTCACATAACTGAACCATATTGGCACCCAGTTAGAATACAACAAGTCATTGGTCGTGCCAGACGCATATGTAGTCATAATGAATTGCCTGAAGAATTACAGGACGTAAAGGTATTTGTTTATCTGATGAAGCTTACAGAGGAACAAATTAATAGTGATGACTCAATTGAGTTACGTTTGAAAGATAAAAGTAAAATTAATAGTAAAAATATATTAACTAGTGATCAAGCATTGTTTGAAATATCAAATATGAAATTAGAACTAACAAATAAACTATTGACTGCTATTAAAGAAGCTTCAATTGATTGTATTATACATTCTGATGACGTTGAAAAGTTGAATTGCTTTTCATTTGGGTCTGTTGATTCTAAACAATATTCATACTTACCTTCAATTAATGACGAAGAAAAAGATACATTAGCAGAACAAAATAAACAGAAAATAAATTGGAAGGCTATCGAAGTAACCTTAACGAATGGTGTAAAATATGCGTATAATAAACAAAACGGTATGTTATATGATTTAGATAGTTATAATGACGGAAAGCCTATTCCCGTTGGTTCGCTTAAAATTACAAAAGTAGGAAATAAACAAACATATGAATTTATACCATTGCAAAATGAATAATTATTTTATAAATATATATTAAAATGAATTCTTTAATGTATGATTTATTTCAAAATTTTATATTGGGTGGTTTGATTACTGCAAGTATTAGTTATTTAGGTACTTATTTAGACCCATTATTAGGTGCAATATGGTGGTCATTTCCTATTTCTTTGATACCAACCATATATTTTATGAGTGAAAGTGGAAAGAAAAACAGTTTTATTTCAAAATTTATATACAGCACTACATATTCATTAATATTATTATTTATAAGTTGTTGGTTCTTAGGATATTATTTAAAGAGAGAAAAAGGAATCGTTGTCCCTATCCTTAAATCAACAGGAGTATGGTTTATTGTAAGTGTAATATTTTATTACGTAATTAAATACAATAATTTAGAAGATAAATTTATGTAATTTTTCTTTATTTTAAAAATAATATATTTTTTATTTTAAATGAGAAGTTTTAATCATATTACCTTTTTAGAATGTGAAATAAAAGATATTATTACTAACATAATTAAAGAAAATCCTAATATAAATTATAAAAATAAAGATGATTTCAATAAAATGGTTTATACAAACATTTACACCGAAGGTAGTGTTGGTAATAATTTAGCTATCAATTCGTTTAATAAAAAGGGTTGTGAAGAATTCTGTAATAATATGAAAATTATATTTGATTCAATGAAAAGTTATTGGTATGAAGAATTTAACGAAGAATTATCTGATGATATGCTTTCACCCCATGAATTATTAAAAACTTATATCTTTTGTAAAGCAAAATCTTTCTATAACTCAATATAAAAATAAAGATATATTTTTATATTGATTACTAATCAGCGTTTTTACATTTTTGATAGGTAATAGTTGATACTAATATGAATACTAATCCTGTTATAAACGTTAAAAAAATTGCAGATGGGTGATGTATGTATTGATAAAAATCTTTGTTAAATAATGATATTAATAAAAATCCTATAGACCATATAACTACTATATATAATATTAATTTACAGGTGCAAATAATAAATGTTTTTATTTTATTACGGCATATTTTAATACATATTAATTGGTTATTACAAACGTTATTATTAGTTATCGTATCTGTGCTAGATTCCGTGTTAGTATTGATATCGATTACTATTGATACATTTTGTTTTGTATTCCAATTAACCGAACGACATACAGGACAATTATCTTGTAAATTTGATTCTTTCATAAAATTAAAACATTTAATACATACTAATGTATCGAGACATATATTACATTTTTGTTTTTTTGTTTTCTTACTAATTGGTTCAAAACATATACAGCACTTTGACATTGTGATGAATTACACTAATTAATTATATAATTTTCTTTTTAATCTTTTTTCTTATGAATTGATTGAGTTAAATCTATAATTTGTTCAAGTATTTTATTTTGCACATTTTCTATTGTGCTTATTTTATCTAATATTATTTGTAGATTATTTGGATTCATGTTATTCGTAATTGTATTAATGTTCTCATTTGATAAATCTATATTTTCACCTATGGTTATGAATTTGTTAGTATTTTGATTATTACTAGTAGAATAATTTATTTTCAAATCATTCTCTCTATCACTTATAACAGAAGACAAAACAGTATTTATATTTTTAATTGGTTCTTCTTTTTTATCTGCAAAATCTATTTCTTCGGGCTTTTTATAGTTTATTAAAGTGTCGAATTCTTGTCTTTTTGTATTTAAATTATTATTGAATTGTTCCTGGCGTTTTGTTATAATTTCTTCGGCTGTAATCGGTTCTTGTGTAGATATATTACTAGAATTATATAGTGTATTTATATTTTCATTTATTTTGTATATTAATTTTTTATTTTTTTCGACTAATGGTTCTTGTTTATGGTCTTCGTTTATATTAGCAACAATAGAATCATATTTATTATAGATTTTTTGGATTTGTTCATCTGTTAATTTATTAAATGAACCGTTATCCACTAACAATTTCCAAATAAACATTTTATTTTCTACAGAATTAATATCATTCATATTGTAATTAATATTATATATTTATACTATTGTTATATATTTATACTATTGTTATATATTGATTTCCTTGCTATATTTATTAAAAAAATGGTATCTTAACTCTTCCATTTTCTTATCTGGTATGCGATGAGTCAAAAAATATTCAGGTTCTTTATTGTTTTCTAATAATTCGGAAATACAGTATAAACAATATATACCACATTCTGTATTCTCTCGTTGATGATTCTTTTTATTTTCCAAATATTTTAAATCTAAATTTATAGAATTAGCTTGTTTTTGAATACGTTCAATTAATTTTCTAATTTCTTGTGTAGGTTCATCTCCTGTGCTATTAAAAAATAAAATAAATTTATTGTTAACATCCACAAATAATGTTAACCAGTGCGAACCACCCATATCATGTTTGTCTAAATTGAAAATGAATCCTATTTTCGTCTTATTTTTTTTAATTTGTTTTATCAAATCAAAATTACAAATTTCTGGCCAAACACATACGTCATCTATTACAGTATCAAAATCAATAGGAGATGGACCTATAAAGTCGAAATTTTTATATTTATGTTCATACTGTTGCATCACTTTTATTATGTCGTTACTATTTAACCATTCATTTGGATTACCTACCCAAGTTTCTGGGGCTGAAGGAGCAAATGTATATAGACTCAAATCTGTAGTTAAGTTATTATCCATAAACTGTTGTTTTAACCAACATTTTTCATTATTACAAACGTTAAGCATATTGTTTTTTAATCCCTCCCATATATCTTTTGCGTTTGTTGATAAAATTTTTCTATCTGGATGTCTCATATTCCATAATTTTTTCATCTTTAAAAGAGATTCGTTATCATAACACGTATAATTATTTTTGGACGAAGGACTACAGCTTTTTTTTTTAAAATTTTTCATGGATTTATTATGGTGTTTAGAATTATTATTTGATTTATGTTTCATCTTTAATGTTTTATTATTTGTAGTCATAATAAAATATTATAATATTTTATCTTTCTTATCTTTTTTATGTTTTTTATCTTTGACACCTTTTTTTTTAAATTTATCTTGTTTTAGATTTATATTTTTTTGTTGTGGAATAAATTTATCTTTTTGTGTGTTATTTTTAACATGTATAAAAGTATCTAATGTATTTGGATTCTCTTTTTTAGATCGAAAAACCATATGATTCGATTCAGTTAAGTTAAATGAATTGTCATTCGGAATTACAATATTATTTTCTTGCTTAGCTATAATATCATATTCTTCTTGAAGTAAATCTTTTTTATCTGTTAATTTACAGTAATTAATAGCTAAAAATACAAAATCGTTGTATGCTTTGTTTAAATTATTCTCATAATGAACTCCAGAATATATATTTTTACTCATGGATAAAATCCGTTTACGATAAAAATCTTTGTCTTCATTATTTATTGTGAGTTCTTCTATATTATTATTGCTTTGATATATTGGATTTGTAAGATATTTCAATATATCATTATTGATTTTACTCATTAAATAATTATTATTATAAAAAAATAAATATTTAAACATCTTTTATTTACACATCCTTTATTTACACATCCTTTATTTGCTGTCTTGTGAAATTAGAAAATATATTTTGACCAATATTATGTATATTTGGATTAAAATTTCCTAAATCATTTTTAGAAAACAAATCATTGTATGGTTGCAGTTCTTTCCTACCACTTACCAATACTTCATACATATCACTTTTACTAGAAGGAACATATACTGATCTTTCGCAATTTTGAATTGAAAAATATTGATTGCGTAATCTTGACTCGTTATTTACATTAGAAGCAAATCCATTATATGGACCTTTTGATGAACCCGGATTAAAACTTTCTTCTACTACATAAGGTTCGTATTTTTCCAACGATGTTTTTGTTTCTTTGCGAATATCGAAAATAGGCATTAATGAATATTTGGTTGATACAGGTCGTGTATTAATATTTGCAGGTAAATTAGTGGATGGAATATTTCTCTCATATATTCTATCGTTTAAATCTTGTACTCTATCAATTTGAGTAATGTAGGTCTTATTCCTTAACATAATATAGAGTATATTTAGAAATTTAATTATTAATATAAAAACAAAATACGTTCATTATATAATGTGTGGGATATTTGCTATATTGAATAATAAGTCCTCATTTGATAATAGTTATATAGAAAATGCTTTTAATTTATTAAATGCGCGAGGACCAGAAAGTTCTAAATTCAACACATATAGTGATAAACTAATCTTGGGATTTAAAAGACTAGCAATTAATGGATTAACAGTAGCTTCTGACCAACCTATTACTATAAACGGAATCACATTAATCTGTAATGGCGAAATATATAATTATAAATGTTTATTTAAAGAATTATATGAGTCGCATAATATTGTTGCTAAAACTGAATCTGACTGTGAAGTTATTATTTATTTATATAAAATATATGGTATCGAACAGACCCTAAGATTATTAGATGGTGTTTTCTCATTTATATTGTATGATAATAGCGATATTACCACAGATACAAAAATATATATAGCAAGAGACCCGTTTGGAGTAAGACCTTTATTTATTCTAAGAAAACAACAAAATGTAAACAATGATAAAAATATTTTTAATAATTTAAATGTAACAAAAGAAAATATAATTGGTTTTTCATCAGAAATGAAAGCATTATATCCTATATATTCAAAAGATGGACAATCTTTGATGTATACAAGTAAATTAAATATATTTAATAATACAAAGTCAATAGAGAATTCAGTTTATAAATCGTTTGAAATTATACCATTTGAACCAGGTTCTTATTCTAAATATACTTTTGCTTTTAAGGTTAACTCAGAATGGAGAAATCAAGTTCAAAATAAAAAATATATATCAACTTGCTTTCCATCAACAATGTTAAATTTCAATTATGAAAATCATATGGATCATATATATGATAAAATGGTTTTTCATTTAGAAAATGCTGTTAAAAAACGAGTAGTTGGTACGAGCGATAGACCGATAGTTTGTTTATTATCTGGAGGATTGGATAGTAGCTTAATTACTGCTTTTGTTAAGAAGCATTATGATGGTGAATTACAAACATTTAGTATAGGAATGAAGGGTTCTGAAGATTTAAAGAATGCAAAAGAAGTTGCAGATTATTTACAAACAAAACACACAGAAGTTATTCTGTCGGAAGATGATTTTTTTGATGCTATTCCTAATGTTATTCAAACTATTGAAAGTTATGATACTACCACTGTTCGTGCTAGTGTAGGAAATTATTTAATAGGTAAATACATTAAAGAAAACACAGATGCTAAGGTTGTATTCAATGGAGATGGGAGTGATGAGTTAACCGGCGGTTATTTATATTTTTTAAAATCACCTTCTTCTATTGAATTTGATAACGAATGTCGCCGGTTACTCGAAAATATACATTATTTTGATATCTTGCGTTCAGATAGATGTATATCTTGTCACGGATTAGAACCACGAACACCATTTTTAGATAGGACTTTTGTTAATTATTATTTATCATTGCCAATAAAATTGCGGAATCCATTAACATCAAATATTACATCTTTTCCAATTGAAAAGAATCTCTTACGAAAAGCAATAGAATACAAATATCCTAATTTAATACCACAAAATATATTATGGCGAACAAAAGAAGCTTTTAGCGATGGTGTATCCGGAAATACAGGTTCATGGTTTGAAATTATACAAAAAAAACTAGCTGCTATTAATATTAAAAATAATTCAAAAATACATCATAATATACCTATGACAAATGAACAAATTTATTATAGAAATATTTATGATACACATTATTTTGGAACTGAAAATTGTATTCCTTATTTTTGGATGCCTAAGTATGTAGATGCTGATGATTGTAGTGCACGAACATTGGAAATATATAATGAAATTAACACTAAGTTAGTTAAATAAATAATATATAAATAATATAATATGAAAATTAAAGATTATAAATGGCACCAACAACTATATTTATATGGAAGTATTTTGTCATATTCGATATTTATATTAACACTAACTGGGATAGTTACATTTGCTCCATCACAAGTAATGTTATTACAGAAAATATTAAAGTATTATGTGTGTTTATTCTTAATAATACGTTTTAATCCATTAATTAAAACAAAAAATAATTCTCAAAAAGATATAGAATTTGATAGAAAAATAGCATTTTCAGCTGGTATATTTTTACTACTCACAACTACAATAACAGATATTATATACAATGTCATTGTAGACATTGTTTGATATATATAAATTATAATCATGTATAAATTATAATCATGTATAAATTATAATCATGTATAAATTATAATCATGTATAAATTATAATTTATATTCTTCGTGTTTTATTATTAGGTTTAGGTTTGTGTTTCTTTGTTTTATTTGATTTTTTAGTATCTTTGAAAAAATCTTTCAAGTGTGATAATGCTTTTTTACTAATTATATTATCAATATTTTGTTCTTCAATACTTTTATTTACTACGTTATAATTGCTATTTTTCATATGTTTTACTATAAAATCTATAAATTCATCTTTGTTAATATTATTATTTATATTATTATAATATCGCAATGCCATTTCTTTAAAGGAAAGTGAATGTTCATAGCCTTTTAGATTAATATAATATACATTATCATGTTCCATTAGTGAATGAAATTGATCGTCTAAAAAGCAAATTCGCGTATTTTCTGGTATATTTGTACATTTTATCAAATCACTTACACTTTTCTCGTGACTAGTTCGACATAATTCTATTTTTTTACCGTTTACTTTAAAAGCGGATATAATTTGGTCGAAAATTTTAGTTTTTAATTTACTATCAAAATATTTACAAATAAGTTGGGTCCATTTTTTAGAACCTTGATTGTTAGTATATATCATTATTTTACTACATTTTTTGTTTTTCTTATTTTTCAAAACATATTTTAAAATACTTATAATTTTAGGTCTCAAAAACTCAGGATATATTTCTAATACATTTATAAAATGTTGATCTGATAAATATGAATTAAAATATTTATTTACAGCATTCCAAAAAATACTTAATTCAAAAAAGTATCCCAATGTTTCGTCTAAATCAAAAACTACAATGTTATTGGGATTATTTATAGACATATATATATTATTTATTAAAAAACTAACGATATATATATATATATTATTATTATGGATCTTACACACAAAGATTATTTAGATATATTACGATTTTATAAAATTAATGTATCAAATATGAGTAAAAAAAACATAAAATTAACAGCTGAAAATTTATTAGCAACCAAGTTATGTAAATGTATAAAAAAAATAGATCCATTACTTAAAAATGAAAATAATTCCATAGCTGTTTGTAGAAAAAGTGTATTATTTAATAAAAAAATTACAAACTATGGATTTCGTTGCAAAGGAAAAGCTAAATTTATACCTAAAAAAGGAACTAGTAAAAATTTAGCAAAATATAAAAAAAATAAAACGCGTAAAAAAAATAACATGTTAAAAAAATAAAATGTTTTAAAAAATATCTATTGATTTAAATAATCTAATGCTGAAAGTAATACTTTTTCTTGGTCTGTAATTTTTTGAAATACTAAACATTCGTTTAATTTTAATTGAAAGAAACGATTAAAGCTATTCTTACATACTATTATAACATCATCGTTACTAATTTTTATATCACAAACCAAACCACCATTAGTTAAATTTAAATTATCTGGATTATTTAAATTAATCCATCTAACATAAGCTCCATATTTAATATCCGGAATTTCATCTATAAATCTATATTGTTTTAGTGATTTATGAAATGATTTTAATTTATCTTTTGGAAGATTTAATTTTTGCAACATATCATTTTTTATTTTTTGAATAGTTTTTGTATCTAAATTCATTAGACAATCATTATCTTCATTTTCTAATGATTTCATTAATAAATCGACGTTAAATTCGGTAGCCATCTATACTATTAATTAGAAGTTTTATATTTATTTCAGTAAATGTTTCATAAATAATTGGTCTAACTTAGGAACATTTTGACTCATCTTATATATAGAAAAATCTATGTTTTTACTTGAAAGAAAATCATCGTCAATAATTTCTTTACCGTTATATTGAATTCGTTTATCTGTATTAAATAATAATTCTTTAATTGTATGTGCTAATATGTATGGATGCATACAATCTTCTTCGTTACCGATTTTTCGTTTTATGATAGCATCTGTTAGCAGGGGATAATTAGTCCAAAAACTCGAAACCACTATATTGTGGTTTTCATATGGAATAGAATTTGCCAATGATTTCATAAATGTTGTTTGAGCCATTTTACTTTGCATATATGGCATAAGATGAGTTGTTTTATCGTCTATTTTATATGGTGGACTATTAAATAAAATACCACCTTCTCTATTTTCCCATATATGACCTATGCATAATCTAGTTAATAACATAGGACCATATGTATTAACTTTTAACATAGTATCCATCTGTTTATCTGTAACATTATGTATGTCATTTAAAAATAAAACACCGGCATTATTAATTAAATACGATGGTTTTAGATCTCGACTCTCTAGACTATTTAACAAATCACTACTTTCATGGAGGTTAGTAAAATCAAGTTTATATCCTTTAACTGTACTTCTTGACGGATAATCATTATTTAATTTTGTTGCTATTGAATTGACATACTCACTGTCTCTACCTGTTATAATTACATTAAAATTACGTTGTTTGAACATTTTTGCAATTTCTAATCCAACTCCACGCGTTCCACCTGTTATTAAAGCAGTATTTAATTCCTTGGATAACTTCATATATATATAGATATTTGAATATGTCTATATATATATTTTATAATTTATATTTCTGGGGCATATACTCCTTGTGCTGTTAATATTCCACATGAAGTTCCAACTACTATAAGTGTAATTATCCACCCTAATATTGTTTTTGCTACAATTTTACAATTCATACCTGAACATTTATATGGGTCTTCTAAGGCGGCAACACCCATTGTAGCACCTATTTGACAATGTGTAGTAGATAGTGGTATTTCTAATCTACTACCTGTTATAATTACTAATGCCGACGATAATTCAATTGCTACTCCTCGTGACGGTGTTATTTTACACAACTTTAATCCTATTGTGTGCATAATTTTATAACCATATATTAACAATCCTAATGAAATTCCTATACCACCTAATCCTAATATCCAATAAGCATCATTACCTAATTCATTTTTTTTGTTTACTTGAGCATCTCTTCCTATCATATATATAGCAGCAAATGGGCCTATAGCATTTGCTACATCATTTGCACCATGACTAAACGAATCACACATCGCTGTAAATATTTGCAATGATTTAAAATATTCTTCGGTAGATTCTTCAAATTTTTCTGCATTTTTATGAATTTTATCAACGTCGTCATTATTGGATACTATTTCATTTAAATTAATCTTGAAATTATCATTTATATGAGTTATTAAACTACAACACTTCTCATTTTTAATAATAGATACTTGGTGTTCTATATTATCCACCTTATCATTATTAATTATAGAATTTTTTTGTTCAATGCTTTTAATAACATTGTTTCTAATTTTTTTAGTAAAAGGAAATATTATCAGTGCACTAATGCCTCCAATTCCAAAAGACAATGCTGTAGCTTGAGACATAGGAGTATCATCCAATCCTAATCCTTTTGCGCCTTTATAGATAATAAAAAAAGAATTTAATGTAATTGTTGTTCCTATTAACACTGGAAATAAATAAGTAGTGCGATTAAAACTTTCACTGCTTCTTAAAATAAATTTACGCATTAATCCAAATAAAGATGTTGAAATAATAGCAGAAAATACTGGTGAAACTATCCATGATATAATAATACCAGATACACCACCAATATACGGAAACATGTCCCTAGTTTCATACCAATTAACACATTGAGTTCCTTTCAAAGCAATTGTCATTCCAATCATACCACCTACACAAGAGTGTGTAGTTGAAACAGGCATTTCGTATTTTGATGCAATAAATAACCATGCTCCTACCGAAAAACAAACCCACATACAACCATACATTAAAGCTCCTGGATCATCTTCAAAACATTCATAGTCGGCAATACCTTTACGAATCGTCTTAGTTACATGACTACCCATAAGAATAGCTCCTGAACTTTCAAATATAGTAGCACATATAACGGCTTGTTTAATTGTTAATGCTTTCGAACCTACCGAAGTAGCATAAGCATTTGCTACGTCGTTTGCACCAATACCCATAGCTGCTATAAAAGCAAACATACCTCCTGTGATTACAATCCACGTGTACATAGTTATAATATTCATGAATATTTAAATATTTATTATATTTATTATATTTATTTAATAATTTTTGTAAAGTATGCCGTTTTTTTTTCTAATTCTCAAATGGAAAATTCAAAATTGGACATTTATTTTTGTCCATTTTTGAAAAATGCTTTTGAAAATGAAAAAAAAAAACGGCATAAATTACGAGACTGGAATTAGTAAGCGCTAAATATTTAATTCTATGTTTGTTACCAAAACTTTTTTTTAAAAAAAAACTTAAGCATATTTTCCGTTGCCTATATATGTCCGATTTAGCAACAAAAAATATGCGAAAATATGCGAAAGATTTTTACTGTAAAAAATGTGATTATAAATGCTCTACAAAATATTTATGGATGCAACACTGTTCAACCCAAAAACATAATCGGCAACCATCGGCAACGCACCATAACTCACACGGAGAATTTAATTGTGATATTTGTGGCAAAGCATATAAGCAAAGGTCTGGGTTGTGGCGACATAAGAAGAAATGTGTTGAAAAATATGCGGACGTTAAAAGTAATGAAATAACCGATAATAAAAATGAAAACGACGACGTTAAATTATTAATGCATAAAATGTTATTAGATTTTAATAAAAATGAAAAAATGAAGGATGAATTATTTGAACAATTGCAACAACAAAACAAAATAATTCAGGATATGATACCTAGATTAGGTAATAATAATAATAACAAGTTCAATATAAATGTATTTTTGCATGAAAATTGTAGGGATGCTATCAATATGACAGATTTTATAAAGTCATTACAAATACAATTAGATGATTTACAGTATACTTCTAGTAATGGGTTAATAGAGGGAGTAAGTTCTGTATTTGTAAATGGATTAAAACAACTGGATACATATAAAAGACCTATTCATTGTACTGATGTTAAACGTGAGACTCTTTATATTAAAGATAATAATGAATGGGAAAGAGATACAGATAAAAGTAAATTAAAAGAAGCTATAAGTGAAATCGCAATTAAACAAAGACAGGCAATATTTAATTGGGAAACTAAAAATCCTCATTGGGCAAAGACAGAAAAAGGAAAAGATGAATATTTAAAAATAGTAAAATCAGTAATGTCGGATGTATCTCTCGAGACAAATGAAAATAAAATAATCAAATGTATTGCTAAGGAAACAGTTATTGATAAATAAATATAAATAGAATTTATATAAATACTAAAATGGTAGATAATAACTATTTTGTATTATTCTGGATGTTGATGTGTATATATTATTTAAAAGTTATAACACAAGAGTTTATATCAAAATTAGATAGTGAATTAACTAATTACGATTAATTTTTTTGGAAAATAATTATCCAATATGTCTTTATTTTCCATAGTATCTTCATATCCCTTTTTGTATAAAAAATATAAATTATCATCTTTGTTATATTTTTTTATATTAAAACAATCACTCATTTTAAACCCCCACATATCATGCGAAATATCAAAATAAGTATTTATAGAACTATGTGGAAATTCTTTAAAACCACCGTCAAAAAAGTAAGTATTGTCTAATTTTAATAAACCTTTTCCAGTTACAAATGGAATATGTGAGCTAGCAAAACAACCTTCAATAGCCTGATTTAATGTTTTAATATCGCTAATTATTATTTGTTTAAATCCAGTTTTTGTAAAAATAGTGGTTGCAATATTAATTTGATTAAGATTAAAATCGTTATTATTATAATTATTAATTAAAAGAGACTTTATATTGCATTGTAGTTTGTATATTGAATTAATACTTTCATCTTCAATATCATAATTACATAAATAATCGTTTTTGTTGTTTTCACAAGATAAATTGTATGATGAAAGTAGATCTTCAGTGATTTTATTAATATTTTTATTATAACACATAGGAATACAGCCCCATGCTCCTGCAGATGCTCCTAGAAAACAAATATCGTCAGTATAATAGTTGTCTTTTATATAATTAATTACGCCTAATAAGTAAAACCCACCTAATCCACCTGGTGATATTGATACAATTTTTTTATTTCTATACTTATAATTAAATTGATCTATTGTTAAAAATGTTGATTTGAAGCAATTAACAATGTGAATATTAAAGAATAATAATAAGAATAATAGTTTATTCATATTATTATATGTGTTTATAAATTATGGATTATACCATGTTTTTACTATAACCTCGTTTCTATTCCAATAACATATTTGATTATTACTACATTCGCCGTCCCAATCACTAATATTATTAATTTCACCTACTAGATAAGAAGGTGTACATATACATACATATGATTTTGGCGATACATATGTATATGACATAGGATGCATTATATCATTATTTTTAATATATATATAATTTCTACAATATACCATAGATATAAATGATAACATAGTTAGAAAAATATATTTGTTGGTCATTATTATGTTACTAACAGTAAATATTTAAATGATTTATAAATTATATATTTACCAGCTTGAAAATCCACCACCACCCATGTTTGCAGCCATTGGCTCCATAGTTGGCATATTTGCGTTTTCTAATGGTGTTTGTGTATCAGCATACATATTGTTGAAATTTACTTCAGTTGTGGGTTGTTGAGGCATAGTGGTTAAATTTCTATTTGAAGGAAGAATATTAGAATTATCTAAATAATCCGATTGACTAGGTTGATGTTGATTTACAATAGGTTGTGTCACTTTTACATTTTTAGCAGGTTCTTCTGATGGTTTTCCGTGCCATAATTCAAGCGATCTGTCGAGTAGAATATTTAATTTGCTACCAAATTTAGTTTGCATAGTAGCTAGAATTAATATGAAAGGCAGTAGGTAGTTTGTAGGATAGAATTTATGATAATCACTACCACTGTAGGTGGGTAAATATCTGATAGCTTTATCAGAGAACCATATTAATCCTAATATAAGTATTAATTGACCAGTAGTTTCTAATAATATTTCTAAACTTCCTTTACTTTCATCTTCTTCGGGAATTAAATGTTTTACTGCCTTTAGAATAATTAAAATAGGTATGATAGATAATATAGCATATTGAAACATATTTAACATTTCATTTTTGTTATCGTCATCGAAATTAAATACATGATTAAAAAAACTTATAGTTTCCTTTGGAGTATCTTTAACAGTTTCAGAAAGTTTTTCCATTATGTTTTATAAAAAGAAATTAAAAAAATATTAATCGTAATATTATATGTTAAAAAATGCATTAAATATGTTAAAAAAACGCCAATTTGATGATGAATTATTGTATCATGAAGAAAACCAATATTTAAATTTGATAGATGACATATTGAAAGAGGGTGTTATGGTGGATGGTAGAAATGGAAAAACCTTAACTGTATTTGGAAGTTCTATGCATTTTAATCTTGAAAACAATAGGTTGCCATTATTAACTACAAAAAAAGTAGCATGGAAAACATGTTTAAAGGAACTAATATGGTTTATTAATGGTTCTACCGATAACGAACTATTACAAGAACAAAATGTTAAAATATGGAACGGAAATGCTAGTAGGGAGTATTTGGATAGTATTGGGTTAACGGAGAGAAAAGAAAATGATTTAGGTCCAGTATATGGACATCAGTGGAGATTTTTTAATGCTAAATATAGTGATTGTAAAGAGGATTATAATGGAAAGGGAATTGATCAGTTGGCTAATATTATTGATAATTTGAAGGATGATGAGAAAAAATATTCACGACGATTGATTATGAGTGCTTGGAACCCGTGTCAATTGGAAGAAATGGCCTTACCACCTTGTCATGTATTAGTACAATTTAATGTATTACCAGGAAACAAATTATCTTGTAGTTTATATCAACGAAGTGGTGATGTAGGGTTGGGAGTTCCATTTAACATTGCTTCATATAGTATGTTAACTCATATATTGGCTAAACATTGTGGATTAAATGCATCTGAATTTAATTATCATTTAGGAAATGCACACATATATGATGATCATATAGAAACATTAAAGTCGCAAATAGAGAGAAAACCATATGGGTTTCCAGAAATAAAAATATTAAATAAACATGATAATATCAATGATTATAATATACAAGATATTGAAATAATGAATTATAAAAGTCATCAATCATTACAAATGGATATGCGCAAATAATATAGAAAGAAAATATTAGTATAAACTACAATGAGTGGAAGCGCAGCATTATCAGCGGCAAAAAGAAGACGTGCGGTTAATGTTAATGAACAACCTAGTTCACAACCAAGACAAAATACAACAACTGAGACAGGAAATCCACAAAAACTTCGTCAACTAAATCCTCTTCAGGTTTTAAACCAGCATCATATGAAATTGGATATATTATATCAGAGACAGGATAGAATAAATAAAATGTTAAATATTACAGATGAAGAAAATGATGATAATGTTGAGTCAGATGACAATATAGTTACAAGGATAGAAAAAATAGAGAAAAATATGGGTAATTCTAACGAACCAATTCGTGATGAAAATGAGTTACTTAATCAAATTAATGAATTCAAAAAACAGATAGATGAATTGAGAAGTATAATTTTGAATGTTCAATCGCACTCTATTAGTGTTAGTTTAGATTTGATTAAATTGAAAAAAGATATCAATAATGAGGTTGAACTAGACCAAGAAGTAAATGAACAAGAAGTAAATGAACAAGAAGTAAATGAACAAGACATTACAGAAGATTGATATATTCAATATTATTAAATAAAATTGATTATAATATTAAAAGTATTATTATAATTAATAATAATGAAGCTAGTGTTAGAAACAAAAGATAAAATAACAAAATTTATTGTTCTTTTTCAAAATTTGAAATCTTTTTCGGAACATGTAAATTTACATATTAATAGTGACGGTATTTATATGCAAGGTATGGATGCTAGTCAATGTAGTTGTTTTGAATCAAAACTGACTAAGGAATGGTTTGATAATTATGAATATGATTCAGATAACGATACTATATTAATTGGAATAAATACAATGATACTTCAAAAAATCCTTGGTATTTATGTAGATTCACAACACCTTGAAATGAGTGTTGG
>MDSW01137881.1_pt1 | contig 41747 bp, 42 predicted proteins | sample 811171 | NCBI WGS metagenome assembly MDSW01 (sample SAMN05326641, study PRJNA326480) | marine metagenome | isolation source: seawater | place: Atlantic Ocean: North West | collected 2012
CCAAACAATTTCTACATCAACATTATTTACACCAGAAACTTTTTTTGCATATCTTTTAACATCGTCAACCATTGTCTCATGCAAAGGGCAACCTTTGGTTGTCATTGTCATTTTGATATTTACATCATTATTTTCAGTTACATCAATTCCATAAATTAAACCCATGTCGACAATGCTCAATGGAACTTCAGGATCCATACATTTTTTGAGTGAATCACGTACATTTTCAACATTAACTGTACTCATAACAAAACGCCACATGAAATGAATAAAAACTTGATGTTAATTAGCTTGGAATAATTTTTTTATGGATCCTTCAAATGGTGCTTTTGCAATACCTTTCTCTGTAATTATTCCAGCAATTAATTCGGGAGGAGTCATATCAAATGCAGGATTAATTACATCAATTCCATCAGGTGCAGTTTTTTTATCACCAATTCCAGTAACTTCAGATCCTTTTCTTTGTTCAATTATTACATCTTCAGGATTACTATTCATATCAAATGTCGACAAAGGAGCTGCAACATAAAACGGGATTTTATGTTGGTTTGCCATAGTGGCAACCTGATAAGTTCCAATTTTGTTGTAAACATGGCCAGTTCGTAGTATTCTATCTGCACCAACAACAATTTTGTCTACTAAACCATTTGCCATTGAATAACCAACTGCCGTATCAGGTATTAGACTAACGTCAATTCCATCATGTTTTAATTCAAAAGCAGTCAATCTAGAACCTTGTTGAATTGGACGAGTTTCAGTGGCTATAACTTTGATGTTTTTTCCACTATCTTTTGTAGCACGAATTACTCCCAATGCAGTGCCATAACCAACAGTAGCTAAAGCACCAGCATTACAATGTGTCATAATAGTATCATTATCATTAAATAATTCAGAACCATTTTTCCCCATTGTCATATTGATTTGAATGTCTTCTTCTGCCATTTTTTTTGCATGATCAACAACATTTTTTCTAATTTCATCGACAGTTGTTCCATGATTTGCAATTTGCATAATTTTTTCTAATCCCCAAGCAAGATTTACTGCAGTTGGTCTAGTTTCAAATAGAATTTTTTTGGCATTTTCCATGTATGAGATTAATTCATCTTTTTGAGTTGCTTTGCTTTGTAATGCTGCTAATGCAAGACCAAAAGCACCTGAAACACCAATTGCAGGTGCCCCTCGTATTACCAAAGTACGAATTGCGTCAGCAACTTGGTTAAAATCTGTATAAGTAACATATTCAAGAATAGTTGGTAATTTGGTTTGATCAATCATTATCACAGAATTATCTTTCCATTCTACAGTTTTTAGAGTCATAAACAAAGTCAGAAATACACTATAATATTTCTTAAGGTTAGAACAAATTCATCTCAAATATTTTATAATAATGATGGTGAGAAAATAATATTATGAATCTAGAAGAGTTAGAAAAAATTGATTCTAGGAAAATGTTTAAGGTTTATGACGAATGGGATAAAATTGCAAGAAAATATTATGAACATGAATTTGTAAAACCTAATTTTAAGAATATAGATCATGTTGTTTTTGCGGGAATGGGCGGTTCTGGAACAATTGGAGACATATTTTCTGCAATACTTTCTAAAAATGATATACACGTTTCAATTGTGAAAGGCTACATACTGCCAAAAACTGTTGATTCAAATACGTTGGTCGTAGTCACAAGTATTTCAGGCAATACAAGTGAAACCCTCACAGTTTTGGAGAATTCCTTGAAAACAGATGCCCAAATAATTGCTCTCTCATCAGGAGGTAAAATAGAAAATTTGGCATTAAAAAATGAAAAAATTTCTTATTTTAAGATTGAACAAATACATTCACCAAGGGCATCACTTGTTGGGTTTTTGTATTCAACATTAAATATATTACAAAATTTCATACCAATTAAAAAATCAGACATTAATGAATCACTAAATGAATTAGAAATAATGCAAAAAAAAATTTCATCTGAAAATCTTACTCAAACTAATTCTGCATTAGAATTAGCAAAATGGATTGATGATATTCCTATAATTTACTATCCAGCAGGATTAAGATCTGTAGCTATCAGATTTAAAAATTCATTACAAGAAAATGCAAAAAATCATGTAATAACAGAAGATGTAATTGAGGCCTGTCATAATGGTATTGTTGCATGGGAAAAACCCAGTAGTTTAAAACCAATTTTAATAAAAGGAACAAATGATTTTATAAAAACTAAAGAAAGATGGGCAATTCTAAAAGAATATTTTGAAAATAAACATATTGAATATACAGAAATTAACTCAAATGAAGGAAGTATTCTAACCAAAATTGTTTGTTTGATTTATTTTTTAGATTACTCTAGCATATACCATGCAATTTTATCATCTACAGATCCTTCACCGGTTTCTGCCATAGATTTTGTTAAGAAAAAACTTTAGTTATTTTTTTCTCTTTGCAAAATTTTTATTTATTTTATCAATTTGATTCAACAAAGAGTTATCGATTAATTCCAAATTTGGAATAACACAATGACCACCAATGAAGCCAGGGAACATTTTTGGTCTATTTTTTAGAAATTTATGAATTTCATCGGAGAAACTCCACATTTCGTCATAATCAACACACTCTTTATCAGATATTATTTTACTAATTTGAGCATAATTAATTAACCAACCATAATATGATGTGTCACAAATGATTTTTGCAAGTTCTAGTGTAAGCGGAGAAGACATTTTTTTACATTTAATTTTACATTGCATAAAACGCTTTTCAAAAATTTTGGAGATACGTATTGAATTGTTAGCAGTTGGATATACTGAATAGAATTTCACATATCGTTTCAGATCTCTACTCATTCTTTTATGAACCCCTCTTGTGGCACTGTAAATAATAGGAATTTTTAATTTTTTTTGGAGTTTTTCGGTAGTGTGAGGGCTAATAGTACTATGTATTACAATTGATTTAGGAGTAAATTTTTTTTCTAATTTTAAAACATTGTGAATGAAATTTTTAGTAAATGGTATGCATACGTGTAGAAAATCTACTTCATGATTTTCAAGTGATTTTTTATGAACATTCAATTTGGAGTTTTTGTCAAAACCTTCAGTAGGAAAATTCTTTGAAAGTATTTTAAATATGGGTAAACCAATTTCGCCTAGGCCCACCACAATATCTTTTTTCATACTAATTCTGAAAATTTCATATTTAGATACTTTACGATCCATATTGATTTAAAAGCATAAAAAATGGCAATTATTACTTAGATTATGAATCAATCAAAAATTTCCGATAAAAAAATTGGATTTTATGAACAAGTGTGTACTCAGACGTTAGACAAAACTTTAGAGATAACTGATGAAAGAATTTTTTCTGAGAATGGAAAAATTTACAGAGAATGGAATCCTTATAATTGCAAACTTGCAGCTGCGATTAAAAATGGCTTACAAATTATGCCAATTTTAAAAAATTCGAAAGTTCTATGCATATCTGATAAAATCTCAACAATTATTCATATGTCAGATTTAGTAGATGAAAATGGTAGAGTGTTTGTAAAAAATTTTGAACATAATTCAGAAATAAAAAATACTCTTCTAAAGAGAAAAAATATTGTCATAATAAATAAAAAATTAATGAATGATGAAAATAAATTTAATACTAATGATAAGATGCTTGATGCAATTTTTTTGGATTATGATAAAAATGAAGAGCCAAGTAAATTAATTAACGAATATAAAAAAAAATTAAAAAATAATGGGTTTTTAATGATAGTTAAAAAAAATTCTACCCACAATGAAAAAAGTGATGAAAGCATGCCTGAATGGATGAAAGAACAAAGAAGTGGATTACAAGAAACAAGGAATCTAGTGGAAAAATTAAGTCAAAATTTTGAAATATTACAAGTAATTAATTTGGGATTGAACTACATGGGTAAGATTCCATATCATAAATTTCACTCATTCATTTTATCACGTTCATGGGAATTAAATGAAAAATAAAGGATGAACTAGAATGACAGCAAGAAAAAAGATTAGTGAATGGTTGATAAAACATCCAGAAGTCAATCCTTACAAATTTTCAATCAATAATTCATTAAGAAAATTTTCTAGTGGAAATAGAATGCTACCAAGTTTTTTGATAATTGGAGCAGCAAAAAGTGGAACAACATCATTATACGCAAATCTTATTGAACATCCAAATATACTTCCATCATCTAAAAAAGAAATTAGTTTTTTTCAATTTATGCAAGATACAAGAGTTTCATTTTATAAAGAACATTTTCCTTTAAAAAAGAAAAATTTCATTACTGGCGAAGCTTCTGCTAGTTATTTACCTCATAAATTTATTCCAAAAAGAGTATACGATCTGATTCCAAATGTAAAATTAATTACAATTTTACGTGATCCGGTAGAAAGGGCTTATTCATCATTTTTTCATAAATTAAGATTAGGTGAACAAATCATTGATGATTTTGAGGATACAATTGATGCAGAATTTAGAAGAATGGAATTAGAGGAAACCAAGCCAGAATTAGTTTTAAATAATCTGAATTATGATCATCCATCTTTTTCATATTTAAAACATGGATTGTACGCAGAACATTTAGAAAATTGGTACAAATATTTTCAAAAAGATCAGATATTAATTTTAGATACTAAAGAATTTCAGAAATTTCCTGATCAGGTAATGCAAAAAACATTTAGTTTTTTAAATATTGAGAAATTTGAAATAAAAAAATTAGATCCAACTAAAATGAAGAAACTTTATTCCATGAATGATGAAAGAATAAGTGAAAATAATAAAACAGAATCTATGAATAAAACAAAGCTAAACGTGCAAACTTATCCAGAAATGAAGAGTGAAACAAGAAAACGCTTACAGGAATTTTTTAAACCACATAATGAAAAATTATTTTCATTAATAGGAAAAAGATTTAATTGGAATTATGAATAATTAATTCCTATTTTTTGCAATAACCATACTAAATTCTTTAAAAAAATCCGTCAGATTGATAATCTGGATTATTTGAAAATTTGAGTTTAATTCATCAAATAAATCAAGTTTACTTTCAGAGTTCTTATTTTTTACATGTGCATCTTTAGTTCTAAATATGAAAATTAAAAATCCAGAATCATGGAGGAATTTTTTAAAATTAATTATGACTTCAGAATAATTTATTTCAGGTAAATCTACATACAAAAGATCAATTTTTTCAGTGATCAAACGGTCTAGGTTTTGACTTTTGTCTTGATCCAATAAAACAATATTTTTTTTTATTTTTGATAAATTTTCTAGTGAATTATTAATTTGCTTAGATACAGCAAAAATTTTCCCATTTTTTCCTATAATATCAGACATATGATTTAGCGTAATTCCATTTTTTATACCAAAATACAAAATTCTGGAATCTTCAGATAATGGAACAATTTCTAAGCCATTAATTATTCCTGCAGCTAATTTACTACGATATGGTTTCCACAGTCTTAATTCATTTTGATCTTGATAAATTAATTTTTCATTTTTAAATTTAAAACCCTTAACTAAATTTTTAGTAGTTAGTTTTAACGAATTATCGTAAGTTGCCCAGAAGATATTATTTTTCAATATTAGATCTAAAAAAATCTTTATTATAAGTACTAATTTTTTAAAATTAATTATCCCAATCTAATTTTCTGCCTATAAGATTGTAAAACTCTTCATTATGAGGTTTAAAATAATTTTGCAATAATTTTTTGGTAGAATCTTTCATTTCAGGATATTTTCCTACATTGTGTTTAATTTTATTTTTGACTGTGTATGATGGCAATTCGAGAAAATCAAATACTTGATTAAGTGTTTTATCTATATCAGCATTGAATTCATCATTAGTTAATATCAAAATTTGTTCTTTAGGAAAAACAGAAAACCAATTCTTTAGTTTTTCAGCATAGTGGCCATGCCGTAAATAATGAAAATTTACATCACTATCAAAATTTGGATTTGATGTGACAAAATCAGGATTTTCATTAGCAATTTTTATTCTTTCTAATTCCATTTTAATAGCATCATCAAATGAGTTTAATTCTTGTCCTTCATTAAAAAAGTGATAATATTTTGAATAAGTACTCTTTACAGGATTTCTGAACATAGCAATCAATTTTACATCAGGCAAATGTTCCCTAATCCTTTTTGGTACATCAGGATGTGCATAATATGTTCCAGTTTGTTCTCCTACCAAAAGTTTTTTCTTATTTTTTAAATGGTAAAATGATTTGTATAGATTAGTTGGAAAATGTAATTTATACCATTGAAGTTTATTGCTGTACATGTATTCAAAGAAATGAGCATTTCTTACTAAGAAAACATTAGTATGTTCTAAAATATATTTTGTTAATGTCATACAACCAGAACGTGTTCCACCAAAAATAATAAAATCAGGAGTAGTTCGAATTTTTGATGTTATCTTACGGAATGGACTAAAAGTATTTTGTTGACTAAAACTTTTGTATTTAATTTTATAATTATAGGGATTATATTTTGGATTTTCAAGTAACCATAATCGAAGATTGTTTTTGAATTTAGAAGTATCATTTCTAACCTGTACAGTATTTGAAATATCTAGATTACTATCTAGTAATGGAATTTTTGAAGAGCATTTTGGACAATATGTACATAGTTCATTTCCAGAATAATCAAAATTGAAAGGTTTACCAAATGAATCTCTACAAGTTTCATTATGACATTGTAATTTCATATTAATCAATAATTTTTCGTTTTTAAATAATTTAGTATACTTTCAACACATTTATCAATTGAATTATTTTCAGTATCTACAATTAGATCTGGTTTTTCTGGAATTTCATATGGAGCATTGACTCCAGTAAAATTTTCAAGATTTCCAGCACGAGCTTTTTTATACATACCTTTAACATCACGTTTTTCACAAGTTTCTAATGAACATTTAATGTAAATTTCAATGAAATTATCATTTCCAATAATTTTTCTAGCAACATTTCTACTTTCAATATATGGGCTGATTACAGCAGCACAAACAGGAATTTCATGTTTTAACAATAATTTTGCTAAATATGCAACTCGTTCAGCATGTAAAATTCTTGATTCTTTTTTTCTATCAGATGGACGTAGTGAATTTAATAATACGGTATCACCATCTAATACTTCCATTTTTGGAAAGAGATTAAGTAATTTTTTAGATAATGTTGATTTTCCTGAACAAGGTAAACCTGTAAACCAAATTACAAAAGACACAAAATATTTTTTAATGTTATATTTATCACCTTTACGGTTTGATTATTCATCAAAATCATAAAAAATAGATTATTGGATGACATTTAGTATAATTTCTACAATATCTTAAATACAAACATAAAATACAAAAAAAAAGTGTCTAATCTAAAAAAATTAGGAATATCATTACGCGTTGTAAAAAATGAGAAATATGATGAAAAACGAGATATGCTTAGCCATGATTGGCCCATTTTACTAGAAAAATTAGACTTTTTACCAATTTATATTCCAAATACTTTAGATAATATAGAAAACTTTCTTGATGAATCAAACATAAATTGCATATTATTATCAGGAGGAGATAATATTGGCGAGTATCCAGAAAGGGATAATTCTGAAAAACAAATAATTGATTATGCCATAAAAAATGAAATTCCAATTTTTGGAGTATGTAGAGGAATGCAGATTTTAAACGATTATTTTCATGGGAAAATTGAAAAAACAAATAGTTTGAATCATGTTAGAAAAAATCATGATGTAAAAATAGTAAATGAGTTTTTAAAAAAATATTTAAAAAATGAAAGAATTAATGTAAATTCATTTCACCAGAATATAATTAAAAATAATGATTTATCAGATGAACTAAAACCATTTGCAATATTTGAAGATGATCAAACAGTGGAAGGTTTTGTTCATGAAAAACTTCCAATTATGGGAGTCATGTGGCACCCAGAAAGAAATTCTAGTAAAAAAAATCAGGACATATTGAAGCAATTTCTAAGTAATGAAGAATTTAGGAAAAATATAATTTGAAAGCAATAATTTTGGCAGCAGGTCAAGGAAAAAGACTTTATCCATTAACAAAGAATCAACCAAAATGCCTTGTGAAACTATTTGGGAAAAGCATTATTGAGTGGCAAATTGAAAAATTTGATAAATGTAATATCAAAAATATTTCAATTGTTAGAGGGTATTTAGGCGATATGATAAATTTTTCAAACATAAACACATATGAAAATAAAAATTATGATACAACAAATATGGTTGAAACATTATTTTGTGCAAAAGAGGAATTAACTGAAGACGTCATTATTTCTTATGGAGATATAATTTTTGAGGAGAATGTAATTAAAAAATTGATTCAATGCCAGGATGATTTTGCAGTAATTGTTGATAAAAATTGGGAAAAATATTGGAAGATGAGATTTCAAAATCCATTAAGTGATGCGGAAAGTCTAAAAATTGATAATGAAGGATTTATCATGAATATAGGTCAAAGAGTTAATAATTCAAAGGAAATAGAAGGGCAGTACATTGGATTAATGAAAATAAGAAAGAATGTAATTAAGAATCTAAAAGAATTTTATGAAGATAAAAAAATGGAGTCTAAAACGGGTATTAATCCATTAAACAAAGAAATTTCTTTTGAACAATCATTTATGACAGATTTAATTCAAAGTTTAATCAACTCTAATTATAAAATTAAGGCAGTTCCAATTTTTGGAGGATGGTTAGAACTAGACACTATAGATGATTATGAATTATACGAACATATGCAGAATGAAAATACAATTGAACAATTAATATCAATCAATAAGTAAGAAAATGAAAAAATTTAGAGATTATAATGTGATAATGGTTACTTTGGATGGATTAAGACAAGATCGAATTAAGAAATTACCAATTTTATCATCCATTAAGAACGAAAGCCTTTATTTTTCGAATATGATTACCGCCGCACCCTACACACTAGCATCTATGCATGCGATATTATCAGGAACATATCCGTCAAAAAATGGTGTCAATGCATACTATAATATGCTAAATTTTAAATCAAAAAAATTTCCTACTTTTCCAGAAATATTAAGAAAGCAAGGATACTATACAGCATGTGATATTATTCATGATGCAATAATTCCAAAAAAAGGATTTGATGAACGAAAAGTGTTTGATGAAAAGAAAATTAATTTTAAAAAAAGACATTCAAGATTAATTAAAAGACTTTCAAAAAAAAGAAAAAAATTTTTTTTGTATTTACATTATACAGAACCTCATAAACATTTGGTAAAAGAATTAAAAAAAATTAATACAGATGATGAATATAATTCAAAAACTAAATTAAAAAAAGATAATGAAGATTCATTTTTTTCTTCATTTAGAAAAAATCAAAAAAGGTACGATTCATACATGAAAGAATTAGATGAGTATGTTAATGAAATTAAAAATGCTATTAAGAAAACAGGGATTGAAAAAAATACAATATTAATTTTTCATTCTGATCATGGAACAAGTTTGGGTGAAAAGAGAGGTGAAAAATTTTACGGCGTTTTTACATATAATTATACAATCAAAATATTCACAATTATTTATTCACCAAATATAGAATTTCAAGAAATTAAAGATCAATGTCAATCTATTGATCTTTATCCAACAATTATAGATATGCTAACATTAGAGAGAAAACAAATTTCACATCTACAAGGAAAAAATCTGTATTCATTATTAAATAAAAAAAATAATAAAGATAGAGTTGCATTTGTTGAAACAGGAGGATTGTATGGGCCATGGCCATCACCAAATAAATCAAATGTTTTTTGTATAATTAAAGATAATAAAAAATTAATTTATAATGATACTCCAGAGACATGGGAATTTTATGATCTCAAAAAGGATCCAAGAGAATTAAAAAATATTTTTGAGAAAAAATCAATCGAAATAACAAAATACAGAAAATTATTATTAAAACATTTTAAAGAAAATAATATTAAAACTAAAATAAAAAACTAATATCATAAATTATAATGCTTTAATTTATCATATATTATAGAGGCAATTTTTTCATTTCCCTCTTTGGAAAAATGTCCACCGTATTCATTATTATCAGAGTAATAATCATCCAAGTTTGGATCTTTTGATAATTCATTTAAAGTATCAATAATTATGAGGTTTTTTCTCCCAGTGATATTTTTTAAAAATGATTCATAAAAGTGGAAATTATTTTTTACATAATTGACATCATCTTTTTGTGGCAAAAATATCAATATAGGCAGAAAATTTTTAGAATTAGCAAATCCAATATAATCATCAATAATTTTTGAAAATAAATCTACAGTTTTTTGATCTTTGTATAATTTGACTCGCCAACTAAGATTTTGTCTCATTATAATTTTCATAGGATTCCATCGCATTTCATCGGTTATTTTTTCAGATTTTTCTCCAAAATGAAGTTTAAGAACAGAAGATATTATAGAAAATGATCTAGGAAAATTTTTGAATATTGTTAATGAATATGGAAAATGAAGAATTTCCTGTCGGAATTTTTTATTGTAGAAAAAATCATTTTCTTGAATGAATTTTAGGTGGTGTTTATATTCAAAAAATTTTGATTCATTGTTAATTGGATTTTTAATTAAAGTCAGTTCATTTTCATTTGAAATTATATAACGTGGTTTGAATCCAAACGTATTTCCATATTCATAGTAATGCTTCCACATGCTAACAATTCTACTAATTGTGTCAGGGACAACAGCTAAAAGTACAATTTCAGGTTTATGAATTTCATAATCCCGTTTTAATCTCAATAATGCTTGATCTATTCCATAATTTCCAACACCAAAATTTGATATGTTTGAATCCTTTAGAGACGATAAATGATGCAACCAAGTCTCATTATCATTAACCTGTCTTGAAAATGCAAATGAATCCCCAAAACAAGAGATCTTTGAAATTTTTGAATCAAAAGTAGGGTTTACGCGTGCGCCATGATCATTAATGTTCCAACGTGTTTTTCCATATTTTCCATTTTCATCATGATGAGTATTGGGTTTACGAATCCAACCAAATTCAGAATCATAACCATGAGTAAAAAATTTTTCTAATCCTATTTTTGAAAGATGAGGTTCTTTGTCCTTTGAAATTATTAACCACTGAAATTTTTTATTGACAAATCTAAGAATATAAAATATTAATAATTCAATAATTAAAAAAATTGAGATAATTAAAATTATGAAAATAGATATGTCCAAAATTGTTTCACTCAATCCATTTTAAAATAATACAGTTGCGTTTTAATTTTTTCATAGTTTTATTCAATTATTTTATATATCCTAAAGATTTTAGGATCCTTTTTTCTTCTAGGAATTTATCATTTTTTCTATATTTTTGAATACTAATCTGTTGATTTTTACAGTCAAGATAAACTTGTTCAGAAATTTTTAATTTTTGGAATAATAATTCGCCACATCCAATTGCAGCTGGAATTCCAATTTCAGCACAACGGATAGCCATATGTGATGCCATACCTCCATATTTTGTAATTAATCCTGAAGGACTTTTTGTAAAAATCCAATCATAACCGGGATCAGCATTTTCAATTATTACTATTTTATTTTTTAGGTTTTGAGATTTAGTTTTAGGATTTAAGAAAGATATTTCACTACTTGTCTGTTTTGAGGTAATAAAATTTGGTTTGGCAAAAAATTCATTAATTATTTCAAAGTCATTTTTAGAGAAAATTATGGATGGTAAATGAAGATGATTGTTTTCTATAGTTTTAATGTTATTTTTATTAATATTATATCTCCAAAATTTTTTTATTTCAGATTTAGATTTTTTATTATATTTCAATATTGTTTTAATGTCTAAATATGCCATTTCCTCTCTAGAAAATCCTAATTGCTCTCCTGCTGTTGCAATATATTCTAATGAATCACTAAGATTTTTTGTAAATTCAAATTTCAATTTTTCTCGTTGAATAATTGATTTTTTTAGGAAATCAATGAAAGAAATTTCATTAAAGATTAATCTAGACTTTTTTAATTGTTTATTAATTTTTTTTTCTTGAATTTTAGTAATCGGAGTAGGTTTTTGTGAGAAAAATTTTGTACTACTTAGATAATTTGGGTTCATATCATATCTTGGAACTGTAATATCATATGTACCAGGTCTAAGATGTCCATATTTTTCTAAAAATTTTTTCTTTGAAACTTTTTTGTCGATTAAAAGATTTAATTCATTTTTATAATCTGACATGGGGGTTTCAATTTGAGATAGTAAATTATCAGATGAAGTTCGTGTCAAAATGGATTCTCTCTCTAAACCATTTAGTATTGTAACTGCAATAAATGCAAGTCGAGCTACTGCAGAAAATGGAATCACACCATATTTCCTACAATCTTTTAGAAGATTTTGGGATAATTCTAAGTAATCATTATGATTCTTTTTTGAATTATTCAATTTTTGAATATGTTTTATTCTATTTTTTCGAAGAATTTCAAATGATTTATCAAAATCAAGAAATAATTCAGGGGTTCTTTTTATTATATTATTTGTAAAGTCAATCAAGGATTTTTTAATTTGAATTATTTCGTCATTAGAAAATGAATATTTTTTCAACTCACGGATTCTAGAATTCAGAGAAGGATCTGAGCAGGTAAATAGAATTTGAAATTCAACTTTATCATGTAAAAATGGATTGTTTGATAATTTATCAAGATAGAATTTTAATAATTTTTTTCGAGTTTTTTTATTAATATTATTTGGAATTAATGAATCAAAACTCAAATTTACATCCACATATGGTTTATTCCCAAATCTTTTCATTAATTTTGAATCATTAATTGTTTGATAATTTAGTAAATTCCGTCCTAGATACCAGCTCTTACTCATAATTAGATAATCATATAATGAATAATCTAGTAAATTTGGATTGTTTCCAATTATTTCTGAAGGATTCCAGTCAGCCATATCTGAAAAAATTGTATTGACAGAATTAGAATTTCTTGAATAAAATTCATAACTATTTTGATTTTTTTCTATAATTTTAAAAATTTTATTTTCTAAACTTCTGTAATTTTTTTGTCTGATAGTTGTTAATGGTCTTGCTTGAAAAATTATTATTGAGTTATTAGTTATGCCAAATTCAATATCTATAGAATTATTTTTTAAAATTGATTCAATCTCTTTAATTGCATATAATAAATTTCTCCACTTAGTTGGAATTTTTGTCATTGGTGTTGATCTAGAGATTTTTACTGAATTACCTATCAATCCTTTAGTTACAGAATCAGTATTTTTACCATCTTCGTAATTAATAATATAGTATGGGGCTCCCGTATCAGATATTCGTGTAAAGATAACACCACTAGTTTTGATGTGAGTTGATTGTCTTTGTACAATGACCTGATTATTTAGATTGAAATGTTTCTTTTTATTATATGATTTTATGACACGTTCTATAGATTTTTGAAGAGTATTTTTTGATGGTATAACGTTCAGAATACTTGTAAAAACTCCAGCATTTGATGTTTCAATTGTATCTTCTCCTAAAGCAGAACTACGTACAACAACTTTTTGTTTTTTAAATTTTTTACATGATTTTTCTAAAATTTTTGATTTATTGTTTTTCCAATCATTAATTGTGAATGAAATTAACGGTTCAATTTTGGATTTTGTAATATTTTTTGATAAATACTCCAAAGTATCGGATTTAGATGTAAAGTTAAATGACATAATAAAAAATTAAATGGTAATATTTTTTTTCAAGTATTCTAGATCTTTTTTATTATAAAAAGTTCTTTCTGACAGAAATGATTTAATTTCTTTTTGCAATTCCGATAAATCTTCTAGTTCTTCCTTTGTCAGTTTTTCATCTTTAAGTTGTTTAATCATCATTTCGTTTAATCGTAATGTCAAATTAAGAATTATTGTGATATTAACAATATTTCGACCTTGGTATGGATTACTTTCTACAAGTACGTCCGCTTCTGATTTGAATGCCTTAGTTCTTTTATAATGAATAAAACCGATTCCAGTGAGTAATGGAATGCCTATTAAAGTAATAATAAGTACATACTGACCAAATGTTGGAAAAACAGATTGTAGAGCAGGAAATCTTTCAATTGCAAGAAAATAGGTTACTGTTAGGGTATTGATTGCTGCAAGAATGAACGCAAAATATGTAGCATATCCAGTTCTGAAATAATACCAGAATCTAAAACCTGTGCTATTCTTACTCACAAACTTTAGGTTTTTTTCATATATATCAATATCACTACTAAGATTAAATTGAAATTTGTTAATTTTATACACTGGTGAATTTTTTAGTTAATCTATGAAAGATTCTCCTAATATTTTAGGAATCAATTATGGTGGTCATGACACATCAGCATGTCTCATGATTAATGGAAAAATTATTGCGGCTTGTGAAGAAGAGCGATATTCAAAGATTAAACATACTAGAGAATTTCCAATTAATGCAATAAATGACTGTTTGAAAGTAGGAGACATTTCTATAGATGAATTAGACGAAATTGCAATTACTTATGATCCGATTTATGGGATAAGAGAGAATTATCTTAAAAGTGCGTTAGAAGATGAGAAAAGAATTGAATTTTTAATTAATGATATAGAACGTATTAAACAAACTTATAACATTCAAAAATTAATTCGTGAAAAAACAAAATTTAATGGTAATATAAGATATCATCTACATCATCTTTGTCACCTAGCTAGTAGTTATTATGTTAGTGGTTTTGATGAGGCGTTATTAGTAAGTCATGACGGAATTGGAGAAATTGAATGTTCGCATTTTGGAATAGGTAAAGATGGAGAAATTTCCACAGTTCACAAAGGTACTCGATACCCAAATTCATTAGGATTATTTTATTCAGCAATAACACATTACTTAGGATGGAAACATCACAGTGATGAAGGAATTATTATGGGCTTGGCTCCCTATGGCGATGATACAAAAACAATTCCTGGAACAAAAAAAACCTATAAAGAAATTTTTAAGGAAATAATTTCTGAAGATGGGGATTTTGATTTCATAATAGAACCATCATGGATCTCATATTATCATGTAAGAGACAAATGGATTAGTGATAAATTTATAGAAATTTTCGGTCCAATTAGAGAACCAAGTTCAGAGGTTACAGACAATCATAAAAATATTGCAGCTGCATTGCAGAATAGAATTGAGGAAATTGTATTAAAGCAGCTTGATACTGCAAAGAGAAAATTTAATCAAAGAAGACTTTGTTTTGCAGGTGGTGTTGCGTTAAACTGTTCACTTAATGGAAAAATTATAGAAAATGGATTATTTGAGGAAATCTTTGTTCAACCGGCAAGTGGCGATAATGGTGCAGCATTAGGTGCATGTTTGTTATCACATAAGATTTTGGCAGGAAACTTAAAACCAAAAAAAATTCATGATTTCTATTTGGGCTCACGTTTTTCTAATGATGAGATAAAAAAAATATTAGAAAAATACGATGTCAAATATTCATACCAAGAGAATGTTTCACATGAAACCGCAATTTCACTGAAGAATGGAAAGATTGTAGGATGGTTTCAAGGAGGAGCAGAGTTTGGTCCAAGAGCATTAGGAAATAGAAGTATTTTGACCGCACCATTTCCAAAATCAATGAAAGATTATTTGAATTCAAGAGTAAAATTTAGAGAAGAATTTAGACCTTTTGCACCTGCAATTTTATTTGAACATACTAAAGATTATTTCAAAATAAATCAAGAGAGTCCCCATATGCTTATTGCAGTGGATGTCAAAGAAGAAAAAATTAATGAAATTCCAGCAGTAGTACACATAGATAACACTGCACGAGTTCAAACTGTTACTAAAGAAAATAATTTAAATTTTAGAAAATTATTAGAATCATTTTATGAGATTACTAACTGTCCAGTAATTCTAAATACATCATTTAATGTAAAAGGCCAACCTATCGTAAATACTCCTGAAGATGCACTGAAATGTTTCTTGGGTACTAATATTGATGTTTTAATTTTAGGTAATTATTTTATAACAAAAGATAATTGAAAATAATATGAAAAATGTTAGTAAAGATGTAAGAAAAATTTATCATAAACAGCATACAAGAAGAGTTAACGATAAAAAGTCAATAGATAGATTCATAAAAATTTATTCCACAGAATTTTTTAAAATTCCAAAAAAATTTTTCGTTAATAAAAAAGTTTTAGATGCAGGATGTGGAAGTACAGGTTATTTTATAATTGCAATAAATAAATTGGGTTCTAAAGATATTCATGGAATTGATTTAGGTACAAAATTTATTTCATCAACAAAAAAGAGTTTAAAAAATTATAATATTTCTTTAAATGATGTTACTTTGAAAACAGGAAGTGTTTTAAAAATCCCATATGATGACAATTATTTTGACTTTACATGTTGTAATGGAGTATTAGCCCATCTTCATTCATTAAAAGAAGCAAGACAAGCTATCTCAGAATTAAGTAGAGTTACAAAACCAAATGGATATATGTTCATATCTTCAGGTCCTATGAATTCCACAGCAGGTTTATTAGAAAATGCGGTAGTGCCTGCAATAAAAAATTATTATGATAAAAATATTAATTTTAAAAAATTTATTGATGATTTATCACCTGAAGATTTTTCTCAGATTATGGATTTTATTTCAAAAAAAATGAAAGAACATACAAATGAAAAAATTGATTTAGATCGATTTAAACCGCTATTTGATATTGATTTTTGTGTTACAATTCAAGATATGTTACAAACACCACTACGCCAGAGTTTTCCTGAAAATTTTATTTTAGATGAATATAAAAAAAATGGATTCAAAAATGTTAAGCAGTTAAAAAAATACATTGAAAGAAAAAATATTAGAAAATTTACTGCACCATTGCATTATTATACAAATAATAAAATTAGCAAATTAATATACGGTACAGGTTATTTAGAATATATTGGTAAAAAAATAAAATAATGCTTCTAAGACAATTTTATTTTAATTAATTCTTTTTCTATCAATAAATTTCCAACTTCTTTTAAAATATCTAAATCAATTTTTGAGCGTTCAGAAATATCATTTAATGAATATGTTCCATCAGAATAGGCCAAAACCCACATGATAGCTTTCTCCTTAATTATGTCATAGATAGGATTTTTCCCTCCAACTAAATGATATATTCCTCTTTTTCCTAAATGAGGTTCACATTTTGGAAGAAGGCTAACATAAACAGGATCGTTATCTGAATGAATTTTGTTTTCACGCATAATATTTTTAGAAGGAAATTTTCCAAAATTTTCTTCTAATTTGGATATTATTGATAAGTAAATTTTGAATGTATTATGTAATGATTCAGCATTAATGAAATCAAGGTTATCCGATGAAGTATGATATTCTGGGAATTGAGTAAACATGGATCGAGTCAAACATCCAATATTGAGATTTATACCAGGAGAACAGTATTGTCTCTCATCAGAACCTGATGGAAAAAAATCAAATAGTTTAAAATTTTGTTTGGAATTTTTTAAAACATCTATTACAGTTCGATCTATTTCAGAATTATTCTGGCGGGTTTTTTTATAGGTCATACTACCTGAATCACCCACACATGTAACAACTAATCCATGCTTGATGTTTTTAATTTTTTCTTGATTTTTTGATAACCAGGTGATTGAACCTATTGTTTCTGGTATAAACAAAAATCTATAAGAATAATTAGTTTCAGATTTTAAATTTTTAATATATTTAGCTAATTCAAGTGTCATTGCAACACCAGATAAACTATCATTACACATCGATGGATGACAAATGTAACAAGAAAAAAGAATTTCATCATCATTTTTTCCTTTATGAAAATATTCACCGTAGCTTAGACTTCCATTTTTTAATGTAGAATCAATAAAAACTTCATAAATTCCATCTTTTAATTTTAAAAATTCATTATGAGGCATACAAAATCCCCAATTTTCAGAGTAGTATGAGGTTCTATACGGTATATCATCAGCATGTTTTGGATCAGTGAAAATATGATCCTTTAGCTCACTAAGATTTATTTTTTTTTTCACAGGAATACTATAATTTAGTATATGCAAATTTGATTTTTTAAAATCAATAATTTTTCTTCTAGTTGGGTCTATAACATATGCATCTAAAATATTCCATTCTTTAGGAATTGTCCAATCAAATACTTGGGTTCCAGTAGGAATTTCATATGTTTTAATTGGGAGTTCCTTTGAAATGATTTCTAAAGATTGTCTTGTTCCATTTCCCGTTATACTTCTACATATAGGAAATAATTTTTTTATAATTCCATACATATGATTTCCTTTGTCATTATTTTGAATATTTTCAATCATATGTGAGTAATCTAAAATTCACTTATATTTTATAATAAACATGATTTTCTGATATGTGGACAATTTCTCAACCAAAATGTATCATTTTTGGTAAAAATTCTGCAAAAGAATTTCCATATATTGAAAATAGTCTAATAATCACCTCAAAGGGAGCAAAAAGTAGAGGATGGTTAGATTACTTAAAAATTAAAAACTTTCAAATTTTTGACGAAATTTTGCCAAATCCTTCAATTGAGATAGCTGAGAAAATTATTTCTAATTTTTCAAGTACAAAAATTGATTGTGTTATTGGAATAGGAGGAGGAAGTTCTATGGATGTTGCAAAATTTGTTGGAGCAAATCTTCAAAAAAAGAAAATTTTGATTCCAACTACCTTCGGAAGTGGAAGTGAGGTGACAAAAATTTCAGTATTAAACGTCAATAATAAAAAAACTAGTTTTCATGAGGAGAGATTTTTGGCAGATGTAGCAATTGTTGATTCAAATTTTATTCTTGATACACCCAATACAGTAATAAAAAATTCCATAATAGATGCATGTGCACAATGTACAGAAGCATATGATAGTAACAATTCAAACTATTATACAAAATTTTTGTGTGAAAAAGCTTTCAATATTTTAGAAGAAGCAATAACAAATAATGATTTTGAAAAAGCACCATTAGGTGCTTTAATGACTGGTTTAGGATTTGGAAATTCATCTACGACGTTAGGTCATGCATTATCATATGTTTTCTCTAATGAAGGATATTCTCATGGACATGCTTTAGCGTATTGTACTTCAGTAGCACACAATTTTAATTCTTCAAAATTTTATGAGAGATTCATCAAATTAGTAGAAATTTTAGAATTTCCAAAAATTAAACTAAAACAAAATGTAGACTCTGCGTCAGAAATTATCTTTAAAGATAGAAAACATCTAGACAATAATCCGCAGGCAGTAACTAAAAATAATATAGTAGATTTATTAAATGAAATAAAATCAATATGAAATTAATTGTTGATTGATTTAATTAATTCGAATGCCTCTGCCTTTTTCAATCCTGACTGTACTCCACGATATATTGAAAGATTTTCAATAGCCAAAAGTGACCGTGGATGTGGAAATTTCATTACTTCAGATTTATACATTTTAAATGCCTTAATTTTATAACTGAATTCCTTTTCTATATTTTCATAAGTATTAACATTGAGAGGATGTTTGCTAAATCCAGGTAATTCATATGAAAAAATTTGTTTTACACCAGACTGAGGGCGACATGAAACTAATGTAGAGTTAAAAACTTCTTCGTGATCTCTATTTAGATCATTTTTTGGTGATGTATACACAATTTTTGGCTTGTATTTTTTGATGATTTTTTCAAGCTCTTGATTAATTTCTAAATGTGGAATTGAGCTCAGTTTCATATCAGGAAAATTCAAAAAATGAAAGTTTGAAATGCCTAAAATTTTTCCAGATTTTTTGCAAGAATCTTTTCTAACTTGTTTCATTTTTGCATCATCATATTGTGCGCTAGCCCCCTCAGAAACTACACATAAGATAATTTTGTGCTTATTATTAGATAATTTTCTTATTGTCCCACCCATTCCAAGAACTTCGTCATCAGGATGAGGAGCTATAACTAAGACGTTCATTTGTTTTCTAGATCGTTAAAATTTATAATTTTAACGATAAAATCATTCTAGTCATTTAGTTCTAAAAATTCACTAACTGAGGAGATAACCTCGTTTAGTTCTTCCTTTTTTAAATCAGGATACATTGGAAGCGATAGAATCTGTTCAGATATTTTTTCAGTTGTCTTCAAATTTAGATTCCTAATTTTTTGTTTTTTGAAATGTGTTGTTTTATGAATTGGTTCAAAAAATATTTTAGTCATTATTCCTCGTTCTGATAAGAATTCCATTAAATTATCTCGGAGATATTTTGAAGAAAGTTTTATTGGAAATAGTTGGTAGACGTGTTTGTAATTTTTGGCTCCTGATGAAATTTTAATTTTTCAAATTTTTCTAAATGTTTAACATAGTATTTTGCATGTTTTCTGCGCTTAGTGATTAATTTATCTATTTTTGATAGTTGTGATGAAATTAGTGCAGCTGTAATTGATGACATTCTCCAATTATAACCTAGATTTACATAACTAGGACTCTCAACACTGGAAAAATAATTTACATTTGTTTTTCTTCCATGTGAACGAATTAATTTTAATTTTTCATAGATTGTTTTAGAATTTGTAACAACTGCACCTCCTTCACCAGCAGTGATGATCTTATTAGCTGCAAAGCTAAACACTCCAATTTCTCCAAAAGAACCAATTTTCTTTCTATTAATTTCTGAACCTAGTGATTCAGCTGCATCCTCAATTAAAGGGATATTATTTTTTTTTGCAATTCGATTTATTTCTTGTATTTGGCATGGCAATCCTGCGTAATGAATAGGAAGTATTGCTTTTGTTCGTTTTGTTATATGCTTTTTAATTTCTAATGGATCTAATCCATATGTTTTCTTTTCAATATCAATGAATTTTGGTTTACATCCAACCATCAATGGCCAATTAGCAGTTGCAATAAAGCTAAATGATGGAACATGAATTTCATCATTTTTTTTGAAATTGAGAGACAATAATGCAGCATGTCCTGCAGATGTACCGGAATTAAAAGCCACACAATATTTACTTCCAATGTAATTGGCAAGATTATTTTCTAAGTCAATTATTTCAGGACCAATAGCCCAGTCCATTCCACGTTTTATGACTTTAGATATAGATGATATATCTTCAAAACTGTTTGAAATTTTGTATAGAGGAATTTTCCAAGATTTTTGTTTCAATTTAATATGTTATGTATTCATTCATTAATTCGTTAATAATCTGGTCCAAATCATCTTTTGAGATTTTTTGTGATGTTTCGGAACTAAATTGTTTTACCGCTAAAGGAGATTTATTTTCTTTTCTAGAAATTTTGTACATATCACCTATGTCGTGACAGAAATCTAATTCGTCGTTTGTTATCAAGAATTCATGATATCTTTCTTTTTCTCTCGATTTCAAAATTTTTATTTCATTTGATATTTCACGATTTGGAAATTTATTTTTAAAAACTCGAATCATACCTTTTGCTAATTCAAGTATTTTTACAGAGGGCATTTTTAGAATGAATATTTCGCCATCTTTTGCGATTTCTGTAACTTTTAAAATCATTTTAGACGCTTCTGATAATGACATAATGAATCGAGTCATTTTCTCATCTGTAACTGTTAATGATTCATTGTGTTCTATTTGTTTGTGGAAAATCTGAAAAACAGAACCCCTAGACCCCAATACATTACCAAATCTAACTATCGAAAAGATTGTTTTACCATGACCTACGTAGGAACTTGCATCCAAAGTTAACCTTTCAGCTAGTAACTTACTTGCACCCAACGTACTAGAAGGATTAGTTGCTTTATCAGTACTGATAAAGATAAATTTTGAAACATTTTCAATAATCGAGGCTTCTAAGATATTACTTGTACCAAAAACATTGGTTTTTACTGCATCAAAAGGATTTTGTTCACAAATATCAATATGTTTCATTGCTGCAGCGTGAAAAACTATATCAACATTTCTTATTGCCAATTGAAGACGTTCTTTATCTCTTACATCACCAACCATAAATTGAAAAATTTTATTTATTCCAATAATTTCTTTTATTTCAACAATAGAATTTTCGTCATTTGAAAAAATTCTAATCTGTTTAGGTTTCAATAATGTAAGTTGTTTTATCAGGCCTAATCCAATTGAGCCTGTACCACCAGTAACAAGAATAGTCTTATTTTTAAAGTGTTTTTTCACATTTTCATTCAATTTCAACAATTTAATTGTCATTGAAGGAATCATTAGATAAATCATTCTTATGAAAGAGAGGTGTTATGAAATTATATGATGTATTATTTAGTAGGAATTAAGAGATTACGAGTAGAGTCACCCACATTGAATAATGAATCCAAAATTGATAAATTTGGAATAAATGTTTTTGATACAAGTTGTGTATATTTTATTGATGAATATTCTTGAAATTCTAAATTAATTTTATTTTTGAGAAATAAATTTTCTTCAATATAGTTTCTTGCTCCAGGACCAGAAAGATATGTATCAGCACCTAATGTATTGCATACATCTACTAGTCTATGTGTAGAAGTATTTTTGATATTTAATTCAGATTCACGAATAATTTCTACTTTACAATTTAACCATTGGATTATTTTTTTTATTATTGTGAAATTTAATTCAAATAATGAATCCCAATTTTTATGAAATATTTCATCTAAAAAATTACCATATACATTAAAAAATTTATGATTGTTATAGACTAAAATTTGATTCCAGATAGTTGTTTTCCAATCTTTTTCATTATCAATTGCAACCTCAAGAATAGGTAAAAATTTTTGGTGTTTTTTTATGGGCACTATAATTCGTTCCCAATTTCCATCTCTGTTAATAACTTTATTTCTATTGGTTATATCAAATTCCATCTGAACATCATCCATAACAACAAAAACATCAGAAGAAAGAATTTTTTGAAAAAAACCGGGGTATGGGCAAAAATTTGGTTGATGCATGGTTATTTTCATAAGAAACCATAAGATCATGAAAATAAAAATACAACTAGTCGATTAATAGTAAAAAACCTAATTTTTGTAAAAAGTAGAAAAGATTTAATCTTACAGTGACAAAATTTTAAATTGTTAGACAAAAAGAAGCCAAATATTCTATTTATTGTTATTGACTCGTTGAGAAATGATCAATGTCATGGAAATAATCGAACATCTATAACCCCAAATATTGATAAAATGATTTCTAATGGCTCATATTTTTCCCAAACAATTTCTTCAGCGGACGGAACAATACTTGCATTGAATAGTGTATTAACAGGATTATTTCCATTTAGAACAGGAACACGTGCAATTAAATTTTCTTTTCAAAAAAATAATTTTATTCAAGAATTAATAAATTTTGGTTATAGTATTTGTGGATTTGGTCCATCATTGACATCATTTGTCCCATTATCAAAATATTTTGAGAATGAAAATTCAGGATATTCTGCAGGTCCACCTGCAGAACCATTATCAAATAATTTAGGAGATAAAATTTTAGAATTATTCAATAATATTGAACAGGATAAACCATGGTTCTATTTTTTACATATTGAAGAGTTACATTCACTTAGAGAAGGTAGTGAACCAATAGGAATAGATAATTTTGATGATCAAAAATTCGGAGATAGCCCATATGAGAGAATTGTTTCCCATATTGATCATTGGATAGGAAAAATATTAGACAAAATTAATTTAGAAAATACAATAGTAGTTTTTACATCAGATCATGGAGAGCGAATACCTTATGACAATATTCGAGGAGTCGAACTTGAACCAAAATTTGATACATCAAAAAAAATTGGAATGAAAATGCTGCCAAAATCTACTCATAAAATTGGAGGAAAATTTTTGTCAAAATTGAGAAAACCTGTGGGGGCTGCAAAATTAAAAAATGCCAATAAAGATCTAGAACCGTATCAAATAAGATCTAGAGATAATTATTTTACACCATCATTGTTTGATGAATTGTTACGTGTTCCATTAGTTTTTTATGGATATAACATTCCAAAGAAAAATATTAAACAACAAGCAAGAGGGGTAGATATTTTTCCAACTTTATGTGATATGATTGAGTTAGAAATTAAAAAAAAAATAGATGGTCAAAGTTTGTTACCACTATTACATAATCTTGAAATTCCAGAACTACCCACATTCATACACACAATTCCTCACGAAAGACCAACAAAATTAGATTGTATGGGAGTTAGAACATCTAATTACAAATTCTTTTGTTCAGTTGATTCTGAAAATTCAGAAAATCATCTATACAATTTGATTATGGATCCAAATGAAAATAAAAATCTGATAAATGATGAAAAAGAAAAAGTTATCGAGATGAATAACATATTACAAGAATTTCTTAATAACAGAGAGAGAAGAGAAGAATCTACAAATTCAGATGAAAATAAAAAAATTAGTGAAGAGTTAAAAAAATTAGGCTACCTTTGAATGTGATTTAAAATTAACATTCAGTATTCAACTGAATAATGAACATTGTTTATATATGCCAGATCTCATAGTAAGATTCTTTGAAAAAGATTAGACCATTGAAAATTTATCTTGGGGATCTTACATATACAACAGTCACTTTAGCAACGGAGGCATTTCCATTAAATGTAGGTTTTATTGGAAGTTATTGCAAAAAATTATTTGGTAATGACATAGAGATTACTTTATTCAAATACATAGAAGACATAGATAAAGCAGTAAATGAAAATCCTCCCGACGTACTAGGTTTGAGTAATTATTGTTGGTCACATAACGTTAGTGCAGAGATTTTTAAAATGGCTAAAAAATCAAATCCAAATGTCATAACAATTTGGGGAGGCCCAAATTTTCCAATGGATTTTCCATCACAAAAAAAGTTCATGGAAAAGCATCAGGAAGTTGATGTTTATATTCCAACAGAAGGAGAGACAGGTTTTTCAAATGTAGTTAAAATAATTTTAGAAGAAGATTTCCTAGAAAATGCAAAAAAAAGAATTTTAGAAGATCCGATAGACGGATGTATCACAAGAAATATTCAAGGAAATATTCAATATAGCATACCAACTATTAGAATTTCAAAACTTGACGATATTCCATCGCCATACCAAAATGGAATGATGGACAAATTTTTTGATGGAAAATTAACTCCAATGTTACAAACTAATCGTGGATGCCCATTTCATTGTACATTTTGCACTGATGGAAGGGACGAAGTAAATAAAATCAATCATTTTAGTATTGAACGTGTTCAATCTGATATAGAGTATATTGCAGAACATACACCAAAAAATACACACAGTCTTCATATCAGTGATTTGAATTTTGGCATGTATCCTCGTGATTTAGAAATTTGTGAGTCACTTGCAAAAATTCAACAAAAACATAGTTATCCAAAATATATTAAATGTACGACAGGAAAAAATCAAAAAGACAAGATAATTAAAGCGATTAAAAAATTAAATAATTCTTTACGTGTTACAATGTCTGTCCAATCACTTGATCCTGAAGTACTGAATAATATTAGACGAGATAACATCAGCGTAGATCATATGCTTGCATTATATCCTGCATTAAAGGAAGCTGATTTGCAGACAACTTCCGAGGTAATTCTTGGTCTTCCTGGTGAAACATTTGAAAATCATATTCAAACTTTACGTGATTTGGTTAAAGCAAGAATGGACGAAATAGTAGTTCACACATGTATGTTACTTGATGGTTCAGAAATGGGGCTTCCAGAAGAACGAAAAAAATGGGATATGAAAACAAAATTCAGGGTACTACAAAGAGATTTTGCAGAATTAAGTAATGGTAAGAAAGTGATTGAATATGAAGAAGTCGTAGTTGGTTCTAATACAATGAGTTTTGACGAATATATTGAATTAAGAATTCTTGCATTCATAATTTTTGTCACAAATCAAGGTATTGTTTTTGATGCAATTCTAAAGTTTTTACGTGAACAAAAAATTGATGTATTTGATTTGTATTATCAGATGTTTACAAATAGAAAAAATGCACCAGATAAAACTCAAGAGGTAATAGAACAATTCAAACATGCAACCACTGATGAATTATGGAATTCTCCTGAGAAATTATTAGAAAATTTTCAAAATGACTCCGAATACAAAAAACTTCTTGAGGGAGAGGCAGGTACAAATGTTATCTATCACTACAAGGCAGTTGTAATTTCTGAATCAATGGATGATTGGACAGAACATGTTATTTCTAGTGCGAATTCACTAATAACAAAAATGGACAATTATGATGAAAATCTTAGAAAGAAATTTGAATCAGTTGCAAATTATTGTAGAGGACTATCCCACAATGTTCTAGGTCAAGATCGATTAGATACAATACCAAAATATGAATTCAAATATGACATACCTGCATGGTTATCACCAAAAAATGAGAAAAAATTAGATAGTTTTGAATTTGAAAATAAACTAGTGATTACATTCGAGTTAGATGATGAACAATTCAAAATGGTTCAAGACAACATTGATGTTTATGGCCATTCACGTATAGGCAAGAGTAAAACTTTGAAGATGCTCCCTAATCAAAAATTATGGAGACGCCCACTCATTACATCAAATCATACAACATACCTCTGTTGGGATGATGAACCAGATTCAATCGAATCATGACTAACGTAATAATTTTAGCTGCAGGATTTGGAAGTAGATTATTACCATTAACAAAAGATAAACCAAAATCACTAATAGAATTTGATGGTAAAACACTCTTAGAAAGAAATATTGAGATATTTAAAAAACATGGAATTAATAATATAACTATTGTAACAGGTTACAAAAAAGAAAAAATTAATTTTATGAATGTTGATTGTATTGAAAATAAAAATTTTGAACACAATAGTACACTAGCAAGTTTATTTTATGCAATAGAAGAAATAAAAAATTCAACAATAATTACTTACTCAGATATAATTTTTGAAGAAAAAATTCTAGAGGAATTGTTGGTATCAAAGAATGATATCAGCGTGGTGGTTGATGCAAAATGGAAAGAGTATTGGAAATTACGAACTGATGAAACTATCAACGATGCTACAGAAACTGCAATATACAATAATGAAAAAATTATTACATCCATAGGTCATAAAAATTCTCAAGCAAATGGACATTTTATTGGATTGATGAAACTTGAAAATAATGGTAGTAAAAAATTTAAAGAATTGTTTTTAGAGACAAAACAGAATATTGTTGATGGTAAAAATAAATTAAATGACAAACTATCATTTGAAAAATTAAGAATTGTTGATTTGTTAGAAGGTTTAATTAAAAATAATTATTCAATTCATGCAATTTTAACTAATAATGGCTGGTTAGAATTTGATACCATTAATGATTACAAATTGTATAAAGAAATGTTAGATAAAAAAATATTGAAAAAATTGATAAGATTAAATTATTGAAAAATATTTGAATTATGATAAATTGAAAAAAGAAAAATTATTCAAAGGAAAAAAATTTGACGTGTCACGATATCATTTCAATATTTCAAATAAAAAAATTTTGCAGGAAATAGTTGAACAGAATTCAGCTTCAGCAGTGTTAGCAATAGAAAATGATTGTATTATAATGGTAAAACAATTTAGACATCCATTTGATGAAGTGCTTGAAATTCCAGCAGGAATAAAAAATAATAATGAAACATCATTAGAGTGTGCTAAACGTGAATTATTAGAAGAAACTGGCTACAAAGGTTCTAATTTAAAATTTTTAACAAGGTATTATCCATTTTTAGGATATAATACACAGTATATTGATTGTTTTTTAACAACTAAACTCAAAAAAATTTCAGAGCAAAAATTGGATCCAGATGAATTTGTTACAATAGAAAAGATTCCGATCAAAAAAATTATCTCAATGATAAAAAATAAAAAAATAGTTGACTCGAAGACTATATGTTCATTAATGCTCTATATTACAAAAAATAATTTAAAAATGTGAGTTAGTAATATGGAAAAAAATAATTTAAAAATAAATTCAGATTTTGATCTACAACATCAATTACGAAAGATTGCAACAGAAGAATCAATAAAGTACATTAAAAAAAATATGAAAAACTGTTTGTGTTTTTCACATAATAAAAATATCTTATTTGATTACGCATTGCCAAAAATCAATCATGAAGGTTTAATTCTTGAATTTGGAGTTAGAAAGGGATTCACAATTAAGGAGATTTCGAAGAGAATAGGAACTAGAAAATGTCATGGATTTGATAGTTTTGAAGGTTTACCTGAAGATTGGTCAGGTCAAAAATATCCTAAAGGTGCATATTCAGAAAATGGAAAAATCCCTAAAGTGCCAAAAAATGTTATTATCCATAAAGGATGGTTTAAGGATACTTTACCAACATTTTTAAAAAAAAATAAACAAAAAATAGATTTTATTCATTTTGATTGTGACTTGTTTTCATCAACAAAAACAATTCTTGATTTAGCAGGAAATAGACTTCATAAGGGAACTATTTTGATATTTGATGAATATTTCAATTATCCAAATTGGGAAAATCATGAATTTAAGGCATTTCAACAATTTGTAAAAAATAAAAATATTCAATATGAGTATTTAGCTTTTACAAGCAAATCAGCAGTATGTCTGAAAATTAAATAAAATTATTTTGTTTTGTACATAGCCATATGTATAGGACTATCTTTGAAAGTATCGTTCGAACGTTTATCATCTGGCGGCATTTCTTTTTCTTTTCTTTCATAATATTTCATTCGTTTATCACCTTCAGATTTTTTGTTATATGTTAAGTACATATTTCTTCGTTGATTGCCAGATAGATTTGGTTTAGAACGGTGAGGTATAAAACAATCAAAAAATATTACATCCCCTGGAGAAGTCAAACAAGGAACAAAATTCATGTCTTTTTCTAAATTTTCATCAATAGGAGAATCATAATCGGTGATCAATTCTTTCTTTGTAAATCCTTTTGCGATTTCCAAACAACCATTTTCAATTGTACATTCATCAATAGTGACAAAAACATTGATGAAATAGCTTGCAAAATCATCCCATCTAGAAACAATATCCTGGTGTGTACGAAATCCATTTCCACCTGGTTGTTTCAAATTTATTTTTTCCTTAAATAAGATACATTCTTCTCCCACTAAATCTTGTAAATGATCTAGTAATCTAGAAGATTCTGCAATATTTTTTAATCCAGAATGAAAATCTGCGAATTTTTCAATTCTAGACAATATACGAGATTTTTCATCAAGAAGACTTGTTTCATAGTATGCATTTTCTTTTCCTGACCAATCCAATGGATCTCTTTTTTGATAATCATCTATCCATTTTTTAATTTCTAAAGCTTCGGATTCATTAAAAAAATTTTTTTTGATTAAAAATCCATTATTACTATAATTTAGAATATCTTGTTCACTTAAAATAGTCATAATTCTTAAAAAAAATAAGTCTTAAAATAGATTACTAAACATGGAAAGTTAATTTTTTAATTAGCAGATTATTCAATCATATAATGAAAAAAAATGTTATTGTAATTTTAATCGATGGTGGAAGAGTTGATTTTGTAAAAAAATCACCAAATTTTATTAAATTACAAGAAAATTCAATATTTTTTCCTAATTCAATTACTTACGCACCTTACACAAATGCATCTATGCATGCATTTATCAGTGGAAGTTATGGAAACAGAAATGGAACCTACAGTTATTGGCATTCTTCGAATTTCAAAGGAAATGAATTTAAAACTTTAACAGATTACTTGAAAGAATGTGATTTCTCTACATGTTTTGATGGACATTCAGATTTAATTTTACCAAAGAAAAATTTTGATCAGTATTTTGTTCATGATGAAAATGAAGTAGATTTGATAAAGAAACATGGTAACTTGTTGAAAGAAATGAAACATGTTAATGATAAAAATAAAAATTTCTTTTTGTATTTGCATTATAGTCAGATACATACTGGATTAAAAAATGAAGTTTTAATACCATTTGATAATTTTAGTAAGGAGTATTTTGATGATACTGAAAAAAATAAAAAACGATATTTGAGACTTTTTGAAAATGCTTCATCATATTTAGAAAATATCATGAGTTTAATACAATCATTAGAATTTGACAAAAATTCAATAGTTTTGGTTTTATCAGATCATGGTGTTAGCATAGGTGAAAAAATTGGTGAAAGAGGATACGGTGCATTTTGTTATGATTATACAATTAAGACATTTGCATATTTACAAAGTCCTGGAATTAAATCAGATACAATAGTTAATCAAGTAAGACATATTGATTTCTTACCAACAATTTTAGATTTACTTGATATCAAAATTGATGATTCTTTTTCTGAGATAGATGGTAAAAGTTTAGTTCCATTAATAAATAAACAAAACTATACAGAGAATATTGCATTTTCAGAAACAGGAAATCCGTTAGATGAAAAGAGTCCTCCTAAGATTCCAAATGTCAAATCAATTAGAACATCAGAGTGGAAATTAATTTTAAATGAATACGATGATACAAAAGAATTGTATAATATTTCAAAAGATCCCTTTGAAAAAGATAATTTAATTGGTAAAAAACCAGATATTGAATCTAAACTCTGGGCCGAATTTTTAAAAATTGAAAGAAAAAGTTTAGTCTAAGGAAATTTTTTCTTAGCCACTTCTAAATCTTGTAATGTATCAATTTCACACCAATTTCCATCAATTATAACTGGATTGACTTTAAAATTCTTATTTATCAACTCCTGTAGTATGTCAGTGATATATGCAGTTTCGATAGATTTTGCTTCATGAAATTTTTCTTTATGATTTTTTATCAAGTTGAAATATTCATTTTTGAATATATTGACTCCATTTTTTGATAATTTCATTAAACCTAAAAATTCGCCAAGATTATTTTTATTGAAGTTACCAAATTTCTCAGTTTGATGCCCAATTTTCTTAACAGTCTCATTATTGATTAATACGTTAGCCGCCTGTTCAACAGGATGATCAGTTCTCCCAATGTACGCAGATTCCCAATTCATTTCAACTGCAATATTAATATCAGCATCAGCATTTTTTATACTGTTAATTATTTTTTCATCAAAAACAATATCTGTGTATGAGACAATTACATCAGAAGTCATATACTCACTTGCAGCCATCATGGTTCCTAATACGTCATGATTCAAAAAATCATGATCATAGAGAAACGTAATATCTTTTATTTTGAATTTATCTTTATTTGGACCTGTTACAACTAAGATATCATCAATATTGTTTTTTCGTAGAGCAATAATTTGTCGTTCTAACAATGATAAACCGTTTATATCTACAAGAGCTTTTGGATAATCTTTTGTCAAATTACCCAATCTTTTACCTGAACCGGCTGCCAATAGTATTGCTTTCAATTTTTATTTTGTTTCAAATATGTCATAAATCTATTTCTAATTAATACAGGTTCTATACTTACACGTTTTCCAATATCAGTATTTTTTTTAATTTTTATTACAAGCATTATTGGACCATCAATTTTCTTTATTTTTTGTAGAATTGATTCTAGTTTATTTTTTGTAGAAATAGAAAAAACTTGATAATTTGATGCAAGCCCCAATTTTTTAATTTCAACATATTTTGAGTTAGTAGGTTGACCTCCAGTAGAATCATGAATAGAATTATCAAATACGACATGTATCAAACGTTTAGGTTTTTTCGTACCAATTGTGGTAATTGATCCCAAATTCATCAGAATATTTCCATCTCCGTCAAATATCAGAATTGTTTTTTTTGGGTTTTTTAATGCAAGACCTAGTCCAATAGATGATGCCAATCCCATAGAACCAATCATGTAAAAATTAGATTTTTTATCTTGTACATTGAACAAGTCCCTACTGATGAATCCATTAGCAGAAACAATAGGAGAATTTTTGAAACTTTTTAGGATAGTTTCCATTGCATCTTTTCTATTCATCTTTCAATCTCCTAATTACTAGAACTGATGAATTTTTTTGTCGGATGTTTGTCAATGCCCAATCACAACATGATTTCCAATTTCTTTCACTCACAATTTTAGATTTTAGTCCAAGTGTAGAGAGTAATTTTGGTTGAATCTTTCCTATTTTGATATGCTCTGGCGCATCAGTGTTTTTGAAACCACGCCATCCAATAACAAAAATCAAAGGGATTTCATAAAGTTGAACTAATGATGCGATTGTTGAAATTGAGTTAGCAAATCCAGCATTCTGCATAAATACTAAAGATTTACTACCAGAAAGAGTTGTACCAGTTGCAATTCCAATTGCTTCTTCTTCTCTTGTAGCAACAATAATTTTATTTTTTTTTAAACCCTCATCAATAAAATATTTCATTGTAGAATCAGGAACACCAACGAAATAATCAATTTTATTTTTGTTCAAATAATTAAAAAAATTTCGTTGAAAAATTTCTTTCAATTTATGTAACCTAATTTCTTTAATTTTTCTTCTAGTTCCTTTTCTTTATTTTCTATTTCATACATACTTTGTAATTCAAATATACTTTCCATTGATGATAGTTTATCATTCACAGACGAAATATTTTCAGAATTTTTTAATATTTTTAACAAATTCATCATAGACTTATGAGCTGCTCTTAAAGTTTGATTAGCATAAATTACCATTTTTATGTTATGACTTTCTAATTCATTTATTTTTACAGTATCATATGTAGTTGGGATTACAACCACAGGACAGTTTCCTTTGAAAGAATCTGCAAATTCAAAAATTTCATCAGGATTTTTTTGTTTGGAATGTATTAAAATTGCATCTGCACCGGCGTCTTCATATGCTTCAGCTCTTTTTAGTGCAGTCTCCATTGATAAACCAGAAATCAATGATTCAACTCTTGCAATTATCATAAAATCCTTATTTTTTTTCGCATCTTTTGCTGCTAAAATTTTAGCAACAAATTCTTTTTCAGAAATTAATTCATTGGAACCATCTTTTAAGAGACTATTTCTTTTTGGAAATGTTTTATCTTCAATGCATACTGCTGCAATACCTGCATTTTCATATTTTTTTACCATATGCATTACATTGCTGGGTCCACCATAACCAGTATCACAATCAGCAATTATAGGAATATCACATGTTTGTGCCATGTTAGATGCAACATCAAAAAATTCAGTCATTGTCAATATGCTAGCATCGGGCACCCCATGCGTAGAGGATATAGCAAAGCTACCAGACCAAATTGCATCAAAATTATTAATTTCTACTAATTTTGCCGACATAGCATCAAATGCACCACATACTTTCACAATAGATTTCGAGTCAAGTTTTTTGCGTAGATTTTCACTTTGTGACAATAAGGAAAAAAATAATTCCAATTATAAAAAATATTCTCTCAAAACATAGTTTTCACTTATTTAATTCAAATACTATTAGGTTTTAAATTAAAAAAATGTAAATACAAAGCCTCGAGACGAAAAACATGAATGAACGAGAAAAAGTGCATTATTTCTTAGGGACATTAAATGATTTTTCTAGAGATGATGCTATAAAATCTATCAAAGAATACTCAGAATTAAGTTTGGATGAAATTAATCAAATAATAGATGACGTAATATCATTTAATGATGATTTTAAAAAACAACATTCAGAATGAAAAATCTAATTATTGTGAATTAAATTACTAAGAGATATCATGTCAAAAGTTCTGACATTATCTGAGTCATTTTTCTCTAATTTAAAAATTAAATAATCTAAATGTGGATGATGGCGTAAAATATTTTTTGAAAAAACTGTTTTAAATCCAATTTTTTGAAAATATTCTTTATAGAAAGTTAGTAAGAAATCCATACTAATATTATCAATATCTATATCACCATAGAATTGCTTCCTTCTCTTTTTCCATTCAGAGTTTTTCTGTTTCAATTTTTTAGAATAAAATGGTTTTTTGTTTACAAGAAAAATTACAATAGTTTCATTATTGGTTATTTTATTAATATTTTTTAAAATATCAAAATGCTCACAGTATGTCTGAGGATTATTTTTATCACCAAAAACACTCATGGGGTTATCTATTAAGATTAGATCGAATTTTTGTTCGAAAGTATTTGTTTGTAATTTCTCAATTGAATTACAAATATGTATTTTAGAATTAGGGAAATTTCTTGTCAAAGTATCAAGAAAATCATCATTGATTTCCCAAATTTCAAAGCTTTTTACTTTATCGGCTATAATTTTATCTGTTTCACCAGAACCGCCAAAAACTTCCAAAGAATTCAATATTTTTAAATTAATATTCTGTTTTTCTAAATAATTAACAACATCATTAATTTTTAAAGAAAAAATATTTTTCTTCGGTAAAAATTTTGATTTTTCCATTTTTATCAGTTATTATCGTATAATGTTTGTCCAGTATATGAATTCGTACGAAATAGAAATTTTTTAATCTTTGACAGATATAATCGATTTGATATAAGAAAATGAATCATTGTAAATTTAATTTTATATTCTGATGAATTCTTTCTAATATTTTTATGATTAATAATCATTTTTTCAAAAAGAGAATCCCACCAATCTGCACATTTTTGAGGATCAGAAATAGTATTAACAAATTTTTGTTGTTGTTGAAGCATTTCATCACAAAAACCCTTTGATTCCACCATATGATCAATTAATTTTGCAATAGTTTCTGGGTCATTAGAAAAAGGTAAGAAAGGTGAATCTAGGATATTGTCATCCACAACAATTTTTCTTTTTTTATCGGTAAACTGTATTACAGGTGTTCCACACATTACACTCTCTAGACTGACTAGTTCAAATGTTCCTATGAATAAATTTGCAATAACAGCGTCAGCAAATGTATAGTACTTTGGTATATCTTCATTTTTTATTGGAGGGATTAATTTAATCTGCTGAGGCATATTTGAGATTAATTCTTTTTTAAATTCTCTTTCTTCATCTGTTGTTTCTCCATACCAATCAACGCCGATTATATCAAAATCACTCTTACATAGTTTCAATGCTTTCCAAAGAATATCAGTTCCTTTGGCTTTTTCCATTCTCATAGGACTAAAAAATGTAAATTTGTTTTTTTCAATAGAAATAGGTTTTATGTTAGGATTAAAAAAATCAGTATCTATTGGAATTCGTGCACTATTAATTCCATCATCAGTGTATTTTTTTAAAGATTCGTACTGCCACATTCCAGCAACATGTGCGATAGCTTCTTTGAATGCATTCCAATAAAATTTTCTTTCAAAGAGATTATTATCAAATAACGCTTCATTTTGCCATTCTTCTTTAGAATGCTTTTTGAATTTTGGAACATCAATATCACGTCCTAAATAATATGCAATATAGTTCAAATCACATAGATATGCAATTCTTTCAGAACCAGTAGTTAGACACAGATCAAAATCATCTTTGATTTCATTAATTTTGGAAACATGTTCAGAAACTTTCCAGGTTTTGAAAAATAAATCACTATCCCGATTTACGAAAGTTGCAGAACCATCTTGAGGATAGTTAATTATATGAATTTCAGATTTTTTTGAATATTTCTTTATTGTTTTAATAATATTGCCTACATCCCCAATTGCTAGAATTTTATTAACCAATTTTTGATAATCTCCGTTATGTACTAATCTTTTTCAGATATTTCATTCATTTTTAAATTTATGATCAAATTATTATAATTACAGTGTTTTACTAGTTTTTAATGTTATAAAACCAGAAATAGTTGAGAACCATAAGGTAAATAATCTAATTAAAACTACAGCCACAACTGCATCTGAAAATTCAATATCTTGTAAAGTTAATAATCCAACAAGACTGGCTTCAGCCACACCAATTCCACCAGGAATTAATGAAAGGGCACCAATAACCAGAGATATTGAATAGCTTGAAATAATATTTAAAATTGAAAGTGCTTCAAAGCCCAATCCTAACAGAATTAGATATGCAGCACTTCCTATAACAATCCAATATGCAATTGATAATAATCCAAAAATTATTACTTCCTTTTTTTTGATCATATCTGAAAAAATTTCTTGTGAAGAAGAAATTGATTCAGAGTATTTTTTAAAAAATTTAAATTTTTCAATAAAATGTATGAATTTTTGAAATAAATTTTTAGATGAAAAAATTTTGATAATTAAAAATACCAAGAATAAACCCCCGGCTATCAGATAACCCATTTCTGGAAAAAATATTATGCCAAGGGATGAGATAACTAATGCACTAGAAAGATCTAGAAACTTTTCTAGAAGAAAAATAGGTGCAGTTTTTGTACGAGGAATATCATATTTGTCTTTTAATATTTGGGATTTGAAAAGCTCTCCCATTTTACCCGGAGTTATTCCTAATGAAGTTCCAATTAAAAATATTTGAAAATTTGATCTATGTGGAATATTAATTCCTAATAATTTTAACATCAGATGCCAACGATAGTATACAATCATCCAACTACAAATTACGAGACCAACAATAAATGGCGCATAAAAAATGTTAAAATTAATAATTTTGTCAATAATCTTATTGATGTCTGTTACAAGCAAAAATATTGCATAAACAATGATTGTTGCAATTATTATAAAGATGATTTTTCTGTAATTTTTCATAATATTCTAACAAGAAAAATTTACTTTTTATTAAAATACCATCTACTGAATGGAGCATCAAATGAAACTTTATTTTTTTTAGCCCAATCATAAGATCTTTTTAATCCAACATCAACAGAAATCTTTGGTTTCCATTTAAGTAATTTCATTGCCTTACGATTATCACATATTAATCGGTTTACATCATAAGGACGTGTTCTACTTTCGTCGTATTTGATATTAATTTTTTTCCCTGATGTTTTGAGAATTTTTTTTGCCAAATTCAAGATAGAAATTTCAGTACCGGAGCCAATATTGATTATTTCGCCAATAGCTTTTTTGTACAAAATACTTCTAATAATCCCATTTGCAGTGTCTTCAACAAATGTAAAATCTCTAGAGGTACTGACATTTCCTAAAGTTAGTTCTTCTGCACCTCTAAGAATTTGGGTCATTATTTCAGGAATAATGTAAGGCTCTGTGAAGCGTGGTCCATACGAATTAAAAGGTCTAATGACTACGGTAGGGAAACCATTTTCTTTGTATAGTGTAAATGCAGATCTATCTGCTGCTAATTTACTTACAGCGTAAGTAGAGTGAGGTGCAGTAGGATGATTTTCATCCATTGGAATTTTTTGTGCTGACCCATATACTTCACTAGTGGAAATTTGAATGAATAGTTCAGGAGTTTTTGCGTTAATGGCTTGCCACAACATATTGACACTACCCATTGTATTAACACTAAAAAAATCACTTGGATGAAAAAAGGAGTCAGGAATGAAAGGTAAAGCAGCTAAATTAATAATTATTTCTTGGTTTTTTATATTCTTTGCAACTTTTGCTTCATTTCTAATGTCCGCTTTGACAATTTTGAGATTTTTATTTTTTGGTAAATATTGTTTCTTTCCCGAAGAAAAATTATCTAAAACAGTTACAGTTGCATTTTGGGATAATAATTGGCGAACTACTTCGGATCCAATAAAGCCTGCACCACCAGTAACTAATACCCGCTTTTCTTTAAAATCCATAATTGATAAGAAAGAAAATCAGTCTCTTTTATTTCTATTTGAGAAATTATACGAATAGAAAATCCTTTAAGGTCACATGGGTGATAAAATTATGGAATTAGAAGGTAAACATATTCTGGTAACCGGAGGAAATGGTTTTCTTGGAAAACAAGTAGTAAAATTTTTGGAAAAAATAAATGATGTTAAAATTGTTATTCCTACCTCAAAAGAATTTGATTTAAGAAATATAGAAAATTGTAAACAAGTAGTAAAAGACATTGATGTTGTTTTCCATTTAGCTGCACATGTAGGTGGGATTGGTTTAAATCGTGAAAAACCAGCTGAATTATTTTATGATAATTTAATGATGGGAACACAACTACTGCATGAGGCAAAGATTTCAGGTGTGAAAAAATTCATTGCGTTAGGAACAATATGCAGTTATCCAAAATTTTCAAATGTACCTTTTTTAGAAAATGATATTTGGAATGGATATCCTGAAGAAACAAACGCACCATATGGGTTAGCAAAAAAAATGCTTCTGGTACAATCAAAAGCATATAGACAACAATATGGGTTTAGTTCAATTGTTGTAATACCTACAAATCTCTATGGTCCGGAAGATAATTTTGATCCTTCAAGTTCGCATGTAATACCAGCCTTAATTAGGAAAATTTTTCTTGCAAAGAAAAATAATTCAGATGAAATTGAGGTTTGGGGTGACGGAACACCAACGAGAGATTTTTTATTTGTTGAAGATGCTGCAAATGGGATTATTAATGCTGCGAAGTTTTATGATAATGAAGAGCCATTAAACTTAGGTTCATCACAAGAAATATCAATCAAACATATTGTTGAACAAATCAGTGAGATTTTAGATTATGAAGGTTCCATTAAATGGAATAAAGAAAAGCCAAATGGTCAACCAAGGAGATGTGTAAGTTATGAACGAGCAAAAGAAATTATTAATTTTGAACCAAAGATGAACTTCAATCAGGGTTTGAAATTAACAATTGAATGGTTTTTAAGAAATCAATAAGAAAAATATGCTAATTTGATAGAAATTTATATTATTTTAGGAGATTTTGAAATCTTATGAGTACTACCGTAATCATACCAACAAAAAATGAGGTTGTTGGAATAAGACAAATTCTAAGTCAAGTTGATAAAGATTGGGCAGATGAGTGGTACTTAATGGATGCAAAATCAACTGACGGAACAATCGAGGAAGCTCAAAAATTAGGATTCCAAGTTTTGCAGCAAACTGGAAAAGGATTGAGTAATGCCTACAGAGAAGGTGTGGAAAAAGCGTCATCAGAAAATGTATTATTTTTTAGTCCAGATGGAAATGCAGAGCCTAAAGATATTCCAATATTAATTAAAAAAATGGAAACAGGAAAATTTGATATCGTTCAAATATCAAGATTTGGAAAAAATGGAATTAGTGAAGACGATACTTTGATTACAGCATTTGGAAATAGAATGTTTACATTCCTAGTAAATGTTTTTTTTGGAGGAAAATTAACTGATTCGTTATTTGGATTTAAAATTGTCAAAAAAAAAATTTTTCAAGATCTAAATTTAGATGGAGAATTTCTCACATTGGAACAACAGATGAGCATAAAATCATGTAAATATAATCTGAAAATTTATGAAATTGATGGAAAGGAACCTAAAAGAATAGGTGGTGAGGCAAAAATGAAACCTCTTGACACAGGCTATGCATTAAGTAAACAGATTATCAAGGAGTTTATCAAGTGGTAAAATTGGATCGAAAAAAAAATGAAAAATGGGATAGTCTATACGATCCTAAAGAACGATCATTTTTTTCAAAATTTGAGGAATTTTTAATAAATAATTATTTTTCAAAAATTTTTACAAGAGTGATTTTGAATGTTGCCAAAATGGAAAAGGGCGAAATATTTGAGCCAGGTTCGGGAGGAGGAATGGCAAGTGCAACATTAGCCAAAAAAGGATTCAATTTAACATGTATGGATCTTTCTCAAAATGCAATTAAAAAAAATCAAGAATTATTTCAAGAATGTACTCTTTCGGGAAAATTTCTAATTGGAGATATCTTCAATATTCCAATTTCTAATGAAAAATTTGATATTGTTTTTAATCAAGGGGTAATGGAGCATTTTAGATTAGAAGGCATGAATCCATCTAGTGCGGTAAAAGAAATGTATAGACTTGTAAAGAAAAATGGTACTTTGATTATTTTTGTTCCTGCATACTATTCACCGCTTTTTTTTGTGTATGCAATTTTAAAAAAATTAAATTTAATTGAGAAATATTGGCCGTATGCAGATCAAGATTTCTTACACAAAAATGAATTAATGGAAATGATGAAAGAAATAGGTTCAGATGAGATTAAAATAAAAAGAGTGTGGTCGTCGTTATTTTTTTCATTAATTGGGTATTGTAAAAAAGTTTGATAAATTATGAAAAGACAAAACCAAATATCTGAGGAAATTTTTAGTAGGAAAAAAATAATTATTTTTTTAAGTGGAATTATTTTCATTTCCTTATGTCTTAAATTACATACAATTGACTTTTCATTAGTTGTAAACTCTGATGGTTTAGCATATCTATTAAATGGAATTGCACATGTCAACGGTGATTTTTCTCAGCACCCACATCGTAGTGTGGGTTGGGATTTAGTTCTGACACCATTTTTCTCATTAATTGATACAAATGAAATAATTGTTTATTCTAATATTTCGAGAATTGTAAGCATTTCCATATCACTAGTGTGTATAATTCTAGTTTTTTTTCTTGGTAAAAAATTTTTTAATGAAAAATATTCTTTAATCGCTGCCGGTTTGTATGCGTTCGAACCTCATCTAAATTATAATTCTGGTTTGGGATTATCTGAACCATTATTTCATCTCCTTACTTTGACATCATTGATTTTTCTATTCAAGGATAAATCAAAATTTATTATAATTTCATTAGGACTTGCAGCATTAGTTTGGTGGACTCGTTTTAACGGAATTTCAATAGTTCTTATAATTATTCTGATTTACTTTTTAGTAAATAAAAAAGACATTAAGTTTTTTAGAAATTTATTCATAGGAATTGTATTATTTTTAATTGTAATTAGTCCAATTCTCATAGAACGGAATAATCAATTTGGAGATCCATTGTATTTTTCTTATTCAAATTCTGTGTTTTCAGGTAGTTATGAAGAAATGATTAGTATTCAATCAAAAAATAATTCTACAGATACAATTGGGTTTATTCAAGAAAATGGAATTTTAAAATTTATTGATACGTTTTTTGTTAATGGTTTATTCAATGTTATATCAACTCTGACTAGAATATTATTTCCATATTTGATTATTTTGTTCCCTATAGGAATATTTTTTTCTCTTAGAGCATTTGACCAGGAAAAAAAATATGTAAAAATTAATTGGCTAATAATAATTTTTTCATGTCTTTCATTAATACTTACATTCTCAATAATTTCTGAAAAAAGATATCTATATTTTTTATTTCCTTTTATAATAATTTTTTCTGTTATACCAATTCAAAGACTAATTGAGTATGGATTTAGTACATTTTCATTCACAAAGAAACAGAAAGATGTAGCATTAACGATAATTATCATATTAATTTTATTTACTTCAATTTGGTTTACTATGAGATATGATAAACCAGATTTGGAATTAGAGAATGAAAAAATGCAATTTGCAATTTTTGTACGAGATAATTTATCCGGAGTTATGCAAAGAGAAATGGGCTATTCATTTGATTATTATTCTCAAGTATTGATAGATAATCCAAAGGGTAATTTTAAAAATTGTAAAGTCAATTTTGTTAGCGATTACTGTGGAATAAGCGAAGATGGTATTTTGTACAGACTAGTTGTAACAGGTAATTCAGTAGAAGAACTGGTTGAAAACGGAAGAGAGTATGATCTTAAGTATATTCTAAGTAACGAATCAAAAGATGATATTGAATTTCATGGATTTTTAGATGAAATTTACTTTAAAGAAAATGAATATCCATTTTTAGAAAAAATCTATGATTCTGAAAATGAGGGATTTATAAAATTGAAATTTAAGATTTTTGAAATAAATTATGAGAAATTTGATGAGATGAACAGAGAGGAATAATTCTTTAAAATTTATAATTTAAAATAATTTCATTACCATTTTTTTGAACATTTTTTAATTTTAGAGGAAATTTTATTTTTAATGATGGAAAAGATA
>MDSW01136228.1_pt1 | contig 41743 bp, 41 predicted proteins | sample 811171 | NCBI WGS metagenome assembly MDSW01 (sample SAMN05326641, study PRJNA326480) | marine metagenome | isolation source: seawater | place: Atlantic Ocean: North West | collected 2012
AAGGCAAGCGCCTCTACGGCGACACCATCCCGCAGCATGGCTCGGACAAGCGCATCGTCGTTATTAAAGAGCCGGTCGGCGTCGTCGCCGCGATTACACCCTGGAACTTCCCGGCGGCGATGATCACCCGCAAAGCCGGCCCGGCGCTGGCCGCAGGCTGCCCGATCGTCATCAAGCCGGCGACGGAAACGCCGTTTTCCGCCTTCGCCATGGCCGAACTGGCCGATCGCGCCGGGGTGCCGAAAGGCATCATCAACGTCATTACCGGTAAATCGAGCGAGATCGGCGGCGAAATGACGTCGAACCCGATCGTCCGCAAGCTGACCTTCACCGGCTCGACCGAAGTCGGCAAGATCCTGCTCGAACAGTGCGCCGGCACCGTCAAGAAGGTGTCGATGGAACTGGGCGGCAACGCGCCGTTCATCGTCTTCGACGACGCCGACCTCGACGCTGCCGTTCAGGGCGCGATGGCGTCGAAGTACCGCAACACCGGCCAGACCTGTGTCTGCGCCAATCGGATTTACGTCCAGGAAGGCGTCTACGACGAGTTTCTCGCCCGCTTCAGCCAGGCGATCTCGGCGATGAAGGTGGGCGACGGCCTCAAGGGTGAGACCCAGCAGGGCCCGTTGATCAATATGGCCGCCGTCGAAAAGGTCGAAGAGCACCTTAAAGACGCCGTCGACAACGGGGCGCGCGTCGTCATCGGCGGCAAGCGCCATGAACTCGGCGGCACGTTTTACGAGCCGACCCTCGTCGCCGATGTGACCCAGAAGATGAAGGTCGCCAAGGAAGAAACCTTCGGACCGCTGGCGCCGGTGTTCAAGTTCAAGGACGACGCCGAAGTCGTCCAATGGGCCAACGATACCGAATTCGGTCTGGCCGCCTACTTCTATTCCCGCGACATCGGCCGCATCTGGAAAACCGCCGAACAGCTTGAGTACGGCATCGTCGGCATCAACGAAGGCATCATTTCGACCGAAGTGGCGCCGTTCGGCGGCATGAAGGAATCAGGGATGGGCCGCGAAGGGTCCAAATACGGGATCGAGGACTACGTCGAGACCAAGTACCTGTGCATGGGCGGCATCAACTGATTTGCCGATCCAGAAGCCTTGCCGATCATAGCATTCGGCAATTCCGATCATGAAAGGGGTGGCCGGGAGACCGGCCGCCCCTTATTTATGTGATCCGGATAAAGAGGACGACACATGGCTGAATACGATTACGACCTGATCACCATCGGCGGCGGCTCCGGGGGCGTGCGTGCGTCCCGGTTTTCCGCGCAACGCTACGGCAAGAAAGTCGCCGTGATCGAAAACCTGCGGATCGGCGGCACCTGCGTCATGCGGGGCTGCGTGCCGAAGAAGCTTCTGGTGTACGGGTCGCATTTTTCCGACCATTTCGAGGACGCCGAAGGCTTCGGCTGGTCGGTCGGCGAGAGCCGCCACGACTGGGCGAAACTGATCGCCGCCAAGACCAAGGAACTCAACCGGCTGGAAGACGTCTATCACCGCCTGCTGCGCGAAGCCGGCGTCGACGAGATCACCGGCACCGGCAAGCTGGTCGATGCGCATACCGTCGAGGTCGAGGGCAAGACCTACACCGCCGAACACATCCTGATCGCCACCGGCGGCTGGCCGAAACTGCCCGACGTGCCGGGCATCGAGCACGCCATCACGTCGAACGAAGCACTGGACCTGGAGTGCCTTCCCGAGCGCATCGTCATCGTCGGTGGCGGCTACATCGCCGTCGAATTCGCCGGCATCTTCGCCGGGCTGGGCGCCGAGGTCACCGTCATCATCCGCGCCGAGAACATCCTGCGCGGCTTCGACCAGACCATGCGCGAGGCGCTCAGGGACGAGATGGCCAAACGCGGCATCAACGTGCTTTCCGAATGCCAGGTCAAATCCATCGAGAAGACCGACAGCGGGTATTCGCTGCGCCTCGACCAGGTCGACTTCCTGGAGACCGATCTCGTCATGTACGCCACCGGACGCGGCCCCAACACCAAGGGGATCGGGCTTGAAGAGGTCGGCGTCGAGATGGACAAAAACGGCGCCATCGTCGTCGACGAATATTCGAAGACCAACATCGACAACATATACGCCATCGGCGACGTCACCGACCGTATCCAGCTGACCCCCGTCGCACTGGCCGAGGGCATGGCCTTCGCACGGACGGTGTTCGCCGGCGAGCCGACGTCGATGAGTTACGAGAACGTCCCGTCCGCGGTGTTTTCGCAGCCGCCGATCGGCACGGTCGGTTTGACGGAGGCAGACGCCCGCAAGGACCACGACGTCCTGATCTTCCAGTCGCGGTTCCGGCCCATGAAGCATACCCTGTCGGGCCGTGACGAACACTCGGTGATGAAGCTGATCGTCGACAAGAAGACCGACCGCGTCCTGGGCGCACACATGATCGGCGACGACGCGCCTGAAATCATCCAGGGAATCGGCATCGCCGTCAAAGCCGGCGCCACAAAAGCGGACTTCGACGCCACCATCGGCATTCACCCGACGGCGGCGGAGGAATTCGTCACCATGCGCGAGCCGCTCAGGGATGAAGAGGATTGAGCGCGCTCAGTCCTTGACGTAAACCGCAAGGACATTCGCCGTCCAGGCTTCCGGATGGTAGCTGAGCATCGCCGCCAACAGCCGGTTCAAAAGCCGTTCGCGCCACCGGCGCAGTGTCGGGACAGGCTCCTGCGGCGACACGGAAACGCATTTCCAACCGGTCAGCTGCGCCAGTTCGCGCAACCGCCCCGGGCCGAGCGGTGTCACGTGATCGAAGGTGCCGAAGAACATCTTGAGACCCCACGGGCTCTCGATGTTGGGGACCCGCAGCAACAGCTTTCCGTCATCCGACAGGAACCCCCGGAGCGCCTTCAGCAATTCGATGAGGTCCGGCAGATCGATGTGCTCGGCAACATCGAACATGACGATGCGGTCAAAACGCTGGCCGGCGAATTTCTCGTTCAAAACCGTGGCGGCATCGCCGATATGGATTTCGCTACGGTTCAGGTCCGACAGGGCATCGAGCAGGTTTTCGTCCCTGTCGAGCCCGGCGATGCGCGCGTACCCGCATGCTTCCAGATAACGCAATAACAGCCCCGTCCCGCACCCGATTTCCAGCACCGACATGGCGGGGTCGGCCCCCGTCAGATCACGGAATTCGTGGTCGAACTGTCGGCGGTGTTTTTTCTTGAAGGTGGTGCCTTCGTGTTCGCGGTGTGACTTGTAGAACGCGGCGCGGTCGCGGGCCGACAGATTGGACTGAACAGTCATTGCGCCAACAGCCTCCAGACACGGCAATGCTTCACGTTTCGCCAGCCGCGGGCGGCTTGCGCTCCAAAGATGGTAACGCACAAACGGGGTCAGCGAAACAATGCGCTCGCGGCGGCGCGGCGCCAGGCATCAGCGATCAGCCATCAGGGTCGGGGCGTCAGGGCTTCACTGCCACCAGCACGACACCGAGGCTTTCTTCGAGGTCGCGGATTTTCGCCAGTTTGTCGCGATCGAGCCGCGCCGGCTCGGCCTTCACTTCCGTGAATGCCAGAAGCGGTTGACCGATTTCCTGTTCGATCGACTGAAGCGCGGCGAGTTTATCTTCGGGAATGTTGGAAAGGCTGTAGAGCATGCTCGCATCTCCTCAACGGGTTTTGCCCGACTATAGCACGGATCGTGCTATGATTTTACGACGGACCGGCCCGAACGGTTTATCGCAAGCCGTAAATCCCGGTTTTGTCTGGAAAATGCGGCCGGATACGACTATATCGTGGTGCTCTATTTATGGGCAGAGACATTTGAGGTTCACCATGGCCAAAAACTGGACACCGTCGAGCTGGCGCGATTTACCGATCCTGCAGCAGCCGGAATACCCGGACGCCGCCAAGCTGGCCGACGTCGAAAAAGCGCTCACCACGGTGCCGCCGCTGGTTTTCGCCGGCGAAGCGCGCAGCCTGAAGAAGTCGCTGGGCGACGTCGCCGAGGGCAAGGCGTTCGCGCTGATGGGCGGCGATTGCGCCGAAAGCTTCGCCGAATTCCACCCCGACAATATCCGTGACACCTTCCGCGTGATCCTGCAGATGGCCTTTGTCCTGACGTTCGGCGCGGCCATGCCGGTGGTCAAAATCGGCCGCATGGCGGGTCAGTTCGCCAAGCCCCGCTCGGCGCCGACGGAAACCCAGGGTGACGTGACGCTGGACAGCTACCGCGGCGACATGGTCAACGCCATGCCGTTCACCGAAGCCGACCGCGTGCCGGATCCGGAACGCCTGATGCGCGTCTACAATCAGTCGGCGGCGACGCTGAACCTGCTGCGCGCCTTTGCCCAGGGCGGTTACGCGGATCTGAACAAGGTCCACCAGTGGACCCTCGGTTTCATCGCCGACAGCCCGGAAGCGCACCGTTACCAGGATCTCGCCGACCGCCTCGACGAAACGCTGGCGTTTATGGCGGCGTGCGGCCTGACGGCACAGAACACGCCGCAGCTGCGTGAGACCGATTTCTACACCGCGCACGAAGCGCTGCTGCTGAACTACGAACAGGCGCTGACCCGCGTCGATTCCACGTCGGGCGACTGGTACGACACGTCTGCGCACTTCGTCTGGATCGGTGACCGCACCCGCCAGCCGGATCACGCGCACGTCGAATTCATGCGCGGCATCGCCAATCCGATCGGGATGAAGTGCGGCCCCACGACCGACCCGGACGAGCTGATCCGCCTGATCGACATTCTCAACCCCGACAACGTCCCGGGACGTCTGACGCTGATCTCGCGCATGAGCTCGGAAAAGGTTCTCGAGATGCTGCCGCCGCTGCTGCGCCGGGTGAAATCGGAAGGCCGCAACGTGGCGTGGGTGTGCGATCCGATGCACGGCAACGTCATCAAATCGTCGACCGGCTACAAGACGCGTCCGTTCGACCGCATCCTCACCGAGGTCAAAGGCTTCTTCGAAGCACACGAGGCCGAGGGGACGTACGCCGGCGGCGTACACCTGGAGATGACTGGCCAGAACGTGACCGAGTGCACCGGTGGCGCCGTCGCCATCACCGACGCCGACCTGTCGGACCGCTATCACACGCACTGCGATCCGCGTCTCAACGCGCAGCAATCGCTTGAACTAGCGTTCCTGTTGGCGGAAGAGCTCAAATCGGTGCGCACGGCGCAAGCGCCGGCCCGCGCCGCGTCGTAACCAGGCTGAGGGGGGACCGGATGGCCTCCGATCAGGACAACCAAACGGACGCAAAGCCGGTGGCGCGTGTGGTCCACGCGACTTCCTCGCCGTCGGCCGCCGACGTTTCGCGTTGGAGCGACGTTTATTTCACCCGCACCAAGGACATCGTCGGGCGTTTCGGCGACAAACGGGTGACGTATGCGGTCTTCATGCGCCGCCCGGTCATCTTCGCGCCCAAGCTGATGCTGGATTGGCTGCAGCGCATCGCCGACGAACGCGGCGTCAGCTTCGACATCAAGCTCAACTACGAAGAGGGCCACTGGGTCGGCGCCGGCGAGCCGCTGCTCTATATCACCGGCTCGATGTACCACCTGGTCGATCTGGAAACGCTCTATCTCCAGAAACTGGGCGCGGCCTGCGTCGCCGCCAACAACGCCTTCACCATGTGCGTCGAACTGCCGCACGTGGCGTTCCTGGCCATGGATGCGCGTCATTCGACGGGGATCGAAATGGCGGAAACGATGGCCTACGCAGCATCAGTCGGTTCCATGGCGGCGCGCGATCAGGTCGGCGCCAAGGGCTTCATCGGCAACGCCACCGAAGCGACCGCGCATTATTTCGGTGAAACGCACGGCAAGGGCACGATGCCGCACGCGTTGATCGGCTACGCGGGTTCCACGTTGAAAGCCGCCGAGATGTTCGTCGACACCTTTCCCGACCAGCCACTGACGGCATTGGTCGATTACTACGGCCAGGAAATCACCGACGCGCTCACCGTCTGCCGCCGCTTCCCGGCGATGGCGACCGAGGGACGCATCTCTATCCGGCTCGACACCCACGGCGGGCGCTTCGTCGAAGGTCTCGACCCGCAACAGTCCTACAGCGTCCTTGAGCGCCACGCGCCCCAGGCGATCCGCCGCTATCGCAACGACGCGGAACTACGCTACCTGACCGGCACGGGCGTGTCGGCGGCGGCGATCTTCCACCTTCGCGAACAGCTCGACCGCAACGGTTTCGATGCGGTGAAGATCGTCGTCTCGAGCGGCTTCGACGTCGACAAGTGCAAGGTTATGGCCGACGCCAAGGCCCCCATCGACCTGATCGGTACCGGGTCGTTCCTGCCCAACAAGTGGACGGAAACCTACGCCACCGCCGATATCGTCGACTACGACGGCCAGCCGTCGGTCAAGGTCGGCCGCGAGTTTCTGATCCGTAAATAAGCCGGCTCAGATTTCGGCCGGGATCGCGAACACGAAAATCACCACCGCCAGCAGGACGGCCAGCCAGTAGAGCATCATCCGCCCCATGCGCCGGTGGCGCCACGCCAGATAGGCCGCGGTCGCGGACTGCAGCGCGTAATAGAGCACGAACGCCTTCGACGCATAGGCGATGATCTCGTAAATATTCGTGACCCACGTAATGCCGATGGCGACCAGCGCCGTCGCCAGCGTGCCGAGATTGATCGTCAGCCGTCCGCCCGAGATTTCGACGATGAGGCCGCCGGCGCCGCTCATATCGGCGACCGCGGCGGTGCTCTGCGACGCCAGCGCCGCCAGGATGATGACCGGGCCCACGATCGTGCCCACCGGAGCCAGCATGTCGATGATCGCCGTCTCGCCACCGGCCCCCGAAATGCGTTCGGTGAAGAAACCGGTGATTAAAAGGATGAAGGTCAGATAGACGCCGGTCGAAATCCACTGCGCCCAGCGCATGGTGCGAACGCGCGTGAGCGGGTCGTACTTGCCGCCCAGGTAACGCGACGTCTCGAAGCCCTGAACCAGAATGACGAGCCCGAGGAAGATGCCGATTTCCTCCAACCCCCGGCTGTGCGGCACCATTTCCCAATCGAAAGTGTTTTCGGACGCGAGTTCGGCGCTGGCGATGCCGAGCGCGACGCACAACCCGCCGATCACCGAGAGTTTGAGCCCAACCGCAAAGACTTCGAAGCGCTCAAGCGCGCTCAGGCCCCCGAACGTCCCTGTAACGGCAAAGATCGCGATCACGAACGTCGACGCGGCTCGGATCCAGAACGGATCGACGACATCAATCAACCGCAGCCCGAACGCCGCGAAAAGGTTCAGGTAATAGGCGACGGAAACAAAGTAGGCGAGCGCGAGCGCGATGTCCGAGGTGCCTTCCAGGACCTTCAACATGCGCGGCGGCCCGTGCGCCATCAGTTGTTCCGCATGCACGATGTTATGACGGATCGCCGCACCGAACAGGTAGGCGACGGCGCAAAGTCCCGCCATCGCGATCCACGCGCGCGTACCGGCGACATGGGCCAGGATCGGCCCCGCCACCAGAAACCCGGACCCGATGATCGACGCCAACGGGGTGACCGTCGCCTGCCACAGCGGCGCAGCGCGGAGTTTCGGATGAAAGAAAAGCCCCAAAAGGGCGAGCGCCACGACGACAAGAGCGATATTCGTCATCGTCATTTACCTGATCCCGGCATGGACGGACGGCAGAACTACCCGATTAAAATCCGCTTCAACGCGGTATTGGCGTTGGCGACGGTCTCCGCACCATGGCGCTTGACCAGACGCTCACGGCCCTTCTCCGACGACAGCACTTTCCTGAGGTCCGAAAGCATCGCATCCATCATGCGACGGAACCCGGGCTCGTCCAGTTGCCATCGGGCCTCCGCCTCCGACGCGCTGTCGGGCACGGCGCGCAGGTTCGAATTCACCAGATTGATGAACCAGTTGGCGCGTTTGTCGAAGTCGGAAAACTGCGATGCGACGATCACCTGCGCGTCGAGCCGCACGGTCAACGCATCGCGTTCGGTATAGAACGTATCCCAGTCGAAATATTCGCCGGAGGATTCGGCTTTCAGGCGCGCCACGATGCTGCGGCAGCGCTCGTCATAAGCCGACACATTGTCGGGCCCCAACAGCATACCGACCGCCATGAAGTAGCCCGGCAACATACGGCGCGTCACGCCCTTGCGGCTCGGCTTTTCCTGGAACATGTGCGCGAACGGCTTGACGATCAGGCGGAAGAACGGATCGATCCTGTCCTTTTCCCACTTCATCTTGTCGCGGGCGTCGGCGTATTGGTCCATCGTCGCTTCGATCTCGGCCTGCATCTCGCGCGCCTTCTGATCGAAGCTGGCTTGCATCGCATCCAGATCGTTGATGCTCAGCATCCCGCCGTTGGCCGCCGCCGCCTGTTTCATCTGATCGACGATCGAGCCCACCGCACCGGTCGCGATGGCCTTGCTTTGTGCCTTGGCCGAGGCCGGGTCTTGCGGCTTCCGGGCGGCTTTAGGTTCCGGCTTCCGCGCCGACGGCGCGGGCGCGGCGGCGGGATGGGCTGCCGGGGCGGGGGCGGCGGCAGGCTGTTTTCCCGGCTTGGGGCCGTCCATGAACCCGCCTTCGCGCTTGATCGGCTTGCCGTCCGGTCCCATCTCGATGATTTCCGCACGCTGCGCCGACGGCTGAGATTTCTCGCCGTACATAATGACTTCCGAGGATTTCTTGCGCTCTGCCATAAGAGCGAAAGCATACTTTGACAGCGTTAATCAACACAACGCCTGATTGACGCCGGCGCGAAGGCCCTTGCAGCTTGATCTCCGGGCGTTCGGGTGCCAATTGACAGGGGTATGGGGGCCGCCTAGGTTCCGCCTTCTTTCGAATGACAAGAAATGCCGATGACCGATCGCCTGTCCATTGCCGTAGCCCAGATCAACCCGACCGTCGGCGACGTCGCCGGCAATGCGGCGCTGGTCGAAAAATTCGCGGTGGACGCGGCGAAAATGAACGCCGATCTGATGGTTGCGACGGAGCTGGCGATTTCCGGCTACCCCCCTGAAGACCTTGTTCTCAAACAGGCTTTTCAGGACCGGATCGAGGACGCGGTCATCGCGCTCGCGAAACGCCTTCAAGAACAGAACCTCCCTGCCGTGTTGGTCGGCGCACCGTGGCGGGTCGAGGGTAAACTTTATAACGCGGCGCTTTTGCTCGACGGGGGCGAGGTCAAGCACGCGCGTCTCAAGCACGAGTTGCCGAATTACGGCGTGTTCGACGAGAAACGCGTCTTCGCCACCGGCCCGCTGCCCGGCCCGATCCCGTTCCGCGATGTGCGGCTCGGCGTCATGATCTGCGAAGATCTGTGGTTCCCCGATGTCGCCGAATGCCTGCAGGAAAGCGGCGCCGAATTCCTGATCTCGCTCAACGGCTCGCCGTTCGATGTGAACAAGGTCGACGTGCGCCTCAACACCGCGATCGCGCGGACCACGGAAACCGGCCTCGCACAGCTTTACGTCAACCAGATCTGCGGCCAGGACGAACTGGTCTTCGACGGCGGCTCGTTCGTCGTCAATCCGGACTACAAAATGGTGATGCGCGCGCCGTTCTGGCAAGAATCCCTGATGCTGACCGAATGGTCGCGGACGCCGGACGGCTGGGTCTGCGCCGAAACCGACGTGCAGCCGAGCTTGGGCGAGGAAGAAAACGTCTATCAGGCGATGACGCTGGGGCTTCGTGACTACGTGAACAAGAACGGCTTTCCGGGCGTCGTCATCGGTCTGTCGGGCGGGATCGACAGCGCGCTTTCCGCCGCCGTCGCGGTCGATGCACTGGGCGCTGACAAGGTACTGGCCGTAATGATGCCGTCGCCCTACACGTCGGATGAAAGCCTCGAAGATGCGGCGCAGTGTGCCGACATGCTGGGGGTCAGGCTCGAGAACATCAACATCGGCCCGGCCATGAACGCGTTCGAGCAGATGCTGGCCCCGGTGTTCGAAGGCCGCGCGCCCGACATCACCGAAGAGAATATCCAGGCCCGCGCGCGCGGGCTTCTACTGATGGGGATTTCCAACAAGCTGGGTCACATGCTTTTGACGACCGGCAACAAGTCGGAAATGTCGGTCGGCTACGCGACGCTCTACGGCGATATGTGCGGCGGGTATTCGGTGTTGAAGGATGTCTACAAGACAACCGTGTTTCAGCTGTCGCACTGGCGCAACAAGCATCTTCCCCCGGGGGCGATGGGACCGGAAGGGATGGTCATCCCGGAACGCATCATCACCAAGCCGCCGTCCGCCGAACTGCGGCCCGATCAGAAGGACGAAGACTCGCTCCCGCCCTACGACGATCTGGACGCGATCCTGCGCGCCCTGATCGAGGACGAGAAGTCGGTCGACGACACGGTGGCGCTGGGTTATGACGAAGCGACCGTGAAGCGCATCTGGAAACTTCTGGATCGCGCCGAATACAAACGCAGGCAGGCCCCGCCGGGCGTCAAGATCACCGAACGCGCCTTCGGCAAGGACCGCCGCTATCCGATCACCAACGGATTCACGAAGCAGATCTGATGACGACGCCGAGCCTGAAAATTCACGACACTCTCAGCCGCGAGAAGCGCGACTTCGTCCCCCAGGATGAAAAGAACGTGCGCATGTACGTCTGCGGGCCGACGGTCTACGACAAGGCGCACATCGGCAACGCCCGCCCCGTGGTCGTGTTCGACGTGCTGGCGAGACTGCTGCGTCATATGTACGGCGAGGGGCACGTCACCTATGCCCGCAACATCACCGACATCGACGACAAGATCAACGCACGCGCCCATGAGCGCGGCATCTCGATCCGCGACCTGACCGATCAGACGATCGAGGTGTTTCACGCCGACATGGCCGCCCTCAACGCCCTGCCCCCGGACGTCGAACCGCGCGCGACCGACACCATCGACGAGATGATCGAGATGATCCAGGTGCTGATCGACAAGGGCAACGCCTATGCAGCCGAGGGGCACGTACTGTTCAACGTGCCGTCGATGGACGATTACGGCCGGCTGTCCCGGCGCAAGCGCGACGAACAGATTGCCGGTGCGCGCGTCGAAGTCGCCCCCTATAAAAAGGACGCCGCCGATTTCGTATTGTGGAAGCCGTCCGACCCCGACAAGGGCGAACCCGGCTGGGACAGCCCGTGGGGCTATGGCCGGCCCGGCTGGCATATCGAATGCTCGGCGATGTCGAAAAAGATTCTGGGCGAGACCTTCGACATTCACGGCGGCGGCCTCGACCTGATCTTTCCGCACCACGAAAACGAGATCGCCCAGTCGCGCTGCGCGCACGATACCGACGTGATGGCGAATTACTGGATGCACAATGGCTATCTGATGGCCGAGGGCGAGAAGATGTCGAAATCGCTCGGCAACTTCTACACCGTCAACGAATTGCTGGAAGAATTCCCCGGCGAAGCGATCCGCCTTCTGTTGCTGAAAACGCACTATCGCCAGCCGCTGGACTTCACCAAGGAAGGTCTGGCCGAGGCCAAGCGGGAATTGGATCGATTTTATCGGGCAGTCGAAGTCTTCAACTCTGCACTGAACGGACATCCGCAACTCCAGAGCGAGTCCGATAAGAACTTTGAAGTTGCGAATGATATTGTTGTCGCTCTGTCTGATGACCTGAACACGCCGAAAGCCACAGCTATTTTGCATTCTATGGCGGATGCCGCATTTGGCGACCTTGGCAACGTCATTGAAGGGGTAGCGCATGCTCGCGCGGAACTGCTGGGTTCGGCTCGTCTCCTCGGCCTCCTGCAACAGGACCCGGAAGACTGGTTCAAGTGGGCGCCGCCCAAGTCCGCGGCGGCGGGCCTTTCCGACGACGAGATCGACGCCAAGATCCAGGCCCGCACCGAAGCCCGCAAGAACAAGGATTTCGCGACCTCGGACGCGATCCGGGACGAGCTTCAGGATATGGGCATCATCCTCGAGGACGGCGCGCAAGGCACCACCTGGCGGCGCGGTTAACCCCCCTCATCTGGCCTCCCCCCCTCACCTAGCCTCTCCCCCTGAAGGGGCAGAGGGATTAAAGCGCGATGATGCGGCAGGGTCCCTCTCCCCCAGCTAGCTGGGGGAGAGGACAGGTGAGGGGGGCATCGCGTCTTAGCCAAACGCCCGATAACGCCTAACGATTTCCTCTTCCGACAGATCCGCCTCGATCTCTTTCAGGTTTTCGGCCTCGGCGCGGGTGCGCGGCTTGCCGGTCCACGGTTCGACGCCGCTTGCGAGCGGGGTATCGTCGCTCGCCATGTGCTCGGCGTAATCGGTGAACAACTGCACCACGTGGCGGAAGGCCGCCACTTCCAGGTCCTGGAATTTCCAGCCATCTTCGACCGGGAACCGCCTGACCTCGACGATCGGCCCGGTGTCGACCCTGGCCGCCATTTCGTGCAGCGTGACGCCGAACGTCCTCGCCCCGTCATAGATCGCAAACCCAGCGACATAGCTGCCCGGGTATTCCGGCGGCCCGGGGTGAAAGTTGTAGGCCGGGCCCGGCAACGCATCGAGATACGCCGCCGGCACGATGACGCTGGTGAGGAACGCAATCAGCCGCGTGTTCTCGACCCCGGCCCGGAACGCCGCATGCAACCCTTCGTTGTCGAAAACCGGCTCGACGGCGAGATCGGCATTGTACTGGCGCAGCATTTCCCGGAGATGCGGGGCTTCGACTTCACCGGAGAGCAGGATGATCCGTTCGGGCATTTCACGAGGCTAGCATGGGCAGATCAAACCGGATAGATTGTTCGCGTGTGATCGTTCCAGCCGGAGAAATAACCGGCAGGGACGCGATAGAAACAAGCCCGTCAAACGGGCGAAAATGTGCCGGAGGGGTGCGGTGATGTCAGCGTGCAAACGCGGACCGGCTGTCGTGCCTGAATGCGATCCGTTCCGTTAAACTGGGACCCCGAGGCAAACGTCGGAAACAATGACGAGCAAAGATAACAATAACAACGAAGAACCCGTCCCGAAGGCGTATCTCGACCTCGTCAGGACACTGACTCACGAAGTCAGAACGCCGCTCAGTACGATTATCGGTTTTGCCGACATGATCGAGCATGAGATGCTCGGTCCGCTCGGCAACCATCGCTATCGGGATTACGCCGAAGACATCCACAAGGCGGCGCGCGCCATCCTGGAGACGCTCGACGATGTTTCGCAGCCGGCGCACTTCGCGCGCTACCAGGAATCGGAAGAGGACTTCCGCCATCTCATCGAACTGGCGCCCGACCTGATCTGCATCTGCCGCGACGGCCGGATCGAGTTGATCAACCCCGCCGGCGCCAGCATGCTGGGCGTGTGGCCGCTGGAGACCTTGAAAGACAGGCTGTTCAGCGATTTCATCGACGCCGAGTTCCGCGACCTCGTCAGACCCGACCTGCGCGACCTGGCCGAGGAAAAGCTCCGTGTGCCGGTCAAGCTCGTGCGCCCCGACGAACTCACGGTCGACGTGGAGATCGCGGCATTGCCGTACAAATCCTCCGACGCGCAAGATACCGGCGCGGTGATGGTCATCGCCCGCGACGTGACCGAGCGGAACCGGGCCCTTTCCGCCGTCCGCCAGCGCGAGGAAAACCTGCAACTGGTGATGGACGCGGTCGCCGACGGCATCGTTTCGCTGGACGAACGCGGCCGGATCGAGATGGTCAACGCCGCGATCGAGCGCATTTTCGGTTACGATGCCAATGCCCTCTTGGACCAGCATATCGGCACCCTGATCCCCGCACTCGCCGGTGCCAAGCCGCAGAATATCATCGCCGAAACCGGCTCTGAAGAGCTTGAGTTCGGCCTCGAGAACGACACCGAGATGACAGGCCGGCATATCGACGGGCAGAGTATCCCGGTCGAAGTCGTGTTCACGGAATCGTCGTCGGACGGGCGGCGGCGTTACATCGGCGCGATCCGCGACATCACGGCGCGCAAGAATTACGAAGACCGGTTGCGGACCATGGCGACCCGCGACGAACTGACCGGGCTCGCCAACCGCAACCTACTGGCGGAACGCCTGGCCGAGACGATGCGGCGGATCGACCGTGAAGGCGGCGGCCTGGCGCTCATTTACATCGACCTGGACCAGTTCCAGAACATCAACGACGCCTTCGGTCACGAAGTCGGCGACGAGGTCATATTGATGGCGAGCCGCCGGTTGCAGTCCTGCGTCAAGGACGGCGACACCCTCGCCCGCGTCGGCGGCGACGAATTCCATATATTGATGCCGGGCATCGCCGACGAAAATGCCGCCGCGCGCATCGCGAGCGACCTGCTCGTCACCCTTTCGAGCCCCTACATGATCGAGGGGCGGGAGATTTTCTCGTCCGCCAGCATCGGCGTGTGCCTTTATCCGCCACATGCCCAGACACCTTCGGAACTGATGCGCAACGTCGACACCGCGACCAACAACGCAAAACGGGACGGCCGCGCCAATTACAAGATCTACACACCCAACATGTCGGAAGTGGTGCACCGCCGCGTCGACGTCGGCCATGAGCTCAGGCGCGCGCTCGAGAACGACGAACTCTCGCTCAACTACCAGGCCAAGGTCGATCTGTCGTCGCAACGGATCATCGGCGCCGAGGCCCTGCTGCGCTGGTCGAACGAACACCTGGGCTTCATATCGCCCGCCGAATTCGTGCCGATCGCCGAGGAGACCGGCCTGATCGTGCCGATCGGCGAATGGGTCCTGCGCACGGCCTGCCAAGAAGCCGCGCAATGGACGGCTGCCGACGGCCAGCCCGTACAAGTGGCGGTCAACCTGTCGGCCCTGCAATTCCTGCACGGCGACCTGGTGGCCCGGGTAACGCGCAGCCTGAAAGAATCGGGTCTTGCGCCCGAGCGGCTCGATCTGGAGCTGACAGAGAGCCTGTTGGTCGAACGTCCGGACGAGACCATCGCGACACTGAACCGGCTGAAGGAGCTCGGCATTTCGATCTCCATGGACGACTTCGGGACCGGGTACTCGTCGCTCAGTTACCTGACCAAGTTCCCGCTGGATTCCCTCAAGGTCGACCGCGCCTTCGTCACCGACCTGCCCGAAGACCGCGATGCGGTGGTCGTGGTCCGCGCCATCGTCGGCATGGCCAAGCAGCTCGACCTGCACATCGTCGCCGAGGGGATCGAGACCGAGCGGCAAATGGAATTCCTGCACGGTCTCGGCTGTCACACCGGCCAGGGGTATTTGTTCTCGAAGCCGATCTCGAACAATCAGTTCATGGATCTTTTGCTGGCCAAGGCTGCGGAATAATCCCGGTGACCCGAAAAGCTTGAGCATTCGGGCCGATTTGGGCATTCTCGGCGCGCTTTTTCCCAACTGGCACGGATTTGAGCGGAAAAATGTCCGATAACCGCGTTTACCTGTTCGACACGACCCTGCGCGACGGCGCGCAGACGCAAGGCGTGGATTTCAATCCCGCCGACAAGGAACTGATTGCGCGCGAACTGGACAGCATCGGGATCGATTACGTCGAGGGCGGCTGGCCCGGCGCCAACCCGACCGACAACAGCTTCTTCGGCAGCCCACCGAAAATGAAACGCGCCAAGCTGGTCGCGTTCGGCATGACGCGCCGCGCCGGACGTTCGGCGGACAACGACCCCGGTCTCACCGCGATCCTGGAACCCGACGTCCCGTGCGTCTGCATGGTGGGAAAATCGTGGGACTTCCACGTCGACGTCGCGCTCGAGATCGAACACGAAGAAAACGTCCGCATGATCGCCGAAAGCGTACAGCTTGCGACAACCCGCAAGGACGAGGTCATGTACGACGCCGAGCATTTCTTCGACGGCTACAAGTCCAATCCCGAATTCGCGCTTTCGTGTCTCAAGGCGGCCTACGACAACGGCGCGCGCTGGGTCGTATTGTGCGACACCAACGGCGGCACCCTGCCCCATGAGGTGGCGAAGATCGTCGGCGACGTGACACAGCATATCCCGGGCGATCATGTCGGTATTCATGCCCACAATGACACGGGCAACGCCATCGCCAATTCTCTGGCCGCGGTCGTCGCCGGGGCGCGTCAGGTGCAGGGGACGCTCAACGGCCTGGGCGAGCGGTGCGGCAACGCCGACCTGATCGCGATCATTCCGTCGCTCGTTCTCAAGATGGGGTTCGAGACAAACGTCGATCCCGAAGACATGAAGAAGCTGACGCACATCTCCAGGCTTCTGGACGAACGGCTGAACCGCCAGCCGTTCCGGGGCGCGCCGTACGTGGGCGAGTCGGCCTTTGCCCACAAGGGCGGCCTGCACGTATCGGCGGTCGAAAAGGACCCGAAGACGTACGAACACATCGAACCGTCGCTGGTCGGCAACCGCCGCCATATCGTCGTTTCCGATCAGTCGGGGCGGTCGAACATCCTGGCCCGGTTCCGCGAAGTCGGGATCGAGGTCGACCCCAAGGACAAGCGCGTCGGGAAGCTCGTCGAGGAAGTCAAAGAGAACGAGTTCAACGGCTATGCCTACGACGGCGCCGAGGCCAGCTTCGAACTGCTCGCGCGCCGCGCGCTCGGCTCGGTGCCGGATTACTTCCGCTGCTCCAACTTCCGCGTCATCGACGAACGCCGCTGGGATGCGAACGGCAACCTGGTGACGCTTTCCGAAGCGACCGTGAAACTGACCGTCGGCGGCGAAGATCACATGACCGTCGCCGAGGGCAACGGCCCGGTCAACGCGCTCGACGCCGCCATGCGAAAAGTGCTGACGCCGATTTATCCGACGCTCGAAGGTCTCAAGCTGGTGGACTACAAGGTCCGTATCCTGACCCCCGGCGACGGGACGCGCGCCATCACCCGCGTGATGATCGAAAGCACGGACAGCAAGGGCGAACACTGGTCGACCGTCGGCGTGTCGGCAAACATCATCGATGCGTCCTACAACGCGCTCCGGGATTCCCTGATCTATCTGCTCTATCGCGACGGCGCCCAAGAGCCGGCCGCCGACTGACGCCGATGACCGACAACGCGTTTTCCGTCATCCTGGTCGAGCCGCAACTCGGCGAGAACATCGGCATGTGCGCGCGCGCCATGTGGAACTGCGGGATCAAGGATCTGCGGCTCGTCAGCCCGCGCGACGGCTGGCCGTCGGAAGCGGCCAGCAAATCCGCCTCCGGCGCGGACCCCGTGATCGACGGGGCGCAGGTCTTCGAGACCACGGAAGACGCAGTCAGGGACCTGGATTTCGTCATCGCGACGACGGCGCGCCCGCGCGACATGACCAAGGTCGTTTTCACCCCCGAAGCCGCGGCGGCCGACATCCGCACGCGCGCGACCGCTGGCCAGCGCACCGGGGTGTTGTTCGGGAAAGAAGCGATGGGCCTTTCCAACGACGACGTGGCGTTGTCGGACGCGGTCCTGACGGTGCCGCTCAACCCGGCGTTCACGTCCCTCAACCTCGCCCAGGCGGTGCTGTTGATGGGCTACGAATGGTTCAAGCAGGGCGACGATACGGCCGGGAAAGAGTTGAAGATGCCCGCCGACACGCGCCCCGCCGGCAAGGAAGAGATGATCAACCTGTTCGAGCATCTGGAAGAAGAACTCGACGCGCGCGGCTTTTTGCGCGTGCCGGAAAAACGCCCGACCATGGTCCGCAACATCCGCAACATGTTCTGGCGCGCCGAGATGACCGAACAGGAAGTCCGCACGTTCCGGGGCATCCTCAAGGCGCTGACGAAGTTTCCCAGGAACGACGGGTAGCGGAAATACCCTCTCCCTTGGGAGAGGGTGGCGAACGACGTGAGCCGGGTGAGGGGCCGTGTGACAAGTTGAACCACAGAGGCACCGAGGTCACAGAGAAGCCTCGCCGTTTGCCGCCTATGTGTCTCCGTGTCTCTGTGGTTTTAAAACTGCGAGGATTCCATGGACCCGGAACGCGTTCAGGATGTCGGACCTACGCTCAGCCCTTCGCTTTCGCGATCACCGCTTTCAGACGATCCAGCGACTCCGCCGGCCAGTACTCGCGGCGGTCATAGAATTCATCCACCTGCGGCTTGCCGTCGTCGAGCGTCACCCACGGCTGCTTGGTGGAGGTATAGATGTGGATGTCGGGCGGCATGGCGGACGGATCTTCGAGCGTGCCGACGCGGATGAAGTCGATCAGGTCGCCGGCGCCGCCGTAATGACTCCAGAGCGCCGTCTTGCAGTCCGGGCAACGCCAGATCACCTGGCCCTTGCCGCTCGGCGACGGGACCTTCACGGGTTCGGGCGTGCCCTGAGTGACCTCGACCCGGTCGGCCTCGATCATCGCGTTGAGCGCGAACGCCGCCCCCGACTGGCGCTGGCAATACGAGCAATGGCAGCAATGCACGAACATCGGCGCGCCCTTGGCGGTGTACTTGACGGCGCCGCACGCGCACCGGCCCTCGTGAACGGGTTCCATGACCTCTCCTAGATGCGTTTCGAAAGCCAGATCGCCAGTTTGGAGCCGGTTTTGACGGCGGTCTTCAAGACCTCATAGCCGGGCGCATCCTCGGCGCCCTTGCCAAGGGCGGTGTCCCGGTGCTCCAGTTCTTCGAGGCGGAATTTTTCGAACGTGTCGCGCAGTTCCTGCTGATCGCCTTCGGCATCCAGCGCCGAGACCTGCGACGCGTAATGCTCGTCGATGACTTCCTCGACGGCGACGGTACACGCATGCGCCGCCTTTTCGCCCATCAGGGCGGTCCCGGCGCCCAGTGCGAAACCGGCGACATGCCAGAGCGGCATCAGCGCCGTCGGGCGCACCCGGTTCTTGCGGATCAGGTCGTCGAACTTCGCCAGGTGCACGCGCTCCTGGTCGGCCATGTGCTCGATGTCGGGCCGGTCGGCGCTTTTGCCCAGCACCGCGAGCTGCCCTTCATAGATCCTGACCGCGCCGTATTCGCCCGCGTGATCGACGCGGATCATGCGTTCCAGCATGTCCTTTTTCGACAGGTCGCCGGGCATTCGGTGCGGTCTTGCGCGCGTGTTCATGATCAGGCCTCATCCCTCAGACGCCGCCATGCGCAAAACGAGGCGATGGCCAGCGCCAGCGATACGCCGACATTGTAGGTGGCCATGGAAACCCCGAAAAGGGTCCAGTCGATATCGCCGCACGACTTCTCGGGTTTCTTCTGCAATGCCGCCAGGAAGTCCTGGGTATTGGTGACGGCGCCGCCGCTTGCCCCGCAAGGCGCGGCGGATTTCCACCAAAGCTGTTCGACGCCGACATGATAAAGCGCGATCCCGGATCCGATCAGAAACGCCAAGCCCGCGAACAACGGGATCAAGCGCCGGATCTCGGGGTTCTTCACGAAAAGCGCCAGAAGCCCCAGTGCGATCACCACCCCGTAGGGGATGCGCTGATAGACACAAAGAACGCACGGTTCGTAGCCGAACCCGTACTGCGAGATATAAGCGGTCAGAAGCGGCCCCCCGGCGGCGATCAGCAGCGCGAGAGCGAGATATCTGTCGATGATTTTGGCGTCGGGCATGGCACAGTTATAGGCGCGGACGCCGGCTCCGTTAAGTCACGAATTTGAGAACGATCACGCCCGCCACCAGAAGCGCGCAAAACAAAAGCGTCAGCAGGCCCAGGCGCTTCTCGATAAAGGCGCGGATCGGCTCGCCGTACTTCCACAACAGGATCGCGACGAGGAAGAACCGGGCGCCGCGCCCGATGGCGGAGGCGATGATGAACGGCACCATATCCAGCCCGGTCACGCCGCTGGCGATGGTGAAGATCTTGTAGGGGATCGGGCTGAAGCCGGCGGTGAACACGATCCACGCGCCGTTCTCGTTATAAAGCGCCTTCACCTGGGCGAACTTGTCGGCGGCGTGATAGAATTCGAGGATCGGCTGGCCGATTTCCTCGAACAGAAACGCGCCGATGAAGTAGCCGAACACACCGCCCAGAACCGACGCGATCGTGCAGATCAGCGCCAGGCGGAACCAGCGCGTCCTCGCCGCCAGCACCATCGGGATCAGCAGGACATCGGGCGGAATCAGGAAAAACGAGCTTTCGGTGAACGCCACCAGCGCCAGAATCCAGGTCGCGTGGCGGTGGGCCGACCATTCAAGGGTTTTGTCGTAAAGCGCGCGCAGCATCGGGTTTCAACAATCCTCGAAAAAGGCCGGTCACCGGTGGATGCCGAGGTCTTTAGCAGCCCCCGGCAGGGCTTGCAACGATACCGGCCCATGGCTGAAAATAGGGCGTCGGGCGTAGTGGACAGGGACGGCGCGATCCCTTATGTTCGCGGCGCTCCACCAAGTGCGGGTGTGGCGGAATTGGTAGACGCGCCGGATTCAAAATCCGGTTTCCTCGGAAGTGTCGGTTCGAGTCCGACCACCCGCACCATCTCAAACGGGAGTGATTCTTGAGCCAGCCCAACGCCGATAAAGACCCCGAATTCGCCGTCGAGATCGAGGGCCTCGCGAAGGTCTATGGCAGTTCGAACAAGCAGACGCCGAAACACGCCCTCAAGGACGTGAACCTGAAAATCAGGCGCGGCTCGTTCTTTGGCCTGCTGGGGCCGAACGGGGCGGGCAAGTCGACGCTCATCAACATCCTCGCGGGCCTCGTCAACCGCTCGGGCGGCACCGCGAAGATCTGGGGCCACGACATCGACACCGATATGCGTGCCGCGCGCCGCTCCATCGGCGTGGTGCCACAGGAACTGAACATCGATCCGTTCTTCACGCCGCGCGAACTCCTCGATCTTCAGGCCGGGCTGTTCGGCGTGCCGCAGTCCGAGCGCCAGACGCAGGAAGTTCTGGACGCCGTCGGTTTGGGCGACAAGGCGGACGCCTATACGCGCTCGCTGTCGGGCGGGATGCGGCGGCGGCTTCTCGTCGGCAAGGCGATGGTGCATCGCCCGCCGGTGCTGGTGCTGGACGAGCCGTCGGCGGGCGTCGACGTCGACCTGCGCCGCCAGCTCTGGACCCACGTGAAGCGCATGAACGAGGCCGGTACGACGGTCCTGCTGACCACCCATTACCTCGAAGAAGCCGAAGCCATGTGCGACGAGCTTGCCATCATCAACCACGGCCGCATCATCGCCTGCGAGCCGACCGCCGAGATGCTGTCCCGTCTGGATGCGCGCGAGTTGCGCGTCGATCTGGCGAAACCGGCGAACGAAATTCCGAAGGCGCTCAATAAATACAACCCCGTCCTTAACCAGCCCAACTGCCTGACGCTCAGCTTCGCGCCTTCCAAAACACCGGCGCGGAAAGTCTTGGCGGATATTGAGGCGGCGGGCATCGAGGTCCGCGATTTCGCGACGACCGAATCCGATCTGGAAGACATCTTCATCCGTCTGACCCACGATGACGCCGAAGACGACGCGGATGACGCCGCCTAACCGCTGCTTCGCCGTTCTTCTTTTTCCGCTTCTGCTGGCCCTGAGCGGCTGCGCCCCGCTGATCGTCGACCCCGGCCCGCCCGCGGGCGAGGCTTCCCTTTATCCGTCGCACTTCTGGACCCGGGACGGAATCTCGCTCGCCTACCGGTCGTGGCTGCCCGACGAAAAGCCCAACGCGGTGGTCGTCGCCCTGCACGGGTTCAACGACTATTCGAAGTTCTTCGACAAACCGGCGAATTATTTGCGGGAGCGCGGCATCGCCAGCTATGCGCTCGACCAGCGGGGCTTCGGGGCCAACGGGTTCCGCGGCCGTTGGTTCCCAGGCGACCGCTACAAGCTGGACGCCCGCGATTTCACGAAGGCGGTCGCCGAAAAATATCCGGGCGTGCCGCTCTATCTGCTGGGCGAAAGCATGGGCGGCGCCGTCGCCATGACCGTGATGGCGGACGATAACACCCCCTGGATCACGGGGACGATCCTGGCCGCCCCCGCCGTCTGGGCCCGCGAGACCATGCCGCTTTACCAGCGCATCACGTTATGGCTGTCGGCGCACACCATCCCCGCGGTGCCGTTATCGGGGCGTGGGCTGAAGATCAAACCGAGCGACAATATCGAGATGCTGATCCAGCTCGGCCGCGACCCCCTGGTGATCAAGGGCACGCGCGTCGACGCCATCAACGGCCTGGTCGACCTGATGGACGACGCCATGAACGCCGCCGGAAAGCTGGACGGGCGAATGCTGATACTTTATGGCGGCCTCGACGAGATCATCAAATCGGGTCCGACGAAAACCATGCTGGACCGCCTGCCGGCAACGGGAACGGCGCGGCGCACCCTCGCGGTCTATCCGGGCGGCTATCATATGCTGCTCCGCGATCTCGACGCCGAGACGGTGTGGAACGACATCGGACACTGGCTGGAAAGTCCAGACAGCGCCCTGCCGTCCCGGGCCGACCGGAACGCGGCCACGCTCCTGAAACCGTAACGAAAATATTTTTATCCCACCGCAAATAGCATCTTGCGCGGTGGCGAATTATACCCAATTGATATGTCGTTCCGGCTGGAACCATCCAGTGCCGGGTCCTTTCGGAGAAATTTGAAGATGTTCTCGCGTCAGCTGAGTCTTACCTTGGCAGGGGCGTTTCTGCTCGTCTCGACGGCGGCACACGCCGTCGATGTCCGCAATGAAGATGACAAACCACAGGATGTCCTGCTCAGCGTCTGGAAAGACGCCTCCAGCACGGACACCGTCGATACCCTGATCACGCTGCAGCCCGGCGAAAGCAAATCCGGCGTCTGCGATCTGTGCATTATTTCCCTCGGCAAGGGCGATGAAGCGGAATCCGTTTCCGCCGAGAGCCAGGACGTGGTCACCATCGAAAAACCGGGACGTCTGCGTCTGAACTGATCCGTCTGCGATTGGGAAACCTCGCAGCAAAAGGGGCGGCAACCTGTGTGCCGCCCTCTTTTTTTGTAGGTAACGGTTTTGCAGGGAACGGCCGGCTCAGCTGCTGCCGGCGACCGCCAGTTTGCCGGTGACGCCGTGCTTGTCGATCAGCTCGGCGACGAAACCGGACTTGATGGCGTCGGCGACGAATTCGTTGACGAAGGCGGCGAGCTTCTTGTTTTCATGCTTGGTGCCGATGGCTTGCTGGACGGCGGTGTAACGGCCCGGGATCAAACGCGAGCCCGGCAGTTCTTCGGCGTTCTCCCGAAGCGCGGGGACGAGCCCGGCCAGTGCGTCCAGCTTCTCTTCCTTGAACAGTTCGAACGCCCCCGGCAGGCCGACACCCCGGTGCAGGGTCGCGTGCTTGAGCGTCCGCGTCAGGTAAAGGTCGTAAGCGGCGCGTTCGGAAACCGCGATCCTGACCCCCGGCTGGTCGACATCCTCGATGGTCTGAAGCGGCGAGCCTTCGGGCACCAGATACGTCGCCTCGATCTCGACGTAGGGATCGCTGAAGAAGATCGTCTCGGCGCGCTTCGGTTCGATGGCGATCAGCGCGATGTCCCAGGCGTCCTCTTCCAGTGCGTCGGCCAGGTCGCCCGGGCGGGGCCGCGTCACGTAGCGCACATCCACGCCCAACTTGTCCGCGATCGCCTTCGACATGTCCGGTGAGATGCCGACCGGATCGCCGTTGTCGGCTTCGCCTGTAACCAGCAGAATGTTGCCGAGGTTGACGCCGACGCGGAGCACGCCGGGTTCGCTCAGTTCCTTGAGAATGTCTTCGTACATCTGGATCGTCTCCCTAAGTTGATTTTGCACGCCGGCGTTGCCCGCCGGGCGCGATTGGCAGGTAGCATGCCCTGCAAACAGCGGATGGGCAATTCAAGGATCAGGAAGACAGATCGACGTCGACCCGTTCGCACCCGCGATTGGACGCCTTCGCCACATCGGCGTGAGCATCGCGCAGATCGCGCAGCACGAGGCGGTCGATATGCACGCGTCTGGAGCGGCTGTTGATATCGCTGGCGACCTGTTCGGCGACCTTTTTCAACAAACCGGCCGAGAACGGCTTGCCTTCGCGCGTCGCCGCCTGCATGAGCAGGAGAACCCCCTCGACGATGCGCGGCGAGAGTGCGCAGAAAAGCGTGATGTCGTTCCCGTCTTCACCGAGCCGGACAAGCGGGATCAGCGACACACGGCGGGCTTTTCCCCCGATCAGCGCCTCGGTGAGAACCGGTTTGAGGGCGATCATCTCTATCTTCTTCTCATCGGGCGGCGGCGGCGCTTCTGCGGCGGGTGCGGGTGCCGGCTCGGCCGCCTTCATCTGTTCGTGCGCCGCGGGGGCGGGTTTGGGGCTTTCTTCCTCGCGGTCGGGGCCGACGCTCGCCGGCAGCACGACCAACAACAAAACGACCGTGATCGCCGCCAAGACCGCGGCGATGCCGCCGCCCAGAAACAGGGGATTATCCAGCACCAGGCCGAGCGCACTTTCGTCTTTGCTGTCGCGGCGGCGTTCCACGCTCTGGCCCGCGTTCTTGGCCTTGATGTGCAGGATGGCCTTCTGGATCCGGTGGTTCTTTTCCTTATCCAGCATCTCCAGCACGCGGGCGCGCACGGCCTCGAACCCATCCGTTTCGACATCGTCGATGATGGCATAGACCTTGGCCTGAAATTCCGCGCGCGGTCCTTCGTCGCGCTTGCGTTTGAATAGCAGGTGCGCGATCTGCGCCATCACGGCGCGCAATTGCTGTTCTGTCGTGACGGCCTGCACGGCGGGCAGGATGCCCTGATCGGGGTCCTCGAAAACGACGGTCCAGTTGGTGGTGCCGTCGGGATTGACGACGCTGCCGGCACCGCCGGCGGATTCTGTCTGCTCTTCGCTCATTCACACTCCAAACATGCGCCTATAGGTGGCGCTTGAAGGGCGAAACTACCACACCGGCAGGATATCACACTGCGGCATTCATCACACTTGGCGATCGCGCGCCGCCGGCCGAGCCGCCGCTTATCTGGTGAAGCGCTGCAATCGGGACCCGGGTTTCGGCGCCGTCATCGCGTATCTGCTCGGCTTGGATGGCAAACCGGCGAGCAAGGTTCCACCCCGCAAGTCGTCGGGCGCCCCCCGGCGGCGGGGTGCATCCAGAACTTGCGCCCCGAGCGCCCGAACGGTATGTTCCGCGCGTCCTGAACTCAGGCGCGGCACCCGTAGCTCAGCTGGATAGAGCGCTGCCCTCCGAAGGCAGAGGTCGCAGGTTCGAATCCTGCCGGGTGCGCCAATTTCCGCCAAGATCGATCACAAATGCTAAGCGCATGCTGGCAGCCAAGCGGTTTATCCCCCCGTCAGGGCGGCCTTGATCTCGGGGTCGTTGATAATCTTGTCCAACGTCATTTTATAGATCTCGGTGTGCATATCGAAAACGTTGTACTTGTTGCTCGCGGGGATTTCTTTTTCCCAGTCGTAAAACGTCTTCTCGGCTTTGACTTCCCCGTCGGCGTCCGCAACCGCGACCAGGAAATGATACTGGTAGTCCGACGTGAAGCCGACATCGTAACGCGATTTGAGCATCAGCATGACGAAGCTCGTTGTTCCAAGTTCCGAGACCTTGGCGATCGCGCGCTGAAAGTTCTGGCCTTTTTCCAGTTTGACCACGCTCACCTGCGCGCCTGCCTTTTCGAGCGATTCCTTGATCATGCCGGAAAGATAGACGGCGAAAGGCTTTTCGCCCTCGTCGCCCGGGCGCTGCAATGACATCGGAATACCGAACCCACCCCGCGTGATGCCTTCGAACCATTCTTCCTTGTCGTTGTCGAGAATGAACGAGCGGTGATCGGTAACGCCGACGGCGACCTCCGTCACGGGCTTACCCTGAAAGTGGGGAATACGCGCAGAATCCGGCAGATCCTGCGCGCAGCCAGCAACCAAAACGATCATGATCAAGACGGCAACGCGACGCAACATGAGACCTCCAGTCATTCTTGGAACGCATTGTTCCCGGTAAGGTAAACTGAACCGCCAGCCGATGCCATCATGACGTGAAAATACCTTTGCCGGAATATTGCGGGTAAGCAGACGTCACGAACGGCCTCCACACCTCTAGCCCGGGAAATGCCGCTCCAGGAACGATCTGAGCTGGGCGCCGCATGCGGCGCCGTGCGACAGCGGCAAGCCGTGGCGTGCGTGCGGAAACACCATCAGCTCCGCGCCCTCGACCGCGTTCATCAGATCGCGCATCTCGTCGACCGCGACGAACGGGCTGGAATCGGGGCACATCAGGAACATCGGGATCGCGATCTTGCCGACTTCGGACGCGAGATCCGTCGCCAGCAGCATGTTGGCGAGGCCGAGGGTCACGTGCGGGGCGCACGTCGCGTGTTCGCGCTCGAACCAGTCGAATTTTTCCGGCTTCAGCGCATCCGGAAAAAACCGGCCCGCCATCATTTCCGCCGCCCAGGCGGCCTGGCCGTCACGCGCGATCACATCGTCCCACTTGCCCTGCACGTTTCGCACCGACGCGCCGCGATAGGCTGCGTTCGAGGCGGTGACGCTCAGGAGGCGTTCCAGCATCCGCGCCGCGCAGGCGATGGCGACCGTGCCGCCCGTGGATTCCCCCACCATGTGAAACCGTTCGCACCCGGCCGCATCGGCGACCGCCATGGTGTCGGCGATCAGATCGTCGAGCGCCCACTGATAATCCTTGCCCGGATCGTCGGACTGCCCGAAGCCGCGCAGATCGAACCGCACGATCCTGTACCGGTCGACCAGATGCGGCAGCCACTCGGCCCAGAGCCCACTGTCGGTGCTGACCCCGTGGTGAAACAGAATGGTCTCGGGATCGCGCACCCAGGGCGCGGTGATGTCGATGGCCTCGTAATAGATGCGGCCCGACGAACGCGCGAGGAACGCCATCAGATCACCCCTTCGTCCTCGAGAACCGCGAGCTCGTCGGCGGTAAGCCCCAGCTCGTCGATATAGATCTCGGCGTTGTGCTGGCCGAGGCGCGGCCCGGCGTGGCGGAGTTCGGCGGGTGTCTCCGACATGAACGGGAACGCGTTGGTCATGCGGATCGTGCCCAAATCCTCATCCTCCATTTCGACGATGTCGTTGCGGGCCTGGTACTGCGCATCCTCGAAAATCTGGTCGATGGTGTAGGCCGGGCCGATCGCCGCCTCGACCCGTTCGAACTCGTCGAGCACGGTCTGGAGATCGTGCTGACCGATCCATCCGGCGACGATGCCGTCGCCCTCGTCTATGTGCTCGACCCTGCCCGCCGGTGTCTGAAAGCGCGGATCGCTGGCCACCTCTTCGCCGCCGCAGAGCGTAAGCACGCGTTTGACGATAGAGGGCGCGTTGGTCGAAATCGCGACCCAGTGCCCGTCCTTGGTCTGATAGGTGTTGCGCGGCGCGTTGGCCTTGGAGCGGTTGCCCCAGCGCTCCTGGACGATGCCGAGTTGGTCATACTGCAAAGGTTGCGGCCCCATCAGCTGGAACAACGGCTCGTAGATCGACAGATCGATGTACTGGCCGACCCCGGCGCCGTTGGCGTCGCGATGATAGAGCGCGAACATCGCCGAGAAGGTCCCGTACGCCGCCGCGATCCCGTCGGCGAGACCGAAGCTCGGCAACGTCGGCGGCCCGTCCGCCTCGCCGGTAATGGCGGCAAAGCCCGAGAACGCCTCGGCGATGGTGCCAAAGCCGGCGCGGTTCTTATAGGGGCCGGTCTGTCCGTAACCGGTAACCCGGACCATCACCAGGCGCGGGTTGATAGCCTTCAGGTCTTCCCAGCCCAGCCCCCATTTTTCCATCGTGCCGGTACGGAAGTTTTCGACCAGCACGTCCGCCGTCCTGACCAGGTCCTTGAAGATCGCCTGGCCCTTCTCGCTCGAGAAGTTGAGCGTGATGCCGCGCTTGTTGCGGTTGGCCATCTTCGACCAGAGCCCGTGACCGTCCTTTTGCGAGCCGGTATTGCGGAGCGGATCGCCGCGCGGATGCTCGACCTTGATCACGTCGGCGCCGAAATCCGCCATCAGCCGGCCGATGGTCGGCCCGGCGATGACGGTGGATGCGTCCAGCACGCGCAGCCCCCGAAGCGGCGGCGTCTTTCCGTCTTCGGCGCTCATGCCGCGTCCGGTTCCGGCACGGCGAAGTCTTCCGGGCGCAGGAAGATCGTGGTGCGGCGCGCGAAACGCGGCATGGTCGGATCGAAGGCGTCGCGTTTGTGCCAGAGCCTTGCGTTGTCCCACATCACGACGTCGCCGTTGCGCCAGGTGTGGGTATAGACGAAGTTGTCCTGCAGCATGTGCTGGCTGACCGCGTCGATCAGCTCGTTGCTCTCTTCCTCGCTCAACCCTTCGATACACAGCGTCTTGTTGGGGTCGAGGTAGATCGACTTTTGACCCGTCGCCGGATTTTCGAGCACGATGTCGTGGGTCGCGGGCGGTGTCTTCTCGTCGATTTTCTTCAGGGTTTCCGGGCTGCTCTTGAAATCGCGCTGGGTCGACGATTCCTTCTTCATCCCGTATTTCGCCGTGGCGCGGCGGCCTTCGAGCGCCTTTTTCAGATTGTCGGGCAAGGTTTCGTAACCGAGCTTGGTGTTGCAATAAGACGTGCGGCCGTCATTCTCGGGCATTTCGACGGCGTAAAACACCGAGCCGCTGGCCGGGCGCTGACGATAGATCTGGTCGTGATGCCAATAGATTTCGTAGGTGCCGAGACCGCCGAGCGGCGTGCCGTCCTCGCGCTTGAGGCCGGTGATGTAGATGATCTCGGGGTGTTTGGGCGAGATCATGTCGTCGCGCACAAGAATATCCAAATCCCCAAAGCGTTTGGAATATTCCACCTGCTGACGCTCGCTCAGGCTTTGGCGGCGGAACAACAGAAGCGGTTCCTGCTGCCAGAGTTTATAGATGGCATCGAAGGTGTCGCCGTCGAGGTCGGAAAGGTCGACGTCCAGCACCTCGAGACCGAAGGTATCTTTCAACGGTCGGGTACGAAGTTGCATTTTGTTGGATTCCCTAAGTGGTCGTTTTCGTTTTTATTGCGGCCCGCTTTTGCGGTGCTCGGCGTCGAATATAGAGGCAACGTCCGAAGGCGGCAATCGGGCCGCCATGGCCGATCCGCAGGACGCGGCGTCTAGCCGTTCCCCCGCGCCTTGATCGCGTCGTAGCGTGCAAGCAGCCTTTCGGCGCGGACGGCGACCGGAACGTCGATCATCTTGCCGTCGACCTTGATCGCGCCAAGGCCCTTCTTTTTTGCTTCATCGTACGCCGCGATGATGCGCCGGGCGTGATCGACCTCGACGTCCGAGGGCGTGAACTCCTCGTTGACGATCGGGATGCCGGACGGGTGAATGACGCTCGCCGCCTCGAACCCGAACTTGCGCGAGCGACGGACGTTGGCGCGAAACCCCTCGGTGTCGGTGTAATCGGCGACGGTGCCGATAAAGCCCATCGCCATGACACCGGCCGCCTTGGCGGCGATGGCGATCTGCTGCTTCGGCATCATGAGCGTCTCGGCGTCGGGGGCCATCCCCACATCCATGGCGAAGTCCTCGCCCCCCAAACTCATCCCGACGATGCGCGAACTGGCGCGGCCGACGGCGTGGGCACGGAAATACGCATCCGCCGTTTCGATCATCGCGACAAGCTTCACATCACCCGCCGGACGGCCGGCCTCGGCCTCGACCTCGGCGACCAGCTCGGCAACCAGTTTCATGTGGCCGGCGCCGTCGATCTTGGTCACGAACAAGGCTTTCGCCCCCGCCTTCACCGCGGCGTCGACGTCGGCGACCATATCGCGAAGCGGCCGGTTGATGCGTACCGTCGCGTCGGCGCCCGACTGCGATACGGATTTGACCGCATCCGCCAGCATGTCGCGGGCGCGCGGGCGTTCCTGTTCAGGCACGCTGTCTTCGAGATCGAGGATGATCGCGTCGGCTTCGCGCGTGTGCGCTTTGGCGATAAATTTCTCATTGTTGGCAGGGACGTAGAGAAGCGAGCGCCACACAAGATCGGTGCCGCCTCCTGACCCGTTATTCTTACTCATGACGTTCCCTTCGTTTGGCGCGCCCGTGTCCCCGGGCTGACGGCATCGGTATACCCGTATGGACAACGGGTCCGGAAATGCATACGATGAAGGCAACGGTACGATCGGTGCCGGGATCGATCAAGGGCGGGCAGACGCATGACCGCTTTTACCCGATAACAATACCGGCCCTTGAGGACGCCGGCGGCAGAACACGAAAGACCTGTGCGACGTGTCCACGATTGAAGAAATCCAAGCGCTTACGGACAACCCGCGTCTGCTGGAGTTTTCCGCGTTCGTCCTTGCCGCGGCCGGCGACCGGCCCTTCCCCGATTACAAGAGCATCAATCTGATGGATATCGCGCCGCTGGTCCGGTTTGTCTGGGTCCTCGATTTCTCGCGCGGCATCGACGACCGGCCGAGGTTCGTGTTCTCCGGAAGCCACGTCGACGAACATTACGGGATGAACATCACCGGCAAGTGCTTCGAGGAAATCTACGTCGAACCCGATTTCGAAAAAGCGATCGTCGGCAACTACTATCAGGTCTACGCACAGAAAAAGGTGGCGTACACCAAACGCCGCGTTCACTACTTCGACGAATTCATCGAACGTTATAAATCGACAGAGGCGATCATGTTCCCGTGTTCCACCAACGGCGAAGACGTCGATTACGGGATCACCTTCATCGAATACGCGCCGACGTTCAAGGCCCCGGACGAAAAAATCTTCAGGCTGCTCTGACGGTTTTGGCGGCTCTGGCGGCTCAGACGGCACCCATACCGGAAAGCCCATCCCAGATCAGCTTGACGCCGGCGAAGAACAGCAAGGCGTAGCAGATCCGATAGAACGTCTCGCCGTCGATGACGCGGACCAGTTTCCACCCGAGCCAGACGCCCACGGGCACCATCGGCATCAGAATCAGGCTGGTCGTCAGGTTGTCGGTCGAGAACTGGCCGAGCCAGAGATACGGCCAGATCTTCACCTGATTGACGACGAAGAAGAAAAACACCTGCGTGCCGACGAACAGTTTCTTGTCCAGTCTTTGCGGCAGCAGATACATCTTCACCGGCCCGCCGCCGGCGTGCGCGATGGTACTTGTGTACCCGGCGAGCGCCCCGCAGAACACGCCGAACCAGCGGCCGAGCCGGCTATCGGTGCTGATCGGGTTCCGTTGAAAAAAATACGTCATGGAAAAGATCAGCGAGAACCCGCCCAGGATCAGGCGGATCATATTGTCGTCGACATGACGGAAGGTCAGCGCGCCGATGGCGATCCCGATCAGCGAACCCGGCAAGAGCGCGATCAGGTTGCCTTTATGAAAATCCCGCCGGTAACCCCAGATATTGAAGATATCGATCACGCACAGGATCGGCAGCATGATCGCCGCCGCCGCGACGGGCGAGATGAAGACCGCCATCAGGGGCACCGACAACTGGCCGAGACCGCCGCCGAGACCGCTTTTGGAAATGCCCGTGATCAAAACGGCGAACAGCGCCACCGCCAGGAACAGGGGCTCGGGAAAGGTATCGAACAACGATGCGGGCTCTTTCGGTTAGCTGACGTCTATGCCTTTTATAAGGGGATTAAGGGGCTTGTGCGCCAGCAAAAAACCGCATCGGGCGTGTTTGCGACGGTATGTCAGGCGGCACCTTCAAATCGGGCAGCGCCTGAACCCGGCGGTTTTCACAAGAAATTTCGGAACCTTTTCGGCGCGCCTGCGTTGATGAGGTAGAGCGGGCACCGGTTTTCCGGTGCGCAACCTGAGGAGAACCGTGGTGCAGAAGACCCGTAGAGGTTCCATGGGCCCGCTTGTTTGCGGCTTCCATCGTGATGTCGACGCTGGCGCTTGCCGGTTGCGATGAGGACGGCCCCGCTGAAGAGGTTGGGGAAAAGATCGACGAGGGCATCAACGACGCGAAGCGTGCCGTGAAGGGCGCTGCCGACTGAGTGCTTCGTCAACCGGGACTTGAAATTCCGGTCCCGTCAACGGGGACATACCATTCCAGGCCATAAAGGAGACAAGACATGGCGAGCGAAAGCGAAACCCTGAAGAAGGATATGGCGGACCTCCGCACGTCCCTCGAAAAACTCACGAAGGACGTGGCCGCCATCAACAAGGCGGTGCTCGACGACGCCAAAAAGAGCAACGACGAGTTAACCGACGAGGTCCGTGAAAAGGCCCATGAACTGGCCCAACAGGCTCGCGACAAAGGCCGTCAGTCGGCCGAAGCCGTTGGTACAGCGGTCAGCGACAATCCGTTCCGAAGCGTCCTCATCGCCTTCGGCGCCGGCGTGCTGCTGTCACAGCTGATCCGCCGTAATTGAGCGGATTCATACGATGAACCTCTCAGGTGCATCAGATCTCATCGGCGCCTCCATCTGGCGCGCCAAGGCCGCGGCGAAGCGCAGCCTCGTCACGGCGGCAATCGCCATCGTCGGCGCACTGATCATCGCGTGCGCCGCGGGCTTTGCCGCCGCGTCGGCCTATATCGGACTGGCACTGATCATGCCGGACTACCTGGCGGCGCTTACGGTCGCGGTGATCCTGCTGATCGTCGGCGGCGGCCTGCTGATCTGGGTGAGTAGTTCGCGTGACGGCGCGCCGCAGCCGAAACGCCCGCAACCGCAACCGGCGCCGCAAGCCGATCCGGCTACGGAAGTGTTCCGTCAGGCCGCCGCCGCGATGGCCCACACCAAGGATCAACCGGCATCGACCTTACTGACGGCGGTCGCGCTGGGTGTCGCGGCCGGCCTCATGACGCCGGAAAAGCGCGGCGAGCCCCGCGCCGATACTTAACCGGCTTCGCCGTCCCCCACGTCAAATGCGCGGCGGAACGCCCGGTCGCGCTTCAGGTGCCATTCCCGGCTGAGAGCTTCGGAGCGGGTTTTGTATTTTTCCGCATAAAGGAGCCGCCACTGCCGGCCGCGGGTCGACTTTGCGCCGCGTCCGGCATTGTGATCGGCGAGGCGTTTTTCCAGGTCCGTCGTCCAGCCGACATAGGTACGGCGTTTGCCTTCACAGACCTCACCCAGGATATAGACGAAGCAGAATCTCACGGGGCCAGGCCCTTGAACGGACGTGACCCCGTTGAGATCAGAACAGAGACGACTGCGCGATGATCCCGTTCCGCAGGTTCTGGATCCAGCCGTTGTAGTTGGAATGAATCTCGGTTCCCGTGTAGTTCAGGTTCGTGCTGTCGCGGTACATGATGCTGAATTCCTTCTGATTGAACGTCACATCGACGATGGCGACATGCGAACGAATCGGAAGGGTCGCGAGAATCTTGCCCGGTTCCGTGGTCTTCATCTGCCAGCCCAGCGCGGCCCCCGCCCGCTTGATGGCGGCATCTGCCTCTTCCAGTGACGGCGCCTCCTTGGTGAAGGGCGCGTTGACGACATTGAAAACCGGTGCCGAGCGGCAGGACACGGTGGCAACGGCCACCAGAACGATCAGCGCGAGGTGCGTTGCGAAACGCTTCATACTCTCTCTCCCCATTTGCGTACTGCGCTCAGCGTATAGGACCGCACCGAGCGTGTTCAAGTTCAGATTGTATTATCCGCCGGTTTCGCCGGCGCGTAGATATCGAATCAATCCCGGTATGTTCATCCCCCTGGACAGGAGTTTTCCCGCGACCATCAGAACGATGTGCGTGATATCGGCGACCGGACGAAAGTGGCTCGGCCGGAAGGTTTCCGCCCCATAAAGCGCCGGAATGCGCACGCTCCGGATCGGCGCACCGGCCCAGGACGCGAGGATCAGCAGTTCGCTCTCGAGCACGAACCCCTTTGTCGCACATGCGTCCAGATCGAGCCGCCGCAACACCGACGCCGGATAATACCGGAAACCGCTCTGGCTGTCGGCGATCCGCTGCCCCGCCGCCCAGGATATCCAGAAATTCGCGACCTTGTTCGCACGCAGTCTCGATTTGGGGAACGTCGCCGTATCCCAGAGCCGGGAACCGACGATGATGGCGTTTTCGTCTTCCAGACCCTTTCCTGCGACCCGGGCAATGTCGTCGGTGCGATGCTGGCCGTCGCCGTCGAGCGTCACGACCCCCACCACCCCGTCGATGGCGAGCGCCGCCTTGAAACCGGCCAATAATGCCGCCGCTTTGCCCTGATTGACCTCATGCTCGATGCGCCGCACCGACAATCCGTCGAGCGCTGCGCCCGTTCCATCCGTGGAGCCGTCGTCGACCACGATCACATGGGGGGACGCCGCGAGCGCGCCCTCGGCGATGGCGCGGATCGTCGCCGCTTCGTTGTAGGCCGGGATCACCAGGGCGATACGGTCGCCCACGCGGCCCCCGTCAGCTCAAGCCGCCGTCGACGGCAATGATCTGGCCTGTGATATAGGAGGCCCTCTCCGAGACGAGAAACGACACCACATCCGCGGCTTCCTCGATCCGCCCCGCCCGTTTCATCGGCACCAGCGACTTGATCTCATCGGCATCGAAGCCGCCCTCGCCGACCCTGTTTTCGAGAATCCCCGGCGCCACGGCATTGACCGTGACCCCCCGCGATGCGATCTCGCGCGACAGCGACTTGACCGCGCCGTGCAGGCCCGCCTTGGCGGCGGCGTAATTGCTCTGGCCACGATTGCCCATGATCCCCGAAACCGACGACACCGCAACGATACGCCCCCAGCGCGAACGGATCATCGGCATCATGAGCGGACGCGCGACGTTGAAAAAACCGTTGAGCGCGACCTCGATCGGCAGCCGCCACTGTTCATCCGTCATCCCCGCCATCGGCGCGTCGGTATGGACGCCGGCGTTGCTCACCAGTATCTGCACCGGGCCGTCTTTCAGAATGTCGTCGAGCGCGCGGGCAGCCGCGTCATGATCGGTCACGTCGAACGAAACCGTCGAAGCCGACCCGCCGCCGGCGTTGAGGGTATCCGAAAGCGCGGACGCGGCATCCGGGTCGCTGTTCGCATGCAAAATGACGTGACAACCGTCGCGGGCAAGCGCCCGTGCGATTCCGGCACCCAACGCGCCGCTCGCCCCCGTCACCAGGGCGCGCTTACGGTCGCCACCGCTCATAACGCGCCCTCCAGCGCGATGGTGATGCGGCCTGCCGCAAGTTCGGTGTCGGATGCGCCTTCGGGATGAATGCGGAAGCGGTACATGGTCGATTGCGCACTCGACGCTAGGCAATCCGCTTCGATCACCAGCTCGTCGGCAACCTGATCGAGATACTCGACCGCCGCCGTCAGATCGCGGACCGCGACCAACAGGCCGTCACCGCGGCGTCCGGTCAATCCGCCGTGCACCGCCGCCGCCTGCCCCCCGTATTCGATCGCCGACGTGGCAGGCAGGCCCTTCTCGTTGCGGAGGGGGTTGTCGGGCCTGTGGTGCGATGCGGTACGGCAGGTAATGCCGTTCTCGTCCCAGTCCGTGACGCTGTCGATCAGGACCATCGTTCCCGCGTGCGGGATCAGCCGTTCGATGTCGATCTTTGCATTCGTCAACTGGATATCCGAACCTTGATTCTGAAGCCATTGACGCCGGCGGCGCATACCACATCTTCGAGGTTGGGCGCGTCCTTTGCAATCGCCGCGAGCAGCGGAAGCGCACGACCCGCCGTGGTGCCAGCAAAATACGGCAGCAGCGCCGGATCGTCGGGAGCCGTCTCAGGCGCATCCGCCGCGCCCAGGATTTCCAGCGACACGCTGGATCCGTCCGGCGTATCCGCAGGCGCAAGCAAAAGCCCCACCGCCATCGCGCAATCCATCGGACACATGTCGCCGAGCAGCCCCGGCATCGGGTGATCCGACACCACGAATACCGCGGGCCGGCGTTCCGTTATCACCATCATGACGGCACGCAGCAGCCCCGTGCCGAACGTCGCCGCGCCGGCAGCGATGGAGATCGACGTGTAGTAATTGCCGGTTCCGATGCTCCAGTACCCGGCGGCGGCGTTGTGGACCGAATTGTGAAATTGTGTCGGCGACACCAGACGCTCGGGCTTGCTGAGCGCGGTGAGGATCCGGTCGCACACGTCCCCATCACCGACGGCGCTGCCGAACACCGACGTCACGTCTTCGAGCGGACACGCCGCCATTCGGCAGGCATCGACGGCGGCATTGAGCGCGAGGCGCAGCGACGGACTGGTACGCCGCCGTTCACGGGGCGCCAGGATATCGGGCGCGCTCAGCACGAGATCGCCTTCGGGCCAGGATGCTTCGCCCCGAAGCACCGGGCGCATATCGTCCCAACCGCCGATGGCGGGGGCGATGAAGGATATACCTGAAACGGATACCCTCATCTCACGCCCTTCCCGAAAAGATCAGCACGCAGTTGTTGCCGCCGAAGCCGAAGTTATTGGTCATCGCGTGGGTCACATCGGCCCGCACCGTTTCACCGATGATCCGGCATTTCAGCCGCGGATCGACGTTCCGTAGGTTGAGGTTGGCGGGGATGAATCCCTCGCTCATCGCGGCAACGGTGACCGCGGCTTCGAAGATCCCCGCACCCCCGAGCGTGTGCCCGCTGAACCCCTTGGTCGAACTGCAGGGGGTGTCCTCGCCGATAACCGCTGCAATCGCCATGTCCTCGACCTTGTCATTATATACGCTGCCGGTGCCGTGCATATTGACGTAACCGATCTCGCCGGGTGTAAGACCTGCCGTCTTGAGGGCAGACCGCATTGCGGCGATCGCGCCTTTTCCTTCCGGATGCGGCGACGACATATGATAGGCATCGGAACTTTCGCCGATCCCCGAAAGCACGATCCGGTCCTCCGCCCTTGCGCGCATCAACAACGCGAAGCCGCCCGCCTCGCCGATCGAGATTCCATCGCGGTCCCGGTCATTGGGCCGGCACGGTCCCGGGGACAGAAGTTGCAGCGCATTGAAGCCCCGGACCGACGTTTCACACAGACTATCGACGCCGCCCACGACGACGGCGTCGCAAAGCCCGGCGGCGATCAGGCGCGCGCCGTCGCTGAAACTGCGCGTGCTCGACGAGCACGCCGTCGAGATCGTGTAGCTGGGCCCTGCCGCACCCAGCCGTTCGGCGACGAACCGGCTGAGGGACGAAAGATCGTGGGTGGTCGAGAAATTAGCCGGCGACGGCTGCGGGCGGCCGGCGGCATGATCGGCATAGACCCCTTCCGTCGACCCGATCCCCGATGTGCTGGTGCCGAGCACAACCCCGACCCGGGCGGGACCGAACGTCTGAACCGCCGACGCCGCCGCATCGAAAAAGCCGTCCTCGGCTAACGCCATCTCGGCCAATCTGTTGTTACGGCAGTCGTAGACGTCGAAGCCTTCCGGGAAGGCCACGCTCTCGAGATCGGCGACCCTGCCGACATAGGTCTCAAGCGGCGCTTCCGGGCACTCATATGGCGTAAGACCGGACCGCTCATCCATCAACGCCGCCCGCAACGCCGTCATGCCACGGCCGAGCGCGGAGGTGCAGGTCATGCATTTGACGGCGATACGATCCATCAGGACGCCGCCTCCGCTTCATCGCCCCTGACGATGGTGACCAGGAACGACACCGCCGCCCCCAGCGCTACCGTCAGGCCGATGTCATGCAGCATCGCGATCTCGGACGTCGCGAGAACGGCGAAAACCACGAATGTCGAAACGAAACAAAGCATGACGGAACCGAGGCTGTGCTCTCCTGGCGCCGATCCTTCGCGGTAGCCAGCAAAAAACAGTTCATAATCGACACCAATGCTGACGACCAGCACGAGCGCGAGCAAATGAAAAAAGCTGAGCGGTGTGCCCGAAAGTATCAGAACCGCGACGGTCACCGCGACCGCAACGGCGGGCACGCGGGCGACGGTGAACGCCGGGCGCAGACCGCGCCGCCCGGCGATCACGATCACGAACCCGCAAACCGCGCCGATCAACAATAATTCGAGGCCTTCGGTCCGGTAATCCGCGACGATGCCGGACGCCATCTCGCGCAGGTTGACCAGGGTCGCGCCCTCGACGTCGAGCGTTTGAACATCGATGGGCGGCACCAGCTGAATGGCGTTTACCCACTGCTCGCCCGCCTTGACCGGCACACGCATCATCAGCGCAAGGTCATGGAGCGCCGGGTCTTCGAACGCGACCGGCCCGTTTTGTTTCGCCGATGCTATATCTTCGAGAAACGGCTCGAACGCATCCGGCTTCACCGGCAGCCCCGCCAGCGCATCGTTCAGGCGCCGGCGAAGTTCGGCAACGTCGGGGATCCGCTCGAGCCGCGCCTGCTGCACCGAAGGCGGCGGCAGGATGTCGGTGATCGACAGATAGCCGCCGAGCCGGCCCGCCCGCACCTGCTGTTCCAGAGCCTGCGACGCCCGCCACTGACGCGCCATCACCTCTTCCGGGGTTGCGCCGCGGACCAGTATCATGTGGCTGATGTCGGGCATGCCGAGGCTTTTGCGCAGGTCACGGTCGGTCTGCATCTCTGCCGCGCTGGCCATTCTCAGATGGCGGATATCGTCGTCCCAGACCGTGTTCCCGGTGAAGAACGCGGCCGTGAGCGCGGCGACGGGCACGGCATAACACAAATACCGGACACCCCGTCTGAGACCGGGCCGATCACGTAATGCCCCCCACATGACGCGCCCGGGCCTGAGATCGAGACCGCGTCCGGGCAATGCGACAGGCAGCAGATACCGGCTGAACAGCACCGCGACGACGATCGCCGTTGCCGTCAGGGTCCCGATCTGGGCGAGGCCCGGAAAGCTCGACTGCGACAGGATCACGAATCCCGAGAGCGTCGTCGCCGCGCCCAACGCCATCACCGGGAACAGGCGTCGGGCGACCGCGTACCCCGCTTCGCCGGGGCGGCGAAAGCTCGCCAGATGGACGGGGTAATCGACCGCGACGCCGATCATCACGGACCCGAACGCAATGGCGACCCCATGCACCCCGCCGAATATCCAGAACGTCACAAGGATCCCGCCGATCAGACCGAACGCCACCGGCAATGCAATGGTGATCAGGATGACCGGGGCGCGGAACGCGGCGAACAGGACGATAGCGACGCCCACTGTGGCGAGCGACGCCAGAACATGCATTTCCGAACGGATACGCTCGCTCGCGTTCAAGGCGAAGAACCCGGGGCCGCTGACCGCCACCGGAACACCCGCGTCGGCGGCGGCGTCATCGATCGCACGCCGGATTTCCGCATGGCCCGGAATGTCGTCAGCGCCGATGTTGAGGAGCGCCAGCATCATGGTCCGCCCCGGCGTATTCTCCCACGCCCCGGCACCGCCGCCCGCGCCCGGCCGCCCATCCCGATCCATGAGATTGAGGACGCGTCCGGTCGGATCGCGCGGAAAGATATCGCGATAAAACGGTCCCACCCCGGATCCGAGCTTCTTCAACCAGACCTCGATCCGCGCCTTCATACGGTCCGTATCGAATTCATCATCGGCGAGATCGGGGCCGAGAACGTAGCGGTGCTTAATCAGGAACGAGGTCGCCCTCTCGTCCAGCGCCATGCCGTCCCGCAACACCCGCGACACGGACGGAAGATCGTTTAACCGGGCCGCGACGGCATCGGCGGCGGCGTCATTGCCGTCGACGGCGATCATCGCGACCCCATCCGCGCGGGTCATGCGGTTGAACAGAAAATCCTCTGCCGCGCCCCTGCCCGCCGGCGAGAAGAACGACATGTCGGTGGAAATCGGCACATCGCGGACGGCCAACGCACCGAGAACGAGCAGGCCGATAAAGAACGGCAGCGCAAGGCGCCTGAGCATCTCATTCATGTTCGATTTGTATCACAGTCTTGTCGCCGTTCCGTTCATCGATGCGGATACGGCGAACATCACCGCCACTGCCGTCCAGCCGAATGACGCGCAAATGCTCACGGAGCATGCCGTCGCGCGGCGTCAACGCGAGTTGCCACGCCTGTTCGGTCCCGGAGAGTTCGAGGGCGAAAAGGCCCCGCAAGGGTGCCATGTCGCCGCCGAGAACCGCGCGGAGCGTCATGACCAGCCCCCGCAGCACGGGATTGCGGTCGATATCGAACCGGGTTTCGGTCTTGTCTGCGTCCGTGTGGACGACCTCGTCGCCCCGCACCTCGAACGTTTCCGGATCCGGTGCCGTCACCCGTTTCAATAAGACACCGCCGTCCAGACGCATGACACCCTCCGAAAGGAGCGGCTGGCTCAGATATTCGATATCGCGGCGTTCGGTATAGCGGACCTGGTCGGCGGTCCGGCCCTGAAGGGCCTCGGCCAGCGCGTCCAGCGTCCAACCGGCGGCGGAGGCTGCCCCTGCCCAGAGCAAAATGACGGCCGAAAGCGTTCTAATCCCAGAAATCATAAAAGTTAAACCAGTTATATGGCGCCTCACGTGCCCAGGCCTCGACAATGGCGATATACGACTGCGCAAACTGACGGCCCTTTTCGTGGTCCCGGGCGCGCGCGCCGTTCTCGACCGGCAATCTGCGGAGTTGCACCTTGTAGCCTTTATCGCCATCGAACACCGCCGAAAAAACGACGACGGGGGCGCCGGTCACGGCGGCCAAAACCCACGGCGCCGTGGCGATCTTCGCGGGCGCCCCAAGGAAATCGACCTCAAAGGTCTTTTCACCGCGGGTCACCCTGTCGCCCAGAATACCGACCATCGCGCCGTCGCAAAGCGCCTCGTTGACGCGGATCAGGCTGTCCGGCGGCCCCAAGGGAATGATCTGTTTCTTGAACGCCGGGTTGATGGCGTCGAGCACCGCGCTCACCGTACTGGCGTTGGCGTCGTACATCAAAACCTTCAATTCCCGGCTGTTTGCGGAGCGGGCCAGTGCGCGCATGGCGTCGAAACTGCCGAAATGCGCGCCCAGCAGGATTACCCCGCGCCCGCCCGTCTGGGCATCGTGAAGCTGGTCCAGTCCTTCGACCTCGATATCGAACAGGTCGAACTTCTCTTTCAAAAGGAACACCCGGTCGAGAATCGTCCCGGCGAAACAATGGAAATGACGGAACACGTCCTTCCACGTCGCCGGCCGGCCAAGCACCCGGTCGAGATAGCGCCGCGCGCTCCGCCGCGCGAACGGTGCGAACAGGAGGAAGTAAAGTGTGATCGGATAAAGCAGCAGCCGCGTCACCCGGCGACCCGACACCAACGCCAGCCAGGCGATGAACTTGATCAGGCAGGCGCTGCCGCGCTCCTGGCGGACGGCCCAGGTCGACATTCCGCCGTTCGCGTTCATGACGCTATCCGGCGCAGCGTTGCGCGCATCACCTGCCGCGTCCCGGTTCGGCAGGTGATCTCGACGGCGTGATCGGATTCCGATGTCTCGACGATGCAGTCCTCTTTCGCCCTTAAAACGCCGGTGAACTTCACCGATTTCAATGCCGCCGCACCGGGCATGCCGGCGGCGCGCAACGCATGATCCAGAACCACCGCGCCGGGAACGATCGGGTTGCCCGGGAAATGCCCGGCCAGGGACGGGTGCCCGGCGGGGATCGAAAACGTGACGCCCCGATCCTCGAGCAATTCCATCAACGCCGCGACGTGCGGTTTGCCGACCGCGGTCGTCGGCATTTCCGCCAACATCACGATCCGCCGGGGCACGAACGCCGGGGCGATACTTTTCCTGAGCGCCCGGCGCACCTGATCCGCGTTCATATCGGGCGCTACGGCGAACGCCACCGGTCTGACGGGGCCGCGCCCGGCCGGATCGCCTTCCGGCATCACGAACATACCGTCCCGGACACCGTCAACCTGTTTCAAGGCGCGCGTCAAACCGGCGAGCGAGGCCCGCTTGCCGGCCACGTTGATCAGATCGTCGCCGCGTCCGATATGCCGGAAACCGTCGCCCGACGGGTCGATCGTGTCGTCGATCGTCAGCACCGCCGTCCGCCATCCGGACGTGACGCGCATACGCCGGTCCTCGAACGCGATCTTCAGATCGTCGCGCGGTGTGAAGACTTCTTCCCGGGCCGGTTCGCGCGTGCCGATCAGTCCGGTCTCGGTCGTCCCGAACACCTCGACGACACGGGTCCGGAACTTGCTTTCCACCGCGTGCGCGAGTTCGGCGTCGAGCGCGGTGGTCGCCGAT
>MDSW01054256.1_pt1 | contig 41741 bp, 66 predicted proteins | sample 811171 | NCBI WGS metagenome assembly MDSW01 (sample SAMN05326641, study PRJNA326480) | marine metagenome | isolation source: seawater | place: Atlantic Ocean: North West | collected 2012
CGTAATGAAGTCGAAATGGACCTTAATAAGTTCATGGACTTGATTCAAGAAAACGCAGATCTCAAAACAAAATTAGCAGAAGCAATGGCTGATTCAACTGTCAACCCCTGGCAAAAATGGGTTCATCTAGCTAGAACAGTAGATAGTTGGAGAATTTGGCCAAGGGCTTTTTTGAGTGTTTATATATTTTTAGTGTACTATGCGGCAATTTGGTTTATGGAATTACCAGAACCAAGTATGGAACAAAGTGGATTGATTTCAATCCTAGTTGGTGCCGGTGCAGCATGGTTCGGATTGTATGTTAATAGTGCAGCAAAGGAGCATGACACTAACGCTAAGAAATAATTATTGAAGGAGATTATATTATGCCACCAAAGTTTAAACCAAGTCACAAAGAAAACGTCAGAGGTAGGGACGGGAAACCAACAGGTAGGACTTTTATGAAACACTACTATTTGAAAAACACTCCTACAGATGAAATTATTGAGGCAATTAACAAAGGCAAACGAAAGCACAGAATGAAATTTATTAATGAATTAACAAGACGTGGAGTGAAGTTAGTATGGAAGACGGAAGAAGAGATAGCGAAGCAGTAGCCGACGCAGAACAATTTGCAATTCAGGGAGCATTAAGGATCTTTGATCAAGCGCTCACACCTGAAATTTGTTCACTGCTGATTGATACGTTCAAATTAAATTTAGACAATCAAAATAAAAAGGAAACATTTATTGAAGTTAATTACTCCGACGATGCTGAGGACCAAGATGAGGTCAAACAGCAACTTGTAGATTTTTGTTTAACACTTCAACAACATTACATGGAACACCTGAAATTACCGCCCGGTATCTTTCATAGAGCAGGTGTAGAAAAACTTAGAATTAGAAAATTAATAAATCCTGAGGAAGTGGTAGTTACTGTAGACACTAGAGATGCTACAAGTTCTATTCGTGCAGTAGGATTGTTATTTTTCCTAAATACAGCAGAAACTAAGGTACAATTTTTTAGACAGAATGTAGGTGTACAGGCAGAGGAGGGTAGAGCAGTAATTTACCCGCCAAATTGGGAATATCCTTACAGATTCGACAATAATGGTGAATCTGAGGACGTTTTTGTACTCCAAACATACATTCATTATGGAGACCCTACACAAGTTACTGAAAAGAAAGCAGAAATTTCTGAAGAAAATGCTTGACTTTTGGTTCCGTAGATGCTATCATATACACATAAACTAAAAAAGTAAGGAGAGTTTATGGAATATTCACAGGAACAGTTAGAACTACAGGCCCACATTGAAGCCGATAATGAGGCATTTGTTGCCCGTTGTAAGGCAGAGGGCGCTACAGCGTGGTGCACTACTGTATCTGACCCAGCACATTGGGCTGAGTACGGAGTATTCAATATCGCTCAATATGAGAGACATTCTCTCGTATCTTACATTTGGGACGCCTATAAGGATGCTCATGGGCATCGTCCTAGATTCATGGACTTTGACAGTATGTCAATGGACGAGCTAAAAACGCTCGCTGACCGTATATCTGACGAGGTAGCAGAAGCTATCAAGGAAGAAGAGGAACGTGAAGCAAACGCATATACTGCGTGGAAGGCTCATCTTAAAGGTCTTATGGATATGGGTGCGAAAAACCTTAAGCAAGCACTCTTGTGGGATTTGGATGCGGAAGGCGTAGGTGATGACTATGGTTATTACTGTTTCCGCAAAGGCATTTCCTATAGAAAGGAAAGGCTGGTGAAAAGGGTTGTAGGAGTTTAGGCCTTTTGGTCACCTTTATTGTTGACTTTAGGTTTAAAAGATCCTATAATGTGTATTGTATTTAGTAATAAGGAGACGTAATGACTTTACAAACATTCAAATATGCAGGTTACTCTGTTACTGCTGACGGTCAAACTAAGGCAAGGTTCGGCAATGACATGGTTTCTCGTGTAAAAAAACTTTCTGGTACGAACTCAGACATTTGGTTTGAGGAACTACCAAAAGCAATGACTAAGAAAGAAGCATCAGAATTCTTACTTGAGGACGATAGGTTCAATAGTGATTTCGATATTAAAAATGCTTTGCTCAAGGTCGTATTTCGTAATACACCAAAGGGAGCAGCCTCTACACAGGTTGTGAACAAAGGTGTTTCTTATAATGATGGAGGAGAGTAGTTATGGCAAGAGCTAAAACTAACCAACATGCTAAGATTGTAAACTTCCTTAACACAGGAAAATCACTTAGCATTTCTTACGCCAGGAATAAACTTGGCGTCACTCAGCTACCTGCAAGGGTAACTGAACTTAGAGCGCAAGGTTTTGCGATCTATACTAACGTGAACAAGGCTGGTAACACCACTTACAGACTTGGCACACCTAGCAGAGCAATGGTTGCAGCAGCACACGCTACAGCAGGCTCATCAGTCTTTAGCTAGAACTTTTAATTAGGGTACGACTGTAGACATCGATGACTGTAGATTACTTTCGTACCCTAATTTACCCGATTTTGTCCGTATTGAAATATGTCGACAAAATTTTTTACGATATTTTGGAGCAAAAAAAGTTGGCGCATATAACTCTAAAAACAAGCGCATAAATATTGAGGTAACATACACCAAAGTCGTCTGAGACTAAAGTATGATATTATACATAACATATAGGATTTACAAATGACTAACAATAAAATTAAAGCAGATATCGTAGACGCTCTTAGAGCTAAATATAGAGGCGAGAAGGCCGAGGCAAGAGCTAACATTAACATTTATTTAGATAACCCTGTAGGTATTGGAGAACATCCAGATGTACTTGCAGCTATAGACACACAAATTCAAGCAATGGCGAATGCAGAAGAAAAATTGAGCATTTTATCGTCATTCGACAAGGTACCAGTAGAATAAAGATGGTTAAAACCTTTGGTAAACGAACAAGCTTTCATGCAACAGTAGAAGACAACAAAAATATGACGGTTGTAAAATATTGGGAAGGGAATGAAGAATTATTTACAAATTATGTTTTCAATGATGAAGACAGTGAAACTAGAAATAAGGAAGCCATAGCGATGGCAGAAAAGTTCGTTTTATCAAAGGAGAAAACCATTGGCAAATAATGTATATTGCACACTGCAACTAAATTACGGAAGCCCTGCAGCAGAAGAGGAATGGAAAAGAGTTTTCAGGTTACTAACAAAACTTGATCCCTACTCAGATGACTATGGACTTCAATATCTAGACATTTACAAAACCAACGCTGAGATAGCAGATAACGAATTTATGATGGAGCATATAGGCTCCGTTTCGGCAGTCTTAGAAGGTCCTGTGACGTTCGTAGCATGTAGCGAGTATAATTACATATATGAACACACCATAGTATCTAAATGGACGGCTCCTCAGAAGTTTTTTGAGGAACTAGCAGAGCATATGTACGAATTTGATGAAGATGTAAAGCTATCATTAATATATGAAGATGAGTTTTACAACTTTGCAGGTGCTATTACATTTGCAGATGGACATTTTGACCAACAACAAGAATCTGGGGGTTGGTTTACACAAGAACAACATAATGAAGGAAGAGACCCCAGAGACTTCCAGGATTTTGTAACAGAATCCATTGAAAGGTTTAGGAGAGAACAACTTGAAACTTGATTATAATAATGTAGGTAAAATAGGATTTACCTGTAGCACATTTGACTTTTTACACGCAGGTCATATCGTAATGTTAGAAGAAGCAAAAAGACATTGTGATTATTTAATTTGTGGCCTACAAAGCGATCCAACATTGGACAGGGCATCTAAAAATAAGCCCGTACAAAGTATCGTTGAAAGACAAATCCAATTATCCGCTGTAAGATTTGTAGATGAGATTGTAATATATAATACGGAAAAAGATTTAGAAGATTTACTACTTACATTGCCTATCAATGTAAGAATACTTGGTGATGAATATAAAGATAAAGAATTCACAGGTAAAAGAATTTGTTATAAGAGAAAGATTAATATTGTGTACAACAAAAGAGATCATTCTTTTAGCACAACTGATTTGAGGAAAAGAACCGAGAATCAACCCATTGAATTTAAACCGCGAATAGCAGAATTGGAGATAGAACAAGATGGCAAAAACTAACCCTATAAAAAGAATAGTAAATTGTTTGGTTGCTGAGAAAAGAGCTTTACATGGCGAATTCAAAGCGTATTGGAAAGACTCAGCAAACAAAATTGCTGAAAAACATGATATTGATATTTCTACAATTAGAGATAGATTTGAATTAGGTTTATACAAAGATGAAACTAAAACTCGTAGCTATCACTAATATTTGGGAAGCAAAAGGCCCTAGTAGGGAGTTTCCTATGTGGTCACCTGTAGGTAGCAGGGAGTATATCATAGCAAAATTCGATAAAGAACCTACATTCCAAGAAATTGGAGAAGCAGTAGGAAAATTAATGCACTTATTAGAAGGCAAAATAACAGACACAGTTATTGAAGTATTTTCTGGCACAGAGTTATACCAGGCAAGTGGACTAACACATAATGAGGCATTCCAATTAGAACTAGGCGACGCTATTGATTATCCTGCAGAAGATATTACGGATAAACTAGATGGCGAAAAAACTTCCTAGACTTACATTAGGTTTAACTTACTTCAACGATGAGAAGTGGATACATGAATGGTATCATCAGTTTAAGTTCTATCCTTCAGAAGTAGAAATTATCATATTTGATGATGCCTCGGATCATTCACCTATTGAAGAAGTATTATATCCTATTATGGATATGCCTGACCACACACCAGAAATATCTATATACAAAGTAACAAAAGATTTAGGATTTAATTCCCACGGTTGCCGAAACGCTATTGCTAAATTGGCAAAATCTGAGTTTATATGTTTCTTTGATATTGATATGTTGTGCATGGGTGACACGATGGGCAGAATGAAACAAAGAAATTGGCAACACCACTCATTATATCATCATCAATTTTATCAGTTTCCAATTCAAAGAATGTTGCCATATCCTGGACACATAAATTCCTTTTTATGTTCAAAACAATTATTCTGGGAAGCTGGAGGATATGATGAGTCCTTTACAGGATATCATTATGGCGACAGAGAGTTTATAGCAAGATTACAGAAAAAAGCACAATTTGAAAGAGACTCAGGTGAAGTTATGATGTTAAGAAGAATGGGAAAACATGGTAGCGTTCGTCCAGAATATGATAAAACAGTTTATTTTGATGACAAATATTTCATTCAACCTGATAAAGAAGAAAATATTAAAAAACTAACAGGAACGGTTAAAGAAAAAGTCAATTTTTCCTACGAAAGAATCTTATAAATACTGTAAATAATGCTTGACTTTTGGTCCAAATGGTGTTATCATATAGGATATAAGGTTAGTAAAGTAGGTAGAAAATGCGATTTAAAGATTTTTTAACAGAAGCCACAGAAGAAGATAAACTAAAACATCTAGAACACGTAGAAGATCATGTCTTGCATGCTGGTAAAGAAGGATTTGGACATGCTTTCCATACAGTCAGAGACGTTCATCACAAACTTCAAGGCATTAAATCAGATACACAGACTACAATAAAATACGATGGCAGTCCCGCTGTTGTATTTGGCGAACATCCTGAGAATAAGAAGTTTTTTGTAGCATCCAAATCAGCATTCAATAAAAATCCTAAAATTAACCATACGCATGAGGACATAGAAAAGAATCATGGGCATGCACCAGGTTTAGTAGAAAAATTAAAAGCGGCATTAGACCATGCACACAAAATAAAACCACAAGGTGTATATCAGGCAGATATTATGCACGCAGGTGATGTTAAGAAAAATGGTAATAGAGTAGAATTTACACCTAATACGATAACTTATCATGTACCACACGATTCAGAACATGGTAAAGCAGCAATGAAATCCAAACTAGGGCTTGCTGTACATACACAATACGAAGGCAAAACAATTAAGGATATGAAAGCAGTACATGGAGCTGATATGTCCCACTTTGCTAGCCATCCAGATGTTCATATGATGAGCACACACCACGATACTTCACAGCATCATTATACACAAGAAGACAGAAAACAAGTAGAACATCACTTGGATCAGGCAGTGCAACATTTTAAAAATACACCTGATGAACATCACGATACAGTTTTACAACATCATCAGGCATTAAAAACATATATTAACCATACTGTAAGAACAGGAGAACAGCATTCTCACGAAGGTTTTGTAGCACATCATAGTGCAGCACATCAGAAAAAGATAGATAAAGTTAAAACGGACGCAGCAAAACAGCGTCATCAAACTACTATGGATAATACCATAGGACATATAAATAAGAATAAGGACCACTTTACAGGACCTATGGAGATGCACAAACATCTTCAAGCAGCAAAGGACATACTAACAAAGACAATGTCACAGCGCTCAGAGTTCGGACATGAAGTAGATGGTCAAACAGTTAAACCAGAAGGATTTGTTGCTATTAGAAACGGCAGGCCTTCTAAATTTGTAGATAGAAAAGAGTTTAGTGCTCTTAATTTTAACAAGGATAACAAATAAGGAGAAAGACATGAGTAAATGTAAATGTTGTGAATGTTGCTCTTGCACTTGTTGCGGATAATTAATTATGGCAGAAGATAAACACATAGTATTCTCATTTGGTAGGATGAATCCTCCAACTGCTGGACACTCTAAGGTTATTGATAAGGTTCATTCTCATGCTAAAGAGATTGGAGCCAATCATGCCGTTGTGGTTAGTCATTCACAAAACAAGAAAAAAGATCCTTTACACCATAATCACAAAAAAGAATACCTACAGCATGTGCATCCTGAGGTAAACTTTACGCATTCTACAAAAGAACACCCTCACTTTCTAGCACAACTTAAAAAGTTTAATCAGGAAGGACATACACACGCAACAATGGTAGTTGGTAGTGACAGGGTAAAACAATTTCAACAACTTTCCGCAAAATATAATGGGAAAGAATATAATTATAAAAAGATACGAGTTATTTCAGCAGGACATAGAGACCCAGATGCTGAAGGTGTCGCAGGTATAAGTGGTACTAAAATGAGAGCTCATGCTACTAATAATGATTATAAGTCTTTCAAAGCTGGATTACACCCTAACCACAACGATGACCATGCGAGAAAGTTATTCGACGCAACGAAACAAGGGTTACAGGAGTCAACCATGCAAACTTTTATGGAGTTCTTATCAGAGGACGACAAACCAAACAAAACAGGAGACGATGCAAAGGGGCATAAAAGGCCTACTGAGGATGGTGCTGGACTTACAGCAAAAGGTGTAGCAGCACATCGTAGAGCAAATCCTGGAAGTAAATTACAAACAGCAGTAACAACACCGCCTAGTAAACTAAAGCCAGGTAGTAAAGCAGCCAAAAGACGTAAGTCATTTTGTGCAAGGTCTAGAGGATGGACAGGTGAGAGGGGCAAGGCAGCTAGACGTAGATGGAATTGCTGAAGAAAATAGGAAGAGGTATAATTAATGGCCTCAAAAGAATATGGGAATGGATACTTTCCCTATTCATTACACGGTATAAAGTTACTGTATCGTTCAATAAAGTATATGGCGATAGTGATGATAAGAACTATATTGCCAAGAAAATTATAACTAGAAAAGAAAAGTTATTAATTTTTATTGACGAGGATAATAACAAAATTGAGTTTAGATCTTCAACAGGTTTGAACTACATAATAGAGGATTACTTATAATGCAACAGATATTTTTAGTATTAATATTAGTTCTCGGTGGAGCAACATATTGGTTATGGAATGAACGTGAAACGCTCATTGAGAATCAGGCAAAATTAGAACTTGCCGTACAGGAACAACAACTTGCAATGGAAGCAATGAAAGAGAGTTTTGAAAAGCAAGGGACTGCACTTTTAAATTTACAAAACAAAAATGCTCAAATTGAAGCGGAAAAAGCAGAGTATTTAGATATATTTAGAAGGCATAACTTAAATAAATTAGCAGAAGCTAAACCTGGACTTATAGAAAGTCGAATAAATAAAGGCACAGCAGCTGTATTTGGAGATATAGAAAATGATAGTAAGGAACTTAGCAACCTTAGCAATCCTAACAACCCTGATTAGCGGTTGCGCTAGTTTTGGTTTAGGAACAAAGAAAGTACAGGTAGTTACAAAGCCCGTACAAATAGATATTATGCAACCCAGCCTACCTAGGGATATTAATCTAATAGAACCTAAATGGTATGTTGTCTCAGAAGCAAAAATAGCTAACCCATGTTTAAAGAACGAAGAAGGGAAACGTGATTGTTCTCTAGGTAAAGAGAATGATTGGCCTGAAGGTTACACATATTTAGACAGATTTATGGATGATATGCGTGAACAAAACGGTGGGAAAGTAGTATTTGTTGCTACAACAATCGGTGATTATGAGGCAATGTCTGCTAATATGCAGGAACTTAGACGTTATATTAGAGAATTAGGTGAAGTCATTATATATTATAGAGAAGTGACTATGCCTAACGGAGATAAAGGCGTCGGTGTTGCGATAGAAAAGAAACAGTAGGTAAAATGTTACCTTACTATTTTGATATTCCACTAGAGCTATCAAAAGAACAAAAACAAACTTTTCTAAATTTAAAAGAAGAATATATAGCTCATCCAGGCGCTAATGGCAAGGCAGATCATAACTTATATTATATGCACTTGCCTGAAGAAGTAACAAAACCTTTAGCAGATTTATTTAAAATCCAACCAACATCCATTAAATTGCATATGAATATGCCTGATGGATATACACCACCACATACAGACGCACTAAAAGCGCGTTCAACACCCTTACTATTTCCTATCACAGATAATTTTGCCCCTACATTGTTTTGGAAAGATTATGGTGGTTACTTACATTTAAAAGGAGTAAAATATCATGAGGAAGATTGGATTAAGTCTGAAACTCCTATCAACTCTGCATATTTTATAAATACACAAGTAAGACACGGTCTTAAAAACAACGGAACTAGAAGAATAGCAGTTCAAGTATGGTTTCAAGAGTCAATTGAAGCACTTTATGAACTACACAAGAACGAGGAGTTATTGGCATAAATGAAAAACTTTACCACATTCAAAGAAGATTTAGCATCAGGTAGACCATTAAAGAAACCTGTTTCCAGCAATCTATTAAAACAACGTAAAAAAGAAAACGAAAAGGCTATGAAAACTGGTTTTATGAAAATGCCTGATTACGTTAAAAAGACATTTGAAGAGGAAAAAGAAGAAGAATACAAACCTCATATGATGTACAAAGGTAAAAAGAAAGTTATGGCCAAGAAAAAAGAAGATCATGATAAACTAAATAAACAAGGTTACGATCACGATAATCCTGAGACTAAAAAGGTTGAGGAAGAGAAAAAGAACTGTGGTTGTGGACAAGATCCTTGTATAACTTACGGTAAAGGTGGTAAAAAAGAAATGAAAGAACAAAGTATATTTGAAATCTCAGATGCCCTTAAGAAAAGATATATTGCTAAGGCAGGAAAACAGGTTACTGATACAGAAAAATTTAGAGATTATCAGAACAGATCAATGGACAAAATGGGTATGTCTAAAGACGACAAAAACTTTGTAAATAAAAAGATGGATAAAGACACTTTGAAAAGACGTAAGGGTATGGCAAAAGCGAGAGCAGGCCTAAAAGAAGAAAACAAACCTACAAATCCTGGATTGTGGTCGAAAGCAAAGGCAGCAGCAAGATCTAAATTTGATGTTTATCCAAGTGCTTATGCTAATGGCTGGGCAGTACAATGGTATAAAAAGAGAGGCGGTGGTTGGAAAAAAGTCGCTAAAGAGGAAGTAGAGTTACAAGAATTGTCACCAAAAACTATTTCTAGTTACCAAAAGAAAGCAGGTAAACAATACAGCGATCTTAAAAAGTCTACAATGTCAGCAACTTCAAGAGAAGGTGGTTATCACAAAGGTTACATCTCACAAAAAGAATACGACGCACAACATGATATGGCAGATAAGAAGGCTAGACGTGGTAAAGGTTTAGCAATGTCTAAAGGCAAAGGTGTACAGAAAGAAGGTGCAATGAAAAGACTTGCAACAGACGCAGCAGAAAAGAAAAGATTGTTAAAGATTAAAACAAACAAACCTATCAAAACAAAAGTAACTGATATAGGTCCTGGTGGTAAGGAATATGTCAGAAAAGATTGGTCCGAACAAAAGCAAATTGTTACTAATTTAGACTTAGACGAAAGCATCGCTAATTTAGTTAAACGAGGAGTAGGTAGAGTAAAAGATACTTTACAACAAGCTGGTCAACAATACGTCGACCATCAGAAAAAACAAATGAAAGCGGGTAAAGGAATCTATTCAAATCCTGTATCAGGAGATAACATTCGTAAAAGAATGAAACAGATGCAATCTCAAAAAAAAAGATTGACGAAGTAGCTCCACCTAGCGCAAAGCATGAGCGAATGATTAAGCATATTAAAAAGAACTATGCTAAAGACGGCAAACTTACAGACAAAGAAAAGTCTATAGCATACGCAACGGCATGGAAAGATTACAATGGCGATAGATAGACACGGTATTTCTAAAGACGCTACTAAGGCAGAACTAAAAAAGATACGTTCAAATCCTAACAGTAGTAAAGGTGCCAAGAATTTAGCACATTGGAAATTAAATATGCATCACAATAAAGAATCCGTAGAAGATTTTGGAGAGAGCCTCAAAGATTGGTTTGGTAAAGGCAAAAAAGGCGATTGGGTTCGTGTAGGAACAGACGGAAAAATTAAAGGGCAATGCGCCAGAGAACCAGGAGAGGGTAAACCTAAATGTATGCCACGTTCTAAAGCACATAGTATGGACAAAAAGGATAGAGCTTCAGCAGCAAGAAGAAAAAGAGCAAAAGACCCTAGTGTGGATAGACCAGGAACAGGCAATAAACCAATCAATGTAAAAACACAGAAAGAGGAACTTGTCCGTAGAATACAGGAAAAGTGTTGGCAAGGTTATACACAAAAAGGAATGAAAAAGAAAGGTAACAGAATTGTTCCTAATTGTGTTAAAGAAACAAAAGAATACGATGCTACTCCAGGCGGTATGGAATGGGGTACAGATAAAGGTGACGACTATTATAGAAAACTTACACCTGGACAAGAACCTAAAAGAAGAGACTTAAAAGGTAATAAAACTACAATTAAACCTGTAAAGGTTCCTTTCAATCCTGCATATACAACTGAGGAAATGACTCCTGCAGAAAAATCCAAGCACGAATATCCTATTGATAATAAAAACGAGGCACCTGATATAGATGAAATCATGGTGGGTAAAGAAGGCTCTTTTTATATTGATGACAAAGATGTACAGGAGTTAGAAAAACAAGCATTAGAGTTTACATTTGATGACGCAATAGCATTAGGATTGTATGATAAGGACGAATTAGAATATGAGGACTACGATGGAGATAAAGATCCATTTGATGACCATGAGATAGAAATTACTGAGGCATTATCTGTACAGGGTAGACTAAAAAGACGATTTGCAGCGAAACGTAATAAACAAAAATTAAAAGTAGCAAGACGTATAGCAATGAGAAGGGGTTCTACTCCAGATAGACTAAAACGTAGGGCTGTACGTGGTGCTCGTCTAATGGTATATAAAAGACTTCTAAGGGGTAGAGACAGATCTAGTTTACCGCCCGCAGAGAAAGGACGTTTAGAAAGAATGATACAACGATTCCAACCATTGGTTAGTCGTATATCAGTTAAATTACTTCCTCAAATGAGAAAGAACGAAATAGCACGTCTAACAAAAAGAGGTAAACAAGCAGCTTCCAGAAGTAAGAAGTTTAAAATGGCTAAACCTATAGCAAAGAAACAAACTGCTAAAAAGTTTAAGGCAAAGGGTGCGGCAAAAGTAGCGAAACCTAAGAAGCCTAAAAAGTTTACTCCTAAGAAACCAAACAACATGGGGACAAAAGCATATAAGGCATTTAGTTATTCAGTAGGTTAAATTATGTTGACGCCAGAACAACGGCAACTTGATTCGTTAAGAACAGTTACATTAGAAACAAATTCATTACTCAAAAAAGATCCTTTTAAACTAAAAACATTAGAAGATATTATACCCTTTGGTGTTATTAGACATTTCAAACAAGCGGGTGATTATCAAAACTTATATGGTTGGGAAGATTATGAATGGTCCTATTCCATAAATGAATACAATCACCGAGATAAATTCAATTTACAAGCAGACAAAAAGATAGCAATACTAGGCTCCTCTGATGCCTTTGGTGCAGGAGTAGAGTTTCCATTTGCCAGCAGACTACAAAACAAACTTCCGCCTAATTATAGTGTCTTAAATTTTGGTACTTGTGCTACAAACATCCTAGTCTTATATAAAAAGTTTATAGCAGTTACAGAACTGTTAGACTTAGACACAGTAATTATGGCATTCCCTTCTGCTAAAATGGTTAGTATTAGAGACCAACAGTTTAAAGTTTTAACAGCATTAACGAATGTTTTACCTCATACACCCGAATGGGTACAATTACTAGGTAATTTAGACAAAAGAGAGTATAATGAACTCCATGAGGATATAAAACAAGGTAAAGAAGGTGTACCATTACAACTATTTTTAATGCAATATATAGATTCTATAGTTCGTATAGCAGTAGATAAGAAAATAAAACTTGTATTAGGCTCCTGGGACACTCTAATATACTTTGCTATGAAACAAAAATATCCAGAAATATGTTTGCCCTTATGGGAGTTTCAAGATCATGCGATTTGTGATAGTTCTCATCCAGGACAAGCATCTCACGACGAATATACAGAAACAATATATCAGCATTTAGGTATATAAATTTTGGTCTCTAGTGTCTAGATTATATAAATACATGGAAAGAAGTATTAACTATGGACAATATAACAGAAAACTTAGAATACTTATTAGAGCTAGAGACAAGAAATCAACGTCTCGATAAACTCATTAGGCAAGGTATGTTGCCAGCCAGGCAACTTCCTATTCTTCATAGGGCGTTATCCAATATTAAAATGGGTAAAATTTTAACACCTTATGAAAGAGAAGCTCTAAGTAAACTGTTAGATAAGATGATGGGATTCCAATTCGGAGACGATATCACTTATAACCGTGCCAGGTTACATACACAAAAGACAAAATATCAAACCGAGGAGAGAGAAGTGGCAGAAGATAAAGATGTAGTCGTTTACGATGGCACAAAAGATGAGTCCGAGGAAAAACGAGACAAAAAGGTCAAGAAAAACGGTTCATCTAAAAATGCCAAAGGCGATAAAATGGTAGAAGTAGACGACGGACAAACCAAATCAGGCGGTAAAGTTCAAGAAGCTATAGGTAACAGACCAGCAGATAAAGAAGAAGGTGATAAAGAATCCCCTAAACAAGGCGGTTCAGAAACACCTGAAGTTGGTAAAATGTGCGAACCTCAAGATGGCAAAGCTAAACTAGACGAAGACGAAGAAGATAGATCCAAGATGGAAAGACGTTTCGCTAGAGCTGCTAAGTCAGCAAGAGGTATTCCTGGAGAACTTACAAAAGATGTAAGGAAAGAAAAGGAAAAAGCAGGCCTAAAAGAACAGCTTAAAGAGTTTAACGAACTTTATCAACATAACTTAGAACGTGCACTTGCTAATCAGGGCGTAGACAATGTTCGTGACGTTCCTTTAAGTTTAAAATCACAACTATTCAAACAAGTTGACGAAGCAACATATTCTAAGAAACAAATTAAAATGGCTAAGGGTATTGCTTTTGATAAAAGACATAAAGGCGGCGACATGACAGGCGCTTATAAGAAAATGGAAAAGATCAAGAAAGGCTTAGGAGATACTCCAGAAGCAAGTAAGGCTCTTAGACAAGCTAACGAATCTAAAATGGCAACACACGATCACGATGGCGATGGTAAAATAGAATCAGGTAAAGATGAGTACATGGGTTCTAGGGACAAAGCTATTAAAAAGGCTATGGGTAAGAAAAAGACTATGAAAGAAGCCTATAGAGAAGTTTTAGAAGGTGCCAGAGAAGACGCGATGAGAGACATGAAGTCTAAAGACGCAACTAAGGGTATGGCACAACCTAAGAAAGATCCTAAACCAGGTAAATCAAAGCATGATGGTTCTGAGAACAAAGGTCCAGCTCACATTGTATCGCAATTAAGAGGAGTTTTAGACCAAGGTGATAAACATGGTGGTGTTACATTTAAAGATGGAAAGAAACATAAAGTTTCTGTAAATCACGCACATAAATTCCTTAAAAAATATATGAGCGGCAAGCCACAAGACAAACTTAAGATGCAAGATCATGGTCATGCATCACACGATAACTTTAAAACACATTTAGACTAAGGAGAATAATATGTCAGGATGGGGAAGAAAAGATGATAAAACATCTACAGGCACAGTAGCCATCGACGCAGCCGGTGCAGTAACAGGAACAGGAACAGCATTCACAACTGAATCCGCTGTTGGTGATATCCTGACGGCTAATTCTATAGATTTTAGAATTACAGCTATTGCTTCTGATACTGCTTGCACAGTAGTAGACGCAGACACACCAGGTGCAACGATTACAGCTATTAGTGCTGGAGAAAACTTTACACTTAGCGAAAAGCCAAGTGGTATGATTAAAGCCGATTCAGGGGCGAGACTTACATCTGAGAAGGTGTTTGGTGTTGACCAAACTGAAATGGGTGTTACTAATGGTCCTGCACACGCAGGCTGGGTAGCAGTTCATACTATTGGGTCTCGTAAACAATACGAAACTCTAGTTGCTCTTTCATCTGCAGCAGCTTCCGACATGGGCGATGCTGAAGATACTGAATTTGCAGACAGCTAAGGAGTAACAAATGGCAGACAGTAAACTATCTGAGTTGACAGCAGCAACAAGCGCTGCTGCAACCGATACAACATACCTAGTTCAATCAAGTAGCAGTAAACAAATTACTATTGCAAATCTTTTTAAGGCTGTTGCAACACCTACTTCATTTAACGACAAGGTATCAATAGGGGATCATAACACAATTACAACTGCTTCGACAATAGGTGCAAGCAGTTATAATGTAACGTTTATTAATAATCCCGATTCAGGTGGTAACTGTTCTATTGAAGCTGGTCTGGATGGTCAGCTTCATGTTGTCATTATGTCTTCTAATACAGGGGGACATACATTAACAATTTCGGGTGCCAATGTACAAGGCACTATTTCATTTGATGCAGCAGGAGAAACAGCTCTCCTAATGTATGACACAGGGCTTTCTAAATGGTGGATGATCGGAGGAACAGCTACTTTTAGTTAATCCAAAACATTATAAATAATTTTTGTTATGACGATAGAATTAAATGATGATAACTTTTTAATTTACGCTATCAAGAACTATCAAAATCCTGGAATGACAGGAATGGCAGAACTTGAAGATGATTTAAAGAGGTTTAAATACTTAAAGAGATTATTCAATAAGTATTTAAAAACAGGAGACCCTAACGAAAGGCTCATTATAAATCATTTAATTTTATTATATAATGTATTTGGTAATGCTACGACGAAGATGCTTTTTTATAAAACAGATGAAAAGCATTACAGTATATTAAAGACATTTTTAATATTTTTAAATAGAATTCCAATCGAAGAGGTATATTCAAAAGGATTGGTTCCAGAAGGAAAAAATATTAACGATATTACATTAGACGATAAATTAATTAAGGTACTGAGAAAAATATGATAACAGAAGGTTCAGCAGCATTAGATACCATTGTAGCGATGCGTTTGCTAAAACTACTGACTACGCCTATTGAAAAGTCTAAGGCATTTAAATTAGGTATCGTTGATAAAAACGGAAAGAAACTTAGGAATCCAGAATCCTCAGAAAGAAATGATTATACATTTTTAGATAGATTCGCCTTTAAAATTAGGTATGCTTTAACTAAGTCATCTGATATGCAAGCGAGAAGATTACTATCATTTGCAGCAGCGATTGCTTTATTAAGAGAATATAAAGAAGAAGATGATGAAGTTGAAGTAAGAGCATTACTTGAACTTTATATGGAAGACGAAAGTGTAATACAAAATGCGAAGCTACTAGAGCACAATACATTATCATTTAGACAATTTAATGAAATGATGGGTGTAGGTGGTGGAGCAATTGCCGGTATAGGTATAGGGCCTCAAGGAGAACCTGGAGTTGATCCTAGACTAATGCCAATGGCAAGACGTAAAAAGAAGAAAAAGAATGGCAGCAACTAATCCAAAAACAGAAAGGGAGATTGCTACAGTTAAGGCTGATATAGCCGCAATGGGCCATTTATTTACAAAACTTGATGCAACTCTAGAAAAACTAGAAGAGAATTCAGGTAAACTAAGTTCGATAATTGCAGTTCATGAGGAACGATTAAATAACCAAGAGGACAACGTTGCAGTCCGAAAACGTGAAGTTGATTTAGATATAAAAGAACTACATAGCAGAATTACAACTGCTGGCAGAGAAAATCAGGAGCAGCACAGAGCGTTAGCAAAAGATATGGACGAAACAAAAAAAGAAATTATCGAAGCAATAAATGAACTTAGAAAAGATATATCTAAAGAACAAGAACGTATTGATTCACGAATAAAGTCATTAGAACAATGGCGATGGATTCTTTTGGGTATTCTTATAGCAGTATCTACCTTACTTCCTAACTTACCAAGATTAGTTACACTATTTGGTTAGATAACTATTTGACTTTTACTTTGTAAGAGTCTATTATATACATTATGTTACACATTGATCTAAAGTACATCAACCAGTGCAGTTTCAAGTTTGATCTATTCAAACGTAAGGATGATTACCTGTACAATTTCAGATGTCCTATTTGTGGTGACTCAACTAAAAAGAAAAACAAAGCTAGAGGTTATGTTTATAAAAAGGGTAATGGTATGTTTTACAAATGCCATAACTGTGGAATAGGATTAACCTTAGGCGGTTTAATTAAACAAGTAGATCCTGGTCTCTATAGCGAATATGTTTTAGAACGTTACAGTAGTGGCGTTTCAGGCAGAAAAGCAGATAAAGATCCTGATTTTAAATTTGAGGAACCTAAATTCAATACTAACGATAAATTAATCGATAGTTTAATGGACAGATGTGATAAACTTGATGAGGATCATGATGTAATTAAATACTTATCTGAAAGAAAGATTCCTAAAAATACTTGGAGAAGACTTTACTTTATAGATGACATCAGTAAGGTAGGACAACTAGCGGAAAAATATAAAGAACGTATTAAGACACAAGAGCCGAGATTAGTTATGCCTTTCTTTGATGTTGATGGTAAGCTTACGGCCCTCAATATGAGGGCTTTAGGTGAGTCGTCCTTAAGGTACATATTGGTTAAAATAAATGAGGAATCTCCTACAATTTTTGGATTAGATAGTATAAGTAATGATACGACAGTTAATATTGTTGAAGGTCCTTTGGATAGTTTATTTTTGCCTAACTGTATAGCATGTGCAGGTACAAGTTTTAATAAAATAAACAGTTTAAATATTCCGGATCGTAGGATTATTATAGACAACCAACCTAAAAACAAAGAAGTATGTCGTTTAATGGGATCTTTTATTGAGGATGGCGAGAGTGTTGTTATATGGCCTGACACAGTAAAAGAAAAAGATATCAACGATATGGTACTTGCAGGCCTAGACGTTGAAAATATTATAAATTATAATACGTTCAATGGCCTGGAAGCAAAGCTCAGGTTTACAAAATGGAAGAAGATTTAACACCACATAGTATTGGAGGCATGGCAGAAACATACAGACAACAGATGCTTACCAAAGAAACAGAAAATCACCAACTAAGACGAGAAGTCAAACTTTTACAGGGGCAACTACAAGAAGCTTACAAAAGAATAGCTGCTCTAACAACAAAAGAGAAACAATAAATGGAAGAAGTAACAAAAGTTCAAATAGATTTGTCTCGGGACGAACTATTCGATACACTAGGGAAAAATAGATTAAGAGAAAGTTATATGAAGGAAGAGGAGAATAGTCCTCAGGAACGATTTGCCTATGTATCAGAAACTTTTGCAAGTAATCCAGAACACGCACAACGATTATATGATTATAGTAGTAAACATTGGTTGTCCTATTCTACACCTATTCTGTCCTATGGCAGAAGTAAAAAAGGTATGCCAATATCATGTTTTTTAAATTACATTAACGATACAGCGGAGGGTTTAGTTGAAAACCTTAGTGAAACAAACTGGCTTAGCATGCTTGGCGGCGGTGTCGGTATTGGCTTTGGCATTAGATCAAGTGATGATAAGTCCACTGGCGTTATGCCTCACCTTAAGACTTATGATGCCTCATGCCTCGCGTACAGACAAGGTCGCACTAGACGGGGCAGCTATGCTACTTATCTCAGCATTGATCATCCAGATATTTTAATGTTCCTCGAAATGAGGAAACCAACGGGTGATCCTAATCTTAGATGTTTAAATTTACATCACGGTGTAAACATTACAGATAACTTTATGCAAATTATTGAACGTTGCATGAAGGACCCAACAGCAGATGATGGTTGGAATTTAGTTGATCCTCATAGTGGATTGATTAGAGATACTGTATCTGCTAAAGAACTATGGCAAAAGATATTAGAACTTAGAATGGAAACAGGAGAACCCTACATACATTTTATTGACCATTCTAACAATGCTATGAAACCAGAACAAAAGGAACTAGGACTAAAAATACATCAGTCTAATTTGTGTTCCGAGATTATTTTACCTACGAGTGAAGAAAGAACAGCAGTATGTTGTCTATCCTCAGTAAATTTAGAATACTATGACTCTTGGAGTAAGAATACAATGTTCCTTAGAGATGTAGCAGAGATGTTAGATAATGTATTGGCATTTTTTATTGAGAAGGCTCCTGACCAAGTACAAAGGGCTAAGTTCTCAGCAATGAGAGAAAGGAGTATTGGAGTTGGAGCATTAGGATTTCATGCTTACCTACAAAAGAATGGCATTGCATGGGAAAGTTCTCAAGCAAAGGGTGCTAATATTAGAATGTTCAGACACATTCGTAGTAAGTTGGATGACGCTAATAAAGAACTAGGTAAAGAACGTGGCGAGGCACCTGATATGGAAGGAACAGGTAAGCGTTTTGCTCATCTTATGGCTATAGCACCGAATGCTAGCTCTAGTATTATAATGGGTAACACCTCACCAAGTATTGAGCCTTTTAGGGCGAATGCGTATAGGCAGGACACTCTCTCAGGCGCATATTTAAACAAAAATAGGTATTTAGATGTCATTATAAAAGAGTATTGCGAGAAACATCCGAGAACTAATTATGACGAAGTATGGTCAAGTATTATTAGTAACGATGGTTCTGTACAACATTTAACACAATTAACAGATGAACAAAAAGCTATCTTTAAAACATCTATGGAGATAGATCAAAGGTGGCTTATTGAGCATGCGGCAGATAGACAGGAGTTTATTGACCAAGCACAAAGTTTAAATTTATTCTTCAGGCCAGATGTAAACATTTCCTATCTGCACGCTGTACATTTTACAGCATGGAAAGAAGGATTGAAAACTTTGTATTACTGTAGATCCGAAAAACTAGGAAAAGCAGATAAAGTGAGTAAAAGGATTGAACGAGAAATAATTCAAGAGATAGATATGTCAGCAGTAGCTGATGGTGAATGTCTAGCTTGCGAAGGATAATAAGGAAATTTAATGAACGTAAAACTGATTTCATACAGTCAGATGCCAATCGGTGGTTGGGGTGAAATCCCAGATCCAGCATTAGGCAACCCAGATCCAATGGAACTTGTTGCATACTGTGCAAGAGTAAGCAATCCAGACAATCAAAACAATAAAGAAACAAGCGAGAAACTTGTTAAGTATCTAATGAAACATCAGCATTGGTCACCATTAGAAATGGTTAGTGCGTGTTTAGAAATAGAAACTACAAGAGATATTGCTAGACAAATTTTAAGGCATAGGTCCTTTTCATTTCAGGAGTTTAGTCAAAGGTATGCAGATCCTACAAAGGATATGAAATTTGTAACGAGAGAGGCAAGGTTACAAGATCCTAAAAATAGACAAAACAGTATTGAAACTGATGACCAGGAACTACAAATTAAATGGCAACTATTACAGCAAGATGTAATTAGGACAACTAGGTATGCTTATACATGGGCATTAGAACATGGTATAGCAAAAGAGCAAGCACGTGCTGTTTTACCTGAGGGTAATACAATGAGTAGAATGTATGTAAACGGAACATTAAGAAGCTGGGTACATTACATTGAACTTAGACGTGCTAATGGTACACAACAAGAACATATGGAAATAGCAGAAGCTGTTGCTAAGGTTATATACGAATTATTCCCATGCAATTAAAAGAGATAGAATTTAAATTTGCTGGATTTGAAGCGTGGGAACCGCATAAAGTTAGTTACATTGATTGGAGAAAATCCGTTGTACTCTTAGGTGATTCAACTACTTATGGATTTGGATTGGATGAGGAAGATAGACTTCACAATGTATTAGATACAGATAGGCCTGTAAATAACTTTGGTTACCCTGGATATTCAAACGAACACATATTTAAAATATTTCTATATTTAATGGGAAGATATGGTAGACCCCATAAATTTATTATAGGATGGTCCTCTCCAGATAGATTTGTTGTTGTAAAAGATAAAATTGGAACATCTGTAGGACATTGGGTAAGTGATAGTAGCGAGAAAAACTTTCTTGTTGAACATACTGAAACACATAGATACAGAACACAAGACTTTAGAGATGCTATTAAACTTATAGATCCTGATGTACATGAATGGACTGTGTTTAGTAATTTACCTGATGATGTTCCTGTACTAAAATTTATAGATGTATCAAAGGACAAATCGCATCCTGGGCCTAAAACAATACAACAATTAGCAAAGCAGATTGAACTATGAACTTGACTTGGATAGATACACTTTCTGAAGAAAATGCTAACTTTGTTAAGAGTCAAGTAAGTGACTTAGAAATAGAACTTGCAGACATCCAAAAAGGACCGCAAGTACAATCTAAGGACATAAGTAGTTTTTATCCAGGTGACTATGAGGAACACTTCAAGGCATTTATAAAACAATTAAATCACCCTTTAAATCAGGCAGCACATCAACAAAAATTACCTCCTACAGGTACATTAGTAGAAATAGGGCCTTACTTAGGCAAATCTACTGTTGCATGGGCAGAAACATTACCTGGATATAAAATACATTGTATAGATTTGTTCATGGGTATTAATAAAGGTAAATTTGCTGGTATAATAAAAGAAGACGAACATTTAAAAACATTTGTAAAAAATATAGCAGGGAGAGAACAAATAACATATGAAAAGGCGTTCTTTTATCCACATTATATTCCACCAGAGGAGTTTGCTAAACCTACTATATTGTATTTCGACGGTATGCCTGAGCATTTAGAAATGGCAAAGGAATATTGGACAGGTAAGGTGGATTATTTTTTATCATTTGATTATGAAAACGAAACTATTGAATGGGGCAATTTAATTGAAAGAAGATAGAACAAGAGTTTTAAAGTTTTATTCTGACTTCATAAAACCATGGCATAAAAGCGACAAGACTATAGGTGTTGTTGTTAGTGGTGGATTTGATAGTGCAGTATTATGGCATTTAGTTTATAAGTATTGCATCAAATTAGATATAAATATAAAGCCCTTTACAGTACCAAAAGTAGATGGTTCAATTAGACACGCAGAGTTAGTATTAGAGGACTCATGTAGACGTTTTGGAACCAAACGTCTGCACCCAATTCAAGTCGGTACTGTAGACAACAACAATAGAGACCCAGAAGGGTCAGAATTATATCAACAGCTTCTTTCAGGTATGAGAGATGCTTATGGTATGTGTGATGTGATATTTACAGGAGCTAATCCATATGCTCCTCACATTATAAAAAAGTTTGGCCCTCCAGAAAGAAACTTTGTGAAGGGAACAGAGTACGAGAATATTATTAAACAACCTTTTGCAGATTATACAAAAGATTGGATAGTTGATATAGCATGGGAAGAAGGCATATTAGATGATATTGCCAAAATTACGCACTCTTGTGTGAGGCAAAATAGAGGGCGTTGTGGTGAATGTCTATGGTGTGAGGAACGCGCCTGGGCATTTGAGGAAAACGGATTAAAAGATATAGGAATAAACTAATGACAAAATTAACAGACGAAAGGACACATTTCAAACCGTTCAACTATCCATGGGCATACGAGGCATGGTTGAAACATGAACAATCACATTGGTTACATACAGAAGTACCAATGGCAGAAGATGTAAAAGATTGGAAAGAAAAATTATCAGATCAGGAAAAGGCCTTCCTTACAAACATATTTAGATTCTTTGTACAAGGAGATGTAGATGTAGCAGGTGGTTATGTAAATAACTATTTGCCTTATTTCCCACAACCAGAAGTTCGTATGATGTTAGCAGGATTTACAGCAAGAGAGGCACTTCACGTTGCAGCCTATTCACATCTTATCGAGACACTTGGTATGCCTGATTCAACCTATAGAGAGTTTTTAGAATATCAAACTATGGTAGACAAACATGAATACTTTATGGAACTATCAGGACAAAATGGAACTAAGGAATCTGTTGCTACAAACATAGCAGCCTTTTCTGCCTTTACAGAAGGTATGCAACTATTCTCATCTTTTATTATGTTATTAAATTTTCCTCGTCATGGCAAGATGAAAGGTATGGGACAAATTATTACATGGTCCATTGTCGACGAAACAATGCACGCTGAATCTATGATACAATTATTTAAAACATACGTCAAAGAGAACAGGGGTATTTGGAATGACAAAACTAAAAAACAAATTTATGATATTGCAGAGAAGATGGTAGAACTAGAAGAAAAATTCATTGATATTTGTTTTGCAATGGGTAATATGGAAAACTTACGCCCTGAAGATGTTAAAAAATATATTAGATATATTGCTGATAGACGTCTTATAAGTATGGGCATGCGAGGTATTTTTAAAGTAAAAAGAAATCCTCTATTGTGGGTAGAAGAAATGATTAACGCTCCTACTCATACAAACTTTTTTGAAAATAGAGCAACGGATTATGCTCGTGGCGCACTGAAAGGTGATTGGGGGCAAGTCTGGGGAGTAGCTAAATAATGGATGAAGAAACTAGAATACGACGTGAACATAATCAATATAATTTAGAAACTATATTTGATCCTAATACATATCACAAACCAGCATTATTAGAACGTAACAAACTCGTATTCCAGAAAGTATTAGATTATAATTTAAACTTTAAAAAAGGTTTAGAAATGTGTTGTGGTTGGGGAATAATTGGCTCCTCATTACTATTGAAGGACGCTGTTAAAGAACTACACTACACAGATATAACACAAGAACAACTAGAAGATTGTCAAATAAATGTAGACACTTGTGGACTTACAGACAGAGCTACAGTATATAGAAGTGATGTATGGGAAAATATAGATGATACATTTGATTTTATTATTGTAAATCCACCGTGGTGGGCAAACAGAATAGAATACATGGTAAACATGGGACTAAGAGAAGAAGCATGGTTAGATGAAGATTGGCAATTTCATCAAAGATTTTTTAACGGATTAAAAGAACATTTGAATCCAGGAGGCAGATGTTTATTAATAGAGAGTTCTCTGGGCTCTCATATATCTATTTTTGAACCAATGGTACCTGATGGTATGGTAGCAACGGAAATCAAAATACCTACAGATATAAATCCATCCTGGTTATTAGAGGTAAAATATGAAGCAACCATTTGAATGTGTAAAATGTAATGGTGCCGGAAAGTTAGAAGTTTCCGAGGACCACGATTTTTACAGACTCAGATATTGCCCTTTTTGTGGTGAAGAATTAGAGCTAGAAGAAGGGTTCGACTATATCGACAAATTTGAAGAGGAATATAATGAAAGTATCGATTAAAGATATAGGTGGAGTAGTCGTTAAGGAGGACGACAGATACACCGTAAAAGATAACTTGCACTTAAAAGGATTAGTGGTTAGTTCTACTCATCTTACAGCAGGTAAATCAACATCAGGACATAAACACGAAGGACAAGAAGAAGTCTATATGTTTATTAATGGCCGTGGTGAAATGGAAATAGATGATAACCGTTTTGAAGTTTCAGGTGGAGACTTGGTACTTATTGAGGACGGAGTATTTCACAGAGTACATAATACAGGAGACTTTGGTCTCTATTTCGTATGTGTATTCGACGGCAAAAGGCATGGATAAATTAGATTATTATTTTAAAAAGTATCCATTGTTTATGAACGCGGTGTTGCCTACCCTAGTGATAGCATCCGCCATGTTACTGATGTTTACTTGTATGACTATCATCAATTACGTCATATAAATAGTCTATATGCCTAAAGAGAAAAAGAAACACAGAGTTTATTGCACATATTTTCCTGATGGGAGATATTATATTGGTTATTCTTGCAAGACAGATAAACAATTTGAAAAATACTTTGGTAGTTCTAGTGTAGTAAAAGAAAGTGCAGAAGAATTACATAAGGAAGTAATTGCAGAGTACCCTACTAGAGCACCGGCAAAAATGCAGGAGTTTCTTTTACAATGGCAGCAGAGGGAAGACCCTAACTGTTTAAATGATATGTTGCATATTAGAATACGTTCAAGTTTTTTAAAGGACTTTGAACCCATTCAATGGAGGCCTAACAATGCGAACTAATAGTATAATGTTTATTATAATGACTGCTTTCTCAGCATTGTCTGTATCAGCAGTTGCAGCCTACTTTTCTATTGTAGGTCTAATTACTATTTTCCCGGCAGCAGCTATGGCAATTATGGGTATGGGAATTGTACTCGAAATAGCAAAACTTGTAGCAGCCTCATGGGTATATCAATATTGGGACAGAATAAGATTCCTAATGAAATCATACATGGTAAGTGCGGTCCTAATCTTATCCATAATAACTTCATTAGGTATATTTGGTTTTCTATCTAGAGCCCATATAGAGCAGGTAGCAGTTTATACTGACCAAGACTTAAACATGGAAGTCATAGAGTTTAGATTAGAGTCAGAGAAAGATAAACTAACAGCATATCGAGACAGAATAGAAGCACTAGACTTGGTACTATTGGAATCACGTAGACAAGATAGAAACTATGTAACAAGAACACAGCGAGAAGAAAGAGAAAGAATAAACGCAGACATAGATGAATCAATAGTATTAATCGATCAATATAACGAACAACTATTGCCTCTTAGAATGGAACAAGCAAAGATGGAGGCAGAACTAGGACCAATAAATTATATCTCGGAACTCTTTTATGGCGAAACGGGTGAACAAAGGATTGATTCTGCCGTCAGAATCATTATACTATTACTAATATTCGTATTTGATCCTTTAGCGATTATTATGGTATTAGCAGCAAACATTGCTATAAGAGAGTATAAAGGAGAACGAATTACAGCAGTTGATATGCCTGAGGACCCTACTGTAGATAACAAAGGCATATCACAAGCAGAAGAACCTAAAAAGGGTACTTGGGCCGCTGTTAATAGTGCAAAGAATCCTACACACGAGCTAAAGACAAGAGTCCGTGTTGAAGATGATTTACACATAGATATAGAACTGCCACCTGATGGAACTATGACAAAAGATATGTTAGATGGTCCAATGGAATGGCAGGAAGAAAAATATGGGGAGTCTGCTAAAATGGACCCTAAAAAGGAAGCAGATCTCCAATGGTTAATAGATAAAAAACGGAGTAAAGAATAATGCCAAATGTAATTGAATTTGAACCAAGGCGTAATGATGACGATTGGCGTCAGCAAATCGAAGATGTATTAAGTCGTGGATATGGTATGTTTAGGTTTCAAAAGGTAAATGGCGAAGTCCGTGAACTTGTATGTTCATTGATGCCTCATTTATTCCCGGAACCAAAAGGCGATTCTAAAAACAACAAATCACCAGGTAACCTTACTGTATGGGCGCACCCAGAAGAAGGTTTCAGAACTATTAAATATGATAAAGTGATTCGTTTTAAGTTCTTAGGCAAGGACCCACTTGTAGTAGAGCAGACTTCTAGTTCAGAAGTTACCACTATCACGCCAGAATAGTTTCGCGGGCTACCTTAGCTCAGTTGGCCAGAGCAGGGGTTTTGTAAACCTCAGGTCGTCGGTTCGAATCCGACAGGTAGCTCCATTTTGGTCATCTACGTATTTGACTTTTACTTTCATAGCTCTTATAATTAGTAGTATGATTAATTTAGGAGAAGTCCATTATGGCAGCAAGAAAAAAACAACGGGGTCCTGTCTACCTCGTCAAGGAACCGAACTGGGCGCAGTTCAGTCTGATAGACAATGAGGAGGAACGCGCTAAAGCGTACCGTAATTCAGAATATTTTATTCACCACGAAATAAGCGATAAAGAACAATACGCTTCATTTCGTAAGTGGGCAAAAGATCATAGCGGTTGGGATAAGAAGACTATTAAGTTAGTACAGGCAGCTCCTGACTACGCATTTCTAGCAATATCTAAATATACTTGGTTCTTTTATAAGACAGGTTGGATGACTGCAAACCAACGAGAGTATCTAGATAAAAAACTAGAATACATCACTACTAAAGGACAAGAAGCTTTAGATGCCAAACAAGAAAAGAAAGAGGCAGTAAAACCTAAGGTTGTTAGAATTGAATTGCCTTTGTTTATTGGTGCAGTAGATAATTCTGTAGACAATATTATGGAAGGCAAAAAACATTCTAGTCCTGAACAACTAATGAATGGTGTAAAACTGAACAAGGAAGAGATGTCAGAAGCAATTGCAGAGTTCAGTGGTTTACTAGATGAGCTAGAAGAACTACAGCGTGTCCGTAAAATACGACAACGTAATGACTGGGACGAACAACTTGTAGAAGGTTATAGCCACATAAGAAAACCTGATACACAAAAGTTAGTTGACTGGTTGAAAGAGTTGATGGGTTTACTATCAGCAGGACAAGTTCGTAAACAAGTAGTAAGACGTAAGAAGCCACAAGACCCACGTAAGATTGTAAGCAGATTACGATACAAGCAAGCAGATAAGGACTTGAATATAGCATCCATACAACCTGTAGATATATTAGGAGCTACAGAACTATGGGTATATGATACTAAGCGTAGACGTTTAGGTTTGTATATGAGTAAAGGCGAAGGCGGTTTAGGTGTAAAAGGTACATCACCACAAGGATGGGATGCTGAACTGTCCTATGAAAAGACACTGCGTAAACCTGAAGAACAACTTCCTTTGATAATGAAGAAGTCTAGAAATGCCATACATGAACAAGTAGGTAAAATACGAGGTAAGAAGATGGGTGTTAAGTTAAGAATTAATCCTAACATGCTACTTCTTAAAGTCCAATGATTGTAGTAGATTATAATCAAACTGCCATAGGTAATTTTATGGCAGAGGTAAGAGGACGTCCTGATGTAGATGTAAACTTACCTTTACTTAGGCATATGATTGTAAATACAATACGTTCATATAAAAGAAAGTATGGGGAGGAGTTTGGTGATATAGTTATTGCTTGTGATAACAGATACTATTGGAGAAAGAAAGAGTTTCCGTATTACAAAGCAAGTAGACGCACACAACGACAAGCGAGTTCATTAGATTGGGGAGAAATATTTGATGCCTTAAATATTGTTAGGGACGAACTATCAGAGGTATTTCCATATCCTGTTATTGATGTAGAAGGTGCCGAGGCAGATGATGTTATAGGTACACTAGCAGAATATAGTCAAAGTTTAGGAGAACCTGGAGTATTATTCGAAGATGATATTACTCCTGATCCTTTTCTAATTATTTCTGGAGATCATGACTTTCAGCAATTACAAAAATATCCTAATGTAAAACAATATGCACCTGCACAAAAGAAGTGGGTAAAAATTAAAGAGCCTGCTCAGCATGTTTTAATGGAACATATTATTACAGGTGATAAAGGTGATGGCATTCCTAATATGTTCTCAGATGATGATGTATTTGTTAAAGGTGAACGACAACGCCCTATACGAAAAAACTTATTGGCAAAATGGAAAACTATGAAGCCAGAAGATTTTGTAAACGGTGATGGAGCACACGGTTGGAATAGAAATAGTTTATTAGTAGACTTATCTAAAACCCCACAGGACATCAAAGAAAATATTATACATAGTTACGAGTCTCAAACAAACAAAGATAAAAGTGCTTTGTTAGAATATTTTAATAAGCACAGAATGAGACAAATGATAGATGTCATTGATGAATTTTAGAGTACCAATAAGGTATATAATTTAAAATGTTAAATATAAATAATACAGAAAGAGGAGTTAAATTATGTTTAAATGGTTAAAAACATTTGTATTTGGTCCAGACCCCGTTGAGGAAAAACCAGCTTCTGGTGTAAGAGCTAGAGGTCCAAAAGGACGTTTTAAAGCTGATGATAAATCAACACCAGATATTAATGAAGCATACGTTGATGGTAAAACACCTAAGCGTAAAAAAGCCGCCCCTAAGGCAGCCCCTAAAAAAAGAGGACGTCCTAAGGGTTCTAAAAATAAGGTGAAGTAAATGGCAAACAAGTTCAGACAGTTGAACGAGGCATTCGATTGGGTATTTGAGGCGTCTAGTAAAGACGAGCAAGTATCAAGACTTAAAGAGGTTGCCTCTACAAACCAAACGGTAGTTCCTTTAGTTAGATGGGGAGTGGGAGCCGAGGAAGTTGATTGGGGATTGCCTGAAGGTATGCCCGAGGCTGCTAAAATTGAGGACGATGTACCAGACGGAATGGGTGATACGACTATTGCATTAGAGTTTAGACGTATCAAACAATTTGTTGACCCTCAAGCTAATCTAAAAAATCTTCCAGCATGGAAACAGGAAATGAACTGGTTGTCTATTATGGAAGGACTACATCACAAAGAAGCACAGTTAATGACTGCCATTAAAGACAAGAAGTTAATAACTGCTTATCCAAAACTAGAAGGCATCTTGGAAAAATTAGGAATAGAGGAATATGTCAAACCTAAAAAAACAAGAGCCAAGCGAACAAAGAAACAGTAATTGGGATTACGAGAACCTACGGAGCGTGCACTTAGAACTGAGCACGCTCTGTAATTCCATTTGTCCTTGGTGTCCACGTTATAATAATTTTAGTCCTAATCTAAATCCTAATATTCAAGAAGGATATTACACACTAGAACAATTCAAAGAACATTTTCCTGTAGACTTTATACAACAAATAAAGTTCTGGACATTTGCTGGTGATTATGGAGACCCTGGCACTTGTCCTCATATTATTCCTATACTTGATCACATCAACAAAACCACAATACAATCACCTACCATACAAATTAATACCAATGGAGGTATGAAAGGTACACAATTTTGGTATCAATTAGGACTGTCTACAAATAGCAATAGCTATGTAATATTTTCTGTAGATGGTTTGGAAGATACTAATCACATTTATAGACGTAATGTACAATGGAAGAAAGTATGGGCTAATATGAAATCATATTCTGCGACAGGAGCTAAAGGTATATGGGAGTTTTTAAAGTTCAAACATAACGAACATCAAATGGATAAGGCAAAGGAACTAGCAGATGAATTAGGGTTTGAAATAAGATTTAAAAATCCTAATGGTTTTGAAGGCGGCCCTATGCCGGTTAGGGATAAACAATACAACGTTCAATATGAAATATATCCTTGTGACGACAATCCTATAAAACCTATACCACAAAAGGCAGTAGAGTTTATTGAGGCATTAGACTTAGGTAAAGTCGATGATAAGGTATGTGATACAATATACAAAGACAGAACAACTGAAATCGTATGTAGTGCTAATCACAAGTTTGGTGCAGGTAATGAAATAAGAATAAATCAAGATGGTACGGTATGGCCTTGTAGTTTCTTTGGACACACGCACGAGAAATATCTAGAAAATAGATTAGTTGGTAAACCACATCAACGACAGATGAGAAGAGTATTCAAAGATATAAATAACAACTTAAACGACAGGACATTAAAAGAAATATTAGATGATGATCCTTTCAGAGAAGTATATGAGGGTTGGCCAGAGCATAAAATGATGGTTTGTTCTGACTCTTGTGGTCATAAACCTACTATGGAGAAAATATATGGAAAGTAGAAGTGTCTTACTTACAGGAGGTAATAGTAAGTTTGGTGCTCATCTATCTCAAACATTTAGAGAGAAAGGATGGGACTTAGAAATTATACCGAGAGACGCACATTATGATCCTAACTTATATACACCATTGAAAGAGAGTTATGATTTAATTTTTATTAACCATGCTAAAATAATTACCATGCCTGGTTGGAATTTTGATCCTATGCCAGAACATTTAATTAATAAATGTAAGACTAGAGCAATGGGTTGGATGATATCAAACGATTCAGAGAGATTGGGTGGCAAACCCTATATGGATGATCCTGTGTTTACATTATATATTGCACAAAAGGCAGTTTATATACAACAGGCAAGATACTATCAGAAGAAGTGTAGCACATTTGCATACAATCCTGGACACTTAACCGAGGACATTTGGCAATCAACTGCTGAGGATATTATTAGTAAAGCGGAAGAATTATTTGTGTCAGGAGCTACTGCTCAGGTTTACCATAATCAGAAGGATCCGGCAACTTGGTAGGGTCTGGTCTATAAGGGTCATAAAATCTACCCCATTGCCAACCCTCAGGTAAAGGTTCAGTAACAGGTATTGTTGTAGTTACACCATCAGGCGATACACACCAACGACGTTTAACTTTAAAATTAGAAGCATAAGACATTTTTACACGAGTCTCTTTACTGTGCTGTCTACCATACATAGGATTGTTCTCACCGCCCCTTGTACCTGTCATTGTTTTAGATACCTTTTCTCTAAACTCTGGGCTTCTACCATTTTGTACAGCAGGATGATTCTCACCTAATTTTGCTTGCCTAATACGTTCTATTCCTTCTGGTGTGTGGTGTTTGGTTCTTTCTCTTGCAGTATCGTCTGCTATCTCTTTACCTAATGACTCAGCATATTCTCTTACAAGTTCTATACTACTGAAACGTCTGATTAGTTCACGAGGTTTAGGAACGTCCTGTATTTTATTATTGTCTACGATGTAGAGTTGATTGTTGTGTTCAAATAAAAAGAATAATGTTGCTTTCATAGTTACGCATAATAAAAGTTTGATAATAAGTCTTTTGGTGGCAATGCCGCGTTAGTTTTATTTCTTATTACAAAATCTATTTTCCTATAATCATGTGTCTGTACTTGGATACGAACACTCCTTGAGAACCTACTAGCGCCACCATAATATATTGTTGGTTTACCTCTTAAGGTTCCGTTTCGTTTCATGTATTGTTGACTTGCCTCATAATGTTTGATATTCTTAGCGCCTGTATCAAATAGATGAACCATATGAAAACCATATCCTATTGCACTTTCGATTAATTGTCCTATTGCTCTAGGATTATAGTTACTAGGTTGCTCTTCTCCTATTGGACTCCTAGGAGCAGTTTTATATCTAAAACAAGCATCAAACATTTCTAAGTCTATGCCAAAGTGTTTACAAAAAGTTAGAAAGTCTGAGCTGTGCTTATAATCTCCTGTAGCTTGTTGTGCAGGATAACCACGTAACATTCCCTGCCCTAAACCAGCATTGAAATACGACACGGTGCTACCTTTCTTCAAACTTAAATAAACAGTTTTATCAACAGCACCTCTAGGGTTTTTACCTTGTACGGTTACATCAGTTACAGTTTTACCTATATCAAATACAGGACTGCCACCTACATACATTCCTGCTGATGTTATGTTTAATGGACGAGCCTTATTTAATGCACCCTCTGGTACAATTTTAATCTCAGAATATTTTGTTAAATCATAATAGTCAACGAGTTCCAATATAAATTTTTCTATATTAGGTTTTATAATAGCACCTGCCTCATAGGGTTCACCTTGTTTCCATAATTCAAATGATGCTACGACGTCGTCCTCAAATCCTAGTCCTCTATTATTGACTCCTTTGTTACCTCTGGAGCCATCACCAAATGAAAACCCTAAGTCATTTACTTTTATAGGTTTGCCGTCTGGTCGTTTTATTCTAGAAAGGGCTTGCCGTATATTGATTTGGGTTTGTGGATTACTATCCATTTGAGTGGCAAGTTTACCTACAAACGTCTTTCTAATTTTTAATTTAGTATTGTTCTTAGGAGTGGGGTCAATAGCAATAGGTTGCTCATATTCTAGTCCTTTGTACTCCTCATTTAGATGTTCTAGTATAGCTGCTACATCGTCCAAAAGCTCTCTTTTGATGAGAGTTTGAACTTTATTTGGGTTAGCAAGCAGTTCTTTTGCATCCTTTGGGAAATAGTCATATGCCATTTTCTTCTCCTGTATTAGCATATTTATATAAATACAAGGCATTTGTTTAACTATATAGGAGGGTAATAAATGTTAGATTTAATTAAAGATAAACTATTCGGCTGGTACGAATGGGGCTTAGAGAGATATTCTGAGAGAACTTCTTGGGATGGTACTGTAATTATTGCGGTATGTCTATCTGTCTTAGTTTTAGGCAAATTAGTATGGTGGGCAGCATGGCTTGGACTAGCATACGGTATTTGGACTTTGGTGAAATCAGAAGGCTAGCGAACCAAAACGCCTTGACAAATGGTTCACATTTCACTATCATATACACTATAATATATTAATGGTGGTATTATGACACAATATAACGATAAGGTAGAACGTCAGAGACTTAGAATTGAAGCAGATAAGTGGGCTAATGAAGTAGCTTCTATGCACGCACATTCTCTCAAATCTATGTGGTATGACAACAGACCTCACGATACTGATGGTCACTCTGTATTAGATATCATGTATAACGATGGCAGAGTCGAACGAAAATTACATAATGGTGAGACAGTTATAATGGGGAAACGTCTTACAGGCGAAGATCTTGTTGACGCGTATGTGCGTGGTCAGCAGTAACTGTTTGAATTGATAGAGTTTAAAAGTCAAGAAAAATGCAAAAAACTCTTGACTTTTGCTCCCTAAGGTGCTATCATATACATATAAACTAAAAAAGTGAGGTAAATATGTTAAAAACTGTTAAACATCCAAAAATCCAAGTAAACGAAGACTGTGTTTTATCACAGGATTCTTATTACACAAGAAACCCTGAGGATGCTAATATCCCAGGAGCAATTGGTCCTGATAGCCCTGAAAAGGTTTTTGTAAAATCCATTGAACTTGTTGAATACATCGACACAGAAGATGGTGATAATTGGTTCCATGCAAAAGTTGAACACAACGGTATCTGGGAAATTTACACAGATACAGCGTTCGGTCCATTTATCGAATTGAAACTTTCAGAGAACGGTATTGAAACTTCATACTGTGATTTCTCAGAACAAGGTATGCAAGACGATGGACTTGCAGACTTAGACGTAGTAATGCAGGAGGCAGCATAATGGTCAAAGGAGAACAACAAGAGCTTAAATTAACAAAGCTCTCACCTGCTGATATAGCAGAATATATTGCTAGGTTGTCATCGAAGGAGATCGCTGAACTAGCAGACATAATGATTGACAAACGCATAGCCCCAGGATTTGAATCCACACTAGGTTATGCTAAAATAGAAAAGGATCTGCAATAGATGAATTGGATAGCCGCTAGAGGCGGGACTTACAAACAAAGGCAACTTGCTGAGCAGGTTGCTTGGTTTTGTGCAGAAGAATTAATGCCAAAGTATCGCACATTAGACGTAGATATTTGGTTGAGGTCTCCAAAGGCAATGCAAGGAGACTTAGGTACTTGCTTGAATGTATCAGCTACGACACGTAGCAGACAGTTTGAAATAGAACTTGATAAGAGTATGGACAAGTATAAATTTATCCTAACCTTGGCACATGAAATGATTCATGTAGAACAAGGAGTAAAGAATAAATTACAGGAGAAAGACCTGAAACAGTTTTGGGAAGGCACGGAAGTAAATGCCTCATATTACAAACAGCCGTGGGAAAAGGATGCTTTTGCCAGGCAGTTACCCTTAGCGCATAAATTTATTAAGACGCATATAGGTACGATAACCGGAGTAAAGTATGATAAAAAATGATAAAGTGATATTAACAGACTGCGATGGAGCATGTCTAGATTGGGAATTCGGATTCCACACATGGATGTCAACACATGGACACGAACTTGTTGACAAAGATGTTTACAAAGTTTCAAGGCAATATGATTTGCCTATTGATGTCGCTAACCGTTGTGTTAGGACTTTCAATGAAAGCGCGTCCATAGGGTTTTTACCTCCCCTAAGGGACGCGCAGTATTATATTAAGCGTATGACAGAGGAATTAGGTTATAGATTTATAGCAGTAACGAGCTTATCTAATGACCCTTCAGCACAGAAACTTAGAACTTGTAACCTTAACAAAATATTTGGAGAAGGTACTTTCATAGAGTTTCATTACTTAGATTGTGGTGCTGATAAAGATGAAATTCTCACAGAACTAGCAGGAAAATATCCTGGAAGTATTTGGGTAGAGGATAAATACGTCAATGCTGAGGTAGGACGAGAACTAGGATTTGATTCCTTACTCGTTGAGCATGGACACAACCTAGCATACGAAGGAGAATGTAAGGTTGTAAAAAACTGGAAAGAAATATATGAGCACGCAGCAACAAAAGTTTAGCAAAGAGGAGTTAGAAAACTCCAAAAGAATACAAAAGTCAGCGACTCCTAAATATACCTTAGATTGGTATGTCAAATGGATAGCGTCTTTGTTTATTCTTGTTGCTATGTCAATGAGAGGCATCGAAGGTATGCAACTCATTGATTTATCTTTATCTTGTATTGGTGTTGGATTGTGGTTATGGGTATCAATTCTATGGAAAGATAGAGCCCTGGTCCTACTCAATGGTGTGGGATTATTATTTCTTTTACGCAACTTAATAGAAGGACTTTTCACATGAAAAAGAAAAAGAAGTTGAAGCCTAGGAACCCTGTTGCCAGACATTCACGCAACAAAAGTGGTGCTGGTGCTCATAAGTCTAAAAAGGATTATGACAGAAAGGATTACAAGGTAACTCAACAGGATTTAACAGAACTAAATGGTGACGGTAATCGAGAACGAGGACGTTACGGGGAGGATTTGGAAAATGAGTAAGACAGCTAAGTGCATTGTATTTGTGTTTCTAATGTTGTTATGTGCTGAGACAGTAGCATTTGATGAGAACGGAGAACGCTTTTGTTTAGCAAAAAATATCTATTTTGAGGCGGGCAATCAACCTAAAGCAGGTAGGATTGCAGTTGCACAAGTTACAATGAACAGAGTAGCTGACCCTCAATTTCCAGATACTGTATGTGATGTGGTATATCAGGCAAAAGAATATAAGAGGTCATGGAAGACAGGCGAACTGATCCCTAAAAGAGGTATGTGTCAGTTTAGTTGGTTTTGTGATGGCAAACCTGATATACCACAGGACTCTGTAACATGGATGGCATCACTAAAATTAGCAGATCAATATTTAAGCACAGAACAAATTGATATAACGGACGGTGCCTTATGGTATCATGCGGACTATATCTATCCTTATTGGGCAGATCATCTAGAGGAGGTTTGTCGTATAAACAACCACATTTTTTATAGGTAACGATATGGAAACACTTACACTAGCAGCAATAATTTTACTACCAGCAGCCTTTGCACATGGCTGGTGGGTAGGAAAGAAGCAAGGTATATCAAACTTTATATCATTTGTATATGATAAAAGAGATAAATATAATCACACGACTATGAAGTTTCCTAATAAAGACGAGATTGAATTCGTTGATACATTAGAGTATAACCGATTAGTATTACAGGCAATTGATGAAGCTATTGAAAAACAATCCTCCAGAGAGATATAACGAGGGCGATGTCCTAAAGACTTTTATTGAAACTGGAAATATTACAATATACTCACATGGTCCTACAGGGGTCAAAGGTTTCCAAGATTATTTCTACAGTTTAGGTTTTAATCATATACAAGAGGCGTTCATAAAACCTTTTCATTGGGAACAAATAACTAAAACTCACGTAGGTAGAACGCACATCCTAGTGCTACGAGATCCTGTCGAGGCACATCATCATGCAGCATATTTACATGCAGTCAGCATGAGGCAGGGGCAACAGAAACGGAACAATATGTTCTATAATACACACCTACAGCCCTATATGCCAGTCATATTAGATTCTCTATTTGACTTTTACATTCCATACGAAAAACTACAAGACTTTATACCAACATACGAGTATGCTCCTATACCAGCATACAGCGAGAAGGGTAAACTCCAATTATTTGACCTACAGAGGGAAATAAATACATATAAATTAATAAAAGAAACAAAGATTGAATTACAACCCCCACAATGGCGAGAGCTATTAATAAGTGGACAATTAGATGAAATATAATGTATCCAAATATAGAACTAGCAGAACTAGATAACAAGGAACTTGTTTATGGGACTTACGAAGAGATAGAGGAATACGCAGACAAGCAAAAGACTTGGGTGTTCCATTATTTTGATCACGTCAACCCTTCAACAGTTTATAAACATTTTAGATATATAGGCAAGGAGATGAGTGACCCATACGCGGTATCAACTCCTTTTGATTATAGGAAAGGGAGGCAGCCCGCTAACTTTAATACTGCCGGAGTTAATACAGACAAATGGTAAAGAAAGGAATCATACTTGGTGGGGCTCTAGAAAGAACCGATACAAGTGAAACAAGAAACCAGGCTATTGGTAAAGTTAAAACCAAATTAGAATCCGAGGATGTTTGGTATAGTATCAAACGTTCTGCTGGTGCACACAGGATTGCTACTCACTTACGAACATTAGGTTGGGACATAGAGGTCATAGACTTCTGGCCTGCATGGTCAAGAGAACAACTATTAGAATTAATGGAGAAGAGAGTAGACCACAATACAGTATTTTTAGGTATATCATCGATGTTTCCTATGCAAGGACCTAGTGCAAAGCGTCTCTATGGTGACGGAAAGAACATGATGCAATACATGAATGAGACGTTACAGTTAATAAAACAGGAACATCCACATATCAAGATTATAGGAGGAGCACAAAACGTCAGCGCTTCCTTACAATGGTGGTGTGATTATTACATATCAGGATTTGCTGAGGTAGGTATTGTAGAACTATTAGACCATATCATGGGTAACAAACCTGAACCTAAAGGCATGGAAACGAAAGAGATATGGGGCATGGAAAGAAAGATGATTAATTGTAGACATCACTATCCTGCTTTCCCATGGCCTGATGCTAGAGCACAATATGAAGAACGAGACTTTATGAGGCCAGATGATATACCAACATTTGAATTCAGTCGAGGTTGTAAGTTCAAATGTAGGTTCTGTTCATTCTCGGTACTAGGTGTTAAGGGAGATTATAGTCGAGATGAGGAATCAGTTTATGAAGAGCTAATGCACAATTACGAGAATTGGGGCATTACAACCTACTCTGTATCAGATGAAACAATCAACGATGACGATGAAAAACTAGCAAAGTTACAGCGAGTGGCAAAACGATTACCATTCCAACCCTCATTCCAAGGATTTATGAGAGCAGATTTACTTGTATCTAAACCACATCAATGGCAGATGGCTTACGATGCAGGTATTAGGTCACATTTATATGGTGTCGAGACACTAAACCATACTGCAGGTAAATTTGTAGGTAAAGGTATGAATCCAGACAGATTGAAAGATGGTCTAATGAAAGTGCGTGATTGGTTTACTAATCAAGGTTATTATAGAGCCACAATATCAACGATTATAGGATTGCCAGGTGAGGACAGGGAAAGTTTCCTCAAAGGTAGAGATTGGATACTGAAGGAGTTTAAAGGCCATTCCTATTCATTCTTCCCATTGTTTATAGGACAGAATGAGACGTTGAACATGATGACCAACCCTAGTGTATTAGAAAACGAGTGGGCAAAACGAAACGATCCTGAAAACGATAATGGTCTCACACTATCAGGACAAACTATGTGGGAAACTAATGCTGAGGAAATGGGTGTTGATTACAGCATGCTACATGAAAACCTACGTGATACAGCACAGTTCTATATGGAAGGCCCAGGTGTTGCCAAGTGGGCACATGACAAGATGAATATTTGGGAAGCGTTCCTATTGTTCGATGAAATAGCAAAGAATCCTGTATTGCCTACTGCTATTGGTACAGGTATATTCTTTTATCACAGATATATTACAGGTGGTCATTACGATTTAGATGATATGTTGAAACCATTCCTTAGCGAAGATGTTTATAAGGCAAAAGGTGATAACTTAACGATAGATGACTACAATATTGATCCTTACTTAACAAAGGTATATCCTACACAAAAGAAAATCATAGAGGATTATATACAAAAGAAATTAGCATGGTAGGTCACGGCATTATTCTAGGAGGAATGCTGGAACGTCCTGATCAAGCAGAGTTACGGAACCAGCGACCAGGAGATTATAACGAACCAGAGTTTTGGCCTAACACCAAACGTTCTGCTGGTGCTCACAGAATAGCGACCTTCCTACGAGAACAAGATTGGGATATAGAAGTATTAGACTTTTGGCCATGCTGGAAAGAGGAAGAGCTATTTCAGTTTTTAGATAGCAGAATTACAGACGAGACAGTTTTTATAGGATTCAGTGCTATGTTCCCGATGGGAGGAGCATTACAAAAGGCAAGAGAACTGATGACTACAATAGCAAAGTTAAAGGAACGATATCCTAATCAGAAGTTTATAGGAGGTGCTATGAACGCCTCTGCCATATGGATGTATCCTTTGGACTATCATTGTACCGGCTTTGGTGAGAAAGGCGTGCTGGAGTTACTTAAACACATAAAAGGCGAACCTAGTGAAGTAGTAATTACAGAAAGAACCCATGTAGGCATAACCAGACAGGTTGTTGAGTGTGATACATATCACCCTTCTTATCCTATGGCAGACGCCTGGGTACAATATGAGGACCGAGACTATATACAACCATCAGAAGTATTGACTATTGAACTTGCCAGAGGTTGCAAGTTTAGATGTAAATTTTGTAGCAACACGGTATTAGGTATTAAGGGCGATTACTCGCGCTGTGCAGATAGTCTGTTCGAAGAGTTATGGAACAACTATACAGATTACGGTGTGAATGTTTACACGGTATCTGATGAAACAATCAACGACAATCCAGAGAAACTAGCAAAATTTGCCAAGGCAATAAACAAACTACCTTTTGATGTACATTTACAAGGTTTTATCCGTGCTGACTTGCTGGTTGCTAATCCAGACACATGGCAGGATATTTGGGATATGGGTCTTTGGACACACCTTTATGGCATAGAAACATTAAACCACGATGCAGGCAAATATGTAGGCAAAGGAATGAATCCAGATAGATTAAAAGAAGGCCTGCTACGAGCGAGAGATTGGTTTCAGAATAAAGGCAAATATAGAGTAGGTATATCAACGATAGTAGGATTGCCTGGAGAACCTAAAGAATCTATATTTAAGACAAAGGAATGGATAAAAACAAACTTCCCAGGACAGGCATATACATTTAGTCCATTGATGATAATGCAGGGCGAGGTATATAATATGATGACCAACCCTAGTATATTGGACCAAACCTGGAGAGAGGAAATGGAAGAGATGACAGAACAGGAGATAGCAGATTGTGATTACAGCACAATACCAGAGGAATATCATCAGATTGTGAAGTTCTACATGGAGTCTCCTGGTACAGTCAAATGGAAGCACGAACACATGAACTTTTTTGAGGCATGGCAGACTATGGCAACGATCGCTAGTGATAAAGATTTAACCAAAAACCTAGCACCTATGACATTTGATTACCACAAATATCTAAACCATGGTAAATATAATATAAATGATATGTGTAAGAGCTTTAATGAAATAGAAAGTTATGGTCCACAGGATGTACCGCATCAGTTGGCGTGGATAGAACAATACAAAAGGAGGAAACTAATATGAGAATCATATTACCACTGATTGCGATATTGTTGGGCGCCTGTACGAGTACAGAGGGCCAGGTTAGAGCAGAGTTTGATTGGATGCCAAATGATTTACTTTGGCAACAAAATATCAGAGACTGCAGAAGCCAACCACAATGTAACGCAGCAGATTTATTTAGGAGGACCTAATGCTAACATTATTTACGTCAGGGACGACACAAGCACCTAAGAAGATATCACACTCGTGGAAATATATAGATGAATGTGCAGATGCTACTATCAAAGAGATTGGATTATGCGGAGATGACATCGTTTTAGGTTGTTTACCGCCTAATACGATTGCACACTATACTATTACTGCCTATCCCGCACAACGAGCCAAAGCAGACTATTTTAGCATGAAATTTGAATCCCACGAGTGGATACGAAAGTTTAAAGAGGTCAAACCCACCGTTATTACTCTGATACCAGCACATTGGGAAATACTCCGTAGAGCAGGGACAAAACCAGGCGAGGAAGACGTGAACTGGAAGGAACTTGATATGTCCTGTGTACGATATATGGTAACGGGTAGTCAAAAGGTATCTAACGAGATGATAGCAGATTTTAGAGAACGAGGAGTACAAACGGTTGCCAATTGGTATGGTATGACAGAGGCACCGCCACCGGTAATGATAGGATATAACAGTACAACCTTCGATTTGAATACTATCGACGAAGATCGTTTCCATGTCATGTTTCATCCGGTAACGGCTACTAGCAAAACCTACGAGTGTATTATTAATGGTAGAGCAACGGGTGATTTGTTCACAAATGACGGCAGTGGTTATGAATTTTACGATAGAAGATACGGCAGAGGTGGACACAGAACCAGCAGTAGAAAAACATGGAAAACGAATGTATGAACGGAGACAAAGGCTCCTATAATAAAGAAATGTGGAAACCATACGCAGAATATGTCGAAAGTCCGTGTGTAAATATATGCACATTAGTGGATAGCGGCATAGAAGATGTGTGCGTAGGTTGCGGTAGAACGGCGGAGGAAATAGAAAGTTATCCGTTATCTACAAACACGGAAAAGGCCCTAATTAACGAAAAAGCACTTAAACGATTAGAAACAATATAGATGCAAGTAAACAGTATTATTAACCAATCATTACCAATCAGTTCAGTATCTACTCCGATAAGATACACGAAGTGTACGCAGTAAAATGGCGATTTGGTACATGAATTACCTAGACGAGGAAGAAACCATGAAAGAAAACAAACCAAGTATAACCCTACTATATCCTAACGGAACCAATGGAACGGTCTACCATACCTACCATGGCGTGGATAATTATAAAGAGAGAACCGCAGTGGTAAGGAAAAATGAGAAGGGCTTTTTAGTAGATCTATTCTCAGGAAACGAGCTGTGGGAAACCAGAAAAGTCTATAATCATTCTGAGAGTTATGCAGAAGATGTGGGAGAGAATTATGTATTAGGAGTTATAGAGCCTAAAAGATCTAATGAAGCATCTAAGGTAACTACTTTACCTAACACGAGAGGAAAACTCTAAACCTATGTGGAAACTATTCTATATAGCAATAACAGTAACAGTTCTAACCTTTATGGCCCTATATCTA
>MDSW01203946.1_pt1 | contig 41705 bp, 28 predicted proteins | sample 811171 | NCBI WGS metagenome assembly MDSW01 (sample SAMN05326641, study PRJNA326480) | marine metagenome | isolation source: seawater | place: Atlantic Ocean: North West | collected 2012
AGGCCGCGGAGGCGGCCGCGGCGGCGGCGTCGGATGCGTCGCGTAAGGTGGCAGCCGCCGCCGTCGTCGACGCGCCGCCCCTCGCGAAAAAGCCGAGACGACCGCCGAACCCGAGCGCGGCGCCGACGGTCGTCGACCCCGCGGACGTCGCGCGAAAGTCCGCGGCGATCCTCGAGAAGAGAGGCTACGCCGCCGCGGCCGTCGCGCGCGCGTGCGCCGCGCACGCGCCGTCCAACGACGACGCGTCGCAGCCGTTCAACGAGCAGAAGCGGCGATTCGTCGCGGCGGCGAGCGAATGGATGCTACGAAACTCGGAGTTGTTCGCGCTCCCGAAGGACGTCGTCGAGGACGCGAGAGCGCGAAGAGAGCAGGCTTCCGCTGGAGAAGGCGAGCATCGCGTGCGGCGCGCGCTCGAGACCAACCCGGCGGTGAACGACGGCGCGCGCCTGAGCGACCGCGCGCGGAGGCTCATCGCGAACGGCATCCTGCCGATCGAGGAAGAACACCTCGCGGCGGCGAGCGCGAGCGGGGAGAACGCGAACGCGAACGCCGCCGCGACCGCCGCGACGACGATGACGACGACGACGCGCGGCGCCGCGGGCGCGGACGCGCAAGATCGCGACCGCACGGGTCTCAGCCTCCGCGCGCGACGTCTCGAGAGAGCGGCGGCGCGGGCGCGAGACCTGTGCGCGTTCGTCGCGACGGGCGCGCCGTGTCCGCGCGGCGACGCGTGCAGACGGCTCCACGACGTCGACGCGTACCTCACGAATAAGCCCGCGGACGTGCCCGACCGCGTCTGTCCGCACGTCGAGCGCGGTCTGAGATGTCCTCACGGGCTGCGGTGCCGGTTCGCGGGCACGCACGCGGAAGACGAAGCGGCGCCGGGGAAGGTCGGGAAGACGACGCCGGCGGGCGACGACGAAAGCGAAACGTTCGCGTACGGTTTCGAGCGCAACGCGCTCGGGGACGACCTGCAGCGCGCGCTCGCGCGCAACGCCCGCGCGCTCCCGCGCAGCGACGCGGTCCTTCGCGAGATGGGCATCGAGCTGCGATGCTTATCGCGCGCGCAGGCGGCGGCGAGAAACGACGCGCGCGCGGGCGTTACTTCTCGGGGCGGCTATCTCGGCGCGCGCGAACCGCCGTCGGACGCCAACCCCCGCGACGGCGCGCGGCGCGTCGACTTCCGCGGAAAGCTCTACGTCGCGCCGCTCACGACGGTGGGGAACCTGCCGTTCAGACGCGTGTGCGTGGGCCTCGGCGCGGACGTCACCATCTCCGAGATGGCGATGGCGTCCAACGTCCTCAAGGGCGACCGCGGCGAGTGGTGCGTTTTCTGTACACTGGTCCCCGTACGACCGCGTCGGCGTTGTGAACGCCGATCCTTAAGGACTTTTGCCGTCGTCTCTCTCCGCCCACACCTCGGTTTCAATACCCGACCGCGACGCCTTTCAACTCCAACTGACGCCTTTGAACTCCACCCCGACATCGCTTCGTATGGAAGGGCGCTGTTGCGGCGGCACCCGTCGGAGAAACTCTTCGGCGCGCAGGTGTGCGGCGGCTGGCCGGACCTCCTCGCGCGCTGCGGCGAGCTCCTCGACGACGAGCTCGACTGCGACTTCGTGGACGTCAACATGGGGTGCCCGATCGACGGCGTGTGCGCGAAAGGCGCGGGGAGTTCGCTGTTGAGAGACGCCGAGGGGGTGGCGCGGATGGAGCGCGTCGTTCGCGCGGCGTCGCGGTCGATGCGTCGCGCGCCGTTGACGATAAAACTGCGCATGGGATACGACGACGACCCGTCGAAGCACGTCGCGCACGAGATCGTCGCGCGCGCGAAGAGCTGGGGCGCGCACGCGGTGACGCTGCACGGCCGCACGCGGCAGCAGCGGTATTCGCGCGCGGCGGATTGGGCGTACGTCGAGCGTTGCGCGGCGGCGGCGCGCGAGACGTCGACCCCCCTCATCGGCAACGGCGACGTCTTCTCGAGCGCGGATTACGAGCGTCACATGTCCAGCGGGTCGCTCGCGACGTGCATGATCGGCAGAGGCGCGCTCATCAAGCCGTGGGTCTTGACCGAGATTAAAGAGCGACGCGTGTGGGACATCTCCGCGCGAGAGCGTCTGGACCTCTTCGAGCGCTTCGGCGCCTTCGGCCTCGAGCACTGGGGCGCGGACGAGAAGGGCGTGGAGACGACGCGACGGTTCATGCTCGAGTGGATGTCGTACACGCACCGGTACGTCCCCGTCGGGCTGCTCGAGCGCGGGGTGTCGCAGACGATGGCGCTGCGGCCGCCCGCGTACGTCGGGAGGAGCGACCTCGAGACGTTGCTGGCGTCGGATAAGACGGAGGACTGGCGGCGGGTGGCGCGGATGTTTTTGGGGCCGGAGGCGCCGGGGTTTCGGTTCGTGCCGAAGCACAGGTCGAACAGTTACAGCGCGGCGTGCGACGCGGCGGCGGCGGCGCGGGGGGTTGGCGGGGGTGGGGGCGAAGAGGAGGACGACGACGGGGAGGAGGAGGAGGAGGAGAACGGGTGAGTGATTGACGCTACGGTAGAGGTTGTTACGGTCGCGGACGACGCGTGCTGGAACAAAGAACATCAGCACCTGACTGCATCGTCGGATCGATCGAACGATTGCGATTTTTCATACTTGGTCGCGCGTCGTCGCCGTCGCGCGCGATGCAGGCGAGCGGGACGACGAAGACCGCCACCGAGTCGCCGTGCGAGGACGCGACGAAGAAAGCGCTCGCGTGTGCGTCCCAACCCGCGACACCGCGTAAACCTCGCGCTCGAACCCCGCGTCGCGTCGATCGACCCGGTCGATGGTTCGGCACCCGCGAGATCAGATCGTTGGTCCCCACACTGGTTCCCATACGACCGCGTTCGCGTGGTGAACGCCGATCCTTGAGGACTTTTGCTTTCGTTCGCTCGCGCTTCGATCTTCTCGTCTCACGCGTCCGCTCCTCGCAGGCGCAACGACTCACGGGGAGAACAAGGCGAAGATGTGCGAGCCGCTCTTCACGGCGTATCGAGAGTGCAGGAAAGCGGAGCAAAAGGAGATCGTTCGGAAGCGCATCGAGAACCGCAAGTCCATGTTCTTCTCGGTCTCGGAGCGATCCTAGCTAAAAAATAGCCTAGTCTAGCCTTCGTCTCGGTCTAGTGAAACTCACGTCGTCCGCCTTATAAATCGCGCCGATCATGATATCCCAGAATTCCTTCGCGGGCCAATCGCCACCCGTATCCCTAAACCTCGTGGCGACGGCGCAGTTCGCGGGCTTCCCGCTCTGTTTCCAGAAGTCGCACACTGTTTGGCCCGCGGATAAATCGCTGGCGCACTCGATGTCGACGCGCATTTTTTCCACCTCGAACAATTCCGGGTCGATGGCGTAAAGCACCGCGCACGGGTCGTGCAGCGGTGGTCCGTCTTCGAACCCGAACACGTCCTCGTACGTCTTCGCGAAGAACTGCATCCACGCATCGACGACTTCGAGAAAGTACGACGCGAGAAAAATTCCCCCTTCACCCTCATCACTCGGCGTCCACGGTCCATCTGCACTGGGATGAACAATAATCTTTTTCCAGACGTCTCGCACTCGCTCGGTATAGATAGCGGTGTGCGTCAGCTCGAGCGGCACCATCGTCAAGTCCACTCCGGACTCGAACACGCACTTCGCCGCTTCCGGATCGCACTGCATGTTAAACTCCGCGACCGGACCGGTGTTCCCTAGCCCCATGGAGCCGCCCATGAAGACGACGCTCAACGCGGGTATCAACTCTGGATACACCGAGAGAAACAACGCGACGTTCGTGAGCGCGCCGGTGGCAACGAGCTTGAACTTGAACGCATCTTTCGGCCGCCCCCTCGCGTCGTGCTCGCGCTTGCACCGCGTCACGGCCTCCGCGATGGCGTGCACGGCCTTCCCCGGGTTCGCCTCTCGGTCCGCCGGCGGTATCACGACTCCGTCGAGCCCGCCGGCTCCGTGGATCTCCGGGCAGTTTCGCCGCGGCCGCACCAGAGGCTTGTCCGCGCCCTTGAACACCGGCACGTCGTCCTTCCCGACGAGGTGAAGCACCCTGAGCGCGTTCTCCGTCGTCGCTTCGAGCGGCGCGTTCCCGCACACGGTGCTCACGCCCACGAGATGGGGTACGTACTCCTGGTGTCTCACGTCGTCGGGATAGTGCGTCGCCAAAATGATGGCCATCGCGTCGTCGTGCCCCGGATCGCAGTCGAGCCAGATGTACGTGTAGGGGCGCTGCTCGACCGACGTTCCCGCTGCCGGCGCATCGTCCGCGTTCTTCCTCTTCGACATGATCGCCCGCTCGCGCGGCGAACAGTGCGGCGGGCGCGAGCCACGACGACCTTCTCATCACTGAAGGATGTTGAATCAAAAAGTGAAAAAGTGCAGCAACGCTGACTCACACCATCGAGACGATGCTAGGGTTGCGCGCGTGCGGTCCTCGGCTGGGTCACGCCGGCGCGCGCCTCGCGCGATGGCGCCTCGCGCGCACCCCTCGCCGCGCGCCCGCGGCCCCGGGCCGAGCGCGCGCCGCGTCCGCGGACGCGGCGGACGTCCCCGAGCCGCCGTCGGCACCGAGCGCTCCTAGGACGTGGAAAAAACAACCCAAGCTCGGATCCCCGGAACGCCCGAGGCCGCCGCCGACGTTCGTGCGCCCGCCGTCGCCGCCGGAGTCCCCGGAGACGTTCAAAAACATGGTCCTCCTCGTGGACAAGCCGCGCGGGTACACGTCCTTCGACGTCGTCGCGCGCGTGCGCGGCATCGCTCGTCGGATGGGCGTGAAAAAAGTCGGCCACTGCGGCACGCTGGACCCGATGGCCACCGGCGTGCTCGTGCTGTGCGTCGGCCAGGCGCGTTCTGTCTCACCCTGGTCCCCATACGACCGCGTTGGCGTGGTGAACGCCGATCCTTGAGGACTTTCTCTCCCGGCGTTCGTATCTCTCCGCCCATCACCCCTCGCTTTCAATCCTGACACACCTCGATGCCTTTCAACTCCGTCTGACGCCTTTCAACTCCACCCCGACGTTCGCTCGTACGGAACGACCCTCAGGCGACGAAGCTCGTGGACTCGTACACGGGCATGGACAAGGCGTACGTCGGGACGATGAAGCTCGGCGAGAGGACGCCGTCGCAGGACGCGGACACGGCGCCGGACGCGACGTTCCCGTGGGAAGGGATCGCGGACGACGAGCTCCGCGACGCGGCGGCGAAGCTCGTCGGCGACTTGAAGCAGGCGCGTCTGGTCCCGCCCGTCGTCACGCCGGTCCCCATACGACCGCGTTCGCGTGGTGAACGCCGGTCCTTAAGCACGTTTCCCGTCGCATCTCTCCGCCCACCCCTCGCTTTCAATCCCCGCCCTCGGCGCCTTTCAACTCCGCTTCTGAAGCCTTTCAACTCCACCCCGACGTCTGTCGCCTCGCGCGGGAGACGACCCTCAGCTGCCTCCGATGTACAGCGCGATCAAGGTGAAAGGGAAGCGGCTGTACGAGTCCGCGAGGAAGGGCGAGGTCGTGGAGCGGAAAACAAGAGACGTGCGCGTCGACGCGTTCGAGGTGGAGCGCGACGCGACGAACAGGCAGTTGGTGCACTTCAAGGTAGAGTGCGGCAAAGGGACGTACGTGCGCACGCTCGCGCACGACCTAGGCGAGTCGTTGGGAAGCGCCGCGCATCTCACCGCGCTGCGGCGCGTGCGCGTGGGGGAGTACGACGTGGACGACGCGTGGACGATAGACATGCTGAACGACGCGTGCGCGCCGATGGTAGAGGCGGCGGAGGACGCGAAGGCGGCGGCGGCGGCGGCGGCGGCGGGCGGGAGGTAGCGCGACGGATGCGGTGATGCTGTAGGCCCATATTCACTATCTTTAACCTGCAAGCTTCCGCTCGTCAACCCTCCCGTCTCACCCGCAAGATTCTTAATCGGGCGCGACGTCTGACCGCGGAGGGCACTTTCCAGTCGCGCGGGCACGCGCGCGCGCACGACCGGGACGACTCGCCGCGATGGGTCGGGGAGACATGGTGCGCGTCGCGTCCTCTTCGATCGTCGTCGACCCGGACCGATCCCCCGCGCGCGCGTCGCCGCGTCGCCGAACCGATTCATTCATCCTTTCGCCGCGCGCCCCCGCCCGAGCGCTCGATCGACGATCGATAAAGTAGAAATCGTCCCTCCCGCGACGAGCGTCGACCGACTGACGCCGCCGCCGCCTCCCTCGCACGCGTCCCCCCCCACCCTCCCCCCGCTCGCGACGAACAGACGAGCGCCGTCGAGCACGAGCTCGAGGAGCTCCGACGGAAGTACAAGATCATGGAAGCGAACCGCAAGGCGTACAGCGAGGACTCGCAGAATCACATCCGACGACAGCGGCAGATCATCGATAAGCTCAAGGCGGACAACGCTAACCTGAAATCCGAGCTCGTCGTGGACCAGCAGGACTCCGGGGCGCCGCCGCCGCTGAGCGTGCAGAACGAGATCGTGCGCTTGGGCGACTTCGCGGACATGTACACGCGCAAGATCGAGATGGAGAGGAGGCGCGTGGAGGAGCTCGACGAGCACCTGGCGCTCTCGGACGCGAAAATCTTTGAGCAGAAGAAGGCGATGGGGGGCGTGAACGCCCCCGCGGATGACGACAACCGCGTGCACATGTCCGTCACCGTCCTCGAGAAGAAGGTGGATAGGACGCTGATGAACTTCAACGAGGCGCTCGCGAAGAACAAGGCGCTGCGGGAGACGATCGACAACTTGCGAAGGGAAAAGATCGGGTTCGAAGCGGTGTACCGCAAACTCGAGAAGGAGCTGCAGGAGAAGAAACGCGAGATGGCGAGCGTCATCGACACGTCGAACATCTCGTACGAGGCGAGAGATCAGGCGCAGAACGAGATCGCGGCGATCCGCGCGCAAGGGGACAAGGAAGCCGCCGCGTTCGACGTCGAGTGGCGGGAGCTCGGGAAGATCTTAGAGCACGACCGAAAGATGAAGGAGCTCGCGATGCGAAACAAACTCAAAGCCGCGGAGCTCGGGCTGTCGCTCGCGGAGGCGTCGGACGAGAAGCTCAACAAGAAGTCGCTCAGAGGGAAGAAGGAGATCACCGAGATGGCGAAGAAGGTGGAGACGTACGAGGAAGCGTTCACGAAGATCCAAGCCGCGACCGGGATCACGGACATCGACGACCTCGTGACGTCGTTCATCGCGGCGGAGGATCAAAACTTTTCGCTCTTCAATTTCGTAAACGAGCTCAACCAAGAGCAAGAGAAGCTCGAGGAGCAAGTCCAGGAGCTCCAGGCGGAGATCCGGAAGTTCCGCGGGAACGGGCCGGACGACGACGGCCAGCGGAAGAAGATCCTGAAGGAGCTCGAGCAGAAGCTCGAGCGCACGGACGCCTCCACGGCGTCGTACGAGAAGCGGTTCCAGCGCGTCACGTCCATCGTCCGAGCCCTCGGCGCGGGCGTCTCCTCCATCTACCACAAGATCGGCTGCGACACCCCGGAGAACAGAGAGTACCTCGGCGACGACGGCGTCAAGGAGGACAACATGCTGATGTACCTGGGGATCATCGAGCAGAGGGCGAACGAGATCATCGCGGCGTACGTCGCGAAACTCTCCGCGTCGGGCGGCGGAGGGAGGTACGGCGGGAAGATCGTCGCGCGACCGACCGGGCCGCCGACGCCGCCGAAGGGCGCGATCGCGGGCGTGAGCATCGACCCGCCGACGACGGCGCCGGACGACTACGGACGCGACGACGAGAGCGAGGAAGAGGTTGACGACCGACCGCTCACGCGCGAGGAGCTGCAAGAGAAGACGCTGCGGTCGCTGAGCAAGCGCGAGAGTCAGGGCGGCGCCGGCGGCGCCGGCGCGAAGAAGCGAGGCGCGAAGAAGCGATAGTCTGTCTGTCGTCGTCTGTTGTATCATCGAAGGAAATCGTACATCGTATCGCATGCTAAATCAAATCGTAGTGACCGAACGTCGGCGTCCGTTTCGTTCAGGGCCGTTCTATACGAGCGAACGTCAGGGTGGACTTGAAAGGCGTCAGTTGGCGTTGAAAGGCGTCGAGGTGTGTCGGGATTGAAAGCGGGGGATGGGCGGAGAGACACGCCGGGAAAAGTCCTTAAGGATCGGCGTTCACCACGCGAACGCGGTCGTATGGGGACCAGTGTACAGAACGCGCCTCACGTCACGCACGCGACGCCTCGGCACGCGGCGAAAAAAATCACGATCAACGCGAGCGCTGCGACGCCGACGACGGCGCACCACATCTTCACGTTCCCCCACCACATCCGTCGGCGCAGCCGGTTCGACGCGCGCTTGAACGTGTGCGCGGTCGCCTGCAGCGCGTCGGACTTGTCCAGGACGTTCTCGAGCTTCTCGCCGCGGTCGATGACGCGCGAGATGTTGTCGACCATCACCGCGCGGACGTCGCGTAACTTTTCGTTCGCCTCGCGCAGCTTCTCGTCGTCGTCGTCGTCGTCGTTCGCTTCGCCGACGCGCGTCGCTCGCGGGGTTTCAAGCTCGGACGACATCGCCTTGATCGCGACGCCGAACGCCGCGAGGTGCTCGAGCCCAAGCCCGCGCGGCCGCGCGGCGACCGCGGACGGCGCGTCGCCGTGTCTCCTCTCGAACTCCGCGCGCGTCGTCTCGAGCCACCGGAACGCGCGCGTCGCCTGCGGGTCTGTCGCGTCGCCGTCGCTCGAAGACGACGACGCGCCTCTGCCTCTCGTCGGGGGCGCGAGCGCGGCGACGACGCCGAACACCGCTCGCGGGGGAAGGTCCGTCGACGTCGTCGTCGACGTCGACGTCGTCGACGGCGCGAGTCCCTCCCCGAGCGCGGCGCGCGCGGGCGGCGCGGGCGGCGGGGACGCGATCAGCGTGTAGCACGCGAGGCCGCCGTCGCCGGCGAGCGGCGTCGCGTAGAACCCCGCGCCGTCGCGCGCGTGCTTGCGCAGAACCTCGAGCGCGCGGTCGTCGAAGCCGCGCGCGAGCGCGGCGTTCGCCGCGTGCGACGCGCACACGACGGGCGGGAGGGATCCCCCGGCGGCGCGACCGACGAACGCGTAGACGAACCCGGGCATGCGAGGAGCCCAGACGCGGGGAGAGGTGTGCGCGGAGGGTCGGCTCACGAGGGCGACGCGAAGAACCCTCGGCCTTCCGTCCGACGTATTTTCTCGGGACAGACGACGAACGCGTGACTTTTGATGATGAATACGTTGTAACCTTCCGCGTGCTATCGTTTCTATTCAGCGCTACCTTCGGAGCGCGGCTAGTTCGCGACGGTCGCCGCCGCCGCGCCGGTGGTTTCGCCGTCCGGGTGGTCCAGCTTCTGTCGCTTCGCATCCAGAGCTGCGGGCGAGAGGAACGAAGGGGAGAGAAGGAGAAACCGCGGTGAGCGAGAGCGACCGAAAAAAAAAAAGACGACATAAAAAAAAACGAGCGTCCCGCGCGTCCCGGTGGCATCAAAGTAGGCAGGTCGTGTCTCCACGCCTGATCCAGATGTCCTCTTCACGCCGTGAAGTCGGATGTCCCTATCTGAGGTTTATCTTCACGCGCCACCGGTTCGGTTCAGGCCGGGTCGAGAATGAAAAAAAAACGCACAGCCCCCCCCGCGGAAAAAAAGAAACCAAACCAAAAAAAACCAAAGCGACGCGCACCCGCGATGGCGTCGTCCTCCCTCTTCTGCTCCTCGATCGCCGCCGTCTTGATCCTCTCCGCCTCCTCCGCCGCCTCCCTCGCGAGCGCGCGCTCGCTCTTCTTCGCGATCGGCCGCAGTCGCCCCTCCTTCTTCGCAATCAACCGCACGCGGCCGGTGAGCTCCTTCGTCCACGCCCGCAACGCGTCGATTGTAATCTTTTCGTACTTTTCTCGGTTCAGCCAGTCGCGCAAGTCCGTGAACTCCGCGAGCCAATAGCCGACCATCTTGAACACGTGGGCCTTGATCATCCGCAGCGGCGTGTGGTGCCCCGGGAGTTGCGTGATGTCCAGGTATTCCATCAGCAGCCGGCAGTTCGCGTCGCCCTCGATCGGAAGCGGATTCGCGAGATCCCGCGTCGGCGCGAACGGCGGATCGGAGAAGAGCGACGGGTTCTCCAAGAGAGGGTCCGCGGACATGACGCCGTCCGCGCCGGTCGCTTCCAGGCACTTCCTCGCCTCGGCCAACGTACGCACGTCCCCGTTCGCGATCACCGGCACGGTGAGCCGCTCTTTGATCGCCTTTATGAACGCCCAATTCGCTCGAACGTCCGACGCGCGTTTCTGCTCTCGCGTCCGCCCGTGAATCGCGACGAGCTGCGCGCCCGCGTTTTGCACCATCTCCGCGTACTGTATCGACGTCTCTAAGTCGTCGTACACGCGTATCTTCGCCGTGACGGGCACGGACAGCTCCTTGTCGAGTATGGATATCAGATCGTGCACGGTCTTCCAGTCGTCCATGAGAAACGCGCCGTATCGCCCCTTCTTCGCGATGCGTTGCGGGCATCCGAAATTGATGTCCACGCCGTCGCAGTGCGGCGCGACGAGCTTCGCCGCGGCGAGGAGCGTCGCCGGGTCGTTCGCGCAGAACTGCACGAGCAGCGGGCGGTCCGCGATGCCCTCCACGGTCGTGAAGATCTCCGCTCGGTACTTTAGGTCTTCCACGAACAGCCGCGCGTGAATCATCGGCGTGTACGCGAGCGTCGCGCCGTACCGTCGGCAGAGCGTTCGGAACGCGAGCTCGCTCTGGTCCACCATGGGGGCGACGTGGAAGCGCGGCGAGCCCATGGACTCGAAGAACGCGTAGCCCTTGAGCTTGGTCTGCGGCGTCGTCGCGATCGCGGGCGCGGGCGCGTCGGCGGCGTCGGCGGTCGGCGGATCGCCCGCGACGGCGACGGCGTCGTCGACCGCCGCCATCGTCGTCGTCGTCGTCGTCGTCGTCGTCGTCGCGCCGCCGCGAAGGCTTCGCGCGAGGACGAGGAGCGGCGGCGACGGCGGCGCGGCGGCGGGCGAGCGCGCGCGGGCGGGGGAGGGCGCGAGTCGTGCGAGAAGCGCGGCGACGGCCCCTCGCATGAACCGGGCGCTCCGCGGTGTGCGAGGGCGGCGCGCCAGTGCCGGTCGCGAGCCAAACTTCAGTCTGTTTCATGCGTGGCGCTCTTACTCTTCAGTGTTTGGCTGGCGGCGCGAACGTTCGTCGCGTCGTCGCCTCGACGCGTCCGCCGCGCCGTCTCCGCGCGTCCGCGCACACCCTCGCGCGCCACCGCGGCGGAACCGCCGCCGCCGCCGCCGCCGACGACGACGACGACGTCGGCCATGCGAGCGTCGACCGCGCGCGTCCCGACCGCGCGCGTCGTCGTCGTCGTCGTCGTCGTCGTCGCGCTCGTCTCGCGCCTCCACCCCGTCGCCGCCTCCTCGAGCGTCGCCTCGCCGTCGCCGTCGCCGCCGCCGCCTCCCTGGGGTCTCGACCGCATCGACCAGCGCGACCTCCCGCTGGACAACGCGCCGTTCCTCCCGAGCGACGCGGCCGCGACCGCGACCGCGACCGCGACCGCGTCACCGCGGGACTGCCCGGGCCTCGGCGTCCACGTGTTCGTGCTCGACAGCGGACTCGACGCCGAGCACGTCGCGTTCGCGGGCCGCGTCGGCGTCGGCTACGACGCGCGCGACGACGCCGCCGCCGCCGCCGCCGACATCGACGACGAATTCGAATTCGCCGACGCGCGTACCGACTGGCGCCCGATCGACGCGCACGGCCACGGCACGCACGTCGCGTCCGTCGCGACGGGCTTCGGCCTCGGCGTCGCCAGGTGCGCGACGACGCACCCCGTGCGCGTCTTCAACGCGGACGGCCGAGGGACCACCGCGCGCGTCCTCGACGGCCTCCGGTGGGTCGCCGACCGCGTGAAGAACGGCACGAGTGGCGGCGCGCTTCGACCCGCGGTGGCGCTGCTGTCCATCGGCGGAACCCGATCGAGCGTCTTGAACGCCGCGGTGGACGCGTTGAGCGACGCGAGCGACGTCGTCGTCGTCGTCGCCGCGGGGAACCAGGGCGAGGACGCGTGCGCGCACTCGCCGGCGTCGTCGCGTCGCGCGATCGCCGTCGGCGCGGTCGACGCGACCGATCGAAGGCTGGGGTTCAGTAACTACGGGCCGTGCGTGGACGTGTTCGCGCCGGGGACGGACGTGCGCGGGGCGGTTTCAGCGTCGGTCTCCGCGGTCGGTCACGGCGGCGAAGAAAACGCGACGAGGCTCGCGCGCGGGACGTCCACGGCCGCGCCGTTCGTCGCCGGCGTCGCCGCGGTGTTTCTGTCGCACGTCCCGCGCGCGTCCGCGGAGGAGACGCGTACCGCGGTGCTCGACGGCGCGGCGGTCGGCGTCGTGAGAGACGCGGGGGAGGGGTCGCCGAACAGGCTCGTGAACGTGCGTGGCGCGTTGGCCGCGGCGAAGGCGGCGACGCGGCCGCCGCCGCCGCCGCCGCCGCCGCCGCCGCCGCCGGTGAAGCGACTGTGGCGTTCGGGGATGTTCGGTGAAGTCGCGGCGTCGTTCTAGCGCTCGCTCGTTCGCGGGTTCCAGCTCTCTCTCTCGGGTACGGCGAGTCCCCGGTTGCGAAGCGGTAATAATAAAAATCTCCTGTCGTCGGCACACATCTAAAACTCGTCCCACCACTGCAGAGAATCGGATTCGTTCGCTCCCAGACTAGCTAGCTCGGGGATGGACCGCGCCTTCCTTCGCGCCGAGCCGCGTCCGTCCGGGGACGCTCGCTCGCGCTGCCACGCGGACGCGATCGCGCGCGGCCGTTCGGACTCATGACTCCGGCGGCGGCGGGCACGTCTCCTTCGGATGCTTCGCCTCGTAGTGCACCTTCATCATGTTGTAGTTTATCAATTGCGCCGCGCAGATCGGGCACGACGCCTTGAACGCCGCCGCGCGAGCTTTCAGGTCGGACTTGGCCTCCTTCTTCCCCGCGTTCTTCTTCGCGTTCTTTTCTTGCGCGTTCGCTTTCGCGTTCCCGCGAGCCATCGTTCGGCGTGCTCCAGGCGCGAGCGCGCGTCTCGGACGAGCGTGGTGACAAGTGGCAGGGATTCGGACAGATAGACGAAATCAAGTCATCAGCGTGCCGTGTTTCGTGAAGAAGAGCGAGAGAACAGGTCGAGAGAACTGATGAAAGAAGCCTCGCGTCTGTGGTATACACGCACGCACTCGTAACACACTCCCGCCTCCGCGCGCCGCCCTCATCATCACTCCACTCACACGCCGTCCGCTTTGATCGCGACGAGCAGGTCCCCCGCGCGGCACCCGTCCCCCGCCACGACGCCGACGTGCCGAATCGGCCCGTCGCACGGCGCGCTCACCGTCGTCTCCATCTTCATCGCCGACAACACCACGAGCGGCGCGCCCGCCTCGACGATCTCCCCGGACGTCACGAGCACCTCCACGACCTCGCCCGCCATCGGCGCGCCGACGGAGCCGATGTCCGCGGGGTCGCTGCGCTCGCGGCTTGCGAGCAGCGTCTTCTTCGTCGCGCCGTCGTCCGTCTTGTCTTCGATCTCCACCACGCGCGGGATGCCGTTCATCTCGAAAAAGACGTCGCGCGTGCCGGACGGCAACAGCTCGCCGATCGCCTTCAGCTTGATCGACGCCTTCACCCCGGCTCGGAGCTCAACCTCGCACTCTTCGTCGATTTCGAGTCCGACGAGGAATGCCTTCGTGGGCAACGTCGTGAGCGGGCCGTGAAGGTTCAGCTTCCGGACGTAATCGTCGAACACGGTGGGGTACATCGCCGCGCTCAGGGTGTCGCGCCAGGTGATCAATTTCGACGCGTGCTTTCGCATGATGCCGTCGCGCAGCTCCGTGAGGTCCTGGTCCGGGATCTCGCTCCCCGGTCGCGTCGTGTACCCGTTATCCTTACCCTTGAGCACGCGCGATCGCAGCGGTTCCGGGAACCCGCCCGCGGGCTGACCGATGTACCCTTGGAAGTACTCCACGACGCTCGTGGGGAACGACAGCGTCTCCGCGTTTTCGACGACGGAAACTTCGTCCAAGTCGTTGGCGACGAGGAACTGCGCGAGGTCGCCGACCACCTTCGACGACGGCGTGACCTTCACGATGTCGCCCAAGACTCTGTTCGCCGTCGCGTACGCCGCCTTGATCTTGTCCCACTCGCTCCCTAGGCCGTTGCTGAACGCCTGGAATTTCAAGTTCGTGTACTGTCCGCCCGGCATCTCGTGCACGTACACGTCCGCGCTGCCGGATTTGATCCCGGACTCGAACGGGGAGTACAACCCCCGCGTCTGCTCCCAGTAGTTGTTCAGGGTGAGAATCTTCGGCATGTCGAGCCCGGTGTCGAGCGACGTCCCTTGCGTGCTTCCGATGAGCGCGCCGATGGACGGCTGCGACGTGAGCCCCGCCATCGCGTCCGTGCAGACGTCCACGACGTCCGCGCCCGCCTCCGCGGCGGCGAGCATCGACGCGACGCCCGTGCCGGCGGTGTCGTGCGTGTGGACGTGGATCGGCAGGTCCGGGAACTTCTCGCGCAGCGCGCCGACGAGCATCGTCGCCGCGCGCGGTTTCAGCAAGCCGGCCATGTCCTTGATCGCGAGGACGTCGATCCCGTGCGCGACGAGCTGCTCGGTGAGGTGGACGTAGTACTCGAGCGAGTACTTCTCCTTTGAAGGGTTCGCGACGTCGCCGGTGTAGCACACGGTCGCCTCCACGACGCCGTTCGCGTTCCGCACCGAGTCGATGCCAAACTTGAGGTTGTCGAGGTAGTTGAGGGAGTCGAACACGCGGAACACGTCCACGCCCGCGATTCTGGCCTCCTTTACGAACGCGTCCACGACGTTATCCGCATACGACGTGTAGCCCACCGCGTTGGCGCCTCTCAAGAGCATCTGAAACGGAATGTTCGGCACCGCCTCGCGCAACGACTCGAGACGTCTCCACGGACACTCGTGAAGGAACCGAAGCGACACGTCAAACGTCGCGCCGCCCCACATCTCCAGCGAGTACGCGCTCGCGAGCGCCTCCGCGGTGTACGGCGCCGCGGCGAGTATATCCCGCGTGCGCATCCGCGTCGCGAGGCAGGACTGGTGCGCGTCGCGCCACGTCGTGTCCATGATGAGCAACCCCTCGTGGTCGCGCACAGCCTTCGCGAATCCCGCGGGGCCGGCCTCGTCCAGGATCTGCTTGAATCCCCTCGGCGGGCTCGGCGTCGACGGGACCGGCGGCGTCGGCTCTTCGACGATCGGCGCGGGCCCGACGGCGCCCGGGTGCTTCGCGCCGTTGACCGCCACCTCGCCGAGGTACGTCAGCAGCTTCGTCATGTCGTCGCTGCCGACGTCGAGCTCGAAGAGGCTCGGGGTGGAGTCGATGAAGTCCGTCGCGAAGTCCCCGGACAAGAACGTCTCGGACTGGAGCACGTTGAGGAGGAACGGGATGTTGGTCTTGACGCCGCGGACGCGAAACTCGGACAACGCGCGGTACATCTTCTGCACGACGCCGTGGAAGTTTTTCTCCTTGCACGTGAGCTTCACGAGAAGCGAGTCGTAGTTTGGCGACACGCGCGAGCCGACGACGACTTCGCCGTCCAGGCGCACGCCCATCCCGCCCGGGGGTCTGTACACCTCCACCTTGCCAAAGTCCGGCGCGAAGTTCAACTGGGGGTCCTCCGTCGTGATCCTGCATTGCATCGCGAAGCCTTGGACGACGACGTCTTCCTGCGACGCGATGCCAATCTCCGCGAGCGTCGCGCCGCCGGCGATGAGGATCTGCGATTGCACCAGGTCGATCCCGGTGACTTCCTCCGTGACCGTGTGCTCGACTTGTATCCGCGGGTTCACCTCGAGGAAGTAGTGCCGGCCTTCTTTGTCCACCATGAATTCGACGGTGCCGGCGTTGCGGTAGTCGACGTGCTTCGCCAGACGCACGGCGTCGTCGTGGAGCGTCTTGCGAAGCTCGTCCGACAGCTCCGCCGCGGGCGCGAGCTCGACGACTTTCTGATGCCGTCGCTGCACGGAGCAGTCGCGCTCCGCGAGGTGCACGACGTTCCCGTGCGCGTCCGCGAGGATCTGCACCTCGATGTGCCGCGGCGCCTCGACGTATCGCTCCAGGAACATCCGCCCGTCGCCGAACGCGCCCAACGCCTCGGACGACGCCCTCGTGAACCCTTCCTTCAGGTCGTTCATCGTGCGCACGATGCGCATCCCGCGCCCGCCGCCGCCCATGGCCGCTTTCAGCATGATCGGGAACCCGAACGTCTCCGCGAAAGCCTCCGCCTCGGCGAAATCGTCGGTGGCCTCATCCGTGCCCGGCACCAGCGGCAGGTCGCACTCCTTCGCGAGCCGCTTCGCGATCACCTTGTCTCCCATCTGCGCGATCGTCTCGCTCCTCGGGCCTATAAACGTCAAACCTTCTTCCTCGCATCTGCGCGCGAAGTCCGCGTTCTCGGACAGGAAGCCGTATCCGGGGTGGATCGCCTGCACGCCATTCTCCAGCGCGGTCTTTATGATGTCTTCGTATCCGAGGTACGCGCCGACCGGGGTCTCGCCCACGCCGACGCAGTAGGACTCGTCGGCTTTGTACCGGTGCGTCGCGAGGCGGTCGGCTTCGGAGAAAATCGCGACGGTTCGCATTCCGAGCTCGGTGCCCGCGCGGAAGACGCGAACCGCGATCTCGCCGCGGTTCGCGCACAAGATCTTTGTGAGCTCGCCGGACTTGCAACGCAGGATGCCCTGCAGCGAGGACGGGCAGACGTCGTCGTTCGCGCGGTCCTCCTTCGTCGGCTCCGCGATCGCGCGCGCGGAGACGTCGCCGCGCGTCTTCGAGTCGCCGCCGCTCTCGCGGTCGCGGTCGATCGCCGCGGCGCGCGGCGTCGTCGCTCGACGACGATGCCCTCCAAACCCTCTCGCCTCGAAAGTCCGACAGCCCCCGCCGCCTCGAAACCCGCGCGTCGCGGCGACGCGCTCGGCGGCCGCGGGCGCGGCGGTTCGCGCGCGCGCGAATATCGGCGCGCGCGTCGCGCTCGCGGACGCCATCGTGTCGCGGCGAGAGACGTCTCCGTCGCACCGCGCGTCGCGTTCTCCCCGCTCCGAAAGGTCGCGTGCTTTTTCTTTTTCCGTGGCTTTTTACGCTGGTATCGATCGAGATATGACGAGTAAACGAGCGACACAGGGTACTGTACCGGCGTCGTCCTCTCATCGTTCTCCGTTCAACTCGTCGCTACGCTCGCATCATCCACTCGCCGCGCCCTCCTCCCTCCCTCCCTCCCTCCCTCCCTCACCACATCGACCGCACCGCCCCGACCTTGACGTACGTCGCCTCCCCCGTGGCGCACCGAAACGCCTCGCCGCCGTGGTCGTCGTCGCCAGCCGCGCGCAACTCCATCGTCACCTTCACCCTGAACGGCTCCTTCGCGTCCTTCACCTCCACCGCCTTGGTCGTGATCTCGATCTCCGTGCCGGGGGGCAAGCGATCGTTGACCTCCATGCTGAAACTCTTCGTGAGCACGAGCGGCGGCCGCGGGAGCACCGACTTATCCATCAGCGTCACCCCCGCCTGCCACGCGCCGTGACAGATCATCAACGCGTCCATGACGCCCGTGGAGACGATGCCGGGGAGGCCCTGGTAGTCTTCGCCGACGACGACCGTGGACCGCAGCGCGCCCACGATGGCGTCGTCGTCGACGCCAGGGTCGCGCTCGTCCCTGTAGCTCTTCAGCCCGAGCCCGCGCTCGTGCGAGTTCCCGCACACGAAGCACTTGGAGTGCGCGTCGTAGGACGCCTGAGGATCGTTCCATACGAGCGAACGTCGGGGTGGAGTTGAAAGGCGTCAGAAGCGGAGTTGAAAGGCATCGAAAGCGGGGATTGAAAGCGAGGTGTGGGCGGAGAGAGACGACGGCAAATATCCTTAAGGAACGGCGTTCACCACGCCGACGCGGTCGTATGGGGACCAGTGTGAGGAGAACGCGCCTGGACGGATTTGATGGGCGCCGACGGATCCGGCGGCGCGACGCCGACAACCGCCGCCGGGTGCCTCGGCGAGTTGCACGGGTTCACCTCCACGCCGCGCTTCGCGAGGCGCTCCCACTCTTCTTTCTTTTCGTTCGCGTCCGAGGTGGCGTAGCCGCGCTGGGCGACGGACTCCACGGTCGACCACGGGCCGTGATGACTCGACACGCGACGCGTCTGCTGATGATGATGACGTCGCGGCCGCGGCTGCTGCGCTTTATGGCGGCAACGTATCGGATCGGCGGCGGTCTGCGAAGCGGACGACGACGCGAGCGCCGCGGAGGACGTCGCGCCGATTCGGCCGGCGCATCGCGCGTTCGCGAGAGAATCTGCGCAGAGGCGCGACGCCGCGCGGGTCGCGTTGCGAAGCATGGCGACGCGCGCGACGAAGACGACGACGCGCGCGACGACGAAGAATGCCCGCGCCGATCTACTCGCGGCTCGCGCTTTTCGAAAAGATTCGAAGACCGACGACGACGACGGCCGGGTCGCGCGACGCGCGGTGCCGCGTCGCGGGCGCGCTGGACGAGCGCCGCGCGGTCGCCGCGGGGAGCGTGAACGGACGCTCGCGCGACGTGCGCGCGCTGCGGTGTGAGGGAGACGTCGCGTCCGTCGACGTAAATATCGTCGTCAACATCAAGTCGCTTTCGTCGGAAATATCTCGCCGCGCCCGCTTCGTCTCGTCCAGTCCCACGACGCGAGCGTCGCGTCGGACCCCTGCCGCTCAGTCGCGGCCGGCGCTGGACGATGCCCGCGCCGCCGTTCCTCGTCGGCCTGAGCGCGGGGGCGTCGCTCACCGCAATCGTCCGCGTCGTCTCGAGCGCGGGCGACCGCGGGAGGAAGCCGAAGTCGTCGTCAACCGCCGGCGGCGACGCGCGGGGTGGGGGTGGAGACGACGACAGCGCGTCGAAGACGAAGAAAAAGAATGTCATCGCCGACGCGTCCTCTTCTCGCCGCCCTCGCCTCGTCGTCAAGCCGAAGCCGTTCGTGCGCGCGCCGGAGGATCCGCCCCCGGACGACCCGTGCCCCGAGTGCGGCGGCGGCGGACGCGCGACGTGCGTCGAGTGCGCGGGGAGAGGGCGGACCAACTACCCGAACCAGGCGATGCTCCCGCCGAGCGCGTGGCCGGAATGGTGCGGGTACTGCCGCGGCAGCGGGAGGATATACTGCGCGAGCTGCTCGGGGTTGGGGAAGAAGCGCGGGAAGATCGGGTTCGATCTGAACGACTGACCGACGGGTCGGTCTTCGGAGTAGCGGCAGCGAGACGCGCGATAGCGGGGACGTAGCGGGGACGTAGCATCTAACAGAATCTATCATACGCGAAAAGTCGACGACGACGAAGACGACGTCACCCGCTCGCGAGCCTGGATAACAACGCGTCGACCAGCACCAAATCGTCCCCCGGCGCGTCGTCCTCCGTCTCCGCGTCTTCCTCCTCCTCTTCTTCCGCGTCCAGAAGCAGCGCGTCCAGCCCCCCGGGCGTCGTCGCGACGGCGCGCGGCCCCGGCGGCCGACCCGCGCCCGCGCCGTCGCCCGAGCGCGTCGGCTTTTTCCGCGAACCGCCGCGAGCCGGGGCGCGACGCCCGACCGCGGAAGAAGACGGAACGGGAACGTCGACCGTCGCCATCGCGCGTCGCAACACCGCGGCCGCGCGCCGCATCGCGCGCCTTGCCGCATCGCCGCGGCACTCTTCGGCCGCGTCATCAGCGTCAGCGTCCTCGGGGTCGAGAAACGCGCGCGTCGCCGCGACGAGCTCGCGAACGTCCGCGGCGGCGTCCTCCTCCGCGGCGACGAAATCGCGCGCGAGCGCGTCGCTCGCCTTGATCGCGTCCGCGACGATGACCGCGCCGACGTTGGTCTCCGCCGCTGTGACCACCGCGGATCGCGCGTTCACGAGCTCCTTCCGCGTCGCGTGCAGCTCGTCGCGCAAGATTCGCATCGCGCTTTCGCGCGTCGCGCGTTCTGTCTCCGCCTCTCTCCCGAAGTCGCCGTTCGCCGCCGCCGCCGCCGTCGCCGCCGCCGCCGCGCGGAGCGTCTCCTCGCCCCTCGCGCGCTCCGCGGCGACCGCGGCCGCGACCGCGGTCTCGATCGCGGCTAGATGCTCGCGACGCGCGTCGCTCCGCGGGTCGCCCGCGCCCTCGCTCGCGGCGACCTCTTCCTCGAGCCTCGCGAGCTTCGCCTCCGCGCGCGTCCTCGCGTCGCGTTCCCTCCGCGTCGTCTCCGCGGAACTCGCGAGCCTCGCTTCGAACATCGCCTCCGCGCGCGCGCTCGCTTCCTCCGCGGCGACCGCGACGGCGCGAGCCACCTGCGCCTCGACGACGTCGTCGGCGCGCCGCGCGCGTATCCGAAGCCCCGCGTTGTCCGCCTCGAGCGCAGCCATCTCGCCGTCGACGACGTCTACGATTCTCGCCTCGGCGCGTTCGGCGCGCTCGCGCGACTGCCGCAACAGCTCGCGCATCTTGTCCGTCGCGAGCTTCTCCTCCTCCACCGCGACGCTCGCATCCTCCGCGCGCGATCGCATCAGCGCGATCACCGCGTTCGCCTCTTCGAGCGCGATGGACGTCTTCGCGTGCCTCCCTCGGAGCGCGTCGAGCTCCGCGCGCGTCGCCGAGAGCGTCTCCTCGAAATCGCGCGCCATCGCGTCTCTCGTCTCGTCCCACGCCTCCGCGTCGTCCGCCGCGTCGCGGCGCGCCGCGTCCAGCGCCGCGTTCAGGCTTCGGACCTCGTCCTCGAGCTCGGACGCGACGCGCGCGTCCTCGCGCAGCCGCGTCGCCTCGCGCGCCTTGGCGTCGAGTCGTCGACGGAGCTCGTCGATGGAGAGATCCGTCTCCGCCGCGGGGGCGATCGAGCACGACGCCACCGGCGAGGGCGAGGTGGAGAGCCGCCTCCCGCGGAGAGCCGCGGAGGCGAACGCGGAGGATGGGGGCGTCGGCGGCGGCGCGCGCGACGCGGACGCGGACGGAGGAGGCCGCGGCGTCGCGGCGGTGATGGACTCGGCGCGCATCATGTCCGCCATCGCGTTCGCGACGACGCCGCGCTCGGCCGCGAGCGCGGTCATCGCGCGCTCGCGCGCGGCGGCGACGCGCTTCTGCTCCCTTCGCGCGCTGAGCAGGTCCGTCATGTCGGCGACGGACGGCGGGGGCGACGGCGACGAGGGCCCCGCCCCGCGCTCCCTGTTGTGAACTCCGACGAGAAGCTCTGCCGATGCCGCCTCCTCTGTCCTGTCCGAGGGGAAACGTTCTGTTGAAAGGCGCGGTATGGGTCAACACCCGGGTTGAAACCGAATTACATTTTTTTGGGGTCGACGTCGCGGTCAATTTCATCGACAGTGAGCGAGCGCTGTGAGCCGTCCAAATGCCGTCGTTTCGCTTCTCATCAGCCTTTCCGCGATCGAAGGACGCGCGCGGGAACACAACGACGGGCGACGCGGTCGCGCTTCGAAACCAATCTCCGACGATATGGCGGACTTCGTCGGCAAGCAGTTCACCAAGGACGAGGTCGCGGACAAGGTCCTCGAGCAGTACGACGAGGAGCAGACGCGCGTGTTCTACCAGTGCGTGATGGGCGGTGGCGGGTACGACATCCACTTCGGCATCTACAAATCCCCCACCGACGGCGTGAAGGAGAGCTCGCAGCACACGACCGACTGGATGATGACGCAGTTGGACTGGGCGATGCCGACTCCGCTGAACGCGTCGCATCGCGTCTTAGACCTCGGGTCCGGCCACGGCGGCGGCAGCCACGCGATGGCGCAGCGATTCGGATGCAAAGTCACCGGGTACAACCTCGGCCCCGGGCAGAACGCGCTCAACATGACGCGCTGCAAGGAGCTCTCCATCGACCACCTCGTCGACGCGAAGGTCGGGAACATCAACGATCCGCTCCCGGAGGAGTGGACGGACGCGTTCGACGCGGTGTGGAGCTGCGAGGTCTTGTGCCACGCCGGCGACAAGGTGGCGCTGTTCAAGGAGCTCGTCCGATGCCTCAAGCCCGGCGGCGTCTTCGTGTTCTCGGACATCATGGGCGCGGACGGCGCGGACGAGAAGGCGCTGAAAGGGTTCACCGATCGCAACGCGACGACGTTCATGGGGCGACCGTCGATGTACAATGAGTTCTTGAAAGACTCCGGGTTCAAGTACGTGACGTGGTGGGACGGGAGCCATCACCTCGAGCGGTATTTCCGCAACATGCTGTCGCAAATCCACGACAACCGCGAGGAGATGACGTCCAAGGGAATCACGGATCAGTACTTGGACAACTGGGTGTCCTCGCTCACGGAGCGCGCAGACATTCAGAAGGAGAAAGGGGTGTTCGCTTGGGGCGTCTTCGTCGCGCGGAAGCCCCTGGAAGGGGAGCTCGTGCTGTGATCGGCGAGGACGACCGCGGCGGGCGAGGGAGCGCGGCGATCGACAGAGAGCCGCGTTCCCCGGAGACGAATTCCCCTGCATAAAACATGCATTCATAACATACGTGACACAATATTTTTTATATATATAACGACACGAGTTATTCACTCGCGCGTGCGCATACTGCAATGAATCGATAATCGATCGCGACTGACGCCAGCCGTATTTCGGCCGCGGGCATCGCGCGGAAAAGGAATAATATGGTGAACCCGCCGTGGCGCGCTTTGCTTTCGCGCTCAGTTCTCGCCCGGGAGCATCGTGTCCGTGCCCGCGCCCTGGAGCTCGCACGCGCCGCCGAGCTTCCCCGTGAGGTGCGAGACGCAGTCCGCCTCCTTCGTGAGCTCCTCCTCGCTCGCCTTGATCTTCTCGCGGAGCCAGTCGTTGATCTCCAAACCCTCGACGAACTCGTACGACCCGTCCCCTTTGCTGCGGCACGGCATCGAAAACACGATCCCCTCCGCGATCCCGTACGGGTTCCCGTCCGTGCTGACCGCGGTGGAGAACCAGTCGCCCTCCGGCGTCGGCGTCACGAGGGATTTGATCGCGTCCGCGATGGACACCGCGGTGGACGCCGCGGAGGACCGGCCCCACTTTTTAATCAACGCGCCGCCGCGCGTCTGAATCGTCGGCGTGAACTCCTCCTCGAGCCACGCGTCGTCGCCGATCACCTCCACCGCCTTCTTGCCGTCGATCTTCGCGTTCACGAAATCCGGCACCTGCGTCGTGGAGTGGTTCCCCCAGATCGTGACGTTCGAGACGGTGTCGTAGAACACGCCCGCCTTGAGCGCCAGCTGGCACTTGGCGCGGTTCTCGTCGAGACGCGTCAACGCGTGGAAGTTCTTCCGGTCTAGGTTCGGCGCGTTCTCCATCGCGATGAGCGCGTTCGTGTTGCACGGGTTACCGACGACGCACACCTTGCACGTCTTGTTCGCCACCTCGTTCAGCGCCTTGCCCTGCTCGACGAAGATTTGGCCGTTCATCTCGAGGAGATCCGAGCGCTCCATCCCGGGCCCGCGCGGCTTGGCGCCGATGAGCAGCGCCCACTCCGCGTCCTTGAAGATCTTCAGCGGGTCGATCCCGATGTTGACCTGGCGGAGGAGCGGGTAGAGCGAGTCCTCGAGCTCCATGGCGACGCCCTCGAGCGCTTCCTTGGAGCGCTCGGAGCCGAGGAGGTTGAGGATGATGGGCTGGTCCGCGCCGTACACCTCGCCGGAGGCGATCTTGAAGAGGAGGTGGTTCGAGATCTGCCCCGCCGCGCCGGAGACGGCGACGACGATCGGGGTCTTCCACCCCGCGGACTTGGCCGCGACGTCGTTCGAGATGTCGTAGTTGAGCTTGAAGACGCCGTACGGCTCGCCCTCCTCCGCGGCCGCGCGGGTCGTCACGGAAACGCGAAGCGACGATTTCGCGAACGCCGCGCGAGGCGCGGCGGCGAAGACGCGCGCGTTCGCGAGCGCGGGGGACGCGGCGACGCGCGCTGCGGAGAGACGAAGAGAGCGGTCCGTCCGTCGCGGGGAGTGGAGGGGGCATGGCGCGCGTCAGTCGTCGTCGTCGCGCGCGTCGAGGAGGAGACGGCGAGAGAGGAGGGAACGACGCGAGGACGGACGGCGATCGCGCGACGCTTCCGGCCTTCTCCCGGCCGCCGCTTTTTTCGGGCGCGAACGATCGGAGCGCGCGCGCGCGCGGAGAGGAGGCGCGCACCCGCGCGGCGGCTCGTCGTGCTCGTCTTCGCCGCGGCGGCGAAGACGAGGGCGGTGGCGTTCGTGGCGATGGCGGCCATGGTGTGCGTGTGGCGCGCGGCGAAGGCGTCGGCGACTGTGTCGGACTCCGTGCAGGCTTTCGGGTGCGAAGAGACGCGGCTGATGAGACGAAGGGTCGACGCGACGCTGACTGGTCCGTTCGTCTCGTACAGTCATGGCTTCCGTCAGTCCGTACTACGTAGTAGTTTTTCGCACGGCACCTCTGTAAACCTGACGCGCCCGCGAAAGGGGCTCTCGCGGGCGCATCGCTCTCCGCGCGGAGGCCGGGCTGGCAGGCGCGCGGTCGTCATGGCGACGCTGGAGAACTTCCTCGACGCCGCGGCCGCGGCGGTGAACGCGAACGACGGCGCGACGCTCGCGCGGCTGCTCGACGTGAACCTCGCGGACGCCGCGCGCGCGGTCGAGGGCGCGATCGCGTCCGACGCGGGGCTCAATCTCGGCGCGCAGTGCGCGTCCAAGATCCGCGCGCCGTACGACGAGATATTCGCGCACCACTGCCAGTGCCTCGCGGCCAAGGCGGAGAACCGCGGCGACGACGCGTTCGTGTCGTGCAAGGCGACGACCGAGGCGTTCGTGAAGGACTACAGGACGTGCGACACCGCGTGGGCGATCGACGCGCTGGTGCGATTTGTGAAGAACGCGCGCGAGCTCGCGGACGTCGCGGACGCGGAGGCGGTCGCCGCGAAGAAGAAACCGGAGCGGCTCCACGACGCGGGCGCGCTGCTCATGCTCGTGTACAGGAACTCGTCTAACACGAGCGTGAAGGAGAAGAAGCGCGCGTCGCTGTTCCTCGTCGTGATGCTCTTCAAGATCTACTTCAAGCTGAACACGCTGCACCTGTGCAAAAACCTCATAAACGCGGTGAACCTGCCGACGTTCCCGCCGTTCGAGGGGTTCCCGAAGTCGCAGCGCGTGACGTACTCGTACTACGTCGGACGGCTCGCGGTGTTCGACGACGACTTCGAGAAGGCGGAGACGCACTTGACGTACGCGTTCGAGAAGTGCCCGCGGACGCATCTGAAGAACAAGACGCTCACGCTGAAGTATCTCGTCCCCGTCAAGCTCGCGCTCGGGAAGCTCCCCACGAAGGCGCTGCTGGAGAAGTACGGCCTGGACGAGTTCGTGGAGATAGCGGACGCGCTGCGGCAGGGGAACGTGCGGAAGTTAAACGACGCGCTCGCGAAGTTTCAGGTCGTGTTCATAATGCAAGGGACGTTTTTGGTCTTGGAGCGCCTGCGGGAGCTCGCGATTCGGACGTTGTTCGTCAAGGTGCACGCGTACTGCGCGGCGAAGTACCCCGCGAAGGCGAACCAGGTTTCGCTGGCGCTGTTCTTACGCGCGCTGCACTGGCTCGGGTGCGACGAGATGGATCTGGACGAGGTCGAGTGCGTCGTCGCGAATCTGATCATGCGGAAGAGGATCAAAGGGTACGTCTCGCACGAGAAGCGAGTCGTCGTGCTGTCGAAAGTGAGCCCGTTCCCGCCGTGGTGTTGATAGGGTAGAGTATTCGTACTGTCGTAGTTACCGCTAGCCGCTACTATTAATGAAGTTAAACCGTTGAACTATCGCCCTCGGGGCGGAGGCGGAGTCTCGTTCGGCGTCGCGCGCGTCGCCGGGGAGAATCGCTCTTCGAGCGAGCGAAAGCACGCCATGCTCCGGAGGCGGGAGAAATGAAGCCGACGAGCGACGAATTTTTTTCACCTGCGGAGATCGAGGTTTCTTGTGACTAAATACACATACATGCATTTCCGAGAGGTCCACGTCGGATTTCCGCCGACAATTCTGAGCCGGTAATTCGGGTACGGTAGATCGGGTAAAAATAAAAGTACGACGCCCTGCATTGTCTTACGCGCATCTCATCCCCCACCGCGTCCGTCCGCGTCCTTAAGCGACAGAATCATCATGGCGCCCGTGTGGGAGTCATGCTGCATGGCCATGGGCAAAGTCCTCGACGACAACGCCAAGCTGGGGTTCAAGCACGGAACGTTCGGGTGCATGGGCGACTGCAACGATTTCAGCTCGTACCAGTGCAGAACATGCGCGTGCTTCGGACCGGTGCAGGCCGGCATCAACAACGAGCTGCTCGACTCGTCGTGCTGCTGCGGCGTGTGCTGCGCGCTGACGCCTTGCCTCCCCGTCTTCGCGACGTGCCAGCGGTACAAGGCGAGGAAGCATTTTGAGATCGCACCCGCGTGCATCAAGTGCGGGAAAGGCGTCTGCGAAGACATCCTCTGCGCGTTCTTCTTTCCGGCGTGCGTCATGAACCAGATCGCGAACGAGTTCGGCGAGAAAGCAGCCTTCACGAACCACAAGATCCTCGATCTCATGAAGTCGCCCACGATGCAGCAGATGAAGTACAAGGGTTCCGCCGAGCCGAAGGCCGACCCGAAGAAGGCCCCGTCGAATAAGAAGTGAGCGATTTATCCGATTCCTTCCGACGTTCGAAGGTTTATCTCGACTCGGTCACCGCTACAACATACAAGGTCGTGGCCGCTGATGTTATAAACTATATAACCTATATGACTATCGTCCTCGGGGAGGAGGCTCGTACGCCGCGTACTTCGCCGGGGAAAACTTCTCTTCGAGCGCGTAGTGCTCCTCGAACCCGACGGCCTCGTACAGCGCGTCGAACGGCGTGAGCAACTCGTCGCCGACCGCGCGGTTTCCCTCCTTCATCGCCTCGATCGCGGCGTTCACCCCGCGCACGCTCGCGCTCAGAAGCGTGAGGCCGTGCAACACCGCGTCGTACCCGAGATTCGCGCACTCGGTCGGCGTCAACAGCTTCCGTCCCGGCTTTTCAACCTGCGCGAGCATCGTGAACGGTGTCGCGACGCGCGCGTTAAACGCCTCCATCTCGCGCTCGCCGTCCGGTCCCTCGAAGTACACGACGTCCGCGCCGAGGTCCTCGAACGCCGCGCACCGCCACATCGCTTCCTCGAACGCGCCGCCGCCGCCGTCGCTCGCGAGTCGCGCGTCCGTGCGCGCGACGATCATGAAGTCGCCACCTCGCGCGCGAATCTCGTCGCGAGCGTCCACCGCGGCGGCGACCCTCGCGACCGCCTCCGCGCGGCTCACGACTCGCATCCCGTCGCTGAACGCGCATCGCTTCGGAAAAATCTGGTCCTCGATCGACACCGCGGCGAACCCGGCGGCGTGGTACGCGAGGACGGTGCGTCGGACGTTCGCGACGCCGCCGAAGCCCGCGTCGCCGTCGCCGACGACGGGCATGGCGCCCGCGGCGCGACAGACGGCGGTCCCCGCGTCCGTCATCGCGGTCAAGTCCGCGAGGCCGACGTCGGGGTCGCCCAGGCGCGACGCGGCGACGCCGTAGCCGGACATGAACGCGCACTGGAAGTCGTTCGCGGCGAGGAGGCGCGCGCCCAGCGCGTCGTAGACGCCCGGCATCAGCTCGCAGCCGTCCTTCGAGAGCACGTCGCGGAGCGCGGACGCGGGGGAGGACGAAGACGACGCGCGCGGCGCGAGGACGGCGCGCGGGAGTCGACGTCGACGTCGGGGCGAGGGCGGCGGCGCGGACGCGGACGCGGACGCGGACGAGGCGACGCGCGCGACGCAGCTCGTCATCGCGCCCGCCGCGGCGAAGAGTGTGGACTCGTCCGAATTGATGATGACCCGAGTCGAGAACGAGATAGAACTCGTCGGACGAGTCCCGCGCCTTCGCGCCACTGCCGCGCCGCCCCCGCCCGCGCGCAGCAGGACCGCGTCGCATCATGTCGCGCGGGGATCTGGGCGTCGCCGCGGTCGTCGCCGCCGCGGGCGGCCTGATGTGGGGCGTCGCGAAGCTCGCGAAGCTCCCGTGCATGGCCGCGTCGTCCGCGCCGGTGCTCCTCGGGATGCGAGGATGGCAGCTCGCGAACGTCGCGTCGTTCGCCGTGAACGTCGTCTCCGTCAGCGTCGGCGGACGCGTCGACGGCGAGATGGCGAAGGAGGCGAAGCGCGCGGCGAAGGCGAAGCGCGAGGGGAAGAGCGAGGCGGAGGCTGCCGCGGGCGTCCCCAGGGACTCCATCTACCGATCTCTCTTCACCCCCGCGGGGTGGGCGTTCGCGATCTGGGGCGTCATCTACCTCGGCGAGTCCGTCTTCGTCGCCGCGCAGGCGAGCCCGTCGCTCGCGTCGTCGTCGCGCGAGCTCTACGCCGCGCTCGCGCCGTGGTGGACCATCTCGTGCGGGCTGCAGGCGCTGTGGTGCGTCGCGTTCCGGCCGTGGGCGAGACGCCCGCGGCATTTCTGGATCTCGGGCGCGCTGCTCGCGACGGAGGCGGTCGCGCTCGGTCGCGTCGCGCGTTGCTTCGTCGGCGCGTCTCCTTCGCGGTCGCTCTCGACGACCGAGTTTCTCGCCGCGCGTCTGCCGCTCGGCCTGCACTTCGGGTGGATAACCGCCGCGGCTGTCGTCAACCTGAACTCGCTCGTCGCCGTCGCCGGCGCGGCGCCGCACGCGCAGCTCTCCATCGCGTTCGCGTCCGTCTGGGGCGCCGCGGCGCTCGGGGTCGCCGTCGCGCTCGGCACCGGCGACGCCGTCTTCGCGGCGACGCTCGCGTGGGCTCTGGCGGCGGTGGCGAGCGACGGCGGGACGCGGACGAGGGAGGTGATGGGCGAGACGCCGCTTTGGGCGCTGTCGCACGGCGCGGCGTGGGCGGCGCGGGCGTTGGCGGCGGCGAGCGCGATCGCGGTCGCGATCTACTGGAAGATACCGTAGGCGCTAGATAGATGGGCACTCCTCGAAGAGGTGTTTGTCGTGCTCCGAACGCGAACTCGTTCTCGTCGTGCGTGTGCTCGCGGCTCCCGTGTGAGGGGCGAAATCACTACGTATAACCTCACATCGGTCGCGCAGTCGCGCGCTCGACGACGTACAGTGGTGATTTCGCCTCTCATGTATATCGCGTATCCGCCAGTGCGTTTCGCGATCTCGTCGCGTCGTGGTCGTCACTCGATCGCGCGCGTCCGCGACGACGTCACACGCGCACCATGAGCTGGCGACGCGCCGGGGAGGCGCTTCTCCGCGGGGTCGCGTCCGCGGCCGCGAGCGGCGGCGGCGCGACGACGTCGCGGTTCGCGCCGTCGTCGTTCGCGTCCGCCGCCGCCGCCGCCGACGTTTCAGCGTTCCTCGCGCGAAGAACGCGATCGCTCGCCGACGCCGCGCGTTCAGCGCCGACGCGATGGCTGTCGCACGCCTCCGCGGCGGTTCGCGCGGACGCGGCGACGGACGACGACGCGGCGGTCGATCACGGCCGCGTGAGGAACTTCGCGATCATCGCGCACGTCGACCACGGGAAGACGACGCTGCTCGACACGCTCATGAAGCAGGGCGCGCAGACGGTCGCGACGGAGCGCCTCATGGACAACAACGCGCTCGAGAAGGAGCGCGGGATCACGATCAGCAGCAAGTACACCTCGTTCCCGTGGCGCGGCGTGACGATGAACGCGGTCGACACCCCCGGGCACGCGGACTTCGGCGGCGAGGTGGAGCGCGTGCTCGACCTCGTCGACGGATGCCTCCTCCTCGTCGACGCCACGGAGGGGCCGATGGCGCAGACCAAGTTCGTCCTCGGCAAGGCGCTCCAGAAGGGCCTCAAGCCGATCGTCGTGATGAACAAGGTGGACAGAGACAACGTCACCGAGGAGGGCTGCGCGGCCGTGGAGAGCAAGCTGTTCGACCTGTTCGCCGCGCTCGGCGCGGACGACGACCAGCTCGATTTCGCCACGGTGTACGCGTCGGCGCGAGAGGGCGTCTGCTCGCTGGATCTGGGAGACGCGCAAGCTCGCGTCCGAGAGAACCGCGGGAAGGGCGACATGAGCGCGCTGCTGGACGTGCTCCTCGAGCGCGTCCCCGCGCCGGACGGGGACGAGGAGGACGAGTTCAAGATGCTCGTGTCCATGATCGAGCACGACGCGTTCGTGGGAAGGCTCGTCACCGGACGCGTCGCGAGCGGGCGGGCGAGAGTCGGCGACCGCGTCAAGGCGCTCGCGATGCGTCCTGCGTCGGGGGAGGACGTCGGCGCGTCGTCGTCGTCGTCCGAGAAAGAGGTGGGGAGGATCACGAAGATTTTCACCTCGCACGGCGGCGTCCGCGCGCCGCTCGAGGAGGCGAGAGCCGGCGACATCGTCAGCGTCGCCGGGCTGACGACGGCGACGGTGACGGACACCGTGTGCGCGCCGCTCGTCGCGGACCCGCTGCCGGCGACGCCGATCGACCCGCCGACGTTGAAGATGACGTTCGGCGTGAACGACAGCAGCCTCGGCGGGAAGGAGGGGAAGAAACTGACGGGTCGGAACATCTGGGACAGGCTCTGCGCGGAGGCGGAGACGAACGTCGCGCTGCGCGTGGTACAGCTGGCGGACGGCGGCGGGGACAAGTTCGAGGTCCAAGGGCGCGGCGAGCTCCACCTCGGCGTGCTCATCGAGACGATGCGCCGCGAGAAGTTCGAGATGTCCATCTCCCCGCCCGTGGTGTTGTATAAGACCGATCCGGAGACCGGGAAGCGTCTGGAGCCGATCGAGGAGATCGTCGCGGAGGTGGAGGAGGAGCACGTCGGCGCCGTCATCGAAGCGGTGACGCTTCGAAAAGGCGAGCTCGTGGACATGGTCGTCGGCGCCGGCGAGGGCGGGAAAACCCGCCTGGAGTTCCTCGCCCCCTCCAGAGGGCTCATCGGGTTCAGAGCGACGTTCGTGAACGACACGCGCGGCACCGGGACGATGAACCGCGCGTTTCACTCGTACGGCGACTACCGCGGGTCGATGGACCGCGTGCGAAAGGGCGCCATCGTGTCCTCCGCGACGGGGACCACGACGACGTACGCGCTGGGAATGCTCGAAGCGCGCGGGACGCTGTTCGTGGGGCCCAAGACGGAGGTGTACGAGGGGATGATCATCGGCGAGAACAGTCGTGAGGAGAGCATGGAGGTGAACCCGTGCAAAGAGAAGAAGCTGACGAACATGCGCGCGTCCGGGAACGACGAGACGACGCGACTGACGCCGCCGAGGGCCATCGCTTTGGAGGAGGCCATCGGGTACGTGCAGAGCGACGAGCTCATCGAGGTGACGCCGAGCGCGATTCGGCTGCGGAAGGCGATTCTGGACGGGAACAAGCGCAAGGCGCAGAGCCGGAAGAAGAGCGAGCACTGACGATGACGAGCGAGCGTCGTCCTCAGCGTCGATAGGCTGTCGGCGCCGCTATTTTTATTTGAGTTGAAACGATTTTTTTGTAAACATCGCACGCGCGCGCGTCCGCCGCCGGGCGCGTCCATGGGTAAGCCGCCGCTCGGGGCCGCGCTCGCGCTCGCGCTCGGCGCGGGGATCGGGTTCTTCACGTCCTCGCGCGCGCGGCGCCGCGAGAAATCCAAGGCGGCGACGCGCGACGGCGGCGACGGCGGCGACGGCGGCGGCGAGACGGACGCCGCCTTCGGATCCGCGTACGCGACCGCGAGATCTCGCGCGCAGGCGGCGCTCCTCTCCGCGTTCGACGCGGACCTCGACGCCGCGTTCGCGGCCGCGTCCGATCGCTTCGGCCGCGCGAACCTCAAGCGCGTCCCGAAGGACGACAAGCTCCGCGCGTACGCGCTGTACAAGCAGGCGACGCGCGGGCGATGCGTCGGCGCGAAGCCGCGCGTGCTGACGGACGGGACGACGAAACACGCCAAGTGGTGCGCGTGGGAGAAGCTCGGGGACATGCCCTCGGACGAGGCCAAGGGCGCGTACGTCGAGCTCGTCGACGCGCTGTTGGGCGAGGAGGAGGAGGCGGCGGGCGACGAACGCGGCGGAGGCGGGACCGAGGACGACGCCGACGACGGCGGGTTCGGCGGACCGGTGTTCTCGCGCCCGGCGGCGGTCGTCGACGCCCCGGACGCGGACGACGACGACGCGTCGGCGGCGTCCGCGCCGTCGCCGCTCATCCGCCACGTCAAGAACGGCGATCTGGACTCCGTACAGCTCATGCTCGGGTTCGCGCGCGCGTCCGCGGACGCCGACGAAGACGAGAGCGTCGTCGACGTCGTGAACCGCGTCGACGCGCGAGGATGCACGGCGTTGCACCACGCCGCGGACGGCGATAAGATCGACATCGCGGAGGCGCTCATCGACGCCGGCGCGAATATCAACGCGCGCGACGACGACGGCGCGACGCCGCTGCACTACGCGTGCGTCGTCGAGCTCCCGGGGATGTGCGCGCTTCTGCTGTCGAAGGGCGCGGAGGTTGGCATACCGGACGACGACGGCGAGACGGCGGCGTCGTTGGGGTGTTTCGAGCTGTCGCAGAGGCACATGGAGAAGGTCATGGCGGAGTTTATGGCGGAGGAGGCGACGAAGGACCGCGTGGATTACCTGGACATCGCGGCGAAGTTTGAGGCCGACCTCGCGAGGAAGAAAACGGACGAGGAGATCGTCTAGCTAATAGAGAATACTCGAGCCGCTACTAGGTTTAGGTACTACGTCGCAAACTCACTTCGTCTCGCTACTCACGCGGCGTCCGGCGACCACGCGAACGTCGACGACGGCACGTCCCCCGGGTCCAAAAACACCGGCCCGTCCCCCAACTCGACGCTGTGAAACGCCCGACGCATCCACTCCGCGATCAAAAACACCCCGCGCGCGGCCCCCTCCACGAACCCCTCCACCGTCCAACTCGCCGTCACGACGCACGACCCGCCGAGCGCGTACGTCTCAGCCGCGTACTTCACGTCGTCGCACGCGCGCTTCAGGTACTCCATGCGCTCGTCGTCGTTCGCGTGCGCCGGCGCGCCGTCCGCGCTCGTGGCGTCGCGCCACAGCGCGTACGCGCTCCGCGCCGGCATCGAGGGGTACCGCGTCGAGAGCGCGTCGGTCACGGGGACGCCCGCGACGGACGGCGGCGGCGGCGTCGGCGTCGGCGTCGGCGTCGTCGCGTCGTTCCTCTGCGTCGTTCCTCTGTCGCCGGTCGGCGTGTGATCCCCCAGCGGTCGAGTCTCCGTCGCCGCGTTCGGGTTCGTCACCTCTGGCGGCGTCTTGTGTCCCACGGGGGTGTACCCCAGACCTCGCCGCTTCGCGTGCTCGTCCCAGTGCCCGCCCTGGCTCCACGGCTGCTGAATGGTAAAGTCGTAATCCGCGGGGTAGTCGCGTCCGCCGTCGTCGTAGAACCGCCGGTACGCGCCGTACCAGCACGGCGGCGAGTACCCGGGCGCGAGGTTCAGAGCCGCGCGAATATCCGCGCACTGGTTCCTGTACAACCACGTCTCGTACTTCGCGTCCGTCGCGAGCTCGGGCGCGACGACGCACAGAAAATCCGCCTGCGCGGCGTCGATGTAGTGCCGCGTCTGATCCGCGATGTCGCCGCCGTGCCACCACGGACTCCGCAGCATGTTCAAAATCCCGACGCGCCCGAGCTGCCGCCCGGTGGCCCACGAGAACGACGCGTTCAGGGCCGCCTCGGTCTCGAGCCCGCAGTCCTCCAGCGGCGCGTGGAGCTTATCCCAGATCTCGTTCGTGATCATCCCGGCGTCGAAAAACGCCCAGTTTCGCATCTGCGCGAACATCTCGAACGCGAGGACGTAATCCCTGTCGCTCCCTTCGAGGTCCGGCTCGTCCGGCCCCAACGGCGCTAATCGATCGCCGTTGAACCACTTCATCGGAAGCGTGATCGGGTGTCCGCCCTCGTCGACGACGCGTCGTCTGCCGTCGCGCGCGAGCGCGCGAGACGCGATCACCGGATGCGGCCGCGCGACGTACGAGTCGTTCCACGCCACCGCGACGCACGTGTCCGACTTCTCCAAGATGTCCGGCTGGCACAGGTACTCCCCGGGCGGGGCGTCGTACGGCGACGCGCCCACCTCGCCCGTCTGCAGCGTGTGTATCTCCTGGCAGTCCCCGCACGTGCTCGCGTCCGTGTAGTTTGAGCACGCGATGCACGAGTGCGTTCCGTTGAAGACGTACCGCGCGCACGGCCCGTCGCACGTCTCGATGTGCTCGCGGTTACCGCACGTGAAGCAGTAGTGCGTGTCGTTGAACGCGGGGAACTCCGCGGCCGTGCAGTTCGAACACGAGCTCGGGAGCGTGTAGTTCGCGCAGTCCACGCATCGGTGGGTCCCGTTGAACACGTACGTCGCGTTGTCTCCGGTGACGATCTCGACGTCGCCGACGACGCCGGAGAGGCCCTCGTACGGCGCGCCCACGAGCGGCGTCTCCTGGGCGGACGTCGCGCAGATGACGGAGAGGAGCGCGACCGCCGCGGCGAGGGGGGCGCGCCGCCCCATCGGGCGCGCGCGGGGACGACGGGGGCGCGGGCGAAACTGAATTTAATGCATTTTGGTTTTTCGGCACTTCGCCTCGTTTGGTTTCCGCCGGTTCGAAGTCGGTCGGTGGACGCGCGGAGATCTCTCTCGAGATCGCGGGAAGGGAGTCGGAGCGATTCGACCGTCTGTGACTCGTCGTCGCGAGCGCGATCGTGGATCTTTCGATCGGCGCGTTCGCGCGGCTCACGTTAACCGTCTCGATCGCGCGCGTCGCGCGCGTCTCACAAACGCAGCCGCGGGGTGCTCGCGACGTCCCGAAGCGAACGCCCGCGACCGCGACATCGCGCGCGGCGTCGCATCCGATGGCGTCCACCGCGCTCCACGCGCGCTCGTGCGCGTTCGCGCTCGGCGAAGGCCTCCGCGCGTCGTCGTCGTCGTCGTCGTCGAAACCCAAAAAAAAAAACGTGGCGACGGATAAATCCGGTCGACGTCGTCGCGCGACGACGACGACGCGCGCGATACTCGTGCAGCAGCCGCCGGAGCCGCCGAGGGAGCCGACGTGGCAGGAACGCTTGGGCGACTTCAAGAACGACGGCCCGAAGGGCGTCGGACGGAAGAACCGCGGTCCGCGGCGACGCATCGTCCCGCACATCAAGGAATCGAAGGGATCGGAGGAGAACGTTCCGAACAGCAACCCGGAGCGCCTGAAGCGATGGAAGGAAGAGAACGCGCGGGCCTTGCCGAGGACGCTCCGAAGCGACGACGGCGACGACGACGCGCGCGGGGGCGCGGGCGCGGGCGGAACCGCCGAGCCGGGCGCGAACTCGACGCCGCGATGGGCCGCGCACAAGACCGACGCGCGATCGACGCAGCGCGCGGAGACGATGAGCTACTCCTTCCTCGGACAGTCCACCGTGCGCTATCCCGCCGCCGTGCACGGCACCCCGGAGGCGAAGGCGACGTACGTCGACTCCCCCGCGGACAAGCTCGCGATCGAGATGAACGTCCGGATGCTCTCCGAGCTCGCGCGCGTGAAACCGCGCGGGGACCCGACGTCGTACGACGCGCTCGTGGAGGCGGCGCTCATGTTGCGCGACGCGACGCCGCCGGAGAAGCTTCGATCGGATATTGGAAATCTGATGCGGAAGCAGATAACGTCCGGGATGCCGCCGTTCGCGCTCGGCGCGATGCAAGCGCTCGTCCCTTCGGAGATCTTGAGGGAGATGAACGCGACCGTCGCGAGCGAGGCGGCGGAGTGGATGTTCGGCCCGACGACGCGCGAGACGCTCGCGGGTCAAGGCGGGAAGCGAGTCACCGTCGTCAACGTGAAGAAATGTCGCTACCTCGAGGCGAGCGGATGCGCGAGCGTGTGCGTGAACCAGTGCAAGCTCCCGGCGCAGGACGTCATGCGCAGCGAGTTCGGGACGCCGGTGTACATGCAGCCCAACTTTAACGACTGCTCGTGCCGGATGTTTTTCGGTCAGGAGCCTCTGCCGGAGAGCATCGATCCCGCGATCAAAGCGTCGTGTCTCGAGGGGTGCGCGCGGGGGGACGCGATGGCGGCGATGAGCGCCGCGGCGGAGGCGGAGGCGGCCGCGAGTGAGGCCGCGGCGCGGGCGGGGACGTTCCCGGACCCGCAGGCGTGGGTGGACGGCGTCGTGGGTCCCATGGCGGAGAAGAACCCGCCGGAGCGCGCGAACGAAACGTGCGACCTCCTCCGAGGGTGACGCGGACGGATGGACGGAGGACGCCCCCGTCGTTTCGGACTCGCGCGTCGCACGCACAGTATACTATCTGTAACACGAACAACAAACATCCCATCGCATCGCCATCACGCGTCGCGCAGAGCACGTTGCGTCGCGATCGCGACTCGATCACATCACGATGTCTTCCAAGTCCTCGTCGTCGATCACGCCGAGATCCGCGGGCGCGGGGAGCGGCGCGCGTCGTTTCGTAAACGGCGACGCGCCCCCGAACCGTCTCGCCGCCGCGCCCGCGAACGGACTCGCGCTCGGCGTTCTCGCCGCGGCGTTACCTGCCGGCGCCGCGACCGGCGTCGACGCCGCCGCGGGCTCCGGATCCAGCTCCGGCTCCTCCCCCGCGGCTTCGAAAGCGAACTCGTCGTCGTCGTCGTCGTCGTCGTCGAATCCGACGCCCGCGCCGGCGCCGGCGCCGAGCGACGGGATCTCCGATAATAACTCCGGCGAGTTCGCGCCCGTCATGTCCGCGGCCGCGCGTCGCGGCGTCGTCCGCGGCGTCGAGACCGTCCGCGCGGCGAAGGGATCGGCGGACGCACCGGGTAAATCGCCGCCGAGGACGCCCGGGAGGAACGCGCCGCCGCCGCCGCCGCCGCCCGTCGTCGACGCCGACGCTGCGGGCGCGTCTTCGTTGCCCCCTCTCGGCTGACGGTTCCGCGCGCCTCCGCCGAGGACGTTCCCGAGCACGCCGCCGAACACTTGGACGGGTTTCGCGCGAGGCGACGCCGCCGGGGACGCGCGCGGGGACGCGGCCGGGGACGCGCGCGGGGATACCCGCGTCGGCGGCCGCGACGTCGACGCCGACGTCGACGCCGCCGCGGACGACGACCCCGTCCCGCCGCCGCCCGACGCGCGCCGCGACCCAAACTCTAACACCTCGTCGTCGTCGAGACTCGAGCCGCTCGCGTCGATCGGCGACGGCCTCGGTCTCGGGTTCGAGCGCGCGACCGGCGCGAGGAGCGCGTCCGCGAGGCCGGTCGTCGTCGCCGGCGCCGGGGCCGGGGCCAGGGCGGCGTTTTTTCCTCCGTCCGCGAACGCGAACTCTTCGTCGCTGGAGTCATCGAAATCCGCGCCCAACGGCGTCGGCGACGGCTGTCTCTCCACGGGAACCGCGCGTCGCCCCGGTCGCCCGCCGCCCGCGACGGGCGCGGGCGCGGGCTCGTCCTTCTTCTCGACGACCGCCGGTCGCGTCGGCGGAATCGCCGGCGAAAACGCGGCAGACGTCTTCGTCGTCGTCGTCGTCGCCGGCGGCGGCATAACCGCCACTGCCGGAGCGTTATTATTCGTACTACTCGTCTGCTCGTCCATCATCTTCCGCATCATCTTTTCCGCGCGCTCGATCACCGCGCGCTCGGACTCTCGCAGACGGACGTCCACGCGTCGGTCGACGCTCTCGGTCACGTCCCTCGCGACCGCGGTCTCGACGCGTCGCATCGCGTCGCGCACCCTCGTCTCGACCGATTCTTCGAGCGCGGCGAGCCTCGTCGCGAGCTCCGTCTCGGACGCGTTCGCGCGCGCGGTCAAGCGCTCGACCTCGCGCTTCAGCGACGCGTTCGCGAGGACGACGCGCGCGAGCGCGTCGTCGTCGTTCGCCTTCGCGTTCGACGACGACGACGACGACGCGGCGTTCGAACGCGCCGCGGCGATCGCGCCGGCGCCGCTCGCGCGCGCGCTCTCGACCTCCTTCCGGTACGCCGCGACGGACGTCTTAACGTCCTCGAGCATCGTCGCGAGCTCGCGCCTCGCGTCGTCGCACCGCGTCGCCATCGCGGCGTCCGCGCTCGACGCGATCAGCTTGGGCTCGTCGGACGGCACCTCGTCGTCGTCGTCGTCCTCGAACAGCTCGCTCGACAGCTCGCACCGCATCTGCTCGATGCTGCTCTCCATGTTGTTGCGTATCGACGCGAGTCGGTCGCTCCAGCCGCCGAGGTCAGCCTTGGACGCGCCGGGCGGGGGCGCCGCGGCGGACGCGGGACGCGCCATGTGCGCGGGGTGTTGTCACGTCCGATGGGCGCGCAACGTCTCTTTTTTTTTTCCGACATCAGTCGTGCATTTTTGGGACATCCTGCTGGGTCGGGCGAGACGCCTGCGATGGAACTATGACACGCGCTACTTTCATTCGAAATACCCGCCGAACGCGTTCGCGTCCGATAACCCCAACCGCGCCGACGCCTCGATCGCGGTCTCGCCGATCCCCCTCGGCGCGGTCGACTCAGACGGCGCGCCGCACGACAGCGTCGACCACATCCGCTGATACGCGTCGAAGTCGAGCGCCGAAGACCAGCTCAGTAACGCCCTCTCCTCGTCCGTCTGCGCGAACGTCGCGTCGACATCAAGATCAAGATCGTCCCCGTCCGCGTCCACGCGCGTCGACCCCGACCCTCGAGGCGCGCCGGCGCCGGCGTCGCTCCCGCCGCCCCCGCCGCGGCGCATCGCTTGAAACCCGTACAGTTTCCGCATCCACTCCACCCTCCGTTCGCGCCGCCGCCTCTCCGTCGCGTCCCGCCGCGCGCTCGGGCTCAGGTGGAACGTGTACGCGTCTCGGATCGACTCGCGCCGCGCGCTCGCCGTCGTCTCGTTCTCGCGCTCTTCCAGCGCGCCGACGTCGCGGACCGGCCGCCACGCGTTGTTCTCGACGCGCGCGTACCATCCGCGGCGTGAGGGCCGTTCTATACGAGCGAATGTCGGGGTGGAGTTCAAAGGCGTCAGTTGGCGCTGAAAGGCGTCGATGGCGGGGACTGAAAGCGGGGGCTGGGCGGAGAGAGACGACGGCAAAAGTCCTTAAGGATCGGCGTTCACCACGCCAACGCGGTCGTATGGGAACCAGTGTATAGAACGCACCTGATGATCGATCGCGCGACCCGGCCGCCGCCGCTCGGCTGGCGGCGTAATCCCTCGGCGCGAACGCGCACACGTCCGTCACCGGTCGGTGCGTGTATATCTTGTAAACCACCTCCGGCGGGAACGTTTCGCCGCCGAGCCGGAAGCGCACGTGCGTGCCGCACGACGGGTCCCCGGCGACGGCGGCTTCCGCGGGGTTGACGCGCCGTAGCGCCGACGCCGGGTCGCTCTTTTCGTTATTAGACGCGACGAGGTCGCGGAGGCGTCTGAAGACGCGGATTCGGAGGTGCCGGCGCCACGCGCGGGCGATGCGCGAGGCCATCGCGTGGTAGTCCGGGCGAGCCTGCGCGGTGGGGACGCGCGATCGATCGACGGGCGCGGGAGGCGGTGAGCGGGCGGCGGAGGAAGGACCGCGGGGTGATGAGACGCGGTCGTAGTCGGCACGACAGACAATTCGGGACGACGACGAGGATCGGCGACGACGACGCGGCCGACGCACCGCGGCGCGACGCTCGGACTCGCGCCACCGAGCTTGAATGCACCGCACGGCGCGCTGTACGCGCGCGTACGCGTCGCGCTTCGACTTCCCCCGAGCGCGCGCTTGGAGCTTCGTGACGACGAACTCGCGGAAGCTCGCGTCGAAATTCTTCCGAGCCGGTTCCGGCGTTGATGACGTCGAAGTCGAAGGACGCGACGACGCGCGAGTCACGGCGTCGTCGACGACCGCGTCGACGACCGCGTCGACGACCGTTCGGTCGGCGTCGTCGTCGACGACGTCGCCGACGGCGTCGTCCATCGCGACGACGCCGTGGCGCGCGGGCGAGTGTATTGTTGACTCATCACGCGCTCCTCTTTTCGGTCGACGAGTACGAGTCGCGTACGTACAGTACGCGAAATATCGACAGACTCTTTACCCATACGGGTAAAGATTGGTCGCATTTCGCAGCAATTGGCCACAGCGCCAATCGTTCGAGCGTATATTAGGGTACGGGAACTGCTTCCAAAGTCGATTTTTGCATCCCGCCGCCCACTTCCGCTCGCGCGCGAGAGGCCCGCGTCGTTCGCGATGGCGGCCTCCGGCGGTGGTGGAGGACGCTCCGCGATGTTGACGTCGAGGTGCGCGCGCGCGCCCCGCTCGATCGTCCGATGAACCCTCCGCCGCGCGCGCGTCGTCGATCGATCGGTCGCCCGCCGCGGTTTTTCGGATTACTTTTTCCCGCCGCCCACGCTCCCGAGGTTAGGTCGAGCTCTGATCCGCCCTCCCCCATCCCTTCACGACGCGCAGTCAATTCGCGGAGCACGCGAAGAAGCTCGTGGACGCGAAGACCGCGAAGGATAAGCTCGCGCTCGCGACGGAGATTCGAGACGCGATCGAGATCGTGAACGTCGGGAGCGAGTACCCGAAATTCTTAGACGCGTACCTCCCCGCGTTCACGTCCTTGCTCGAGTCCGTCCCGCCCACGACGTCGGACGGGCCGGAGCATAAACTCCGCAACGTCATCCTCGAGATGATGAACCGGCTGCCGCACAACGAGACGCTGCGGCCGCACGACAAGGCGCTCCTGAAGCTCGCGATGGACGCGTTGAGGAAGGAGAACGAGGACAACGCGCTCGTCTGCCTTCGAATCATCTTCGACCTTCATCGGAACTTCCGCCCGAGCCTAGAGTCCGAGGTGGAGCCGTTCCTGCAGTTCGTGTGCGAGGTGTACAAGGGCGTGAACGAGACGGTGACGACGACGTTCGGGGATGAAACGGCCGGGGTAAAACCGTTAGCCGCCGACGCCGTCCCCACGGGCGTGCAGACGCTCTCGACGCGATCGTTCAAAGTCATGACCGAGTGCCCGCTCATCATCATGCTCCTGTTCCAGCTGTACGCGCGGCTCATCCCGCCGAACATCCAGATGTTACTGCCGCTCATGGTCCAGACGATCGCGCTGAAAGGCCCGGCGCCGAGCGCGGTGCCGTCGCACTTACGCCAAGCGTTCGGCGACATGAAAGGCTCGCAAGTGAAGATGGTGTCGTTCGTGACCTACCTCCTTCGCGGGTACGCGGAGGCCATTCTCCCGCACCAAGAGGCGATCAGCAGCAGCATCGTGGAGCTCTTAAAGTCGTGCCCGGACAACGTCGCGGTGCGAAAGGAGCTCCTCGTCGCGACGCGGCACGTCCTCAGCGCGCAGGATTTCAGAAGAGGATTTTACGCGCACCTCGACACGCTCCTGGACGACGAAGTTCTCGTCGGGACCGGCAGGGCGTGCTACGACGCGCTGCGACCGCTGGCGTACTCCTTCCTCGCCGAGCTCGTGCACCACATGCGTCTGGAGCTCTCGCTCGTGCAGATACGACGCGCGGTGTACATGTTCAGCCGTAACGTCCACGACGCGTCTCTTCCGCTGTCGATCCAGATGACGTGCGTGCGTCTGATGCACCACCTCGTCGAGAGCATCTTCCGACGACGGAACGACCCGACGCAGGCTGCGGAGGCGCGCGCGAACCTGATACGGATACAAGACGCGACCGTGAGCAAATTTCGCACGGTCCGGCCGCAGGTGTACGGCTTGCTCGAAAACGCCAAGCGCGCGGAGCTCATCGAAGCCGCGATCGCGAAGGAGACGAAAGCCGCGCAAGACGCGCTCGCGCTCGGCATCACGACGAAGACGCCGCCGGGGACGGGCACGGCGACCTCGACGGCCGCGGAGGCGGCCGTGAAATCCGAGCCGGCGGAGAAGCCCAAAGAGAAGGAAAAGGAAAAGGAAAAG